>ENA-OFCE01000023-OFCE01000023.1-metagenomes-genome-assembly--contig:-NODE-23-length-125263-cov-7.045452_pt1 | contig 125263 bp, 100 predicted proteins | sample MGYA00153388_OFCE01 | MGnify analysis MGYA00153388
GTTTATTGGGAATTTGGATACAGGATAATTTTAACTTTAGAGTTCGGTATCTATACAGATAACCAACTTTAAACCTTATAATTTCCAGTAGTAAAAATGCCCGGGTTCTGGGGCAGTTTTGCCACTGGATAAATTCAAGTCTAAAGTTGGATATCTATAAGGTGCAATCAACATACTATGCAAAAACCACCCTATTAAAGAATTATTACATTTTCAATTCTCAATTGTCAATTCTCAATTACAAAGTTGCTCCCAGCAGCATGACGCCTTCATTCTCATTATAAATGCCGGGAAACTGCGATAGCGGCACAGGGCTGGTTCCGCTTCCCACCTCCATGGTAAAGCCCGGTCTTCTATAGTCCTGAATAAACCAATCCTTATACCCTGCATAGGACGCTTCATAGGGTACGTTGGATACTTCATAGCCACTGGCCCTGGCAAATGCCTCGGCGATAGAGCGGGACTCGGGAGGCGTCAGGTTCTGGTAGGTCCAGTAGATGACACGCCCCTGGGTATGGTAGGCAATCACCAGCCGGAAATTATGCATTTTTGTAAAATTAACCACCGCCTGAGTTTCCGGTTCCGACAGCGGGTATGGACCGCCAAACCTTGTTGGTCCCGGACCTCGGATGCCGAGGCTGGGTTCCATGGCCTTTGCCTGTTCCCAACCGGCAGGATAATTGCGGTTCAGGTCCACGCCCCGGATATTAGCTTTCCATACCTTAGAGAAAGGCTGCCCCGTTCGGTTCCACTGCAGCAGTTGGCTATAATACGGATTATCCCGCGTCAGGCCCCGGATGGCCAGGTCCACTCCATCGGGATTCACCATGGGCATAATATAAATGCTTACCTGATCCCACAACTTCTGTATGTCATATCCTCGTAAGGAAGTTCCCTGGGCATAAGCCTTCAAATAATTCTCCGCAAACTTCATAACCAGCGGTGTAGTGATCCACTCAATGGCATGATGTGAAGCGTTGTAGAATACCTCCTTGGGCCCTCTTCCCAGCCGCAGGTAATAGAGGTTTTTACCCAGGACACTTTTCCCCGCAATACCGGTTTCCAGAAAAGGGTACCGGGCTTTTAGCCCTTCAATATCCCGTACCATCTCATCATAAGTATAGTCGACATCGGTGAATACCACTTCTATCCAATAGGGGACTACCAACCGCTGTCCGGGATAAATAAATGCCAGGTTTACGCCCGGGTTTGCCATTACAATATCCCTTACGGTTGTACCGTAGTTTCTGGCAATACGGTACAATGTATCTCCTGGCCGGACTGTATAAACATCATAGCCCTTTAAGTACTTCTCCATGATGGCCCAGGTAGCAGCTCCCACCACACCGTCCGCCGATAGTCCGAACAGCCTTTGAAAGGCCATAACCGCCTGCTGCGTCTGCCTTCCAAAAACTCCATCCACCGTTCCTGCATTAAAGGCTGCACGATTCAAAAGGCTCTGCACGACCTTCACATCCGGTCCTGTAGAGCCGATTTTTAATACCTCCATACTATGTACCTCACTATAAATAGCTCTAGTACATAATATTATTAAAAATGGAAAATTGAGAATGGAAAATTGAAAATGCAAAGGCATAGATACCACAAAACACAGGAATAGAGAATAAAACCTGTAGGTTTTATTCTCTATTCGCATATCCGCCTCTTTCTCTCATTTTCAATTCTCCATTCATTAAAAATGCCTCTATCTTCGCCATTCTGTCCTTCTTCACTTCCGCCTTTACCAGTGTTCCTTTTTCCGTATACTCTTCCTCCAGCACCTTCCCATTCTGGTGTAGATAAGGGATCACCCATCCTTCCGAATAGGGCACCAGAAGTTCTACTTTAATTTCCTGCTGCGGTAAGGATTGCGCGATGGTTTCCAGCAGAACCTCCAATCCCTGTCCTGTCACAGCGGATACTTCGCAGATAGGGCCATAGGGGTTCGGGATGGGGACTCTGGATTGAGGAGAAGCCACGTCTGCTTTATTCAACACTAGGATAACCGGTTTATTAAGGGCACCCAGACTATTTAACAATTCGTTAACCACGGTCACATGAACTTCCATTTCTTCGCTGGACATATCCACCACATGGAGCAGTACATCGGCATAAACCGCTTCCTCCAATGTTGACTTGAAGGCTTCTACCAGATCATGAGGCAGCTTGCGTATGAATCCGACGGTATCCACCAGCAAAGCCTGCCTGCCTTCCGACAGCGGCAAGCTCCGGGTCGTTGGGTCCAGCGTCGCAAAAAGTTTGTTTTCTGCAAATACATCCGTATGGCAGAGCGTATTCATCAGTGTTGATTTCCCTGCATTGGTATACCCTACCAGAGCAACCGCCGGCACTTCCCTGCGTCCTTCCCGCATGAGTTCCCTTCGTTTGCTCACTTCCTTCAATTCATGCTCCAGCAAGCTGATTCTGCGCCGAATATGCCTCCGGTCCACCTCCAGCTTTTTTTCACCCGGTCCACGAGTTCCGATACCTCCACCCAATCGGGAAAGCTGGCCACCCATTCCCATTAATCTGGGAAGCCTGTATTTCAACTGCGCCAGTTCCACCTGGATTTTTCCCTCTTTTGAATGGGCTCGCTTCGCGAAAATATCCAGAATAAGAGTAGTACGGTCAATAACCTTGGCCCCTGTCAGTTCTTCGATATTTCGCACCTGCGCGCCGGAAAGCTCATCGTCAAAGATCAGCAGATTGGCATCCAGAGACTGTCGCATTAAACTTAATTCTTCCAGTTTTCCCCTTCCGATATAGAAAGCAGAATCCACGACCTGCTTTTTTTGCAAAACCTTTCCTACGACATTGGCACCCGCAGTAGCGGCCAACTCTTCCAATTCCTCCAGCAGCCGCTCACCCTCGGTTTTGCCGTTGATCGTTTTTCCTCCTGATTCCAGGCCCACCAGTATCGCTTTTTCCTCTTCATTCCTATTGGAATGCAGCAGGTTTGGCGATGTCTTTTCGATTTCCCGGATCAACTCGAAAAACCCTTTCATCTTCTTGTCCCCAGCCCGGAATGGCCCATACACCTGGGCTCTGTCAAACTCGCCTTCTTCGCCTCTTGCCGGAATGGCAGTATAAAGCTCTTCCGGTTTGCCCTCGAATACACCGATGGCTACCATGGCATCCAGCCGCAAGGTTAAAAGAGAGGAGACATCCACAGAGGATACCATCCCGTTTCCTCCTGGATGCGTATGTATACACCGGATACCCGACAGCCGGGACCGGTCACGTCTTCCCTCTACAGCGGAAAGAGGTGCAGTTTTGCTGTCCCCCACACTCACCTCCAGCACATTTCCCTTCCGGTCCATATACACCGCGATTTCCCTGTTGATCCGTTCCGTCAGATCCGCCAGCCGGACTGCCAGCTCATACGGTACAAACTCACTTTTATCTGTGTCCAGGCTGTAAAGTTCCTCCAATTCATTGATAACCGAAGCCCGTAATGATTCTATATTTCCTTTTACTTCTATGACAAACACCGTTCCCTTCACTATGCATTAAGCGCGTTTCAATAAATCTTATATTTTAAATGTTTTTCATAGCTATTATACCACAAAAGGAATCCGGATAATTGGGAATAAACAACTCTCAAGTAAAGTCTACAAAAGCAGGGAATTTTAATGGGTAATATGATCTGAAATAAAAAAGGCACAGAGGGCGGAAGCTCCTATCCTCTGTGCCTTTTGAACATACATATCAAATTGTACTTGTCCTGTGTCTACTACCTTTTATTTCAGAAAGAATAACCTGTAAATGAAAGTAGCAGCCTCTGCTCTGGTTGCAGAATCAGCAGGGGCAAAGCTGCCATTGGTCATTCCCTTAACAATACCATATCTTACGTTGGTGGCCACTGCAGCTTTTGCATAATCAGCCACTTTTAGACTGTCCGTGAAGGAAAGCTGATACTTTGCTGCATCCACCATCGGTTTCTCCTTCACAATTTCCAGTGCTCTGGCGACCATAACTGCCATATCCTGGCGAGTAATGTTTGCATCGGGACTGAAGGTACCGTTGCCGTTTCCTTTAATGATTCCCAGCTTTGCGGCCGCTGCTACATCAGCACTGAACCAGTCCTCCTTCTTCACATCGCTGAAGTTATTCACTGCTGAGTCATCGGAGAGTTTGAACCCTCTAATAATCAGCGCTGCAAACTCAGCTCTTGTTATATTTCTGGAAGGTGCAAACTTACCTTCGCCGATCCCCTTGATGAATCCCTTGGCTGCCATAGTTTCAACATATTCCTTTGCCCAGGCCTGCTCAGCGATATCACCAAAAGTTACCGTATTTACTTTCACTGTGTATTTGCTGAAGTGTCCGGTTGTAAACACTACCGATTTCTTCGCTTCATCATACACACCCGCTACGTTTTCCTGTGATCCATTTTCACCGTTGTAGAAAACGGTAATCTTTTTCGGATCTTCCGTTGCCTTTACCGTATAAGGTACGGTAATTTCCACAGGTTTGCTGAATTTTCCGATAGCTTTTCCGCCTGCCGTCGCAGTGAAATCATAGCTATCTCCGTCCAGCTTCTTTGCTCCAAACACAACAGCGCCTTCATTCTGAGGTACTGCATTCGGTGCTATTACTGTTGTAGCCACATTCGTTACGATGGCAATTCGATCCAGCTTCTTATCAGCCCCAGTGGAAAGGAGTTTTGCAGTAAGTTCCACTATAGTTTCGTTCACATTGGAGGAAGTTTTCGCATCAAGGGTCAAGGTAGCTTTTACCTTGGCGCCAATGCCCGCTTTACCCAATGTATCATTCAGATCCTTCGCCACAGCCAGAACCGCTTCGATTTTCTTGGTCAGTGCAGCTACACTTTCATCCTTCACAACCACTTTCGCCGTTGAACCCGTTACTGTAGGAGCAACCACTTCAGTACCGGCCTTTTGCATTACTACATCTGCTATGGCATAGATCTTCTCTACCAGCTTGTTCAGTTCATCTGCTGTAGTTGAAGCATTCACTGCCACCTTGTTTACTGCACCAATGAGCTCCTTCGCCTTCTTTGCTGACTCCTCGGCATTCAGCTTCTCCAAATCCTTCAGCCCTTGGTCCAGAGTGTTCAATGCACTCTTTCCATCTGTTGCTTCCGTTACGGGCGCCGGAGTAGGAATAAATATAACTCCACCACCACCATTATTTGGTGCTGGCGTTGGTGTCGGCGTCGTCGTTGGTGACGTTGTTGGTGTCGAAGAATCTTTATACAAGCCATATGCATTCAATATATGAACAGCATCGTCAATATTCATCCCGGGGCTTGCAATGATTTCGTTTGCAATTGTGGTCAATTCATCAATATGGTTATCCAGTTTAACCATCAATGCCACGATTAGCAGGTTTGCTTCTGCCTCTGAACGCTCAAATGCCTGCGCAATCTTCTTTGCCAGCTCAAAGCTTACAAACTTTGCAGTCACAACATCTGAAAAATTATCCACCGGCTTTAAGCCTTTACCATCTGCGGTCTTTGTAATAACCGGCGCTGCAAGAGGAAGCAGTGCAGTAAAAACATCCATCTTGCTTGCGTTTGAAGGCAATCCAAGTATTTCCTTGATCTCAGCCTTATCTACCAATGGTTCAACTTTCTTGTAGTAACTCAAAAGCAAAGCCTTGTAAGGGATGATCTCCTTAACAATCTCCACCAGAGTACTTCTGCTGATTTTGCCATCTCCAGCTACAGCATCGTCCACCACTACATCGATGCCATTTTCCTTCAATACCTGTGCAGCCTTATCTACTACGTCCTCAGCTACAATTGGCTGTCCATCTCCTATCTGGGCAAATCCATAGTTCCACAGCGCGTTTAATATGGCATTTTTGCTGCTCGTTGGAAGCGCATTGAGCTTGTCAAAGGCAGTTACCACATCGGAACTATTAGCAAGAGTTAGGTTCGCAGGCAGTAACGTCAGAACGAAAGCCAGAACCAGCACCAGACACATCGCTTTTTTGAAATTTTTGAAAGCTGATGTTTTTTGCATTTTTGTACCACTCCTTTACTTATGTAATAAAATTAAGAAATGTATAAATTAAAGCAGTAAAGACTGCTCTAACTTCGCGGCTAAAATATGTATAATCATACCATTCAATGAAATATATGTATTGATTTTATGTTATTTTCTAAACACACAAATACTTTTTCTATATACAAATGCAGTAACGAAAAATGCACTCCAATAGGAGTGCATTTTTCGTTACTGCATTATCATCATACTATTTATAATTTCAAATTTTGAAACAAAACCTTTTTAAAAATACTTCCCCAGGATCTTCTTCCTTCCCCCTTCATTTCCAGCGGACAGCTAAGAATCTCACTGTTATTTATGACACAGGCTCCATTGGTTTCAAACAAAAGTCGGGCCGTTTCTTTACCCCACCGGTTCCTCACGATATCTCGTGCCTTGCTCAGTTTGGGAGATCTTCCACTACAAGTGTGAGAATCAGAGCTTACAAAATGAACTAATCCCTTATCCAGTAGGCTCATGACTACTTTTTGAATGTCCTTTCCGTATAATCCAGTGATACTGGTGGCATTTACCTGGGCCAGGCATCCTTGCTGCACCAATTCAGCAAGGATGCCTGGATTTTTACCAATCATGACATTTCTCTCCGGGTGGGCAATGATCGGAGTATACCCCTGAAGCCGGACTTCATATAAAACCGAAGCCGTGTATTCGGGCACTAAGGACATGGGCAGCTCGATCAGAACATACCGGGATCGATTTAACGAACATATTTTACCCTCACTCAGAAGTTGCGGCGTCTCCGGGCTAATGAACACCTCGTTGCCCGGATAAACACGAAGTTCCAGATTTTTTTCCTTCATCGCCGACGTTAACCTTTCGCACTGTTCCAAGACAACCTCCATTGTATTATCGAAAGAGCCGGGAATAAAGTGAGGTGTTACAACAATATCCGTGATCCCATCATTGGCAGCGATCTCCAGCATAGCCAACGACATCTCCATATCCTCCGCACCGTCATCAATGAAAGGGAGAATATGAGTATGTAAATCTATCATTATGCTTCCACTTCCCTTTTAGACATCTTCTTCAGTTTTTTTGCTGTCTTACTGTTGGAATTCTCCCCATAATAGTAATAGTAGTAATAATAGCTATTGCCATGGGCATTTTTATCCAGCTTGTTTAATACTACGCCAATAATATTCGCCTTTACCTGTTCCAGCAGTTCCTTCGACCGTTTTAAGGCGTCGATATGAACTTGTCCCGAAGCAGCCAACAGTACCGTTCCATCCACCACGGTTGAAAGGATGGCTGCATCCGTCACGGAACCCACAGGAGGAGCATCGATGAAGATTACATCGTAGTCTTCCCTGATCTTCTCCAAAAACTGTTTCATGCTTTTAGAAGCCAGAAGCTCGGAAGGATTGGGCGGTATCGGACCACTGGTGATAATGTCCAGGTTCTCAATGTCGATCTTCTGGACACACTCTTTGTAATCCGCCCTCTGGGCTAATACATTTACCATTCCCTGCTGGTTGCTGAATCCAAAAATCTTGTGCACCTTCGGCTTTCTCAAGTCTGCATCAATCAGTAATACTCTGCTGCCTGACTGTGCAAAGGTAATGGCTAAATTAATAATTGTTGTGGTTTTTCCTTCTCCCGGTCCGGAGCTGGTCACCACGATAGACTTCAAAGGATTATCTACACTGGAAAATTGTATATTTGTTCTCAAAACCCTATAAGCCTCTGAAATAGGAGACTTGGGGTTTGAGTGCGCAATCAATGTGTTTGACTCCAAAACTAAAACCCTCCTTAAATAATTGATGATAGGACTATTCCGGGAATACCGGAATCGTTCCGATCACCGGCAGGTTAAGGTGCTTTTGTATATCTTCCGGGGTTTTTATAGTGTCATCGAAGTACTCGATGATAAATACCAGTCCGAATCCTACCATTAGGCCCAATACTGCTGCAATAGCGAGATTCAGTTTTTTGTTGGGCTTGATGGGGCTGACAGGAACCTGTGCCTTATCTATGATTTGAACATTTTCTACCTTCATGATCTCTACAACTTTATCCTTGAAAACCTCTGCAACTTTATCCGCGATGGCCTTTGCCTGCTCTGGATTTCCATCGGTCGCAGAAATCTCGATGAGCCTGGTATCCTTTTTGGAGTTTACACTCAGCTTTGGAGCCATTTTAGCCGCGTCCATATTTTCAAGATTTAATTCCTGGATGGTCAGCTCGGATATAAGCCGACTCTTTACCAATTCCCTGTAGTCATTCACCAAACGGTCTCCCAGAAGGATGTCGTTATAGGCGATGCCACCCTGGGATTCAATGTTCTTACCGATATATATCGAAGTGTTAGACTGATAAACCGGTTTCAACACAAAAAAGCTGTATACCGCAGAAGCTGCCACAGCAACGATTGTAATAACCAGAATAACCCACCATCTTTTTCTAACCATTTGTAAAAGTGCCTTTAATTCGATTTCTTCCATAAGCGACCTCTTCCCCAAAATGTTATAAAATGCCATAACTTCACTAAATTATACCGTTTTATAAGATTATTTTCAATGATAAATAACAAAGAATGGAAATATAAAAATAAGAGTGGAAAACAAAAATATGCAATAATGTATTCAAAGCCCCAAAGAAAAGACTTTGGAGCTCTTATCCCATTCGTCCTTCATAGCATTCCTCATTTGAAAATGTACATTCCCCTATTTTTGATATATTTGTATAAATCCTTGTTTCCATTGCAGCCACAGTAAATCCATACGGGTATGATGCCAATTCCCAATGTAACAAGGCTTATAAGCAGCAAAACCAGGCCTTTCCCTGCCATTCCTCTATAAAAGTACCAGAATGGCCCAAATAGAGCTGCGTGGGTATTCCACCCCGACTTTTGAACACCGACTCGTTTCATTAGCATTTCTCCCTTTCAGGTATGATATTAGTTGTTTGCATTATCTATATATCACATTTCCCGAATAGAAAGCATGCATATTTTGTTGTCAAGGTAGAAACATTTTCTTTGAAAAGATTCCAATTTTCGATTGTCAATTGTTAATCCCTGTTCTCTTTTCTCTGATCCAGCACACCAAAAGTCCCAACAGGGCACCAGCGCAATCAATGAGAACATCCCTTACCTGCGCTCCCCTCCCAGGGACAAATAACTGGTGAAATTCATCTGAAACGGCATAGATGGCACACAGGGCAAAGGAAAAAGCATATAACTTTCTCCCTCTAAAGCCGCTTCTGCTGAAAGCATTCACCAGCAACAAGGCCAGAATAAGGTATACCGTGAAGTGAGTACTTTTTCGGAAATAATGATCCCATTGGCTGAGCAGATTTTGATCCTTGCTGATTCCCGCAGCAATCAGTTTGGTTCGCTCGGCAGCCTCTACTACTCTTCGCACGATACCTTTACTATTGGCTCCTGAGACCTGAGCGGGCTGTGCTGACGAAAGGAAAATCCCTACAGCCCATATGAAAACTATTATCCAAGAAAAGACCACTTTCCATTTATGATTATTGCTCCTATTTGGCTCCATTCGTTTCTCCATTTTCCACTTTAAATCTTTTATTTGTGAGCGTTCCTATATTCCTGCTTCGCTTGCTCATACTGCACTTGTGCTTGCTGTACCGCTTCCGTTGTAAAGTTGCCAGCCTCCAGCTCTGCCCGCATCCTTTGTATAATATCGGCAAACCGAGCATCTATCTCAACTTCAAGCTGATCAGCCAACGCCTTGTATTTTGCTTTAAGTGCTCCCAACTGGTCTGGAGGAGTGACAAGATACTCACTCATCCCCTGGCTTACAAGTGCGCCCAATCGGTTCTGACTTTCACTCCGTAAAGCTGTCGCCTCAGCCGTATATTTGCTTATGATCTGATTTTTTTGCTGCTCTCTTGCAGCAGCTCCATTGTCTCCACCTGCCGGCCCAGGAATTACAGGTCCACCTGCTGGAGCCTGTCCACCTTCTGTCGGTTTTGTCGGTTGCTCCTGAGAATCAACCACCGCTACATTCTCCAGATAGTCCCATACAACTTTAGCTCCCAGGTTCTCAGAGATAAAGCGCACCGGAATCAGTGTACGGTTACCTATGAGTTTTGTTGGAACATCCAGCTTGACCTCGACACCGTCTACTTTTGCCATAACATTATCGATTTGCAGAACGATAACCTTCCCATCCTTTTTTGCAGTCACCGTCTGGGTTGCATCCTCCCAGCTTACTTCCCCCTCCAGCGCTTCTACGATGGCACGGAAGGGAACCAGCATCCGGTCATTGACCAGTTGTGGCTCTACGTCCAGGCTGAGAATTTTCCCATTCACCCTGACCTTTTTTGAGGCTTCCCCTAAATCCGCATAGTAGATGACACTCCGCGAAGAATTCTGTGAATCGGAAGAGAAGAGGACCACTTTTTTACTGATCACCTTCACCCTTTGCACCGGACTCGCTCCGGTCACAGCGTAGGTCTTTATGCTGCCGTCCTTCACGCTATAGATAATACCCTCTTTGTATTCTATTAAAACAGGGTTTTTGACAGGTTCTTCCTTAACGCTCTTTTCCCATTTTACCCCGTCCGTGGATTTATGGCATGTGCCCGTTGTATCCTGTACCTGGAAAACGGAACCATCTCCCACCCGGTATACATCAGTGAAAGTGATGGTAGAATTGTTTTCTCCTTTTACAGAAAAAACCTTTTCCCATGTTCTCGAATCCTTTGAGTAATACACATCACTTCCCTTATACCCTACATAAGCGACTCCATTGTACTCCATATTTTCCAGCCCTGTATCCAGGTTCAGCTCCAGTGTGTTCCAGGCTAACTCTGCTTTCTCAGGCGCCCCTATCACCGGAATGCCTGTAACCAGTAACAGGACTGTGATGATAAAAACCATTGTCTTTTTCATGTTCGTAATCTACCCCCGAAATTAATTGGCAATTGCAGTTGATACAAGCGATGATTGGATACTCGCCTGTAACTGCAAATTGAATTTTGCCCTTCATAAAATGCAAAAACCCTGTAAGCATAAAGTCTTATCTTTATACTTACAGGGTAATCTAACTGCTCACCTATATTTAAATAAGCTGCTTTAGCATAACTTATTTGCGCTGCACACTCCTGTGGATGCGGTAATTCTATTAATGCTATTTTGGTGCACCTTTGTACAAATGAGTTGAAGTCTAAATTCAAAGGTAACAAGATAAACAAGGAACGGAAAAGCATGTTCCTTGTTTATCTTGTTACTTTTGTTGGAGTGCGTCAAACCAGTTGGACCACCTGCTTCCTAAAACATTCCCTAAAATTATTTCTATTTATTATTCAATTTAATATATTGTATGATCAATTCATCCAGCTCCTGACTCATATTTATGATTGTCTCTTTATCCAACTGCGTCTCCAAAGTAATCATTTTCTCCAACTCTAATCGCAGCCCATCCAGTGCTTTCCTAGTACACTCCTTGTCGTCCATAGAGCCCTCCACGGAAAATTACAATTTGCTTAATAAGCAAATTATATTACTAAACTTGCTCTATAATCAACATTATTAAAATATGTAATAAGGAGTTCAGCTATGATCCGTGATGAACGAAGTATGGAACGCAACCTTATTGGCGACCGTGTAAAAGAGGCACGCCTTAAAGTCAAGCCTAAGATAACACAAAGCGATTTGTTAGCCCGCTTAGCTACCAGAGGCATTGAACTGGAGAAAACCTCTATTTCAAAGATTGAGGCAAAAACAAGACCCGTTACGGATATTGAATTAGTGGCTCTTGCAGATGCCTTAGGGGTACGTATTCTTTGGTTGTTGGGTAAGGATTGAGAGCTTAATTCAGATGTAGCAAGAGATAAGTGAACGCGGTCTTCGTTCACTTATCTCTTGCTACATCTGCCGGGGACATTCTCTCCTCCAAAGGAATACCTGGGTCTCAGCGAGTGTGTCCCCATACCTTAGAAGGGCTTCAGGGCCTCTTCTTCATAAACCTTTTAAATAATTTATTCTTTTTAATTCATGATTAGGTATTTACTCTTTGGTAGCCGCAACTTCATAGATAGCTTGTTTATTAATATCATAACTACCATCTCCAAGAAGTATGTAATTAAAACCGCTCTTCAAAACTACACCCCTATCATAGAAATTTCTTGTGTCTAATAGAGTTTTATTATTTACAATTTTAGCCAGTACATCAAAGCTAATATTTTTAAATTGTCTATGATTTACACCTAGAATTGTTAAATCAGCATTATTAGCGGCCTCATAAATATTCTTATTATATTGCTTAACAAACGGATCTACTACTTCAACTTCATAATCTTTTTCCAAAATTTCTATAAGTTCCATTACAGGGCTTTCTCTTATATCATCTACATCTGGTTTGTATGTACACCCTAGTACAACAACTTTAGACCCTTCTGGAACAATACGTGATATTTTATGTGCCACATAGTGCGGCATGCTGTCATTTGTCTTCCTTGAAAGCTCTATAATTTTTGCGATATCCGGTGTAGCATCAACAATAAACCATGGATCTACCGCAAGGCAGTGTCCTCCCACACCAGGACCTGGTTGGTGTAAGTTAACACGTGGATGTTTATTCGCATATTTTACTACGTCCCATGCATTTACACCTAGTCTCTCACAGATTTTCGAAAGCTCATTGGCTAAAGCAATGTTTACATCCCTATATGTATTTTCCATGAGTTTACACAATTCTGCTGTCGTTGCATCAGTTAAGTACATCTCACCTCTTACAAAGGCTCCATATAAATCCCGGGCTTTGATTGCAGACTCTTCCGTGATGCCTCCGATAATCCTATTATTGTGTTCAAGCTCATAGATTATTTGTCCTGGTAAAACTCTTTCCGGGCAATGAGCGACATAGAAGTCCGTTCCTGCTTTTAAGCCACTTTTCTCTAGTATTGGAATTAGTACGTCCTCAGTACATCTCGGGGAAACTGTTGATTCTAGTATTACTAAGTTTCCTTTTTCGAGAACAGGATATACGTTTTGAGCAGCATTTACAACATAAGTCAAATCGGCTTTCTTTTCCTTAGTGATGGGAGTGGGAACTGCAATTATAAAGTTTTCTGATTTTTCAACTTTTGCACTGGCACTGAGCATTCCGTTTATAACTGATTGCTTTACAATTTGTTCTAAATAAGGTTCTTCAATATGAATTTTGCCTTCATTGATAGTATCACAAATATTTGGGTTTATATCAGCACCTTTAACTTTAACACCATGAGAAGCGAACATAGCAGCTGTAGGTAGTCCAATATAACCAAGACCAATTATACAGACTTGTTTCATTCTTATATCCTCCTAACAAATTACTATCATTGACTTATATTAACTTGCTCTTTACTTACCTTTAAAGTAATAAGCAACATAAAAAGATAATTTGCAAAAAATAAACCACTGAGAATAAATAAAAAATATTCTATCGACATATTATATTTTTTTGAAATTATATAAGTTGTTAATGATATCACTAAAAAAACGGATTGAATACTCGCCTCATATTTTTGCTTATCCCCAATTACTAATGATAGTGATAAAGCAGTTACTATAAACCTAATCGCAAACATTGGAGACAATATTGCTACAAAAAGCCCTGCTCGGCCCCAACCCGTACCAAATATGATTTCAAAAAGTTTTTCTGAAAAAATTATTAGAAATGTAAATATTGGTAAGGAAACTATAGATAGAATTTTTAGAGTCTGTTTGTATGAATTATAAAAGTTACCCTTTTCCCTTCTCTCACTTGTGGCTTTCTCAAAAAAAGCACGTGCTACATTTGCACTAATAAGAGCAATCGGAAGCCCAAGCATTCTAAATGAAAGGGAATAATATCCCACTTCCTTGACTCCATATAGTTCATTAATTATATAGTTTAAAATTGAATAGGATAATGAGTTCAGTAGTAAAGCAGGAGTAGAATAGACTAATTGATTCTTGTATTTTTTTAATATATATAATTTGTCACTACGCTTAATGCTAAGAAGTTGCTTAAAGTTATTCATTGCATACCTAGCTTGCTTTCTGACGCCTAAACATGAAGAAATAAATTGCGTTAGTAATAACCCACCTACACCTAACTTTAGTATTCCAACTACAATTTGTCCAACAGCTTGAGCAATAGCTCTAATTACTGAAACGGAGGATATTAACTTATATTGTCGATGCCTATTGTTATAACTTGTAAAAACATTCGTTAATCCACTAACTGCAAGAATGGGAAATACCCACCAAATTACATGCCGCATGTTATAAAACATAGATGGTTTATATAATACACATACTAACACTCCTATACAGACTACAAGTGTTAAAAAAATGCCCAAAGTTATTGCAACAACGGTAACAGCGTTTGCCTCTTTCTCGTTGTTCGCAGTCACGATCGACATGTCATAACGCCCATTTATAATAGGTGAAAAGATACTAACTATAGTTAATACCAACGTATATATCCCTAGCTGTTCAGCAGTATATAAACGTGTAATAATTGGGGCTATAAGAACTCCTACGGCTTGTGCGAGTAGAGTACCTGCACTTAGAGTAAATATGCTTTTTACATAATTACTTTGCTTTAACTTGTCAACTTTTAAAAGTGTACCTATCAAAAACATTCTCCTCATTGAGAGATATTTAGTACATATCCCTAAATAATATTTGATCTTCTATAAGTAATAAATGCAGTATCATTTTTAAGGAAACCACTTATATATGCTGGATGCCAGTTTTTAATTTGTTTGAAGATTCCTTTTAGCTTTTGTATACCATAGTATGTTAAAACGTTTCTAAAAAAACAAGTGTGATTTCCCTTGGATTGCATACCTTTATAAGGACTTTCCAGTAAAAAGAAGCTTTGCCTCACCCAAAGCAATAGAAAACTTAGGGAGATGCCTACTACCGTTCCAACCTTGCCAATGTATATTCAAGCAAGAAAAACACTTCCAGAACTTATTACAGTATATATATTATGATAAAGGTATTACACTGTAAACTTAGTTACACAAACAATCAAATCGCATTATATTATGTTAATCATAATAATACACCTTTATTTAAAAATTATTAGGTAACTGAAGTACTGTTAATTGATTCCTTAGCTATAATTTCAAAGAGTCTCCCCATCCCTAATAAGTAAATATTAGTTAAAACTATGGTTCAAAAATTTCTTGACAACTAATGATCTATCCTTTTATTTACATATTCGTTTGATATTCTACTATCTTTTTTCACATAAATCCTAGTAACTGCAAATGCGATGAGTACTACCATTATCATATCAAATCTGTTTCTCACAAAGGAGTCTAAATCATTATATGGAATAATAACAAACATAATCAAACTAATTCTAACAATTAAAAACATATACTTATCTGGGTTTAGATATTTTAAAATATTGTCTAATAAAGAGCAAATTACTGCAACTATAACAACTTGAAAAAATATGCCTATAATGTTGAACTGCCTGTAACCCATCGTTAGAAAATCAGTAGGCACACCGCCCATTGTAACACCCGTTGGATCATAAAATTTTGAAATAAATTCGAAACTGGAATTCACCTTACTTAACCCAAAAATTCTTAAAATTGCTGTTGGAACAATATTAATAATCCACGTAAAGTAGTCCATACCATATCGATACCCAAAGAGCTCATTTATATACTGAGCATTAATTAAATTACAATATGGAAAGGAAAACTCATTGACTAAGGAAGTAACCCAGTTCGTACTGCTATCTTTAATTGTCCCATAAGATATATAAAAAAACAATTTATCTAATCCGCTTAAAGTCGGCAATAAACCAACTGCACAACAACTTAATATAAAGGTAGGATGTCTATGCTTTCGGTAGATATAATCTGCTATAAAACAAATAACAAAAAGCAAGACAGGCAATTTCCCTGCAAAAAAAAGAAGGTAAAATACGCTACACAACAAGGAAACTGCAAGCAGAAGAAAGTTTAAGGAATTACTCTTAATTCGTCTTGCGAATAGAAATGCAAAAGGTGCAACTAATGATATGGTTGCTAAGATATTTACAAATAATAAATTCTGGCTCATAAATTGGGATCTATCTGCCCCATACGCTCGCAAAATTTCTGCCATTGAAATCGCATTTACTATTCCACCAAAACTAGAAATAATAATCATCTCTGAAGATGCACCTAAGAGTAATGCAATCCAACCAAACGTAATGACAATTTTATATTGTTTTTGATTATTAGTAGTATCTATCAACTCTGCATAAGAATTGACTTTTGTTTTTGAATAAGGCTGAGCTACGGAATAAATAATACAGAACACCGAATACGCCACTATTGAGATAAGAAATCCTTTTAGCAAACTTATATCGTACGCTCGATTAATTATATCAGTGAAACTTCCGACTTGATAAATCCCAAGATTAATAATGACTATATTCATTAATGGCATTATAAAGTAGTAAATGGTGTAAGCTATGTTAAAACAAAGAAACCCATCTATTCTTTTTACTTTACGGTAATGAGTTAATATATTTGCTACACCAATTATGCAAGCTATTATATATAACCATAAAATAACACCTCTTTCCATATCACACTACCCTTCCATCTGTAAAATACTCTTTGTAATTGATACAGCCGAAAAAGCTTTTACAGGGTTATTCAACTGTTGATATTTTCCGCTTTTTATATCCATAATAGCGTGTATTATACTTTCCTTTGTGTTTTCGCAAAAAACATATCTGTTATAGGGTTCGAATGTTTCCTTTAATATTTCTTTGTCCCCGTCGAGGACAAATAGTATCGTCTTATTTGTTCCTGAATACTGATATACTTTACCAGGTATTTGTGTCCCTCGCAAATTGCTGACATGGACCAAAACATCTGCTTCTTTTTCAAACTCCTTTGTTTTTTCAAAGGATACACGAGGATATATAGTTATATTTTGTGTAGATTTGAGGTTAATGTCACTTCCTCCGCATATTGTCAATTGTACTCCAGCTTCGTTTACAGCATCATATAATGGCTGTATATTTCTGATACTCGATGTGTAATCTCCACAATAAATTAATGATATTTTTGTATTCCGGTCTACTGGTTTCACAGGATACATTTTTTCTTCTACATAAGGTATGGGAACATAAAACATCTTATTTGCATATTTTGTATAGAGTTTTTTTTGTTCCAATAAAGTCGGTTTAGATACATAGATAACTTTCGTTGCATAGTGAAGCAATTTTTTTTCTTCCTTTTGTATATGAGACATCATAAACTTGTTTTTACGGGAAATATCGGTTGCAAAAGGATCTCCCCATATTTGTATCCATGGCGTATTTTTAATTTTGTTTTGTTTTAACATTTCTAACACGAACAAGTGAGAAGATTTCGGATCAGATGAAGTAATTACTAAATCATAGGTATTATCATCAACTTGTAGTGTTGGAACATGACTGACAATTCCTTTTAAATTGTCGTACACCTCTAATTGGCTAAGTAGTCTATATATTAGGCTTTTCAACGGTTGTAAAAATTTGTACTTACGTCCGATTTTAGCAGCACTTTGTAGCCCTCTTAATTTTAAATAGGTTGTATTTAACTTTTGATTAGCCAAAGTGCTATCATAACTTGCATGATTTTTATCAAACTCTGTTGTAATTAAATTAACATCATGTCCAAGTTCTATCAAACCATCGATCGTTGCTCTGTTACGAATTGATGCAGAAGTATTTACTTGTAATGGCCGAGAAACCACGTATAATATTTTCATTTTATTGCCCTTTTCTGCTTATTTTATGTTTGTCTACAAATGCATAAATTCGACAAAGACAAACATACGTAAAGTAACATTTATATTTTAAAATCTTATATAAAAATTTTATATTACCAGTAAATAAGTTTTCTTCTACTTCTATCAGAGATAACTTTTCATATAAGGATTCAGAAAGCATTCCTTTAATGTATGCATATGCTATCCAAAAATTATATGTCTTACTCTTACATAACTGATAACTAAAAATAATTGATCTGCTCACATTATAAGTATTTATAAGAATTTTGTACTCATTGTCGTTTAGAATGTTTTTATGTAATACATCAGCAACTTCTGAAATTATTATATCTCTATCTTTAATTCTATCCAAATCAAATGTTTTTGATAAAGAAACAGGGTGTTTTATATAATGATATGGAGTATAGTCTGTAAACATTATCCTTTCAGCGTAATCCAATAACCTTAGCTTAAAAACTAATTCTTCATTGACTTTTATCTCTTCTGAGTATAAAAATCCATTATCCTTAATTAAAGAGGTTTTTATAAACTGATGTGGGCCAAAAGGCAATTTGCATAGAAATAACAGTTTAATTAATTCCTTTTTAGGTAAGGAAGTATAATTAGCAAAATCGTGTTTCTTCAAAATTTCTTTATTTTCATTCTCTGTAATAAAATTATAGAATAGAAAATCTGAATTATTTTGTTTAGCAATCATATAAAGTTTTTCTATAGCATCAAACTCTAAGTAATCATCGATATCTAAAAACAAAGTATATTCACCTGAAGAATACCTAATTCCTAGATTTCTCGCCGAACCAGCACCACCATTGGGCTTTGAAAAAATTTTAAATCGGCTATCCTTTTGAGCATAAGAATTTAGCTTTTTTAGAGAACCATCTGTGGAACCATCATCTACGCAAATAACTTCAAAGTTTTTATCAGTTTGATTAATCAGACAATTAAAACATTGCTGTATATATTTTTCAGCATTATATACAGGTATAACTATACTAACTTTCAATATCTTCATCCTCTTTTCAAAACTTCACTATAAATCTCGTACATAACCTTTTTTACATTTTCTACATCAAACTGTTTTACCGCATCAGGATTATGTTGTCCCATTTGCTCTCTCAAAGCTTTATCCTCAGCAAGCCCTTGAATTGTCTCTGCAAAACCTGCAACATCATTTGGATCTAACAAATAGCCTCCCTGTCCGTTTTGTAGTAAGTCAACATTACCTCTTATTTTAGAGGCAATCACTGGCAAACCTCCCGCCATTGCCTCTATAAGTGCTACTGAAAGACCTTCCCGGAACGAGGGAAACACATATATATCAGCTGCTTGGCAAATTTCTGCAATATCATTGCGAAAACCACAAAGTATAACATTTTTAGATACTTTTAACTCTTTACACAAATTGTTTAGATAATTAAAAAGCTGGCCTTTACCACATATTACGTAGTAAAGATTTGGGTCATTTATTTTTCCTATTGCTCTGATGACTATTTCATGATTCTTGTTTTTATTTAATTCTCCAACCGAAAGCAACATTATTGCATTTTTCGGCACACCAATCTCTGCTCGTTTTGCCACTTTATCCACAATTGTATTTACATACCTCTGTGTGTCTACTCCTACACTTGGTATATAGCAAACTTTTTTTGCTTTGAAAGTTTTTGCTCGTTCATAATCCTCTTTATTAATTGTAATGAGCACATCGGTATATCGCGCAAGCCATCTTTCAATAGGGTAGTACAATAGCCAGTTTATACTTGGTGCGCCTTTGTAAAAATGAAACCCATGCGCTGTGTATATCACTTTTGTTCCTTGTTTACGTGCTTTTTGTGCTGCCAGGCGAGTGAGTACACCACCCATTGGTGAATGGCAATGAATTAAATCATAATTTCCATCAGTGATAATTTTTTTAAGCTGCCTATATGCTTTAATATTCTTCAGAGTAAAGGGAGAACGCTGTATATCAAATGGGCGAAAAATAATATCGATTTCATCTAGCATTTCATTGGCATCCTCAAAGTTAGCTGCTCCATGCACTTCGTATCCAAGTTCACGGAGTATTTGTATGTTAACTCTTTCAAATAGGGTAAACTGCCTACTAACAGTTGATACAATCAGAGCTTTTTTCAACGAAATCACATCCTAAAACAATCTGCAATATCCTTAACAGCGTTAATAACATACTTCACATCATCACTATCCAACCCACTATATAATGGTAAAGAAATAATCCTATCAAACCACTCCTCTGTTCGAGGAAAATCCCCTTCCTTATACCCAAAGCGCTTCTGATAAGCGCTCATCAAGTGAACAGGTATAAAGTGAACACTTGTACCCACATTTCTCTCATTCAACTCCACAATAAACTGATCCCTGTCAATTGAAAGCAACTCAGGTATTATCCTAATTACATACAAATGCCAGCAATGGGTAGACGTATGCTCGGCTATCTTTGGAATCTCCAAAGCTGGCATATCCGCAAAGGCTTCATTATACCTTGCAGCAATCTCCTCACGCCGCTTCTGCATCTCTTCCAGCCTCTCAAGCTGCTTTAATCCCAACGCGGCCTGTAGATCAAACATATTATACTTATAACCCGGCTCCTCAATATCATACCTCCAGGAACCGCCTTTCGCATACCGATTCCAGGCATTTCTACTCATACCATGAGTTACAAGCACACGGGCTCTATTCGCAATCTCTTCATCATCCGTAACCAACATGCCACCTTCACCGGTACAAAGGTTTTTGGTTGCATAAAAGCTATAGGATACCGCTCCTTTAGATTGAGTTCCAATCATTCGCCCTTTATATCTTGTATACAAAGCATGTGCGGCATCTTCTGAAACAAACAGCCCATGCTTATCAGCAATCTCATATATCCTATCAAGATCACAGGCTTGTCCACTATAATGCACTGGAACAATTGCCTTTGTCTTTGGCGTTATCTTTTTCTCGATCTCATCAGGGTCAATGCATCCCGTTTTAGGATCAATATCAACAAACACAGGAGTTGCTCCGGTATGTATTATTGTATTTGTCGAAGCCGCAAAAGTCATAGGTGAGGTAATAACCTCATCCCCTGGGCCTATACCTGCAGCTAGCAAAGTTATATGTAATGCCGCTGTACATGAATTCATACCAACGGCATATTTTGCACCCACATACTCTGCAAACCGCTTCTCAAACTCTATTGTCCTAGGTCCCTTCGCAAGCCATCCTGATTTTAATGCTGCAGTAACCTCACCGATTTCCTCTTCCGTGATATCCGGAAGGCAGTATGATAAAAAACTATCCCGCTTTACAAAGCTGCTCACATTCATCATCCTATCTTAAAGTCTTTATTGGGCCAATAGTGGTAAATAGAATTACACCCTGCGTATCCAAATCCACATGAAGTATAGAAATTTATAGCAATCAGATTATCCATCTGGGTTCCAACACTTACAGATTCAATACCTTTACTTTTTACATCTGATTCCATAGCCGCAATAAGGGATTTTCCCACATTTTGTCCCCTATATGTATCATCCACTGCGATCAACTCGATAACAGAGGTTTTTATTTCAGAATTTATTGAAAAAAGCAAAAAACCAGCGATCCTTCCCTGTCTTTTGGATATTACAAAATATTTATCAGTTTTGTTAAAAGCACTTTGCGCCCAGTGAACATATATATCTCTACTTTTATTCTCGAGCAACCAAGGATCATTAAAAAACCTCGAATACTTGAAAGCCTTTTCGCAAATAGCTATCATATCGTCATCGTAGGAATAATCACTAACAACAACTGTTTCCTTATCTATAGGCCGGTCAATCACTTGTTTTTTAAACTGCACATTCATATCAGTTAAGAATGAAGATGTTTTTATTCCTAGGAATTTATTATTATTCGAGTTATTCTTTATGTTTGAGATAGTAACAAAATCAAAGGAAATAAGAAACTGCGATAATTTCTCCCATTCTCGCTCATCTATTTCCCCTTTGAGAATAACCCTTGCAGAGGGTATTCCAAAATATTCGGTATCCCATGATAGCTCAAAAGCCTCAAAGCTTTTCCCAGCTAACTGTCTTTTATTCCTTCTATCATCCATTTATGCTAGTACTCCCCGATTGCCCAGTCTGACCTGTACCGTATATTCCTCTTCGAAGCAGAATGCCATATATAGTTTTGAAAAGTATTTTTATATCAAGTAATAATGAGATATTATCTACATAATAAATATCATTCTGCAATCTCTGTTTCCATTCCGCAGCATTTCTGTAATATGCTTGATTATATCCACTTATTCCAGGTAATACGTCCAGTTTTCGAATTTCCTCACCTGTATAGTAATTCAAGTGTTCCGGCAAATCTGGCCTTGGACCAATAAAGCTCATATCACCTTTAAAAACATTTAAAATTTGCGGGAATTCGTCCAAGCTTGTCTTTCTCAATATTTTGCCTGTACGCGTCATTCTCGGGTCGACTTCGGAATTATATGTAGAACCATCTGCATTACGTAAATCCGGCGCGTTCACCTTCATAGAACGCAACTTAAACATTTTGAAAATCCGCCCATTTTTTCCAAGCCTTTCGCCATAATAGAAAACTGGTCCACGGTCTTCTATCTTAATCGCTATTGCGCATATTGCAATAACGATTAAGATAAAAGGTAATAATATGAGTGAAAATAATATATCAAGTATTCGCTTTAAATATTTTTGATACAATTGATATATCCTCCTTAAATTTAAGCACCTTTTACCTTCTCAACAACTGGAGATTTCCCTAATTCTCAAACGCCAACCGAAACTCGTCCCCAGCCGCAAACTGCTCCTTAGTCCTTGCATAAGTATAAGTAGGAACAATCCGGGCCATGCATTCCTTCAGGTTATCCGTATTTCCCATACTATTCTCCAGCGCCTTCACCCACATAACCACTTCATTGTAGGTCACATCCGAAGGCTTTGCTACGAATATTCCTTGCTGCTTTGTCGACCGTATACCCTCTTCGTGAAGAAGCAGCTCTTCATAGAGCTTCTCTCCCGGCCGCAGCCCAGTGTACTCCAGCCTAATATCCACATCCGGCTCAAATCCGGATAACCGAATCAAATCCCTTGCCAGGTCAGCAATCTTCACCGGTTCCCCCATATCCAACACAAAGATCTCGCCTCCCTCTGCCATGGCTCCGGCTTGGATCACCAGACGAACAGCTTCGGGAATCGTCATGAAGAACCGTGTAATCTCCGCGTGCGTCACCGTCACCGGCCCTCCGTGGGCAATCTGCTTCTTAAACAAAGGAATTACACTGCCATTGCTGCCCAAGACATTCCCGAACCGCACAGCGACGTACTCGGTTTTACTGATCTTGTCCATGGCCTGGATGATCATCTCCGCGACGCGCTTGGTGGCACCCATGATATTGGTCGGGTTTACCGCTTTATCGGTAGAGATCAGTACAAAGCGCCTTACGCCTAATTCATCCGCGCATCGGGCTGTATTCAAAGTTCCGATCACATTATTCTTAATGGCTTCTGCCGGATTTGCTTCCATAAGGGGTACGTGTTTGTGTGCGGCTGCGTGGAATACTACGCCCGGTCTGTGAGTTCGAAAAACTTCTCTGAGCCTTTCCGGGTCTCTGACCGAGGCAATGATAACTTCCAGATTGAGTTTTTTGAAGGTGTGCTTTAATTCATTCTGAAGATCGTAGGCATTATTTTCGTAGATATCTAAAATGAGAAGTTTCTTCGGATTAAATCGTGCAATCTGTCGGCAAAGTTCGGAGCCGATAGACCCGCCTCCGCCGGTAACCAGTATGGTTTCATTTTGTATGTAGCTTGCAATTTCCGATGTATTAAGCTTTACCTCTTCCCTGCCCAGCAGGTCCTCGATACTTACGTCCCGGATGCTTTTCACCGATACTCTGCCATCAATGATTTCGTAGATGCCGGGCAAGGTTTTCAGTCTGCATTTTGTCTGCTGGCACAGTTTTACGATTTCAGAAATTCTCTTTTTTCCTGCCGAGGGCATAGCAATGATGATTTCATCGATCTTCTCCTCAGCAGCGATTTCCTTTATTTTATCCGTTCCTCCCTTGACAGGGATGTCGTGGATTTTCGTACCATGTTTCCATCGGCTATCATCGATGACCACTACCGGTTCGTATTCTCCTACAGCATGATTCTTCAATTCCCTAATGACCATGGAACCTGCATCTCCAGCGCCGACGATCATCACTCTTTTGGAACTGGGGCTGTCCTTGCGTAGTTTTGCCTTGTATCTTCTGAGGACTCGGTAACTCATTCTGCTTCCCCCGGCCAGGAGGATGATCAACATCCAGGATATGGCGTGTACCGATCGGGGTATGCCTAACTGGAAAAGGTACGCTATGAGGAAATTTACAGCGCTTCCAGCCGTGGTCGCCAGTACTACCTTAACCAATTCATCGACGCTGGCATATCTCCATAGGCTTCTGTAAAGCCCCAAGCCGTAATTGATCAGCACCATTACAAGGGTGAAGAATAGAAAATAGCGCACAAAAGCACTCGCGTACTGGGCAGGCACTTTTCCCTCGAACCGAATGACATAGGATAACACCATTGCTGCATTAATGAGAATTATATCTGCGAGGAGTAGGCATATTTTTCTGGTATATACAATCACATTAGCACCCCCTGATGAATTGACAACTGACCATTGGCCGCTGTTACTCACATTTTCAAATCACTTTCGCAATTCATTCCATTAAAGTAAACTAAAACAAATCATTCCGACTTTTCTGCAAATTATTTTATATTCCTTTTCTTGAATGAGTCAATTAATTTCCTCATATTTCCATATAATTTCAGACATTTTACATAACCGACTTATTGTGACACTAAATTAACTGCCGGCTAATTTGGGCATAGCTTCGCCATTGCGTGGGATGTTATTCACACACATTTGGCAATACTATGACATTTCTCATCCTTTTCACAGGCCGAAACACTGTGAGAGAACGAGAAAATTTAGCCTGCGATGTTTTAATTTTGTGCGATATCACAAAATACGGGAATAAGCGCTGGAGTTTTATTTTTTTATCTCTAGTTTAAAACACCAACCATTTTACCATTAAACCCATTAAATGTAAATTATTTGAAAATACAAGAATATAATTTATTTCTGTTATACAGCAATTTCAACAGCTACACTTATTTAAGAATTTGATAATATATTTCCCATGAATTTAAACCTATTTGCTTACCCGCTTTTTAGCCATCTGTTTTTCCTTGGTTTCAGCCACATTTATGTCTGGCTCGAGAATCGTCATGCTTCGCCCGTACTTTTTGCCCAGTTCCCGCAATGTAGCAATATCTGCAGAGGTTAGCTTTGAAAATATAATACTTCTTACTTTCTCAATCTCCTCTACAGGAGTTGTTACCCAAAATTCATCACTGGCAGTATCAAATAAAAACTTTATCTCGTTAAGACTTAACTTTCCCAGTATGACCCCAGCAGCTTTAAAGTAATCCTGCGCTTCTATGTCCCTTTTGGCAATAGAGGAAGCTTTTTGATCCACTGCATCGGGGATGGCAATCGGAGCAGGTGTACCCGTCGCTTTGGGCAGCTGCCCGGGTGTCGCCTGGCTTGATGCTTGCCCAGGTAAGGTACCTTCCTTTACCTGTTCAGCCTTGCCTGTTTCCTTTTTGCTTTCGCCAGTTTCTTTGTCCGGAATTCCCGGTGTGAACCCTGGATTTGCAGTAGAGTTTGAAGCTGTCTTATCCTTCTTCGGTATTGGTGAGGCAGTTAATCCAGGACTCTGGCTTCCTTCCTCTGTCCTTGTTTCCTTCCCTGCTTGTACCGTTTCAGCAGCCTCTCTACTATTGTGCAGCAAGCTTTTATTAACTATAATGACAGTGAATACCATTGCAACGGCAATCAGTGCGGCGGCTATTATTTTTGAGCGCATTTCTTCACCTTCCTATAAGTGGGTATTATTGTCTATATAATAACCAATCCGTAGCCACTAAATTCCTTGTGTATTTTTTGCTTTCATGGACCTATGGGATTAATGATCCTTTTAATTATGTAAAAAGGTCTATAGAACTAGAGGATGTTAGTCTCCAAGTCCTACCTATGGTCATTATAGCGATTTGGAAAAGTCTTGTAAACCCAAAAGATTCTCTAGTATTTACGATTATTCGACAAAAAACAGGTTTAATTTTGTCGATATAAGGTGATTTTTTTGTTTTAAATAATAAAATTGGTAATACATGGGTTTCCTTGCGAGCCATATCGCCTACAGCATGAATTTTCATAACAATGTCAATTATTCCTATACCTACGTCCATAATTTTTGTAAATTTTGCACAAAAATTATTCAGGACAAACTGGTCAATTTTAGATGTTTTACTGTTGTACTATGAGTGATATACAATAATCTCTATCTCAAAAAAACAAAAGGAAGCTGAAGTTCAGGCATAATACCTGATTCAGCTTCCTTTTGTTGTTCAACTGTTTACTAAAAAACCCACCGGGAAATCCCGATGGGTTTTACTTACTTCAGTAATTCCAGCGCCAGCTTCTCGCCAAATTCCACGCACTGCTTCATTTCTTCTTCTGTCGGACGATACCTGAATGCGATGGGCTCCAGCGGCATGTTGATACCGGATTCCTGGAGGGATTTGTGAATCTCCTTGTGGGCTACTCCATTCCAGCCGAAGCTTCCAAAAGCGCCTCCGATCTTTCCCCTGTACTTGTGGCCTTTGATTTCCTCCAGCATCCCGGCAATGGAACGCAATACACCATTATTCACAGTGCAGCTTCCCATAACAAGTCCCTTTGCCTTGAAAATCTCGGTAACCAGGTCACTCTGGTCACTAACGGAAGAATTGTACAGCTTGTAGAGGATTCCGTGCTTTGACAACCCTTGGGCAATAGCCTCCGCCATTAAACGGGTAGAATTGTACATGGTATCATATACAATTACTACATGGTCTTCCTTGTATTCGTCCGACCACTCGGCATATTTTTCGATGATCTGCATCGGGTTCTTCCTCCACATAACCCCATGGCTGGGGGCAATCACGTCAATAGGAAGATTCATGTTTTTAATTTCTTCAATCTTCTTTTTGATCAATGTAGTGAAAGGTCCGAGGATGCAGGCATAGTACTTGATGGCTTCCTGATATAGCTCCGCCTGGTCCACTTCGTCGTTGAAGTATCCCAGTGACGACAGATGCTGACCAAAAGCATCACTGGATAAAAGTACATTGGCGCCCCTTACGTAAGTCATCATACTGTCCGGCCAGTGAATCATCGGAGTTTCGATGAACACCAGCTCGTATTTACCGGTTTTAATGACATCGCCTGTCTTTACAATGCGAAAATCCCAATCCTGGTGGAAATGCTTTTTGATGATGTCGGCCCCGTTCTTGGAGCAGTATATGGGCATGTTAGGCTTTTTCTTCATCAGGTGGCCCAAGCTTCCCCCGTGGTCCGGCTCGTCGTGATTGATTACGATGAAATCAATGTTTTCCAGCCCTACTTCCCTCTCCAGTCCTTCAGCCAACTCTTCCTTATATGGGTCCCATACGGTGTCAACCAGTACGATTTTTTCGTCCTTAATAAGGTAGGAATTATATGTGGAACCCCTGTGGGTAGAAAGTTCATGTCCGTGAAATCTTCTTAAATCCCAGTCTTTAATTCCTATCCAATATATATCGTCTTTAACTTGTATCATAGTCAATAACCCCTTCCATTCTTTACAAGATCTAACGCTAAATATTATACCACAACCTGACCGGTTTAAACGAGAACTTTTTTCATTTAGGGTCGGTTAATTCCAACTTTTTATCACTGCCACACTCTCTTGCGACGGATAATAGTTCTTCTCCCCCTGCCGGTTACCGATGGCGAAGATGGAAAAGCCCAGAAACCAGTTTTGCGTGAAAGTTTCCTTGTAGGCCTGAAAACAGCGGGCTTGCTCCGCTCCATTTTCCACCTGTGAGGGAGAGGGGTGCCACGGTTGTTTTGCTGCATATTCTCTCCGGGGAAAACCCAGCTCTCCGAAAAGAACAGGTTTGCTCCACTTTTGATGAAATGCGGCGATTTCTTCAACAATATTCTGCTTACGGCCATACAGGGTGGACGCCTGAAGATCCTGTTTTAATTCCGCAACCGAGTTAACAGGTCTTTCCGATAGCTCAAAATAGGCAGCAATGGAGATATAATCGACTTTTGCAAAGATACCGCTCTCCAGCTTCCTTTTATACCGCTCCTCTGTGGCCTTGTCCCAATCGGCAGTATACCACCAGTTGGTTTTATAGGTGATGAGCCCCTTATAATATTGGCGGGAGAGGTCAATGACTTCAAACCAGCGGTCTTCATATTCCTCCATATGTACCAGGTTGGAAGCAATACAAAGGGCATCCACCCGTTCCGGAACCGCCACGTTGGCGATGAGAGGTTTTATAACGTTGTTTTTCCAGTTGTTGAAGAAAGCATCCATATCGTCTGGATTCCAGTTGGTTTCATAGAACTCCCCATTGGCAATCCAGGGGTACGGCTCCAAAATAATGTTCAGATTATTCCTCCTGAGTTTTTGGATCAACTGTCTCGCTTTTCGGATGCTACCTTCATCTAATGTCATGGTACTGGACCGGAGGTCTTTTATATTCACGGCCACAGGGACATTTACCGTATTGAGCTCCAAAGAATCTATATCCCGTATCGCCTGCTCGATTTCATAATCCGTCGAAAGGTTTCCTGACTTTATTGGGGTCTGGAAATTCCGGTTGAGGGTTTTCCCCTGCCATTGATTCAGCTTGTCCACTATCCGGGCCCTGATTTCCAGGTCATAGCTGCTCCAAAGATATGCCCACACGGATAGCGCCAACACCATAAATACCAGTATACCTGCCTGGATGATTTTTGACTTTGGCACTTTCTCACCTCCTATCCTTCTTACCATACAGGAAGGGTAGAAACTTTTCAAGGCCCCTGAAGAGTAAATATTTCATCGTACAAGGGCTATGTGCTGAGAGTCGGACCCAGAAAAACACCACCGGATAAGAATTTTGCCGTCGAAACCTTCGTTACATTATTCACCATTCTTAGCACACTTCCACCAAAGCGAAAGGGGCCATGGACGCGACCACAACCCCTTTCATTTTAAATTTTCAATCCCCAATTCTCAATTTCAAATTACACCTTTACCAGTTTCCATCTTCCACCTCTAAACCGAAGAAAAACTACGATGGAACGCACATACTGGTCAACGACCGCAGCCGCCCATGCCGCCCCGACTCCAAAGTGGAACACCTTGATCAGCAGCAACACCAGAGGAACCCGAATCAGCAGTACACCTGCAACGACAGCTACCAGGGGCCATTTTGTATCCCCCGCTCCACGAAGGCCGCCGGAAAGCACAAGTTGGGAGTTCTGTGCCGGAGTCATCAGCACGATAATTTTCAGCAGGAATGCCGTAATGGCGATAACGGATACATCGGGAGTAAACAGCCTTGCGATGAGGCTTCCCCCGAAGAAGAAACAGGCACTGATGACGAGGGAAGCTGCCATGGCGATTCTACGTAGTTCTGTGCAATAAACCGCCGCCAGTTCCGGCTTTTTGGCACCCAGATTTCTTCCCATAAAGGAAGTGGATGCCATACCCAGGGCCTGACCGAAGTTAAAGGAAAGGCCGGTGATGCTGATACAAACCTGATGGGCAGCAAAAGGAACAGTCCCGAGGTCAGCCACCACCTTTGTATAGATCAAAAACCCGAGCCGCATGGCGAATTGCTCTCCTGCCGCAGCCACACCAATGTTCATGATTCTTTTCAGCATGCCAAAGTCCAGCTTGAATGTATCTTTAAGGGATACGGCTACCGGAAGATTGCATCGCAGTATGGCGAGGATGGATAACACACAAGCAGTAAGCTTGGCCAGAGTTGTAGCTATGGCAGCTCCTTCCACACCCAACTGGGGTATAAACCAGAATCCATTGATTAAAACGAAGCCCGCTGCAACATTCACTATATTGGAAGAAATATTATACCGCATGGGGGATTTTGTATCGCCCGCGCCTCGCAAGATCGAAGTAACTGCCGTCGGAATAGCCTGAAAAAATATACCGATGGACATGTATTTCATATAGAGGGTAGCATAGGCCACCGTATCTTCCTGGGCCCCCATGGCAACAACAATTCTCTCGGAAAAGATGAAGCCGATAATACTAAGAATGATACCGGATATAACGGATACGATCAACGTCTGAATCACTACGGTTTTTGCGTTGGCATACTCTTTTGCCCCGATAAATCGGGCAACTAATGCTGTAGCACCGATATTGAAAGCCTGGAAAACCGCAATACTGATAAATACCGGCTGGTTCGTCAGCCCTACTGCACTGATGGCATAGGCTCCAAGATGGCCTACCATGGACAGGTTTACAATGGAAATCAGGGAGACCAGCATCAGCTCCGCCATACAGGGCCAGGTAAATGCGATGATGGATTTTCTCAATTCCCCCTTCGAAAGTTCTTCTTCTGCTTTCTCTTTTGTTTTAACAACCCCAGCTTGTTCTTGTTCAATCATTTTAACACCAACCCAGCAAATTCTATTTATACGTATAAATGCTTCAAACAAAAAAACTAATTTTATTATAAACCTATAGGCAGGAAAAGTAAATGTTTTATGGGGTTTAATTTTACGCGTTTTCATATAACTGTAGGGGCAGGTTCCAAAACTGTCCTGATACTAAACCTCCCCACTCCATTACCGTATAACAATGAATCAATAATACTGTCAAATTCAGGGCAGGACAGAAATACAGGGCGGGTTTGGAGCCCGCCCCTACAGCGTATATGTATCACGGATTCATGTTACGAAATATTTTTAAACTGACTGAAGTATAAGTTATGATAATGTCCACCCTCTTCACTGATGAGGCTCTCATGGCTTCCCTTCTCTACGATCTCTCCCCCGTCAATCACCATGATGGTATCCGCATCCCGGATGGTGCTGAGCCTGTGAGCGATGATAAAGCTGGTGCGGCCCTTCATGAGGGTTAGCATCGCTTCCTGGATCTTCAGCTCGGTTCGGGTATCCACACTGCTGGTAGCTTCATCCAGAATCAGAATGGAAGGGTTAGCCAGAATAGCCCGGGCAATGGCCAGGAGCTGTCTTTGCCCCTGACTCAGGTTGCTGCCGCTTTCCGAAAGTACGGTGTCATACCCTTTTGGAAGCCGCCGGATGAATACATCCGCATTAGCCATGGCAGCAGCAGCCTTCATCTCTTCATCGGTAGCGTCCAGCCGTCCGTATTTGATATTTTCCCGGATAGTTCCCGAGAAAAGATAGGTATCCTGCAGTACAATGCCGAAGCATCTGCGCAGGCTATCTCTTGTGTATTCCCGGATGTCGGTGCCGTCGATGAGAATCCTTCCGCCGGAAACATCATAAAACCGGGCCAACAGGTTCACAACAGTTGTTTTTCCGGCTCCCGTCGGCCCTACCAGTGCCGTGTTGCTTCCTTCCGCCGCGTTAAAGGATATATTTTTGAGTACCGAAACATCCGTCCGGTAGCCAAAGGAAACATTCTCGAATACCACGTGTCCCTTCGGATTTTCCAAAATTCTGGCTCCTTCCCGGTCTTCCGGCTCCTCCTTCTCATCAAGGATTTCAAAAACTCTCTCTGTACCCGCGATAGCGGATTGCAGGGTATTAAATATATTTGCCAGTTCGTTCAGCGGCCTTGTAAACTGCCGGGAATAGCTCAAAAAGCTCGCGATGACACCCACCGTGATCACGTCCCGTACAGCCAGGGCGCCACCAACACCCGCCACAGCTGTAAATCCGATATTATTGATTACATTCATCAGCGGCATGATAAACCCGGACCAAATCTGCGCCTTGATCCCCACTTCGGAAAGCGTCGTATTTACCGCGTCAAACTGTTCGATAGCCTGCTTTTCATGGTTAAAGGCCTTCACGACCTGAATGCCGGATATGGTTTCCTCAATATGGCCGTTTAGTTTTCCCAGGGCCACCTGCTGCTCCTTAAAAAGTACCCGTGTCTTTTTGGAAATGGTCCGGGTAAGCAGAAATACCAGAGGAACAGTGATAACACTGGCCAGAGTAAGAAGAGGACTTAATCTCAGCATCAATATCAATGCTCCGCTGATGGTGATGGCACTGGACATCAACTGGATGGCCGCCTGTGCCAGAGTGCCGCTTACATTTTCAATATCATTGGATAATCGGCTCATGAGATCTCCGTGGGTGCGAAGGTCAAAGAAGGCGATGGGAAGCTTCTGGAGCTTTGCAAACAAAGTCCGCCGAAGGTTCAGTACAATCCGTTGGGATATGCCGGTCATAAACCAGCCCTGAAGAAGGTTAATGGCCGCATCGGTACTATAGGCGACGATCAGTGCTACTACTACGACTCCCAAAGTCCCGAAATCGACGGCCTCCTTCCCGGCAGACATGGCATCCACCGACTTTCCGATGAGATAGGGTACAGCCAACCCCACCCCTGTACTCAGAAAAATTAAAATAAATACAATGAAAAAAAGCCTGCGTTCTTTGCCAAAGTATTTCCATAGTCTTGCCAGAGTTCCCCGGAAGTCTTTGGCTTTCACCACCGGTGCCATGCCGCGGGGACCTCCGAATCCTCTGTTTCCCCCGAAGCCGCCCATACCTCTCCCCATTCCTCCCGGCAGCATACCACCGGCACCGGTGGGAATGTTCGGGTCTTGCCGGCCCTTTTCATTATTTTGTGTATTCTCTTGTGCCATGTTACATTCCCTCCTTACCGATCTGGGAACGGAAAATATCCTGGTATACCTCACAGGAGTGCATCAGTTCCTCATGGGTACCGATTCCCACTACATCTCCATGATCCAATACAATAATTTTATCCGCATTCATTACCGATGTGATGCGCTGAGCGATGATGATACAGGTGAGGCCGACGGAGTATTTCTTTAAGGCCTCCCGGATTTTTGCCTCGGTAGCCACATCGACTGCGCTTGTTGAGTCGTCCAGTATAAGAATTTCCGGCTTTCGGACCAAGGCACGGGCGATGGAAACACGCTGTTTCTGCCCACCGGAAAGATTCACCCCGCCCTGTCCCAGCAGTGTGCTGTAGCCTTCGGGAAAAGCTGAAATGAAGTCATGAGCCTGAGCAACCTCAGCAGCTTTTTGAACTTCCTCCAGGGTGGCGTTCTCTCTACCCCATCGAATATTATCCAGAATGGAGCCCGTAAACAGAACGGACTTCTGCGGTACAATGGCGATTTTCTCTCTCAGCTTCCCAGGATCCATCTCCTTTACATCTACACCATCTACCTTCACAGAGCCGGCGATAACATCGTAGAACCGGGGTATCAGATGAACCAGACTGCTTTTCCCCGAACCTGTTGAACCAATAATGCCTACGGTTTCTCCCGGCATACAGGTAAATGTAGCGTTATTAATTACAGGATCTCCGGCGGCACCGGAATAGGCGAAGGATACATGCTCAAAGTCCACCCGGCCTTTCACACCGGATGCCTCTACAGGATGCTCCGGAACCGTCATGTTGTTTTCCTGTGCAAACACCTCCCCGATACGCTCGGCAGAAGCCTTCGCCCGGATAAAGGTATTAAATACATTGGAGATGATCATAAGGGAGAAAAGAATCTGTGTCATATAGTTGGTAAAGGCAATAATCTGGCCCACCTGCATATTCCCATTATTGACACGAAAGCCTCCCAGCCAGAGGACAACTACGATCCCCATATTTACCGTCAGCGAAATACCCGGTGTGAATGCAGCCATAATGCGCATCGCTGTAATGGATATGGATGCCAGATCCCGGTTTGCCTTCTCAAACCGTCCTGTCTCGTAGTCAAACCGATTAAAGGCTTTCACCACTCTTACTCCTGAGAGGTATTCCCGCATTACGCCATTCACCCGGTCCAACGCCTTTTGAACCTTAATAAAAAAAGGATATCCGATACGCATACTGAAAAATATAAGCACGCCAATGATGGGTACAACCGCAGCCAGCACCAGCGCCATCCGTGGATTCAACAATGTCGCCATGATCAAACTTCCCAGACACAGCAGCGGAGCTTTTACGAAAATACGCATGAGTCCGTGTACAAAGTTCTGCACCTGTGTTACATCGTTGGTCAGCCGGGTCATCAGGGAAGCCGCTTCGAAGTTATCGATATTGTCAAATGAAAAGGTCTGTACCTTTCGGAAAAGATCGGAACGCAGTTCTGCTCCAAAACGCTGTGATACGTTGCTCGAAACCACATTCCGGCTTATGGCCGCCGCAGCACCCAGTGCAGTAACCAGGAGCATGGCTCCTCCCATATACAGTACGTACTGCATATCTTTTCCCGCTACGCCCACATCAATGATTCTGGACATGATGGTGGGCTGCATCAAATCGCAGATGGCTTCGAACATCAGACAAGCTACAGCGATACAAAAAGGCTTCCAGTAATGTTTTATGTATTTCTCCAAAAATTGCATAACTGCCCCCTATGATTTCTTGTTTTCTCTAATCTCATATTCCTAATTATATAGCAACTTTATAGTGAAGGCTATCAGTTGAACAATTCAAATCAACTTTGCATATAGTAAAGTAATAAAAGGAAAGGGGTATTGCAATGATCATCCATGTTGTAAAACCCGGGGATAGCATCTATTCCATTGCTCGTTCCTATGGTGTTTCCCCTGGTAAAATCATTTCCGATAACGAGCTTCCGAATCCGGACCGGCTTGTTGTGGGACAAACGATTGTGATTCTGGAAGGACCCCGGAGGCATGTGGTAGCACCCGGCGAGTCCCTTTATTCCATCGCCCGCCGTTACGGAGTGCAGGTTAGCGACATTCTAAACAGCAATCCCCAGGTACCTGCTTCCGGATTGATTTATCCCGGCCAGGTTCTTACCATTCCTTCACGAACACGAATACTAGGCACCATCGAAGTGAATGGGTATGCGTATCCTGCCACGGATATGAATGTGTTGGAGCGGACACTTCCCAACCTTACGTACCTGAGTATTTTCAGTTATAGTGTTAATGAGGACGCAAGTCTGAATTCCATTAATGACGTCCCCTTGATTCAGGCAGCCAGAAGGGCGAATGTCGCCCCCCTCATGGTCATTACCAACCGGGAATTCAGCAGTGATGTCGCCTCTGCCATACTGAACAGTCCGACACTTCAGGATACTCTGTTAAACAATGTACTGCGTATACTCAGAGATAAAAACTATTATGGCCTGGATATTGATTTTGAATATCTCTATCCCAGGGACAGGGAGCAGTATAACAGCTTTTTAGCTAAAGCAGTAGACCGTTTGCACCGTGCCGGATTTACCGTCTCTACAGCCCTGGCTCCAAAGATCTCCAGAAATCAGCGGGGTCTTCTGTATGAAGCCCATGACTACCCGGTCCACGGCAGGCTGGTAGACCATGTGATCCTCATGACCTATGAATGGGGATATACCTATGGCCCACCCATGGCCGTCTCACCACTGCCTCAGGTACGCCAAGTGCTGGATTATGCCGTAACCGAAATTCCGCGGCAAAAAATTCTGATGGGGATACCGAATTACGGCTATAACTGGACACTCCCCTATACACCGGGAACCGCTGCTACCACTATCTCCAATGTAGGGGCTGTCCAACTGGCACTTGCGCAGCGGGCTGCAATACAGTACGATCCCACAGCACAAGCACCTTTCTTTACCTACTATGATGCAAATAGAAGGCAGCATATTGTCTGGTTTGAAGATGCACGGAGCATCATGGCAAAGCTCATGCTGGTCAACCAATACGGCCTGGGCGGCGTCAGCTATTGGACCATCGGACGGTACTTCCCGCAGAATTGGCTTGTTTTACGGTCACTTTACAATGTTCGTAAAGTACTTTGATAAATGCAACCGGGTTTTCAGCATTACGGAACTCTTTGCGAAACCAGGCAGGCGCTCATTCACTGGCTTCTTCTCAATTTTTAAGAGAAGCAACCAGTGAATAAGCGCCTGCCCCTATTTTTTTCACCATTACTATGCGATAATAAGGTACATAATCTCACAAGAAACGGAGAAGTTACAGTGAAAGAAGTTTTAAAAGAGTTTTGTAGATCCATCGGGATCGAACATATAGGAATCACTCCTCCGGGGCCTTACCATGAACTGGAGGAACGATGGAAAAAAAGAATCGAGGAAGGGCACATTACCGGGTTTGAGGAAAGAGACTTTGCCCGAAGGATCGACCCGCGGCTGACGATGGAGGATGCGGCATCCATCATTGTTTGCCTTTTTCCCTACTTTACGGGAACCAATAAGGATTCCAATTTGTCCAAGTCTGCCATTCCCCGGGATTACCATCTTATTGTCAAAAGCATGCTGAACCAAATCGGAGAATTTTTACAGAATCGTATCGTAGGTTTTCAGTATAAAGCCTTTGTAGACAACGGCCCCCTGGTCGACCGGTATCTGGCCTATCAGGCAGGTCTGGGCTATTGGGGTGTAAATGCACATCTGATAACCGATGCCTACGGTTCTTATGTATTCATCGGCTATCTTATCACCAATCATCCCTTTCCCTGGGACAAGCCTATGGAAAGAACCTGTATCCAATGCGGGAAATGTGTAAAAGCCTGCCCTGGCTGCGCCATTTTGGGGAACTTTGATATAAACCCTTTACGATGCCGTTCCTTTATCACACAAAAAAAAGGGGAACTGTCCGAGGCAGATATCACCATCCTCAAAAGGAGTTCTCTGGTATTCGGCTGTGATATCTGCCAGGATGTATGTCCCCATAACAGGGGAATTGAGTGTACTCCCATGGAAGATTTCCAGAGGGATTTAAAGCACAATATCGATTACGAAGAATTGTTGGAGATTTCCAACAAGGAATTCCTTAGGCGATATAGAGACAGAGCCTTCAGTTGGAGAGGCAAAAGCATGCTTCTTCGGAATTTCGAGCTGCTGAAAAAGGGTGATAATAATTATGAAGGCTGTGAATAGCCTCACAGCCTTCATAATTATTCATGATTCCTTTTGGTAGTTCGGGGTATAGTTAAAAATTGCCTCAATTTGTGCTGTAACCTCAATTTGTCCCGCCTTTATGGGAGTTGTTGCTTCGCCGGCTGTTGATAAGGCGAGTACCATAGGCCCCTCCTGCCGGTAATTTACCTCCATCATTTGCGCAGGAATCAATGATACATTGATTTTCAGCTTATCTCCAATAATCAAGGCCTTGCTTTGCGCGTCATCAATGGCAGACCGCAGTGCCTGCTGGTAGTACCGGGAGGGCTCTTCAACAGCAAAGCTGATGTTGTTCACAAGATTCGCTCCGCTTTCCACCGCTGCATCAATAATCTCACCTACCCGTTCCACATTTCGTATGGTGACTTTCAAGGTGTGAACTACCCTGTACCCCCTGAAAACCTGCTTTCCTTCCGTATAGTCATACTGCGGTTCGATTATGTAGGATTGTGTCTCCACGTCTCTGGAATCAATCCCAAGCCTCCTCAAGGTGTTTAAAATATTTGTAATCCTTTGTGCATTTTCCTCCTGGGCAGGCTGCAGTTGTTTATTTTCCGTAGTAACACCCAGGACCACCACTGCCATATCCGGTTGTACAATAATACTTCCTTTTCCTTCCACCTTTAATTTGCAGGCGAAAGGGTTCATACACCCTTGAATGCCGGAAAATGCAGGCTGGTTAAAGGAATTTTGAACGGTCAGTCCGGTCATCTGAGAATTTGTCATTATAGCTCCCCCTTTCACATAAAGACACGTCACTTTGCTTCTGGATACCCCTCCCAAAAACCGGAGGTTTTACCTTTTGGGTATTATAAGGTTCAAAGTGCCGCATCTTTGGTTACCGATAATACATTCTATGTATACCTTATAAAAAAGGGTACAGAAGAAAAACCATGTCCCGTAGCCTGCGTAGGGGCAGGTTCCAAACCTGCCCTGTCTATTTCCGGCCCCAGGTAGGGCGGGTTTGGAACCCGCCCCCTACGTTCAGACGATCGGACTTTGGTCCATAATTCGCAGTAGATTAATTCCGCTATTCACATTTCGAACCTTCTCTATGGTCTTCGTAATGTACGTATGCAGCTTTTCCTGGAAGATTTCTTCCGTGGTTTCCTCATTTTCAATCATTACCAGCCCCTTCTCCCAACTGGCGCTGAGTGAGGGATTCAGAAGCTCCCGGGCTGTACGGCGCACCAACTCCACGATGGCCTCTCCCTTACGGGTGGGGGTCACGATCTGCGTCTTCGGATGAATCTTCATGTATCCGATATCCGTCAGCTTCTTGATAATCCCAGCCCGGGTGGCTGAAGTACCGATTCCGCAGGTTTTAATCTGTTCCCGCAGTTCCTCGTTTTCAATAAATTTACCCGCTTTTTCCATGGTAATGATCAAGGAACCGTCGGTATACCGGGAAGGCGGCTTGGTTTCCTTCTCTTCCAGATCAAAGCTCTCTGCATTGCTTTTTTCTTTCTTCACAAGCTTATGAATGGGTGAATCCGTGGTCTCTTCCTCCCCTTTTGGTGCAGTAACCTCATATACTTCCTTCCAACCCGCTTCCTTCAAGGTTTTTGCATTGGATACAAAAATCTCTCCGCCCACTTCCGTCTCCACCTTCACCGTGTTATATTCCGCCGGTGGATAGAAAATAGCCAGGAATCTTTTGACGATCAGGTTGTATATATTCCTTGTATCTGCATCCAGTTTGGAAAGCTCCGTAGTTACATAGGTCGGAATAATGGCATAGTGGTCGGTGACCTTGCCGTTGTCCACATATCGTTTGGAGGATTTATTCACCCGTAACTCTCCAAAGTCTTTAATGCGCTGTACCGTGTCCTTAAAGGAAGAGTTTTTAAACAACCCATTCAATACCTTTGGCACCTCACCCAGCACATCCGTTGAAATCACCCTGCTGTCCGTTCGCGGGTAGGAAATCATTTTCTTCTCGTACAAGCTCTGGGCAATGGCGAGGGTCCGGTCTACCGGAAGTTTAAACTTCTTATTGGCCTCGGACTGAAGCTCCGCCAGGTTGAAAAGCAGGGGAGGCTGTTCATTTTTTGTTTTTATTTCCACCTTCTTGATGGTGCCCTCCTGCCCCTGAAGTTTCTCAATCAAGTCCTGAGCCTCTTCCTTGCTGATGTATTTATCCTCTTCTTCCTCTGCCGACTTCCCGGCACTTTTTTTCGCCGGCTGCCATTTCCCTTTATAGGGGATGTTGCTGGTAGCCGATATAAAGTTTGCCACCACTCCATAATGGGTTTTAGGAACAAAATGGCGAATCTCCAGCTCCCGGTCTACCACAAGTCCCAATACACAGGTCATGACCCTTCCGATGGCAATGACGGAAGGTTTGTTCTCCTTCACTACCGCTGACAGGTTTCTCCCGTACTGGCAGGTATAGATGCGGCTGAAATTCATGCCGAAGAGCCAATCCTCTTTCGCCCGGCTGTAGGCCGCTCTGGATAGTGAATCATATTCATGGATATCCTTTGCCTCATCGATTCCTTTTTTTATCGCTTCCTCTGTCTGGGAGGAAATCCATACCCTTTTGGCAGGTTTGGTACTTCCGCTCTGCTGGTATACCAGCCGGAAAATATACTCCCCCTCCCGCCCGCTGTCGGTACAGGCATAGATCACATCAATGTCATCCCGACACATAAGCTGGCGAATCACATCAAACTGCTTGCTTACGCCTTTGTCGTCAATGACTATGTATTTGTATTCCTTGGGAATGATGGGCAGATGTTCCACCCGCCACTCCTTATACGCAGGGTCATAGGCATCGGGATATGCCATGGTGACCAGATGCCCAAAGCACCAGGACACAACGGCATCCTTTGATTCCGCAAATCCTCTGCCCCGATCGGTTCTTGTAATCTCCAGTCCAAGTACCCCCGCAAAACTTGCCGCCACAGAGGGCTTCTCTGTAATGTATAACTTTTTACCCAAAAGTATCTCCTCTTTTGCCTTTATGGTTAACTATTATAAACAAAATATGGTGAATTTTCAAGAGTCGCGTCGGCAGCGGAGCAAGGAGACCGCTCGGGTCAGGCAGTATGACTGAAAATGAGTAATGCAGAATTTACAAAGTGTTGTTTTTGAGCAGCTTATCCATTATACTTGAATTTGGAAACATTTACAGGCTTATGACTATAAGTAACAGGAGGACTGGAAAATGAATGATGATGCCTTGCTTGCCTTTATTCTTATGGGGTTTTCGACCTTAATCACATTATTTTGTGTAGGTATATCCCAAATTAAAAGTATTATTCTTAAAAAGGAGCAAATCAAAGCGGATGCCTTGATTCGGGCAGAAGAAATCAAAGCCCGAAATCAGTTGGAGCTTGAAAAACTACTGCATCAGGACGCGCCCGGCCAGAGAAATGCCAGTGTCCATGACCGGGTTAGGGAGTCGGATGAGGACCGCGTTGTACGAGAAAAAATCAATACCTGAAAACCAAGAGGATGAATCCGTCCCCGCGTCCCTCTTCTAGCCCTTCTATACATCATTAGAAATTTCATAAGGAAAAGACCGGCTGCTATACTTATTTATGAAGAATTCCTTGTTCATGGCAAAGGTATGAAGCGCGTATACCAATCTGTCGATTTCGGCAGGTTGGTTGTAAATGCCGAAACTCACCCGAACCAATCCGGGTCTCCGCGCACCCGGGTTGTCAAAGAAGTATTTCATGTCCGCTGTTGTTAGCCCCAGGAGCTTCTGGGAATAAGGATGGGAGCAGAAAAATCCGTTTCGTACAGCGATTCCTGCCTCATAGGAAAGCATCGCTGCCAGCAGGGAATGATGAATCCCTTCCAGCGTAAAAGGAATCACACCGATTCTGTCTCCATCCTTCCCCGGATTCCTCAGCATTCCTATCCCCGGTACACGCGCCATTTGTGCATTTGCATAGTCGAGGAGCTGCTGCTCATACCGGTATAGAGTGTCCATTCCAATAGAGCTCAGGGTTTTTATGGCAGCACCTAAAGCCACTACACCCATGATATTGGGTGAACCCGCCTCGAATCTGGCAGGAGGCTCATCCCATTCAACGTGTTCATGGGTTACCATCCTTGTTGCTCCTCCCCCCTGTAAAAGTGGCATGCTTTTGTCAAAGACGCTATCCGGACCGATTAACACGCCGATCCCATAGGGGGCGTACATTTTATGTGCCGAAAAGGCGATGAAATCGATGTGCTCTGGGGACCCAAAGGGCTTCATGTCTACGCGCATATGAGGAACCCATTGAGCTCCATCCACCAGGATTTGCGTTCCATAGTGGTGTGCAAGCCGGGCAACGGTATGTACCGGATTGATATATCCGGTGACATTGGAGACACCAGTGACAGTCACCAGCTTCACCTTTCCGGCATTTCTCCGCAGCCTGGCCTCCAAATCCTCCAGGGATAAACGCCCCCAGGCATCCAGCTCGACATACTCTACTTTGAATTTACCTCTCCAGGGTAAGTCGTTGGAACTGTGCTCCATGAAAGTAGAAATAACGACATCCCGTCCATCCTCATCTTCCTTTAGAACATGGGAAAGCATATTGATGGACTCCGTGGTGCCTTTCGTATAGATGACCACATCCTTTTCCCGGTCCGCATTCACAAAGCGCTTGACCAGGTCTCTGGTTTTATCGTACAGCTCAGAGGAATAAGCAGATTTATAGCCTTTCCCCCGGTGAATAGAGGAATACCAGGGAGAAAAGTCATTCAGTTCTTTTATAACAGAATAAAAGGGCGGTGTTGTGGCAGCATTATCAAAATTGACAGCTGTTACATAGGTACCGTTCAGTAGAGGAATGGTGGTCTCAGTTCCGACTACCAGATTTCTGAAATCGGTTTGTATCATAAACATAACTCCTAAATTTACTACTACCTTATTATATTGAAGAGAAATGGAACTGATGCCTGGGACTTGGTTTACTCCCCTTCTTCCCCTGTTTTCCATGCATTAGCCATGGAAGAAACAATTTGCGCTATTGACTGAATCAAACCCTCCTGACATACAAACCACTATCGTCAAAGCACGAAAAAATGGATCAGGACAGAATAGGCACTTGAATCAATATCAATCCGTATTAATATTTTAATATTCAAGTTAAAATCCTTTTATTGATTACACAAATTCACAGGTATATAATATTAATATATTAAAATACCAAACATTTATCCGGATTGTAAAGTCCGTATCAATAAATCAATTCAGGAGGTAAAACAATGTTTCTTGTGGAAAAGTATTGGGAAAATCCCCAGGTGTTACATGTAAACTGCGAGAAGCCACATGCCTATTTTGTTCCCTATGAAAACGAAAGCAAAGCATTAAAGGGTGTAAGAGGCAGCTCCAAATATTATACGAGTCTCAATGGAGTGTGGAAATTCAAGTATTGCGATACGGTTTATAACGTAGAAGACGGCTTCTATGCCGCAAACTTTGATGCCTGCAGCTGGGATACCCTTACGGTGCCTTCCAACTGGCAGATGCACGGCTACGACAAGCCGAATTATACCAATGTCAACTATCCCTACCCCTGTGATCCTCCTTTTGTCCCGAACGACAACCCTGCAGGGCTCTTTATCCGTGACTTTACCATCCCTACACCGGATGACAGGGAACAATATCTTGTTCTTGAAGGCGTAGATTCCTGTTTTTACCTCTGGGTCAATGGAACCTTTGTAGGATACAGTCAGGTCAGTCATATGACTTCCGAATTTGCAATCTCCAAGTATCTTAGAGCAGGAAAGAACCGCATTGCCGTTATGGTTCTCAAGTGGTGTGACGGAAGCTACCTGGAGGATCAGGATATGTGGCGTCTTTCCGGAATTTTCAGGGATGTTTATCTCTTATCCAGAGAAAACACACACATTGCAGATGTATTCATCCGTACAGAACTGAACCCCGAATTCAGTGCCGGCGTACTGGACTGTGAAATCGAAATGTCCAGTCTTTCTCCTGCTCCGGTTCGCATTGAACTCCGGGATATTCACGGAGAAGTGCTTTACAACACCCCTGCAGAAATCTCCGGCACCGGAACCGTAAGGATTCCGGTAGAGTCTGTGGACCTCTGGTCGGCAGAAACTCCGAACCTGTATACACTGCTGCTCTACCAGGGAGAAGAAGTCATTCCTTTCTCTGTCGGTTTCCGCAAGGTAGAAATCGAGGATTCGGTCATACTGATCAATGGCAAAGCTGTGAAATTTAAAGGGGTAAACCGTCACGACTCCCACCCGGAGCTGGGTCATACCATCCCCTTCTACCATATGAAAAATGATTTACTATTGATGAAGCGACATAATGTGAATGCCATCCGAACATCGCATTACCCTAATGATCCGAGATTTCTAGGACTCTGCGATGAATTGGGCTTCTATGTGATTGATGAGGCCGATCTGGAGACCCACGGTGCTGCGCCTGCCGGGAACTTCAGCATGATTTCCAAAGACCCGCAGTTTAAAGAAGCCTATGTAGACAGGATGCAGCGGATGGTGGAAAGAGATAAGAATCATGCTTGTATCGTTATGTGGTCCCTGGGAAATGAATCGGGCTATGGTGAAAATCATATTCAAATGGCCTTGTGGGCCAAAGGAAGGGATACTTCCCGTCTTATCCATTATGAGGGAGCCTTTAGTCCCGGTGTTTATAAAGAGGTGGTTCAGGAAGAACATACGGATATTTCCTGCCTCGATGTTTATAGCAGGATGTATCCCTCCATCGAGTGGATGGAGCAGGAATTCCTGAAAGATAAAAACGAGAAGCGTCCCCTGGTCCTCTGTGAATACTGCCATGCTATGGGAAATGGCCCCGGTGACCTCCAGGATTATTGGGACCTGATGTACAAACATCCGAAATTCTCCGGTGGCTTTGTCTGGGAATGGACCGACCACTCGGTAGCGGCAAAGACGCCCGAAGGTGTTACGTATTATACCTACGGCGGCGATTTCGGAGATAAGCCCAACGATGGAAACTTCTGCGTAGATGGTTTGGTCTACCCCGATCGCAAACCCCATACAGGATTGCTGGAACTGAAAAATGTCATTGCTCCCGTTCGTACCGAAGCTGTAGATCTAGCCCAGGGAAAATTCAAGGTAACCAACTTGTATGATTTTATCAATCTCTCTCATCTGAGCCTGAATTGGAGAGTAGAAAGGGATGGTGAAATGATTGATGAGGGTGAATTGGAACCCTTGGCCGTTGCACCACAGAAGTCACGGATAGTCGCCCTTCCCTATTCCCTGCCTGCCAGAGCAGACGGAAGGTATTTCCTGAGGGTTTCCTATACTCAGGTAAATAGTACGGAATGGGCCGAAAAAGGGTTTGAGGTAGCCTTTGCCCAGTTTGAGCTTCCAACAGGAAAGGTGGAAAAGGCAGCCTTGAAAAAATCGGATATGGCTCCCCTCCATGTTGAAAAGACTGCCAAGGAGATTATCATTGAAGGCAATGACTTCACCTATGTATTTAACCGGTATTACGGAGCCTTCACCCGGATTGAATATAATGGAGTGAATATGATCAGTTCCATGCCCCGTTTCAACGTTTGGAGAGCTCCCACCGACAATGACCGCAATGTGAAACACGAGTGGATGGAGGAAGGGTATGACCGATTGGGTCCCCACACCTATTCCGTAGAAATTCTCAGCGAGGATGAGTGTCACATCCGCATCTGTTCGGAATTCTCCCTGGGTGGCTATATCAAAAAGCCTGTTATTCACGCCAAGGCTTTCTGGACCGTTTACGGCAGCGGAGATATTGTGCTGGAAACACAGGCAAAGGTAAGGGAAGGACTCCCCTTCCTCCCCCGGTTCGGCTTGCAGCTTACGATGTCCAAAGGCAATGAACTGGTAGAGTATTTCGGTTATGGTCCCCATGAAAGCTACATTGACAAGAAGAGAAGCACCTGGAAGAGCCGGTTTGAAGCGACGGTGGACAGCCTGCATGAGGACTATGTCATGCCGCAGGAAAACGGCAGCCACTATGCAACTGAATGGGCTGTGGTAACCAATTTGCTGGGCATGGGTCTCCTGTTCGTGGGCATGGAAGATTTCTCTTTCAACGCATCCCACTATACACCGGAGGATATCACCGAGGCGGATCATACCTATAAATTGAACCGACGGGAGGAAACCATCGTTAACCTGGATTACATGAACAGCGGTGTAGGTTCCAACAGCTGTGGTCCTAAGCTTCTGCCACAGTACCGCCTGTCTCAGACGGATATAGAATTTAAGCTCAGAATCAAGCCAGTGGCGAAGGAAGAAATTTGCCTGCTGGATGAGGTTTATACGGAGATTATTGAATAGAAAACATAATTGTAGGGGCGGGTTCTAAACCCGCCCCCTTTTCGTTTGTGGCTTTATCTCAATTTAGAGAATGGTGGTTCATACTGTTTAGGGCAGGTTTGGAACCTACCCCTACGGTGTGGAAATCATATCATAACCAATAGGAAACCAAATGAATGACCAGCCCCGCCAAGCCCCCAATAACGGTACCATTGATGCGGATATACTGCAAATCACCGCCTACCTGAACTTCCAGTTTTTCTACCATATCCTCCATGGGCCAGTTCTTTACTGTATCGCTGATGAGCTTGCCGATTTCCTCCTTATATCCACCCACCACCCGTACGACGGTATCCTGAAGCCAGAGGTTCAGACTCTCACTTATGGAAGGTGTGCTTTGCAGGTCCTCCACCAATCCTTCAAGAAGGTCTGCCAGCTTGCTGCTGAGCTCTTCCCCGGATTCTATACTATAGGTGGAAATGGCATCTTTGAACGCCGCAGTCTGCTCCTGCACAAACTCATGGAACACTTCAGATTCCAGGAAATCATTCTTCCAGTCTTCAATTTTTCCACGTAAATCCTCTGAATTCTCAAACTTATCCACAATCTTTCCAGGTAAACCATAGAGGATCTCTCTGGAAAGATCCGACAGTACACCGCTCTCCACTTCCACCATCAACTTTGCCAATGCCTTAACAATGGCCCGGTGCGCCAAATCGCCTACGAAGGGAAGAGAAAAGGTCTTATTGACGCCTTCCATGATTTTCAAGGTTTCATCCCTGTTTTCAGCAACCCATGTATAGGCACCCTGTATCATTTGCTTCATCAGGGGAACATGGAGTTCGGATGAAACAGCGGTAGCCAGCAGCTTGCTTACATACGGTGCTACTGCTGTATTCTGGAGCCTTGTTTTAAGGCCAGCATGGATGGATGCAGACAATTGACCTTCCTTATAAACCAGTTCAATGGCCCCTGGTATGTATTTCACGATACCTTTGGAAATGGCTTCCTTGTTTTCTCTCAAATACCGCAAAACATTCTCTGAAAACCGGACTTCCTTCAGCTTGTTTCTAAGAATTTCTTCCGTAAAGAAATTCTCTACTACAAAGCCAGATAGAGAATCCCCGATCCGGTCCTTGTTTTGCTGTATGATAGCCGTATGCGGGATCCACGACAACCCCAGAGGATGCCGGAAAAGGGCCACTACGGCAAACCAGTCCGCCAGGGCGCCTACCATGGATGCTTCCGAAAAAGCTGCTATGCAGGAAATAAGGAAACTGTAGGATTCATATTTTTTTGAAATAAAATAAATCACGGTCATTGCGATCAGAAGTCCTGTAGCAATGCGGCGCATTTTCTTCAGTTTTATACGCTTGTCCAACTCAATTGCATTCATTTTTATACTCCTGTAACTTTCATTATTATAACTATCATGCCATTACAGGTTTTATTTTATCAAACTTCGCGTAAAGTTGGAACTCTTTTATCTGTTTTTACTCTCCCCTTACTTAATAATACGGATTAGAGCCTCGGCACCTGCTTTTTGCAGTGCTCCACCTCTTCCGGATACGGCATCGCGGGTATTCCTCCCCTTTTTGTCGTACAAAGGGCACCCACAGCATTGGAGAAATCCACGATCTCCGCCATCTCGTCCTGGCTGATCTCCTCCAGCTTTTTGTCCAGCTTGCTGACGGAATAAAGCAAGCCTCCAAAGAAAGCATCCCCTGCACCCGTAGTATCTACCACTTTTATATCATAGGTAGGCAGACGACCCGTACCCTCGGCACACCGGTAAAAACAGCCTTTCGGTCCCAAAGTAACCACAACCAGCCGGATTCCGGAATCAAACAGCAGGGCACTTCCCTTTTCCAGGTCTCTTTCACCCGTCAAAAATCCCAATTCTTCCTCCGATACCTTTACAATATCCGCAAACCGGAGTCCCAGCAGCATCCCTTCCTTGGCTGCCGCTTCGCTTTCCCAGAGGGGCGGCCTCCAGTTGGGATCGTAGGATATGATCTTTCCTTGCTGTTTGGCATATTCCAAAGCCCGCAGTGTAGCACTTCGGGCGGGTTCCACAGTCAGGCTCAAGGACCCGAAATGAAAGATCCTGGATTGACGGATGAGTTCCAGATCCACCTCCTCCGGCTGTAGAGTGGTATCGGCTCCCGGCTTCCGATAGAAGCTGAAACTTCGGTCTCCTTTTTCATCCAGATGGACGAAGGCCAGTGTAGTATTTTCATCCGGTGAAAATACCAGCCCTCCGGACTCAATGCCGTTTTCTTCCAGAACACTTTTCAAAAAATGTCCGAACTGGTCATTCCCCACTTTTCCTATAAAGGCTCCCCGGCCTCCCAAACGGGCAATGGCCGCTAAAACATTGGGCGGTGCACCTCCCGGATTCCTCTCAAACAATACATTTCCGGCGGAAGAGTTCCCTGCCGGAGTAAAATCAATCAGTAGTTCACCCAAACCTGTTACATCATACATACAAGTCACCTCTTTGCTATATATATAGTGCAGGGGGCAATAGCCTCCCCGCTCGCGGCTCCAGCCGCGAAATAAGGATACCTTCCTTCCTGAAAGCCACATTGTTGGTAAAAGGATGCAAAGTATGCTTTTACCCTCACCCTCCAACTCCCTCTCCCAAGCTTGCTTATCATTATACACATCGTTGGAAGAGACTGTAATAAGTGTTGAAGCACCCATCCACCGCGGGTTAAAACACGCGGCTGCTAAAAAACCAAGTCCTCTGAAGAGGACTAATCCCTATCTTTTGTAGTCGGTTTTAACCGACTTGGTTTTCTAATAGCCGTGGGTTTCAACCCGCGGCGACACTGAATATGCAAATTATGCAGATATTTCCACAGATGTGTATAATGTTAAGCAAAATTGGTAGAGGGAGAGAATGGAAAAGATCCGAATTTCCCCTTCTCCCAATGTTGGGAGAAGGGGCCAGGGGATGAGGGTTAAGCCCGTAAAGCATTACTAAACCAGTGCTTTGTATTATCTTGCATAACCACAGGTTGTTGGTAATGCTTAGCTCCCACAAAGCCAGGAGCGAGGTCTTATTCCTTAAGCTACAACTTTGATTACTCTTTTATAGTACCATAAAGGAATGATTGTAAACTACCTTGAATATGATGTAGTAGAGTTTATACAAGCAGTAGGTTTTCCTCATGGAGACATTCTTTACGGGAGATGTGGTCAAAGAGCCCTTTGTCACCTTCTCCCATACCCATCTGGCAACTCTTTTGGTGCTTATTATTAGTAATACTCTTTTGATTCTTTGGTTCCAAAAGTCAAAAAATCCCAAGATGCTGGATCGATTCGGTACAGGCCTTGGAATTCTGCTCCTTCTCAACGAAGCCTTCTATCTCCTCTGGAGCGCAGCTTCCGGTTCCTGGTCCCTGGAATATTCCCTCCCACTCCAGCTGTGCGATGTCGCCACCCTTCTGGCAGGCTTCATGCTGCTCCGGAGTCATTACCCTACGTTTGAAATTGTATATTTCTGGGGGTTGGGCGGAAGCCTTCAAGCTCTTTTGACCCCAGATCTGGCTTACCCCTTCCCCCATGTCATATTCTTCAACTTTTTTCTGGGACATGGAGCGATACTCACCGCCATTTTTTTCACAATCCTGGTCAAAGGCTACAGACCTACTTTGAAATCCATTGGAAGGACCTTCGTTTTTACCAACCTCTATATGGTATTTGTAGCTATCATCAATGTACTCACCCATGGAAACTACATGTTCATTTGCAGCAAGCCGGAAAGCGCCTCCATCATCGATTGGCTGGGTCCCTGGCCCTGGTATATTTTCTCTTTGGAGGGAGTCGCATTGGTGATCTTTTTCCTGTGCTACCTACCTCATGGAATCAGGGACTGGAGGAGAAAGAAATTGAAAATTGAAAATGGAGAATTGAGAATTGAAAATTGAAAACTTCTCAATTGTGTAAAAAAGAGGTTATCCCTTTGTAGTTGGATAACCTTCTTTCCGGTTCGTATTTAATAAGATTGCGACAAATAATTGCTGTAGGGGCAGGTTCTAAACCTGCCCTGGTTCCGTGGTTAGATAAGGTCAGGACGGGTTTGGAACCCGCCCCTACACGTATGATATTCATCATCAATCGTACAACAAAGGCTTCATCTTCTCCGAGTCAATGTTGGTTTTATCATACCAGTGGAAACCGGTATCAATGTCCTTCTCAACCTTTTCACCCTTCATGGCTTTTACAGCAGCTTCTACAGCTTTATAGCCGATACCGATCGGGTCCTGGGTAATAGCGCCTGCCATCTTTCCGCTGCGGATGGCTTCCTTCTGCTGTTTTCCTGCATCATAACCGATAACGATAATCTTGCCGTCCTTCTTCATTTCCGTTACACCATTCAAAGCACCGATAGCGGAACCTTCATTGGCGCCAAAAAGTCCTTTGAGGTTCGGATGAGCCTGGATCATGGTCTTGGCTATATCGGTGGATTTGAGGTGGTCACCGCCGCCATACTGTATATCAACAATTTTAACTTTCGGGTATTTTTCCTTGATCCGGTTTACGAAACCATCACGACGGTCTACGCCGGTCCGGCTGGTCTGGTCATGTACGATGACCCCAATTTCTCCCTCGTTACCGATCAGTTCAGCCATCTTATCGGCAGCCAGAGCTGTGGCAGCTACATTGTTTGTAGCAGCGGTTGCAACCGGAATATCACTGTCTACACCGGAGTCAAATCCAACTACAGGGATATTGGATGCCTTTGCCTTTTGGAGAAGAGGCAGGGCAGCCTTGCTATCCAATGCAGCAAAGCAAAGTGCACTTGGCTTTTTGCCGAGGGCGGCCTGCAGCATTTCGATTTGTTTGTCTACCTGGGATTCACTTTCCGGACCTTCAAAAGTAATTTCCACATTGAGGTCCTTGGCAGCCTTTTCCGCACCTTGCTTAACTGCCTGCCAGAACTGATGCTGGAACCCTTTGGAGATTACGGGAATATAAACCTTGCCATCGGTTTTAGCCGTAGACGCTCCGCTGGAGCTGGAACCTGCGGGTTTGTTTGAAGAAGCTCCACAACCGCTTAACAGCGATACAACAAGCAGTGAACTTAAAACAACACTAGCCAGTTTCTTACTTTTCATAATCTGTCTCCTCCTGATTTTTATTGTATTCATACTCCTCCGGGAGTTAATACGCATCATACACTACTTTCTTATTTCTTTCGACGGCGGATAATATCTGCATATACGGCTCCAATCACTACGACACCGATGATGACGGTCTGCCATTCCTGGGGAACCGATAAAATACGCAGCCCGTTGGTCAGTACACTCATGATGAAGGCACCAATCACCGTGCCTAGAATGGTTCCCTCGCCTCCGCTCAAGGAGGTTCCACCAATAACTACCGCTGCAATTGCTTCCAGTTCATAACCTTGACCCAGGGCCGGCTGTGCAGAGTTCAAGCGGGATGCCATCAGTATTCCTGCAATACCGCTGAAGACACCGCATAAAGCATAAATGGCGATCTTCCATCGGTTTACATTTACACCGGATAACCGGGTTGCCTCTTCGTTGCTTCCGATGGCAAAATTGTAACGGCCCAGTATGGTTTTGGACAGAATCAAGCTGGCCACCAATGCCACTCCAAAAAAGATTAGAACTGCATTAGGAATGCCTAGACCGGGAATGAGATTTCCCATGGAAATGTCCATAAACCTGGGTGAATCCGTAAAGTAGATGGGCTTGGTTCCTGAAATTACCAGTGAAAGTCCCTTGGTCACCATCATCATACCCAGCGTGGCAATAAAGGGCGGAATCTTCATTCTGGCAATGGCAAGACCATTCACCAGGCCACAAACCGCACCTGTAACAATGGCTGCCAGAATACCAATAGGCAGCGGCAATTTCCAGTAGGAAATGAACATGCCTGCCATTACGGAAGAAAAGGTCATGACCGTTCCAATGGACAAATCGATACCGGATGTAATAATGACAAAGGTAACCCCCAGTGCCAGGACGCCATTGACTGCTGTGGACAGCATAATGGACACGATATTGTCAAACTTTGCAAAGTTGGGTGATGCCACAGAAAACACGATAAATAAGATAATCAAGCTTCCAAATGCCAGCAGCTTCTGTGTAGCATCCGATCGAAACAATGCTTTCTTATTCACTGTACTGTTTGGCATAGTTTTTGCTTCCATAACCGAATACCCCCAAATCTAAAATCAGAATGTTTGCTTCCTGCAATTACGCTCCGTGCTGGGTCGCATACTGCATGATTTCTTCCTGTGTCGCCGTATCCGATGTAATTTCTCCCGTTATCCTTCCCTCACACATCACCATGATCCGGTGACTCATACGAAGGATTTCCGGCAGCTCGGAAGAAATCATAATAATGGATTTTCCCTGTTCTGCCAACTCACTCAGCAATTTGTAAATTTCACTTTTTGCCCCGACATCGATGCCGCGGGTGGGTTCATCAAAGATCAATATGTCGCAATCCCGGGTCAGCCACTTTCCGATAACCACCTTCTGCTGGTTTCCCCCCGAAAGGAACTTTACCTTCTGCTGTAAGCCGGGTGTTTTGATTTTGAGGGTTTGAACATATTGTTCCGCCATCTCCCTGGTTTTGGGACGCTGAATCCATCCAAAGAAACCCAGGAACTTTTTCATATTCGCCAGAACAATGTTTGTTTCTACATCCATTCCCAGCGTGAGTCCATACCGCTTCCGGTCCTCTGACAGATAACCGATACCATATTTTACAGCATCGCAGGGACTCTTAATGGTCACCTTTTTTCCTTTTATATGGATTTCACCGGAGTCTATAGGGTCTGCGCCAAAAATGGCCCGTGCTACCTCGGTACGTCCTGCTCCCATAAGTCCGGCAAATCCGAGGATTTCTCCTTTTTTCAAGGTAAAGCTGATATTTTTCAGTGCTTTACCCCGGTTGAGGTTCTTTACCTCCAGCACAACTTCCTGTTTGGCTGCCGCCGTATTCTCCCGCTGCACATCATAGATGGTTCTGCCTACCATCATGCTGATGATCTGCTGGATGGTAACATCCGGGGTCCGAACCGTATCGATATAGCAGCCATCCCGCATAACCGTTACACGATCGGAGATTCGTTTCAGTTCTTCCATACGGTGGGATATATATATGATGCCCACCCCTTTATCCCGCAGTTGGAGAATAATCCGGAAGAGCTCCTCGATTTCCGACTCTGTTAATGCCGCCGTAGGCTCATCCATAATCAGTACTTCCGAATTGAAGGACAGCGCTTTGGCGATTTCCACCATTTGCTGTTTGGCCACGGTCAGATCGGAAACCTTTGTACGCGGATCCAGGTTCAGATTCATCGTACTTAACAGCTCCCGGGCCTTTTCATTCAAGCTGTTGTCATCCAGAATAAACTTGACCCCTTTGTGGGGTTCCCGTCCTATAAAAATGTTTTGTGCCACAGTCAGATGCGGCATCAGGTTCAGCTCCTGGTGAATAATACTAATTCCCAGTTCCTGTGCTGCTTTTGGATTTGGAATATCCACTTCTTTCCCCTTATATAGGATGCGCCCTTCATCTTTTGCGTACACCCCGGTGAGAACCTTCATCAGCGTAGATTTCCCTGCACCATTCTCTCCCATAAGAAAGTGGACTTCCCCAGGCCGTAATTCAAAACGGCATTGGCTCAATGCATGAACCCCTGGAAAGGATTTCTCGATACCTTCCATTAAAACCAGAACTTCGCCCATATCGTTTCACCTCGAGTCTGTATAGATCGGTGTAGGCGTTACACCAGGAAAACAAGCACCTTGTAACGTAACTTTCCGCCAGGGTCTGCGAAGCAATACCCTATGAGACAACCTTTGTTTCTCCTCTGGCTTAATCATACAATGGGCGGAAAAAAAGCTTAATAGAATATTTTACTGGAGTAGGTTAAAATTTTACACAAATAGTTACAAAAACACCCTCCGATTCGATCAAACTCTTGTGCATTTGTTACAAAAATAACAAGCAAATTGACTCCACCTGCAAATCCCCTCACCACTGCTGCCCATCCTAGGACAAGGAGATGGGTAAACACAAGTTCCATAAGCATAGAAAAGCCTGAAAGGCGTTGAATCTGCCTTTCAGGCTTTTTACACTATATTTTCGCTGCTCTGCCTTAGCGGTCCACAAAAGGAAACAATAATTTCTGGTTTTCAATGGTATACATATTCTGCTTGGTTATGATCTGGGAGCCCGTATCGATTCTTTTCTCGACGGGTTTCCCCTTCAAGACCTGAACGGCTGTCTTAATTCCCAGGTATCCGATACTGAAGGGCTTTTGGACGACGGTCCCTTGTATCACGCCCTCCTCAATCAATTTGACCTCAGGAATAGAATTGTCAAAGCCCACCAATTTTATTTTCCCGCTAAGTCCCAGCTCTTTGATGGCCTTGGCTGCCCCCAGGGTAGAGGTTTCATTAAGTCCGGCAATCCCTCCGATTTCCTTATCCTTCTTCAAAAGTTCTTTGGCAATTTCATAGGCTTTTTCCTGTATCCCATCACAAAAGTACGTACCTACCAGTTTCTCCTTGAAAGCTTCTCCCAATCCCAGCTTTACTCCCTGCTCTCTTTCAATAGCCGTAGAGGCGCCCTTTACGTGACTTATGATGGCAACATGGGAGCCTGCCGGAAGCAGTTCCCCCAGCATCTCTCCCGCTTTTCTTCCTGCAGCAGTATTATCCGTAGCAATAAAACTTTGCGGGATGTTGCTGTTCAGGGCAGAATCAATGGTAATGAGCGGAATCCCCTTGGCTTTAATTCTTTCCGCTATCGGTACCAGTGCAGTATAATCGGCAGCCGCCATTATGACAGCATCCAGATGGTCCTTGCTTTTTAGTCGTTCTTCTACTACTTGAATCTGCCCGGAGATGTCACTTTCAGCAGGTGCCCCAATAACTTCCACAGCAACATCAAACTCTCTTGCAGCTACGTCAATCCCTGCTTTTGTAATCTGCCAGAACTCCATGGACTCATCGATGTTTTTCAACACAACCAGAATTCGCGGGGGCTGCTTTTCCGTCTTTTCAAAAACTGCCTTATAGAGTCCAAATGAACTTCCTGCGAGAACGAAAAGGAGCAGTACAGCCGTTATTGCAGTCTTACTAAAAATTTTCATGTAAACTCCCTCCTATTCCAACACCGGCAGCCATACATTGGCTGTAGTCCCTTTATCCAGTTCGCTTTCAAAGCTTAGCCCGTACTCATCCCCAAAATAAAGTTTAATCCTCTCATTTACATTTCGAACTCCGACACCGCTTCCTTTTCGGGATTTATCACTTTTCTCGAAGATTTTCCTCATTTCTTCCGGCGTCATTCCCACACCGTTATCCATCACCTGGAGAAGGATTTTATCTGCCACCTGTTTCCCTATAATTCGTATCAAGCCATCTCCATTTTTATTTTTTATTCCGTGATAAATTGAATTCTCTACCAAGGGCTGCAGTATGATTTTTAACACCTTATAGTGAAGAATCTCCTCTTCCACCTGAATTTCAAAGTTCAATTTATTTCGATACCGCATTTCCTGTATCGTCAGATAGCTCTTTATGTGCTCTACTTCACTGAAGAGCGTAATGAGCTCTTCTCCCTTGCTGATGCTCAGCCGGAAAAGTTTTGCCAGGGCCGAAGTCATGAGGACCACCTCTTCGGATTTTCTGCCCTCTGCCATCCAGATAATCGAATCCAGTGTATTGTACAGGAAATGAGGATTGATCTGGGCCTGAAGTGCTTTCAGCTCGCTCTTCCGCTTTAGTTCCTGTTCTTTTACATTCTGCCGCATCAGCGCCTTGATCTCATCCGTCATCATATTGAAAGCTCTGCTTAACTCTCCAACTTCATCCAGGCTTGTGATTTCCACCTTACTATCAAAGTTTCCCTTTTCCACTTCTTTCATGGACACTTCCAACTGTCGTATGGGCCGCGAAATTCTTGAGGATATTATGAAGGAAAGGGCAATGGCAATAAGCATAAAACCGATAGCACCCAGAATATAGTAGGTCTGAGTTTCCTTTTTGTTGGCCACCAATTCATCCACATAGGCTACGCCAACGATTTTCCATCCTGTGCCGGCCGATTCCTTAATGGTATACATCCGGCTTTCCTTACCCTCATTGGTGGTAAAGCTGCTGCTTGTCGCCTTCAGTACCTGATCCACCAATTCCGTCTTCAGGTTGCTGTAGATCAACTGCTGCTGCGGATGATAGACAATATTTCCCTCTTTGTCGATGATGAAAATATAGCCCTTTTTCCCCAGCTTTATCTTATTGCACATGTCATTGATGACGCTGTAGTTCAAATCCACCAAAAAAACACCAGCGGTTTCCTTCCCGTCACCGCTGGTAAGTTTTCGGCTTAAGGATACTACCCACCGGTACTCATCCTCAAAAATATTCTGTATATGGGAGGACGAAACCACAGCCTTTCCGTTGGCCTCCAGTGCTGCTTTGTACCAGCTCTGCTCCTTTGGGTTGGCATAGTTATTTAAAGATTTATGCTTATTGTTGGATACAAATTTTCCGTTGCTGCCAAAGATCATGATGGAAGAGATGTCTTTCCGGGCATTTATGATGGATGTAAACTGCTCGGAGATTTTCTGCTCCTGGAACTGCCGGGCAATCTGCTGGTCCAGGCCGCCAGCATCGGCAGAAGCTGCCGGTGTGGATAAATACTCCTTTACATCGTAGTTATTCAGCACCATCTGCGATATATTATCCATATAGCTGATGTAGGTTTCTATGTTTGCATTGACTTGCTGAATCAACTGGTAGGTATATTCTCTGGAATTCCGCTCCACCGCATCTGCCGAAAGCCTGTAGGAAACAAAAGCGATCACCAGTACCGTGAAAAGGATCAGGAAGGAAAAAGCAACAGCGATACGGGACTGTATGCTTTTAAATTTTACATGTCTGAGAACTCTATGTTTTTTCCAAGGCATGGCAGTCCTACATCCTTTCCCGGTACTCCGTCGGAGTCATCCCCGTGGCTTTTTTGAAAGACAGGCTGAAATAATGCGGGTCTCCATAACCGACACGGTGTGCGATTTCGTAAGTCTTCAGGTCCGACCCTTTCAGCAGTTCTCTGGCCTTCTCCACGCGTATTTTCGTCAGGTATTCTACAAAGGTTTCTCCTGTAAAGTTTTTAAATACCGTACTAAAATAGCTGGTGCTCATGGACAGGTTTCTGCAAACATCCTGCAAGGAAAGGCTTTCATCCATGTAATTCCTTGTAATGTATTCCACTGCCTTTAAGGCCTGCTGCCTGCTGAAGGAATCTCTTTTGTTGGATAGCAGATAAGAAGCCTTCTTACAAAATTTCCGCAGCCATACCTCCACTTCCTCCAGGGTCTTATGGCGATAGATATCTGTCAAAGGACTGTTGTCGTTTCCCTGCATTTCCGCTTCACTGACCCCCAGTTCATTCAGCGCATCCAGGGTGGAAATAATCACCTGCTGAATATGGATATAGCACCGGTCCATTAAGATATGAGACTCGCGCAAACTTTTTATGATATTCCCAATAATAACGTCGATTTCCTGTACCGTTCCGGTTTTTATACCGGAAATCAATTTCTTTTCCCATTCCTTATTATAAGGCGATGAGCGCATGTTTCCCTCAATATCGCCGATGGTAATGACCCGGTTCTTTCCCAGAAGGAAGCGGTAATCCAGGGCAGAAAGCGCACCTCCGTATGAATTTTTCAGGTCCTTCAGGCTGGAACATACCGTACCCACACCGATCGTCACCGTAAATATCAAATACTTTTCGACGGCCTCCCGGATATCCTCACTCACCCTTGCGGCACACTCCAGAAGGCTTTCCTTGCTTTCGCCCTGTAAAATCACCACAGTTTTTTCATGATTGTTCTGGAATACAATTCCCCTGCCATAGTTTCCGACAATTTCGTCACTGATGTTATAAATGGCAAAAAGCAGAAGCTCATCTTCCGTTCCAGGATGGTACCGTTGAAAGTCCCTGTCATCATCGGCATCCACCAGTAAGGCCAAAAAACAGCTTCCTTTAAAATCAATATCGAAGTACTGCAGCTTCTCTTCAAAACTGCCTTCCCGGAGCTGACCGGCGACAAGGCGGTTAAGAAATCTTTCCTTTAATAGCGGAAGACTTTCCCGCAGTTGCATTTTCAGGCGGCTCATGTCCTCCATTTTCCTTGCTTCCTCTTCCAGATCCCCTCTGAGCTTTTCGAGGACCTTCCGCAGTTCCCGGGCCGTAATGGGTTTTAGTATATAGTCATAGGCTTTTAATTTGACTGCCTGCTGGGCATATCCGAATTCATCATACCCCGTAAGAATTACTACTTTAATCCGGGGATATTTCTCAACAATATACCGTGTAAGCTCCAGTCCATCTACAAAGGGCATGTTAATATCGGTTAAAACTACGTCCGGTTGAAGTTTATCAATGGCTTCCATGGCTTCACTTCCATTTTCGCAGTCTCCTACGAATTCAAAGCCCAGTTCTCCCCAGTTCATGTTATCCCGCATTCCTTCTCTTACTACCGCTTCATCATCTACAACAAGTATCCTGTACATAAATCCCTCCTGAGGATGTAGATCGTAAACCACTGTTTCGGTTGTCTCTTTATGGTATTTGCTCTGCTGAATAGATGTATTATACAAATTCGGATGGAACTTAGCTGATTCGTACCTCGTAAAGCCCAGAACCGTTGGCTGTACGATGCCCAAATCAGCAGTTGCCAATCCGATTGTATATAAAATGAGAGGAGTTCAAAGGTGTATAGTATGTATTCTACAAAGATTACTAAATTCCTTTTTCACCGGATGAGGAATAAAATAGAAAAATGTTTTAAAACTATATTCGAAATCACATTTCGAAAGGAGTTATTTAATGCATACAAACGAACCTGAACTGAACCCTTCCTTTGACATCAACAAAGTATCCTTTGACAATGTAAACAAGGAGTTTGAAAGAAGATTTAGAGATTCTTACAATAAATCGCTGCATAGGATGTCCGACAGCGAAGACAGGCTGACCCATGCGGGAGGTGCCACCGCCCTTGAGATATTAAAAACAATGGCTCGAAGGATGGGAGATTATGACGCAACCTCCGATTTCGAGGCAAGTTATCATGATGTCCAGAAGGAATTGGAACCCTTTACCGATACCTGATGTACTATGAATCAATAGCTGTAGTCAGTCTCTTGTTTCAGGGCTCATTAAACATACGTGTTGGGGAACTGCACTCCCCCTGTCACTCCGTGACATCCCCCTCAAGGAGGGAGACTCTTACTACCATTTCAGTGAAGATAGTATGCAAAGGCTTAGGAAGAGTGCCTCCCTCTCAGGGGGAGGTGGCAGCAGAGCTGGCGGAGGGAGTACCATGTTGGCATTCTAACCACCGTGACTTTTAGGCTCTAAGAGGTATAGATCCTCTCGGTACTATATACCATTTCCAACCACGCCGAAGTATGACCGCTAAACCGGCGAATAAGGAACCCGGTTCATGAAGAAGGTTTCCATCCTTTCTACAATCGGTCCATCCAATTCCGACAACCGCTTTACCTCCAGCCATTCCGGGTCTTCCCTGAAGGCCTCGAAGTTCTTATCCCGGGATTCCCGATCCTCATGCTCCAATATATAATAGATTTTGGGATTCCCTTCTGCATCCTCCCAGAAATCCACTGTCCGCATGCCGTGCTTTTTAAACAACGCCAGGGTATGTTTGGAAAACCTCTCATGAATGGCCTCCATCCTCCCGTGGATCATGTAATAAACTCGTAATTCGTAGAGCATTTTGCTCCCCCTTTCCTTTTTTCTATATTTGCGCTATCAGGCTGCGAAAAGCAGCTTCAAACCGCTCATCATCCTCTTTGGTTCTCTTCCTTGGTCCTGAAGTTTTGCCACCGGACCGCCGGACTTTCTGTCCCAGGTGTCTTTCGAACAAAAGCCGGTCAATATTATCATTGGTATACACCAACCCATTTTGACTGATGGCTTTTGCACCTTTGGGCAGAGCCATGGCTGCAACCCCATAGTCCTGGGTTACTACAACATCGCCTTTGGAAACCCTGTTTACCAGGGCAATGTCCACGGAGTCCCTGGATTTATCCACCGTAACCACTTCAGAGTATCCGTCCTGGAGAATGTGGCTGGTATCAATAAACATTGTAACCGGAATGCTGTGTTCCCTGGCCACCTTTAGGATGATGCCCTTTACCGGGCATGCATCGGCGTCCACCAGTATTTTCATGTTTTACTCCATCCTTTACTATACCGCCTACGGGCACTTATTTGATTCTTATCCGTTTATCAACCTGCGGAGTACATTTTTTATCAGTATAATCCATCTATAGGATATTTTCAAAGGTTTTTTCCAATCTACGTCGGCCCTGGCATTCCAGTACCCAATCATTTCCCCTATGCATATGATGATTGTATAATCCGCGAAAATAAATTACAAGATCACGGAGACATAAGAGTACATATATTTCTGCTTATATGGGTCATCCTTGCCAGGGAATGGCCTCTTGGCACATCCGTGGTCGAGAAAGGATGTAGTCCCTGTACTCAGTATAAAATGGATTTTTCGTTTTGAGGAGGTTTTGATCTCTATGGAGGTTTTCAATCTACATACTGCAGATTCCTTTGACAGAATCATGCTGGGCAATCGAATCCGGCAATTTAAGAGTCATTTCCGGGAAATGCTGCAAAATAATGCACAGCAGGCAATTCATTATATGAATCATGAAAACCTGCATTTCCCTTCCCTGTTTGTATTGGAATCGGATATTAAAAATTCGGAGCTTTCTTCCCATTTAAGTCCCCGAAACCAACAGGCTCTGGAGATTACAAGAGAAATCACATCCGGAGAGTTTGCAAATTTGCACCGTCTCTCCTCCGACACCCGCGACACTACCTACCCGGTGCTGAAGTGGATGCTGGAAACGGGCTACCGCAATGACGGACTCAATAACCAGTATGATCAGGTTATGGAGTCTGTAGCAGCTCTCCTTGTAAAAAGATACGGAGATACTACAGTCTTACCTGCCATGGCGGAGATGATTTTCAGCCGCCATAGAAAAGGGCTGTATATTCACGATCTGGTCTGGGCTTTTTTTGAATGCCGTATTCCTTCCAGTCTAGGCCTTATTGCTAATTATCTGAATTCCATCGATAGAAAAGATGTTCTACTGGCACAGAAGCTCTTGAGCTTTATACCGGAAATAAGTGCATCCCGGCCTTCCACACCTTCCGCTCAGTACTCCCGCTTTCTTCAATGGATACAGGAAAACGGCCCCTTTTTATGCTATACGGGGGAAAGCCTTCACCGGACCCCATCCCCCATCCCCTATATTGTATCGCTGGAAGCCAAGTATCTATGCAAAGCAATCCCTGCTGATACCAGAAAGCCCTTAACCCCTTTCACCCCAGAAGATTCCATGCTTCTGGAGTCTTTCCGCGGGCTCCCGCAGGACCTTCGAACACTTCTTTCCGACTACTCCTACCGGTTATACCGCCAAAACAGCTATCGATGGAGACTATGGCTTCACTCTCCTGTTTCAGAGCAGATAAAGAGTGTAAAAGGATGGCAAGGAGGGGTAGTATGATTCAAATATCCGGCACAGTCATTAACCCAAACACTATGGATTTCCCGTTTGCAGCTAACAGCATCGAAGGTACCATCATTCGTATCCTGTCCTCAAGTGATGCAATCTACAGCTATGGTTCTCCGAATGAACTTGAGTTTGAACTCAGTCTTCGAAAATCCATTATTGATGCTGCCAGGGATCTGAGTAAAACTCATTTTTCCTTCAGGACTTTCCGAAAGTCCATATGCAACCCGGATTTCTGGGAACGAACCGATGAGGGTGGATTTTTACTAAAGGAAGGAGTGAAGCCCTCCGATGCCATTCTCGATATTTACAAAAACAGCAAGGAGTATGGCACAGAGTGCGCCACTGCTATTGTTATCATTTATTATAAAGCACTGACTGCAGTGTATCCAAGAGAGCTTTTCGACCGGACGTTTAGAGAGATTTACCTCATGGATTGGCAGAATCTTGATCCCCAACTGGGAATCGGTCATTACCGCGATGTAAAAGATTTTTTGCCCGGAGATTGCAGATACTTCTCCAACCCGGATGTAGATCCCCTGACGCCCCAGTGGCAAGGAGAGAACGCCATTGATCTGGGAGATGGGACTTTCTATGGACATGGTCCCGGAATCGCAACGGCAGAACAAATGATCGCCATATTAAATACATTCAGAAAGGAGGGTGCAGATACCTCTGCCTATCTGATGGATTCGGCAACGCGTCCGAATTTTAGATATTTGGCTTATAAAATTATGACCCTATAAAGGTTCCCCGACCAGTGATTAAAATTGACTAGAATAAAAATGTTGACTTCATTCATCTTCCAAAAACCATATAATTTTACTATTTCTTGCACATAAATTACTAACAGGAATTTATAGACGAATATATAATATTCAATAATACATCATCAAACCTTTGCCGTTCCGGACGAAATACCCAGTGTCAGGATTGTACATCGCGCCGCCGGATTTGCAGCAATCTTCCTCCAACTTTTTTCTGCCGGAAAAAACAAAAACGCCGGACTTTCATACCAGAAAGCCGTCCATAGCAATGCAAGATAACTGGCCGCCAAGAGCGGCTTGTTATATTATCAGTAAAAGTTTTACTTTGTTCCCTGAAATCTGATTGGATAGGAGGTGAAAATCAGGCTTGACTTCCAGGGAACCCGCAGGTACGCGGGAAAAATGAAAAGTTAAATTGAAAGGTAGGTAAGACACATGTTAAAGATGAAGAGCATCAGGAAAATCAGTGTATTAGTCTTAGTTCTGATCATGACATTCGTAACGGTAGTAGTCGTTCCTCAACCAACTTCTGCAGCAAGCGCTTATATTCGAGTGAACCAGGTGGGCTATATGACTTCTGGACAGAAGGTTGCCTATGTCCTCACCAACAACAGTCTTAGCGGAGCAAGCTTTACAATCAACCAGAGCGGAACGGCCGTCTATACCGGAACCGTCGGAACGGATAAAGGCTCCTACGCTACTTTCAGCCATTTATACATACTTGATTTCAGTGGATTCAAAACGAACGGTACCTATACCATTAACTTGAGCGGCACCGTATCACCGCAGTTTACCATCGGTTCCGATATCTACAGCTCTTTTTTGCCGCTCAGCCTCGAATTTTTCAAAGGCCAACGCTGCGGTAACACCTCTCCCAGCCTCCACGGTATCTGCCATTTAGGTGACAGCATCGCCAAGGGAGGGCCTATGAGCGGGAAACAACTGGATGTTACCGGCGGCTGGCATGATTCAGGAGACTTCATAAAATTTGCAACGACCGCCGGGTATGTGGAATGCAGCATGCTTACGGCATATCTGAGAAACCCTGATGCATTTGCCAATTGTCCCAGCTTCCTGCAAGAGGTGCGTGTAGGCTTGGATTGGCTTTACAAACTATGGGATAATACAAACCAGGTAATGTACTATCAGGTTGCCGATGGCAAAGACCATGAATATGCTTACAGAATGCCGGAAAACGATACAAACCCCAACCGTTGGGCGTACCCATTGTCTGCCGGTCAGGGCGGAGATGTCTGCGGTAAGGCAGCCGCTTCACTGGCCTTAGGCTATCTGGCATTTAAGGATACCGATGCTGCCCTGGCATCCAAATACCTGACAGCCGCAAAGCAGATCTACGCTTACGGGAAAACAAGAACTACCCCTCAAACACAGGAATTTTACGGAGAATCCAATACTAAGGATGATTTGGCTTTAGCAGCAATCGAACTGTATAAAGCAACCAATACCAGTTCTTACCTTACAGATGCAAAGAGCTTTATTCAAGCGGTTACAGGCGGAGGCGATTACAGTTGGGATAATACCGCTCCCCTGGCTTCCTATGAAATCGGCAGAGTTGATTCCCAGTATAAACCAACTGCCATAAGTGTTCTACGGAATCTGGTTAGCAGTTCGGCAAGCAAGATGAATGCTTCCAAATTCCAGATCGGAGCGAGTTCCTCCGGCTGGGGATTCGTTGAAATACTTGCGGATAAATCACTGCAGGTTTTGTGGTATAAGGACCTCAGCGGTGATAGCAGCTATGATGCCCTGATCACAAATCATTTGAACTACACCTTTGGAGCCAATCCCTGGGGGCTGAGCTTCGTGAGCCATGCAGGAACTACCTGGCAAAAGGCATATGAGCACGGTGTTGCCACGCTCACAGGCAGTGATCTGCCAGGCTGCTGGGATGAAGGCCCCTGTACCTGGACGGAAATCAAAAACAATGGTTTTATGCTAAGCGGCATGGGCGCTTTTGATACCAACGAGTTTTGCTTTGATCCAAACGGTGCGGATTATTGTTGTAATGAACCCACTACAACAGCCAATAGTGTAGGAGTTGCCTTACTGTCATGGTTAGTTGGCAGCGGTACACCTACACCGACTCCTACCCCGACGCCAACTCCCACAGCTACGCCTACACCGACTCCTACAGCCACTCCTACGACTCCGCCTTCTGGTGCTAACCTTGCGTTGAATAAACCGGTAACCTTCTCCAGTGAGCAGGTAGGTAACGAAGCCAGCCATGTTGTAGACGGGGACACTGTTGCAAGATGGTCTGCTCAAGTCTTCCCTCAGTGGGTCAGAGTAGACTTGGGAGCAACCTATACTGTGAATAAAACAGAAGTAGTACCCTATATGGATCGAGCCTACAGGTATAAAGTGGAGGTTTCCACCGACGGAACCACCTATACGCAGGTGGTTGACAGGACTAACAATACTACCGGCGGTTCATTACTCACAGATACCTTTACAGGAATCAGTGCAAGGTATGTACGGCTGACGGTGACGGGTTGTTACAATGATACTACTACCTGGGCAAGTATCAATGAGTTCAGGGTGTTCGGTGATACGTCAACCCCTACTCCGACACCTACGCTTACGCCGACCCCTACTCCTACACCGACGCCCACTCCAACCCCAACGACTACTCCTACACCGGGACCGGCATGGAATTCCACCATGAGTTATAGCGCAGGTACACATAACCTTGGCAGTACCAACACAGGCATACGTACCACTGAGTTTGATCTGACTCCCTTAGCAAACGGTATCGACGGTCTGGTAGGGTATGCAGATACCTCCGTTACCGTAACTGCGGCAACCAACTTTGCCATGATTACCCGTACCAATGTCAACGGTACCTTCGAGGTGAGAAATGGCGCTGCCTACGCTGCATTGACTGCAGTCCCCTACAGTGCCAACAACACCTATCATTTCAAGATGGTTACGGATCTGAATGCCAAGACCTACAGTGTATGGGTAACACCGCCGGGAGGTTCCCCCATCCAGATTGCCAGCAACTATGCCTTCCGGTCGGACGCTCCTGCTACCGATGACCTGGGCCAGGTCTGTGTAAGAACGCAAGCCGCCGACAACCAGATGACGGTGGCAAACCATACCGTTTATTAATAAAAGGTTAATCTGAAAGCATATGCTACCATAGCCCTTTACCTTTATAAATTCTTATGGGACTTGACGGGTATGCACTCCATGCTCATAGGGCTCTCTTGTAAAAATCAAGAGAGCCTTTTTTGTACATCCGGGCATAGACGCATACCGGTAGCAGTATACGCTTAAAACATCTGATACATCAAGAATTTCTGGCCCTGTTTCCTTTTTCCACTGAATTCATTGCTTTTCCCATCAAAATAATATATAATGAAATGTATGCGATTTAGGTTGGCTTCTTTACGTTTTACAACGTCTTCTACATATACGGATAACGAACTTTAAACCTTAGTTTTACGGAACAGCAAATCATTTTGGTTTGCTGAGGGGTACCTGCTGTTTTAAAGTCATATATCTTTGGTCAAATCGGGAGGCTTTGTAGGATAAAGCCTTGCTTTCTTATAAATTGCTTCCTAGTATCAAATAATACTATGCCTGTAAGAACAAGTTTATAAATGAAGTTTTAATAAGCTTATTTTTAGGAATAATATATTAATAAACGGATTTATTGCTAAAGGATGGTCAAAGATTATTTCGGCTGTAATTTTTGAGCCAGTCCCCCCACTGGTATAGTTTTAAAGCCTTTTAAAGCCTATGGCTTGCTGCGCTTTAAAATTATTTGTTACGAAAAAATATTACAGTAAAGGATATAAAGATGGGAAATTTGATTTTTAAAGATTTAAACTTGTCTACTGAGGTACAAAAAGCTCTTGCAGCAATGGGATTTGAAGAGGCTACTCCAATCCAGTCCCAATCCATTCCCGCTATTTTGGAGGGAAGGGATGTAATCGGCCAGGCACAAACCGGTACCGGAAAAACCTGCGCTTTCGGAATTCCTGCCATTGAAAAGATTGACCCCGATATGGAAGCCATTCAAGCATTGATATTGTGTCCTACCAGGGAATTAGCAATACAGGTGTCGGAAGAATTAAAGAATGTATCCAAGTTCAAAAAGGGAATTCGCATTTTGCCAGTATACGGTGGCCAGCCCATTGACCGTCAAATCATGGCACTAAAAAAGCGTCCGCAGATTATCATAGGAACACCCGGCCGTGTCATGGACCATATGCGTCGTAGAACGCTGAAGTTCAACGATTTGAAAATGATTATTCTGGATGAAGCGGATGAAATGCTGAACATGGGCTTCCGTGAAGATATTGATACGATTTTGGAGAAGGTACCGGAAGAAAAACAAACTGTCCTCTTCTCCGCAACCATGCCCAGAGAGATTATGGAATTGACCACCAAATACCAGAAGGAACCGCTTCACATCAAGGCTGCCCATAAGGAATTGACCGTTCCGAGTATTGACCAGTACTATCTGGAAGTAAGCGAGTCCTCTAAACTGGAAGTACTGTCCAGACTCATCGATACAAACAACGTGAAATTGGCCCTGGTTTTCTGTAACACCAAAAGGCGTGTAGACGAGCTGACCTCCAGTCTTCAGTCCAGGGGCTATTCCGCGGAAGCCCTGCACGGAGATATGAAGCAGGAACAAAGAGACCGGGTTATGGCAAAATTTAGAAGAGGCAATATTGACATTCTGATTGCAACGGATGTGGCAGCCCGTGGTATTGATGTGGATGACGTGGAGGCAGTTTTCAACTACGACCTGCCCAACGATGAGGAGTATTACGTCCATCGTATCGGTAGAACCGGAAGGGCCGGAAGAGCCGGAAAAGCCTTTACTTTTATCGTCGGACGTGATATTTATAAGCTGAAGGATATACAGAGATACACCAAGTCTACTGTTCAACTCATGAAGCCACCGACTTTGATGGATGTTGAAGAAAATAAAATGAGTGCTCTGTTGGACAAGCTGAAGGACGTTCTTACGGAAGGGCAGCTTACAAAATATGTTAAACCTATAGAGAGGCTCATCGAGGAAATCGGCTCTCCTGCGGGCGATGAGAATTATATTACCACCCTGGATGTAGCTGCGGCTCTCTTGAAAATGCTCTCCGAACAAAACGGCACTCAGGCGGTTTCCGTACCGGAGTTGGATGACGCAGATGCAGGAGCCGAAGGCGGAATGGTGCGACTTTTCATTAATATCGGCAGCAACCATAAAATACAGCCCCGTCATATCGTGGAAGGCATTGCATCCAATACCGGTCTTCCCGGAAAGCTTATTGGTGCCATTGATATTTTTGACAAATATACTTTCGTAGAAGTTCCGAGGGAATATGCCTCCGAAGTTATGGCATCCATGAAAAATCAGACTTTACGAGGAAGAAAAATCAATATAGAGAAATCCAACAGGAAACCCAAACTGAAAAGGAGAGGGTAAAAAAGGAGAGGCTTAGCGCCTCTCCTTTTTAATTGAGAATGGAAAATGGATAAGAGACACGGGGACGGTTCTTCTGTCTGACGAGATTCATGTCAGACAGAAGAACCGTCCCCGTGTCTCTTTTAATACAGGAAGCTTGGCATGGAAATCTCCTTCTCCAGTTCCGCCAGCTGCTCCAAATCGCGCAGTTTCTTTTTTCTCCAGACGGGCATTTCCTTAACAACGTTCAACAGGTTCTCATGCTCGCGGTCAATAAACTTAGTGTTCACCTTGCCATAGAGATACGTGTCATTCTCCATGATGGCTTTGAGATAGGTGAGATTGGTTTCCGGCCCCTCAATAACATACTCATCCAATGCTCTGCGCATCCGCATAATGGCTTCCTTGCGATCCATTCCCAATACAATCAATTTCGCCATCATGGGATCGAAATGATGGGACACGCTGGTATTGATACCGATTCCCGAATCGACACGAATACCGATTCCCTCGGGTGTGTGGTAGGCTGAAATCGGTTCATGGGTCGGAATAAACCCTCGAAGCGGGTCTTCCGCATAAATCCTGCATTCTATGGCATGCCCCCGGAAATTAATGTCTTCCTGCGTAAAAGGAAGGGGCAGTCCTGCCGCAATCATTACTTGCGCCTTTACAATATCCAGTCCTGTCACCATTTCGGTAACCGCATGCTCCACTTGAATACGGGTATTCATTTCCAGGAAGTAGGCTTTTCCCTCGCTATAGATAAACTCAACGGTTCCTGCTCCATGGTATTTAACTTCACGGGCAATGGAAACGGCGTAGTTGCACAATTCCTGCCTTAACTGGTCTGTTAACAGCAGACAGGGAGATTCTTCAACAATTTTCTGGAATCTTCTTTGAATGGAACATTCCCTTTCTCCCAGGTGTACAACATTGCCGTGTTTGTCCCCCAAAATCTGGACCTCGATGTGGTGGGAATCCGCAAAATATTTCTCCACAAAAACCGAGCCGTCTCCGAAGACAGACTGTGCCAGTCTTTTGGACTGGTTGAACATATCCTCCAATTCATCGGGGGAAAACACAATCTTCATACCTTTTCCTCCGCCGCCGGCGGCCGGTTTGATGAGTACGGGATACCCGATGGTATCGGCAATCTCCCTTGCTTCCTCGATGGAATCAACTGCTTTATTTGTTCCCGGCACCAAAGGAACCTTCAATTTTTGGGCCATCTCTCTGGCGGCGAATTTATTCCCCATCATGGCAATAACATTGCTTTTAGGACCGATAAAGGTAATCCCGGCATCTTCTACCGCTTTTGCAAAATCTTCTTTTTCCGATAGGAAGCCGTAGCCCGGATGAATAGCGTCCACCCCGATTTCCTGAGCCAGCCGGATGATTTTGTCAATGTTCATATACGTATCCCGGGTTCTGCTCCCATTAAGCGGATATGCATAATCCGCGTACTCCAGAAACATGCTATTGCTGTCCTGATCCGCATAAATAGCCACCGATGGAATTTCCATCTCCCGTAATGCACGGAACACCCGTAATGCAATCTCTCCCCGATTCGCTACCAGCACTTTTTTAAACATTATATTTCACTCCCATACACTTTCAATTTTTCGTCATTTCACAAGGGTGTCAATGAATCTTCCAGAGGCCTTTCGGATTTCCACCCCCGCCTGTTCCAGCATTCCCCTGACTTTTTCCTGCTCAATAGGACGTTTGATTTTAAGGGTGGTTGTCTTCACCAATTCCTCCTGGGTCATAACAAAATACCGAATGATCTTGTACTGTGGAATGGTTTTGTTGATTTCGCGAATAGCCGTATCAAACATACCCCCCAGATCTTTTTCCGATGGCAGACCGCCTTTTCCAACAGACAATTTTTCCTTATCAACCACCAGCTTCGCACACACCTGAATATCTCCATCCGGTGCTTTGTTTCCCCAGACAAAAGATTCTTTCACTCCAGGAATATTATTCAACAGCACCTCATACTCTTCCGGAAATGCCTTCTTACCGTTTGTCAAAACGATCATGGACTTGGCACGTCCAGTGATTCGAATGAATCCTTCCTTGTCCATTACACCCAGATCTCCGGTTCGGAACCATCCGTCTGCATCCATCACCTCTGCAGTAGCCTCCGGCTGCTCATAGTAACCCAGCATGACATTGGCTCCACGGGTAATAATTTCTCCGATCCCACTCTCGTCCGGCTGGTCGATGGCCACCTCAATACCGGCCATGGGATACCCGATGGTACCGGGCATATTTACAAAATCATTATTTGCAGATACAACAGGAGACGTCTCTGTGAGACCATACCCCTGCAGCAGGGTCAGGCCGATTTTGTCAAAGCCCATTACAACCTCCGGATCCAGCGGTGCGGCACCGGACACTGCCAGCCGCAAATTCGGTCCCAGTTGCTGGAATACACTCTTAAACAATTTTCTTCTTACATCGATTCCTACAGTGCGAAGGGCCTCGGAAAGCTTCATCAGAATACCGAACATTTTCGCCTTCTTTGATTTTTTTATGCCTTCCTGCATCTTTCTATACATGGCCTCCAGGATGGCAGGAACCGCAACCAGAAGAGATACCTTATATTCCCGAAGGTTCTGCGCAATGTGTTTGATTCCATCGGAATAAGCAATACAAACACCACTGTGTACCATGAATGTCAGGCCGATACTGTTTTCAAAGGTATGATGCAGCGGCAGCAGCGACAAATGGACATCTCCGGGATAAACCTTGATAATGGTAGTGATACCGGTAACATTGGATGCAATGTTGGAATGCGACAGCATAACTCCTTTCGAGATGCTGGTGGTACCGGATGTAAAAAGCAATATCGACATTTTATTTTTATCAATGGGCGCCTCTGTAAAGAATGCATCTCCGGCACGCAGTAATTCCAACCCCTTCTTCAGCAAGCCCGGCAGGGTTAAAAATCTGGAATCTTCTGAAACCGTATCTTCCAGTTCCTCCATGCAAATATAATACCGAACCCTGCTGTTGGATTGGGAGATTTCCTTCATCATTCCATGAAAGGAGGGACTGTAGAAAATGGCTTCTACTCTTCCCCTGTCAACCAGATTTTCCACTTCATTCTTTGGCAGGTATTTGTCCATAGGAACCGCTACGCCGGTTCCGTTGACAACGGAGAAATAACTTACGCCCCATTCATACCGATTCTCACTGATAATACCTATGTGGGCATCTTTCAGCCCCAGAGAATGCAGCGCAGTACCCAGGCTGTCAATATCCCTGTCAAATTCCACGTAGGTTTTACCGATGATTCGACCTTCCTTATTCTTAAACTTGAAACCTACGGCAGTACCATATTTATTTACACTTCCTTTTATCACTTCCCTAAGATCGCCGATTCTTCGGGGCTCATAATACCCCAAACCTTCCACGACCCTTCTTCCATTCCTATCGGAAATATTGATACCCTTTTTCATAAACATACCCCTTCTAAGGCTATTTACATTATCATATAACCTGATATTATTACCTGATAATAATTATACACGTAATTTCATTTCCTGGCAAGATGGATACAGGGAAAAAGGGGCTCTACTTCACCATATGACTGTAATAAAAAATTTGTATCCAGGTCACAGGATAAAATTTCTCTTTTATTTATTGTCACCAGACTAAGGATATAAAATTCAGAAGGCCCTTCCATCCTCCCTGTCAAGGGAAAATAGAAGGGCCTTATACTTACCGCTTTTCAGTTTTATACGAATATGCGAGGTACTATAACAGCCCCAAATACCAGTCCAACAGCCGGTTTCCGTACAATGCAGCCGCCATAATCCCCACTGCCAAGGCAGGTCCAAAAGGAATTTCATCTTTACGGGTCTTGCGTTTCATTATCAACAGGATTACTGCCACGATAGACCCCAGAACAGCTCCTATAAGCAGGGAGAGCAGTGTAAGCTTCCATCCCAGATAGATACCGACGGCAGCCATAAGTTTGATATCTCCACCTCCAACTCCGCCCTTGGACAGAAGCAGAATCAAATATAGAGGCAAACTGGCCGCAAAGAACCCGATGAGCCTGTCCAGCCAGGTGATATCACGCGCAAACACACTATAAATAACTCCTGCTCCAATCAGCAGGAGAACAACGCCGTCAGGGATGATTTTATGATCATAGTCAATGAAGGCAATGACAATCAAGGATGATGCCAGAAGAGAAAAACCCATGAACTGAATAGACAGTCCGCAGGCTTGGTAAATCAGCAGATAGGCTGCTGCGTTAAGCAGTTCTACCATAGGGTAGCGGAGGGAAATTTTTTCTCCGCAGAAGCGGCATTTGCCTCCCAGCAAGAGATAGCTCAGCACGGGGATCAGGTCATGGCTCCGGATTCTCTTCCCACAGGCACCGCAATGAGAGGGTGTTGTTACTACCGACTGCCGCAGAGGAATCCTGAAAATGCAGACATTGAGAAAACTTCCGACCAACAGTCCCAGTATGAAAACAAGTACAGCGAAGTATATTGACATTACGTACGGATCTCCTTCGTTAGAATGCATGTAATAATATACCATTATATACTATTTTTATTTTCATAACAACAGCCCATGGGAGTCATATGGCAAGTAGTTCCTTTTTCCTATATAAACCGATATACAGCCATCAAAAATGGAGTTGTACAAAAGTAATAAAGATCCTTAAAAATCCATTGCAAGATTCGTCCCGAATTTCTTAAAAAATCCTTTTACTCCCTTAATATACTTATGCTATAATAGCAAGTGTAAATAACATATAGTACCAAAGAACTACCAAATTAGGACCAACGAACCATAACAATATATACAAATGCAGTAAAAGACTAGAAAGACAAAGGGTGAAAAATGTGTGGAGTTTTTCCAGAAAAAGACTTGGTGATATACTGCTGGAAACTGGGCTGATTACGCAGTCCCAGTTAAGTGAGGCCCTTGCGGATCAGAAAAACTCCGGTAAAAAACTGGGGGAAATCCTGGTATCCAAAGGATACATCACCAGAAAAAGCATTATTGAGGTATTGGAAGTTCAACTGAATATTCCCTACATCAACCTGACTGCTCTTTCACCGGATCCAAAAACAGTTCGACTGATTCCGGAGAACATGGCAAGGAAGCATGAAATCCTCGCCATCAAACTGGAAAGTAATGTTCTGACGGTGGCTGCCAGCGATCCCTTAAATGTTACTGCTTTCGATGATGTACGTATTTATACAGGCCATGAGGTCCAGCCTGCCATGGCAGACACAGAGCAGATTCATGCACTGATTTCCCGGTGCTACGGTTCTCAAAAGGCCATGGAAGCCGTGGAGGAATTCAGTAAGGCAAATGCCTTGTTCACCCGGGATGTACTGTCACTGGCCGGAGAAGGAGACTCTGGCAGCAACATTAATGAGACACCTGCTGTAAAACTGATCAACATCCTTATTGAGCAGGCTTTTCAAAGTGGAGCCAGCGACATCCATATAGAACCCCAGAATAAAAACCTTCGAATCCGCTTCCGAATTGACGGGCAGCTTCAGGATATCATGCAGTCGGATATTGAGATTCTACCTGCTATTGTATCCCGTATCAAAGTCATGGCAGGTCTTAATATTGCCGAAAAAAGACTTCCTCAGGATGGGCGCATTGCCTATCGGTTTAACCAAAATGAGGTGGACCTGCGTATTTCGGTTTTACCTACCATTTTTGGTGAGAAGGTAGTTATTCGTGTAATCAGCAAAAACACTTTCGATTTCACAAAGGAAATGTTAGGTTTTTTACCGGAAAACCTGGAGGCCCTGGAGGATATCCTGAAAAACCCGCATGGCATTGTTCTAGTAACAGGTCCTACCGGCAGCGGTAAAACAACAACACTTTATACAGCCGTAAAGGAGTTGAACCGCCCCAATATCAATATTGTCACGGTAGAAGACCCGGTGGAAAGCACTATTGAAGGCATTAGCCAGGTGCAGGTCAATCCGAAGGCGGGATTGGACTTTGCCAACTCCCTCCGTTCGATTCTGCGTCAGGACCCGGATATTATCCTCATCGGTGAAATCAGGGACACGGAAACGGCGGAAATCGCAGTACGTTCTGCCATTACAGGACACTTGGTGCTGAGTACCGTTCACACCAACGATGCGGCCAGTTCAGTGGCAAGATTGATGGACATGGGAATTCCACCCTTTCTTGTATCCACCTCTCTGGTCGGAATTGTGGCCCAACGGCTGGTGCGAAAAATCTGTCCGAATTGCCGCGAGAGCTATGTCCCTAGCCGGATCGAACAGGACTTACTGGATAATACAGGAAAAACCCCACCTGTACTTTACAGGGGACGCGGTTGTGAATCCTGTAAGGGCACGGGATATAAAGGCAGAATCGCAGTCCATGAAGTCATGAAAATCGGCACGGACCTTCGAAATGCCATCAACAGGCAGGAAAGTACCGACGTACTGAAAAATACAGCCGTCAAAAACGGCATGATCACTTTAAAGGAGAATTGTAAACGGCTTGTACTTTCCGGAGTCATTACCCTGGAAGAAATGCTGAAAGTCGTTTATGTACAGGAATAGAGCATGGCAATAGAAATACAGCAGCTCCTGAAAACTGCATATGAGAGAAGAGCCTCCGATATTCATCTTACCGTCGGCAAGCCTCCTGTAATCAGGGTAAACGGTCAGTTGGAGATGCTACCGGCAGAGAGCTTGACGGCAGAGGATACAGAACAGTATGCCAAAGGTTGCCTTCCCCAGGAACAGTATGAAGCTTTTCTGAAGACTGGAGATATGGACAGCTCTATGTCCCTGCCCGGAGTAGCCCGCTTCCGGGTCAACGCCTACCGGCAAAGAGGCTCGGCAGCTGTAGCACTGCGCGTGCTGGCTTCCAGCATTCCTTCCCTGGAGGAGTTAAACCTCCCCCCTGCTGTGAAGGGATTGTGCGGTCTCCGGGAAGGCCTGGTGCTGGTTACGGGACCTACGGGAAGCGGCAAATCCACTACCGTAGCCTCCATGATTAATGAAATCAACAATACCCGAAGTGCACATATTCTGACCTTGGAAGACCCTATTGAATATTTGCACCGGCACAATAAAAGCATCATCAACCAAAGGGAGATCGGCCATGACAGCCGAAGCTATGCCAATGCTTTACGAGCCGCCCTCCGCGAAGACCCTGACGTTATCTTCGTCGGTGAAATGCGGGATCTGGAGTCTATCAGCATTGCCATAACAGCAGCCGAGACCGGACATTTGGTCCTCTCTACCCTGCATACACTGGGTGCGGCCAAGACCATCGACAGACTCATCGATGTCTTTCCTCCCCACCAACAGCAGCAGATACGGGTTCAGGTTTCTATGATCCTGAAAGCAGTGGTATCCCAGCGATTGATCCCCGAAGCCCAGGGACTTGGCAGGGTTGGAGCCTTCGAAGTCATGACGGTTACACCTGCCATCAGCAACCTGATCCGGGATGGAAAAACCTCCAACATCAATATGTCCATTCAAACCGGTGGAGCCATGGGCATGCAATTGTTGGACAAGTCCATCACCGATCTGGTGAGAAACTATAGAATCACGAAGGAAGACGCGCTGAACTACTGTGCAGACCGGGAGACGCTGATCAAGCTTTTGGGCGGAACCTGAGTAGAATTGAAAATGGAGAATTGAGAATGGCTGGAGGATTTTAGATGCCGGTTTATTTATACGAAGCCAAGGATCTGGAAGGTAAGAAGGTAACGGGTGAGGTTTTCGGTGATTCACAGCAGTTGGCGCTAAGTAGCCTGAAGCTTCAGAAACTTTTTCCTCTAAAGCTGGTGGAAAAGAAGGAAAAAGCACAAAGTATAGCCGATTCCCGGGATTTATTCAAGAAAAAAGTGAAAAAAAAGCAGATAACGGTTTTTACCCGCCAGTTTGCCTCCATGCTGAAAGCAGGGGTTCCTCTTCCAGTTATCATGGACGTACTGATTAAACAGGAAAGGAATGATACCTTTAAGGAGATTCTACAAGCCATCAATGACGATATCCTATCGGGTAACACCCTTTCCAGGGCCATGATGCGGCACAAGGTCTTCCCTAGCCTCCTGGTCAGCATGGTAGAAGTCGGTGAGGCCAACGGAAGACTGGATATGGCCTTTGAGCGAATCGCCGTCACCATGGAGAAGGAACTGAAACTGGCGGCAAAAGTCAAGGGCGCCATGATTTACCCCACAGTACTGCTGTCGGTAAGCATCATCGCCTCCTGCGTACTCACCTTTGTGGTACTGCCGGTTTTTTCGCGGATGTTTGAGCAAATGGGAGTACCTCTCCCCCGCCTGACCCGGACTTTCATTGATGTGTCCCGGTTCATGATGGTAAACTGGTACCTCTTCGCTGCTGTAGTCCTGGCTCTGTCGATCATCATCGTAAGATTGCTGCGGGAACCCACCTTGAAGTCAAAGCTGGATCACCTGCTGCTGAAGCTGCCGGTCGTCGGGAAGGTACAAAGCGTAGTCTACATGGCCCGTTTTTGTAGAACCTTTTCCACTCTGGTGGAGGGAGGTGTAGAGGTAGTCACTTCCCTGGAAACGGTACGAAATGTAATTACCAACCATTATATAAAGAACTACTTTAACGATATCATCCGTGATATCCAGTCCGGTACCACTATACATGCAGCAGTGTCCAAAATAAAGTTCTTCCCGCCCCTCGTGGTCTCCATGATCCGAATCGGAGAAGAATCCGGCCGCCTCGGTGATGTTCTCTCCAAGACTGCCGACCTCTACGAGGATGAGTCCGAAACCCAGCTGCAGAAGCTGACGGCTCTCATGGAGCCTGCCATTACAGTGCTTATGGCTGTAGTGATCGGAGCCATTGTACTGTCAGTAGTGCAACCCATGTTCTCGATGTACAACGTGATTGGGAAATAACCTACTGGTAAATTTATAGTTTTGGCTACTAAAGCTGATGAGGCTTTTGGCAAATAGATTATTATCTGATAAAGGAGGTGAAAATTTATGAAAATGAGATTAAATAAAAAGGGTTTTACTTTAGTTGAGCTAGTTATTGTTATTGCTATTTTGGCTATTCTGGCAGTTGTAGCAGTACCTGTAGTAAGCGGTATTACTGAAAAGGCGAATAAAAGTGCCGATGATACTAATCTTGCCTTATACCAATCAGCATTAGAAAGATATAATGCTGAAAAAGGAACTTATCCTACGAATGCTGCTGGCGCTGTTACTGCAATAGCTACTTATACAAATACAGTTGCTCCTATTTCAGCTCCAAAAACTGGATCTGCAGGTGATGCATTCATCTACACCTATACTCCAGCAACTACTACATCTCCTGCAAAAATTAAAGTCACAATAGCAGCTCCTACAGTGGTGGACGGTGTTAGCAATGCTATATCAAGCACTAAGCCATAATTTTAAGTATTCTTATACTTAGACAAAACAACATCCGCCCCTGGTGGGTGTTGTTTCCCTTTTTCTTTTTGCAGTAAATAATGGAAAACATAAGTAAACACAACTCCTTCACGTTGTGCTTACTTATGTTCTCCAGCAGGAGGTGTGTTTCCATGAAGACAACCCAACTAAATACAAAAGGCTTTAGCCTGGTAGAAGTCGTCGTTTCCATTGCAATCATCGGCATCATGTTTGCGGCTCTCTTCTCCCTTTTTTCCATGTCTTCCAAAACCACTCATGTCTCCGGAGAAAAAACAGACCTGGCTGTAATCGCCCAGAATGTGATGGAGCATTCTCTCTACCAGGAAGGATTCGCTGCCTTAAAAAACTCTGCTGACGGTGGAACCAGAGATATCTCTTCCCTGATTCCTGCCGACTATCATGGGCAGTATAGCGCGGTGCGCATTATCAGCTATGTAGAGGGCAGCAATAGCAAATTAATCAAAATTGTCATCTGCACTCAGGATAATAACAATCCGGAGCCTGGTGCCCAGGTTTCACTGGTGACACTTTTGGCGGATGTGTAGGAGGCGGATATGAAACATAATAATCACGGCCTCACTCTTATAGAATTAGTAATCTCCATTGCCCTGGTATCGGTCATTCTGCTCACAGCCGTTACAGCTTTGAGCTTTGGCCAGAAGTCCTTCACTGCTCTCAATCAGCAGGGAGATTTACAGTCCCAGGCCGCCAATATTCTCCTCCAGATCACTTCGCAAGTCCGGGAATGCCGCAGCATACAGGCTGCTCCCGATACTTCCACGCTATCCCTGGAGGGCAAAGACGGAAAGAATATAAAATTCCAGTGGGATGGAGCTAAAACCTTGACATATATAGTAGAAGGCTCTGCTCCACGGATTGTTAGCACACAGGTACGGGAAATCGTATTTACTACTTCCGGAGATGGTGTAGACATCAGGCTTATACTGCAGTCCCAAGAACAAACCTTCACCTTGAGGGATTATATACACAGACGATAGAAGGAGGAAAGGGAATGAAAGGCAATAAGGGTGCCGCTCTTGTTTCAGTTTTAATTACCGTAACCGTTTTAGCCATCCTGGGGGCTGCTATTGCAGCTGTTATGGTTTCCAGGCTCCATCTTGCCGTGTCCTATGAAAGCACCAATGGGGCTCTGTATGCTGCCCAGGCCGGTATTGAAGAAGCCAAGCTGGGACTGAAAAATAGAATTTCTACTACGGCTCCCGCCATGCGCAGTGATATGCAAACGTACATCAATACCCGGTACGGAACCCCCGGATACGATCCCTTTTCCTACTCCAGAGAATTAGTACGAAAATATGTATACGATTACCTAACCGGTTCCTCCTTCCCGAAAACCAGGAATTTGTTGGAGAAAGAAGCTTCCTACTCCCTGTTCATGGGCGCGTATGATACAGGATCCGATACGCTAAAGATATCTTCAACGGGACTTTATGGTACAGGTTCTCACCGTACCAATAAAACGGTGACGGTAACCTTCAAAATTCAATATACTTCCGAGCCTTTTACTGGAGAGGATGGCTCCGGCGGCGGCAGTTTTCCTGCTTATCCGCTGATTGTACAAGGTCCTTCCATTGACCCGAATTACTCGATCGCCGCCTTCTGCCAGAAGTTGGAGATCATCGGCGATCTTTTTCTTCCCAAAGGAATCACCAAGCTTACCTCCTCCAGCAATAGCATCAATACCCTGTCTTTCAGGAAGGACAATGGCCCTGAAAGCTATGTGTATATCGACAGCAATCTGTCGCTTTCCGGCAGCAGGCAATACATTCACATGGAAAAGGGAGATATGGTCATTAACGGCAGCTTGACCCTGGGTCCCGATACTAACATGGAGCTTTATATTAAAAACGGTGATCTTATCGTAACCGGAGATATCATTTTAAGTGGCTATCAGAACAAAATTACAGTGAAGAATGGGAATCTCCGTTGTGGAGGTAAAATCTATCTTCAGCAAGCAGAAACTTCTATCGATATAAAAGATTGCCTGTATATATCCAATGGAACGGGTAACATTTATAAAACAGGATATGCAAGCACGATCTCCTATGGCAGGCTGGCAGGCTACAGCAATACCGCAACAGCGCCCGATAGAATAAGTTTGGGTGATTTAAGCGTTTTTAATAATTCGAAAGTTATCAAGACCAACTATATCAATCGCAGCCTGGGAAGTAAAAATAATCCGGTAGTCATTTTTTGCGAGGGAGATCTGGATATTGATAACACTTCCAATCCCCCTGTTCAAAATACCATTGATATCTATGGCATCGTATATGCCACCGGAAGAATCAATATGAAAGGTTGGGGATCGGACGGCGGCAACATCAATATTTATGGAACTGCAGTAACGGGTAAAAAACTGGATATCCTCGACCAATATTGGAAGCGGGTTCGTTTGGAATATGACAGCCATGTAATCAAAAAGTTGAAAGATGACTACCCCGATATCGTAAACTATTTCAGCAGCGGTACAGGAACTTCCACGGTGAAGGCGGATATCGCATCAGGTGCTTCAAGTATTTCGTGGGATGAATAATCAGGGAGGATATGGATTTGGTAAATAAGTTCATTGGAATTGATATAGGTACTTACAATACAAAATTCACGGATATTGCCGTAGGCAAAAAAACTATTCAATTTGGACATTCCCTGGTAACCCGCACACCGGAATACCTTGTCCAAAATGGCCGTGTTGCAGACCCCGCCGTTCTGGCTCAATTTTTAAAGCAGCATGTGAGACGAAAGGGTTTCCATACTCGGAAAGCTCTTATTATTTTAAATGATTCTCTGGTAGTTACACGAGACATCCACCTGCCTGTGGGCAAGCCTAAAGAGATTAGTGCCATGATCCGTGCCGATGCTTCGGAATACCTCCCTTTTGACGTAAGCCAATATACCCTGCGTCATAAGCTGTTGACTCCTGCTGCAAAAACCCCGGGCAGCACTAATTATTTGCTGACAGCTTCCATAAAAACAGACCTGGTGATGGACTTTTACAGTGCCTTCCGTATGGCAGGACTAAAACCTGCAGCCGTGGATGTTACGATAAATTGTATGATGAAATATCTTCAGAGAATCGTAAAACCGGAGAGTCAGCAAACCGTTGCCATGGTCGAACTGGGTGCCACCACCTGCAAAATCGTCATCCTCCGGAAGGGAATTCCCGTATTCCAGCAAATTATTGCGAATAATCCCAGAAAGATCGATGTAATGCTGACAACACTGCTGAATATGGAAAGAAATCAAGCAGAAGAATTCAAGATCAAGTACGGACTCTCCTTCCTGCAGGAAGAAAACGAAGATGAGGAAAGCAAGGCAGTAGGCCCGGTCATACAGAATCAGATGGATTTGATTCTTAGTGATGTATATAAGCACTTGAATGGTTATTGTTCCCGAAACGGCGTCACGCTGGACCGGATTTTTTTAGCGGGAGGAACAGCCCTGATGAAAGGGTTGCCAGGATATATCGAATCCGCTTTCTCTATCCCTTGCTCCTTAGTTTGTACAGATGAATCCGTAAAGGCTGCAAAACCTTCGCGGAGAATTTCGGAAGACGGCGTTGACCTGAATCAGGCTTTCCCCTATTTCGTCTGTTTGGCAGGCGCTGCCATGAGAGGTGATTAACATGCAGGATATCAATCTTTTACCCAATAAAGTTTTATATAGAAAACGATACTTTTTCCTGCGAACCGGAAAAATTTTGGGATTTGCCGTTCTGCTTCTGGGGGTAGCTGCCCTTCTCCTGCTTCCAATCTACCAGCGGATGGAACTCCAAAAGCAGGTGCTGGATTTATCATCCCGATTGGATGTGCCCGAACTGAAGGAGTTGAACGATCTGGAAAACAAATTGGCCACGCTTAAAAAAGACTACTCCAACCTGGAGTCTCTGACGAAGAGCGTTCCTTCCCGGAAAATGGCAACAGATCAGCTGCTTTTGCGAATTACTTCCCAGATGCCCTCGGGAATGACGGCTTCCGACATCTCCTACCAGGCAGGAATACAGCAAGTCAGCTTGCAGCTCACAGCCAGCCATCGAGAAGACATTTCTCTCCTTTTGAAGCGGCTGCATGATGATCCTTTGTTTTCTGATATTAATATAGGAGAAATCAATGGTATGGACACACAATACAAATTTGCACTGCTTTTAAAACTAAAGTAATTTATATATAAATCGCAGAAATAATTTTACAAGCTTTAAATTTTAATTTCTACGATAAATGGAAAGGAAATATAGGCGCTCAAAAGAAAAGATGAAAAACTTTTGTGCGTCATATATTGAAAGTGGTTATATAGGATGAAACTTACCAAGCGTGAAAAAATACTTCTCCTTTTGCTTTTCATCGTGGGTGGAGGCTATTTGTATTATCGTTTTGTATTCACTCCCGAATGGGAAACCCTCACCCGGCTTAAGGCGGAATATCGCCAAAAAACGGCCATTTTGCAAAAGGTACAGGATAAAGACAATAAAATAGTTGAACTTAAAAAGCAAATCGCTGATGTAGAGAAACAAAGGGATAGTTTGGGTAAAGGTGTTTCCCAACCCCTTCGGATCCCTGCTCTTCTCTCGGAGTTGGAACAGGTCTGTTCCAAAAATGGAGTTGCGATTGACCATATCAACTTCGCAGGCACTTCTTCCGCTGTAAAAGGTCAGCCGCAGCAGCCCAATACCGGCAGCGGAAATCCTCCGGCAAGTATCCAGGATGTTGCAAAAAACATTACAGGCCAAAACGGCGCGGCCGATTCCTCCAATAAAGTGGGAAATCCTTCGGCCGCCACCCAGCAAGGGCTCCCTACGGCAGTAACTATAAGTTTTACTTTTACTGCAAACTATGAGAATCTTATGAACCTGCTGCGCTATTACGAGGGCAATACCCGGTTCTTTCTGCTGGAGAACCTGGATGTACAAGGGGACCCCTCCGGCAAATGTACCGGAAAGGCAAGCTTCATTGCCTACTCCATTGTTAAAGACCCGGAGGACTTCCGATACGACACCGGCACTGCGCCCCAAAGACAAAATCCCTTCAAATAGAAAGCTTCCGATGATATCATCGGAAGCTTTCTATTATTTTATTATAAAAGAGGTAATGAAGAAGCAATAGTTAAAAACTCAATTTGGACACTTTCAGAACGCCATCAATGTTCCGGGTCAGCTCCAGGATCTGATCGCTCACTTCATTGTCCACACTAATGAAGGATACAGCTTTCTCTCCTTTTTTGTTTCTGCCCAACTGCATGGCTGCAATATTTACACCCGCAGCGCCGATGATGGTTCCCACCTGCCCGATAATACCGGGTTTATCCACGTTCTGAACTGCCAGCACGTAAGGTGTGGGTTCAAAGTCCATGGTATAACCGAAGAAATCAACAATCCGCAGCTGGTCCCTTGCGAATACGGTCCCGGATACACTCATCTGCTTACTCTTTGTAAAGAACTTGACCGTAATCAGGTTCGTATATTTATCCAAGTGGGTACTCTTACTCTCTATCAATTCAAGGCCCATGCTTTTTACCATCGGCATTACATTTACATAGTTCACCTTTTCCTTGGTAATAGGGTCCAGGAAGCCTTTCAGTACAGACAGGGAAATCACTCTTGTTTCCTTTTCGGTAAGATCTCCACTGTATACGATTTCGATCTTTTGAACCGTTTCTTTCTCCGCCTGATAATATACTTTCCCCAATATTTCTCCCAAATCCAGGTATGGCTTCAATTCGCTCAAATCCTTCGTGTTAATGGGCGGCATGTTTACAGCAGCTACCATCTCACCCTTCAAAGCCCCAGCTACCAGTACGGCAACTTCAGTTCCTACATTGTAGGTGGCTTCATCGGTGGAAGCACCCAGGTGGGGTGTAACAATTACATTGTCCAGTTCCAGAAGGGGATTCGTGTAGTCCTGTTCTTCCGGCTTCTTTGTATAATTGGGCTCCGGGTCCAGTACGTCGATTCCGGCGGCTGCCACGATACCCTCCCGCAGTGCCACGTAGAGGGCCTTCTCATTAATCAGTCCGCCCCTTGCCGCATTGACGATTCTTACTCCCCGTTTACACAAAGCCAGTTCTTTCTCTCCGATGAGGTTATAGGTCTCCGGCGATTTGGGCATGTGAACCGTGATAAGATCCGCCTGCTTCAACAAGTCTTCCAACGCTTCGCATTTCTCAATCCCTAAGGTTTTAAATTTCTCATCGGCGACATAAGGATCATAGGCAACGACCTTCATATTCAATGCTTTCAGCTTCGTAGCCACAATGGTGCCGATTTTACCCATGCCAACGATACCGGCGACTTTTCCATCCAATTCGTTTCCGCCGAACTTGCTTCTTCTGAAATCCTTATGTACCTTCGCCGCCAGATTTGCCTGGGCAATATTACGGAAGATACAAAATGCCAGCGCAACGGCCAGCTCGGCCGCCGCATTAATGTTACCCTCCGGTGTATTTACAACGATAATCCCTCTCTGTGTACAGGCATTAACATCAATATTATCTACACCGTTCCCTGCGCGGCCTGCTACCTTCAGGTTCTTTGCCTTTTTCAGCAACTCTTCGTTTACCTTTGTAGCACTCCGAACGATGATTGCATCATATTGATCAATAATGCCCAGCAAGTCCTGCTGTGAGATTCCATATTTCACATCTACTTCGAGCCCCTGCTCCTTTAGATATTCAATGCCATCCTCAGCAATTTTTTCCGTAACGATCACTTTCATATATAAAAACCCCTTTACTCTCTCCAATATCAATTCTCTTTTTATCTCTTCTCTATCACTCTTGCCGAACCGTCGTCGGCCATCCTCAGATGCCGAGGGTCCGGTCAATGAGCGCAATTAAGTCCTTAATTTCATTCAGGGAAGTCTCCGCCATATGGGCAATTCGGAAGGTAACATCCTTCAAATCGCCATATCCGTTGGAAATCATACAGCCTTCCTCACCCAGCTTTTTGTTGAGCTGGCTTACGTCAATATTCCGTGTATTCTTAATGCAAGTCACTGTATCCGATGCGTATTTATCCTCTGCCAGGACATCAAACTTCTCCTTTGCCCAATCTCTCACATACTGTGCCATAGACCTGTGACGGGCAAATCTGTTATCCAGCCCCTCCTCCAGCATTCTGTCCAACTGGAAATCCAGTGCAAACATATGGGACAGAGACGGTGTGGATGGATACTGATAGTCCTTTTTCTTTATAAAATTGTAGAGATCCAGCAAATCAAAATATAACCCTCTGAACTCTACCTGCTTTGCCGCTTCTATAGCTTTCTCCGATATGGAGCATATGGCCATGCCCGGAGGCAAACCCAGACATTTCTGGGTGGATGTTATGCATATATCGATTCCCAGCTTATCCACTTCAATTTTTGTCCCTCCCAGGGAACTTACGGTATCAAGGCAGTACACCACTTCCGGATACTTTTTCATTACCTCGGCGATTTCCTCCACGGGATTCATGACACCTGTCGCTGTTTCATTATGCGTGATGGTAATCAGGTCATACTTTCCGGTAGAAAGCGCCTGGTCCACCATTTCAGGAGTTGTAGGCGTTCCCAGTTCGGAAGAGAATTTATCTGCAGGTACCCCATTGGCAGTCGCCATTTTGTACCATCTTTCTCCAAAAGCTCCAATAGAGAAAATCGCGGCTCTTTTCCGGGTACAAGATCGTACGGACCCTTCCATAAGTCCACTTCCGGAAGAAGTTGACAACAGAATCTCATTTTGCGTGTACATTACTTTTCGCATTTTTTCAGAAATGCTTCTCTGAAGATTGGAAGCATCCTTTGTCCGGTGTCCAATCATCGGTGTAGACATTTTTTCCAATATTGCCTCATCGACTTCAACGGGCCCGGGAATAAAAAGCCTCTTGTGCATTCAAAAACCCCCCTAAATCAAAGTAAAATAGAACTCCTAAAATGTTCTTTATAATACCCAGATACGGAACTTTAGAGAGCAGACGCTGTCCCTCCCCGAAGGAGGATCGCTTTGTTTCGCGGCAGAAACCGCCGCAAGGAAGGCTTTGCCCTCTACACCTCAAGTTTGCCGTTTGGATATTTATATACAACAAAGGTCAAATTCACAATATGAATTTGACCTCTTTTAGCGATGCTTGAAACAATAGAAACCTGCAACCTTTCCCTTGCATAATTGCATGCAGGAAAATAGCTGATGTTCATGCTGCTCTGTCCTTTTGCCTGAGAGATTTAACCTTTTTGCAAGGTAATTGCCCCTTCGGCGCCATCATCGGTCTCTCCAGAGATCCGTCCGATTGAGGTCTTTCGTACCTGAGAGTGCTACTCCTTCGGTGTGTCCGGCAAAATGCAAAGCAAACCCGACATCTCTCCCTCAATCATCATCCGACTTTATTTAATTAGAATAATTATAATTAAATCAGGAAATAGTGTCAAGCGGTTTCGCGAATAAATATGCAATTTTTCAAAATACAAGTTTCAAATTCGACAACCTGTGCTTTACCTCTTCAATCACCCGGACCTCCTCTTCCTCATTCTTTGCTTCAAAGGTCACAGAAAATCGGAGATATGCACCGGCATCATCCCAGGGAACTGCGGAAATCAGCGCATTTTCAATCAGATATTGGGCGGCTCCTTCGGCACTGGCAAACCGGTCCCCCTTTTCAGTTCCCTTCGGGGCTGCTACATAGCAGTAAAAACTGCCCTTTGGCTTTTTTGCATCAAATCCGCAGTCCTGTAAAGCCTTAACCAACAAATCCAGCCTCCGGGAGTACCTCTCACAGTTTCCCTGTGTGATTTGTGTATGCCGGAGGGCATGGCTTCCCGCCCTCTGTATCGCCCGGAACTGCCCTGAATCGGTGTTGTCCTTAACAGTTCCATAGGCTTTGATGGCCTTGGCATTCCCTGCTGCAAAAGCCAGTCTCCATCCCGTCATATTGAAGGCTTTGGAGAGGGAATGAATTTCCACTCCCACATCCATGGCCCCCTCTATGGAAAGAAAGCTTAAAGGCTTGGTCCCGTCAAAGGTAATGGCTGCATAGGCAGCATCGGATACCACAATGATATTATTCCGATAGGCGAATTCTACCACCTGCCGGTAAAAATCCTCCGTTGCAACCTGACCCGTAGGATTGTTTGGATAGTTTATGTAGAGGAGCTTTGTCCGTTTTAGAACACTTTCGGGAATGGATGAAAAGTCCGGATAGAAATCATTTTCTTTATATAGAGGAAGATTATAAACCTCTCCGCCCAGATACTGCGTGTAGGTAGACAGAATGGGATACCCCGGCACTGTGGCAAGGGTTACATCCCCAGAGTTGATAAAAGCCATGGGAAGCATGGCAAGAATGGGCTTTGATCCGATTCCGTGGAGTATCTGCGTTCCGGCATCCAGCTCTTTTACTCCGTAATACTCCGCCAAATAGTCTGCAGCTGCCTGTTGAAACTCCGGGATTCCGTTATCGGCATACCATCGGTTTTCACTCTTACCCGCTTCTTCCCCAAGAATTTTTACAATCTCAGGGTCTGCCGGCAAATCCGGCTCTCCTACCCCCATGTCGATCAATGGAAGCTCGGGGTGAGCAGCCTTTGCACGAGCCTTGGCCTCTTTAATCATTGCAAATTTATAAACCCGGGTGGAAGTACCGAAGTCCCTTCCACCCAGCCGTTGAGCGATTTTGTCCGTGAAGAAATCCATGGTTTTCTCCTCCCCGCCGCTATACCTCAAAGTTCCTCATGATATCCTCCAGGGTGTCCCTGCGACGGATCAGCCTGGGGGTTCCATCGGCCTGGATGAGAACTTCGGCAGGCCGCAGCCGGTTATTGTAGTTGGAACTCATGACATAGCCATAGGCTCCTGCATCCATGATGCCCAGGATATCGCCTTCCTGCACCGCAGGGAGCTTTCTGTCCTTTGCAATGATATCACCGCTTTCGCAGATGTTGCCCACTACGGTTACCACCGTTTCTCCGTCAGCTTGAACCGCAGCAGCTTGATTCTCGGCAGTCTGACCCGATGTAATTTGATCCGGGTTAACTTCATCCTGTAAACCATTCCGGTATACCTCGATATCATGGTAGGAATCATACATCACCGGACGGGCCAGGACATTAAAACCCAGGTCCGTGCCTACATAGGTGGTATCGTAGTTCTGTTTGACGGCATGGACGGTTCCCAGCAGTACTCCGCACTCCGCTGAAATGTAGCGGCCCGGCTCGATTTTAAACTGTACTTCCTTCCCGTATTCCCTGGTCCATTCTATGAGGATGTCCGTTAATTTATTCCCCAGTGCGGACAAATCCAACCGTTCTTGTCCCTCTTGTTTGTGATAGGGAATTCCAAAGCCGCCGCCCATATCTACAAATTCCAAATCCCTAAACTGCTGCGCGATGGCAAGAAGAGATTTTACTCCTTGAACAAAGGAATCCCCTTCCATAAACAAAGAACCAATATGCTGGTTAATGCCAACTAGCTTGAGATTATATTCTTCCAATACACGTTTTACTTCATCAATCAAGTTCATATTTACACCGAACTTGGTCTTTTTGCCCGCAGTAACCACCTTTTCATGGTGTCCTGCACCAACCCCCGGATTAAAACGAATGGCAACGCGACCTCCCGGATTGATCTCTCCAAACAAACGAAGCTGGGATAGAGAATCGATACTTACCAATATATCTCTATCAATGGCAAACTGAAGCTCTTCTGCCGATACATTGTTGCTTATGTAGAGAATCTCCTCCGGTTGGAAGCCTGCGGCCAGCAAAACATGGATTTCTCCTGGAGACATGGCGTCTGCATAAAGTCCTTCCGACTTCGCGATTTTAAGCAGTTCCAGGCTTGAATTCGCTTTAGCCGAGTAGTTGGACTTAAAATTCGGATAGGCCGTGAGTTTTGCCATCTCTCTGCATCTTTCTCTCAGGATATTTTCACTATATACATACAAAGGACTTCCGTATTCCCTGAGGAGTTCACCGGGAGTGGTCTTGCCATAAAAATTCGTTTGTTTTGTGTAATACATGTAAGCATCCTCCAATCGCTTATTATTCTGCGTTCTTGATTTCGATTAATTTAATCTCATTGGCCAGCGAGTCCTTGATCAACTGAATAAGGTTCTTATTTCTGGAATATAGACAGGTGGAAGTCATCTCTCCTGTCAATACATAGGCGCTATCTGCGATAACGCGTATTTGCCCCGGCTGTTTTTCATTATGGTAAACCTTTACTCCCTCCATTTCAAAGCAGCCAGAGGTAATAATTACGACTTTCAGGTTCCTATGCCGTGCCTCATCCAGGCTTTCCCGAATGTACAGGAGGTCCTCCTCCGTCATGGATACGTAGACTCTGTGTTGTGCCTTTTTTATTATTGTATTCATTTTGTTAACTATGTGTGTTTTTCCGGCAATGGTAATAAAGGGCTCCGAGGCTTCCTGGCGGGTCGGGATATTATGCTTTATGTAATCCAATATCTCCTGCGTATGCCTTTTTATATTATCAACCAGTTCGTCCCCGGGTACGGCAATATACTTTATTACCTCTCCATCAATCTTATAGGCGGCTCCCTTCTCCACCAGCCCTGCCAAAGCCAAATAGGCATTGGAACGGGGTATGCCGGAGATTTTCGCCGCTTCGTAGCCTGTCATTTCACCTTCTCTGCAAAGAGTACTGTACAGAGAAGCTTCATGCCGGGTAAAGCCTACTTTTGTGAGCGCTTCTATAACATCCATCATGCTTATCACCTTTAATTTGTCACGAAATAACTGATACTATAATTTTGCTACACCCTGTATAGGTACTATAGCCGTCGAACTTTATAAAAATTTACTCCGCCTCCAACTGCCTTAACTGCCAGTCATTTGGAGGCTACGCACAAATTAATGTATAAAGTTCGTCGTCTGGAAAGGGCCCGCAAAAAAGTATCAGTAATTTCGAGACTGCATTCTAGTGGTCTTATTTAGTACCACTATATACTTTTAAAATAAGTTTGTCAAGAAAGAAATGCGCGCATAGTTAATAATTGTGAATTGAGAATTGAAAATGGAAAATGGAGAATGAACGGGTCAGCGGGCTGGCTTTTTCTTGTCCTTCCGGAACATTTCGTAGGCGCCCATACAAAGGAGAAAGATTCCAAACCACCGCTTTAATACACCACCGGGCAGGGAAATGGCAAGTCTTGAACCCAAGAAAGCACCTACAAAGCCTGCAAGGATAATAGGAATGGCCATTTTGAAATTGATTCTTTTATTGCGAACATGAATGATAAGGGCAATAATAGCCGTAGGAATGAAAAACAGCAGATTCACGCTCTGGGCAATATGCTGTTCCGGCTTAACAAATATAACCAATGCCGGAATCAATATTGTTCCTCCACCAATCCCCATCCCACTGATAATCCCTGAAGCAAGCCCAATCAAAAACAAAATCAAAACTCCACCTCCCCAATCACATTCTCAATTCTCCATTTTCAATTCTCAATTATCTCTACCCTCGTATCATCCGAAACGCCGCCAGAATCATGAATACTGCAAACACCTTTCGCAGAATTCTGGAAGGGCAAATATTGAGAATTTTTGCTCCAATGTATCCACCCACAACACCGCCGATGGTGACTTTCAAGGTAAGAGCCAGATCCACGTAGCTGTGGCTTATATAAAAAAAGGCGCTCACCAGGGTTAAGGGCAGTATGATGGAGATGGCAGTGGCATGAGCCACATGGTCCTCCGCATCCAGCAAAAGGATCATGGCAGGTACTGCAATGGTTCCGCCTCCGGAGCCAAAAAGTCCGTTGGCCAGCCCTGTGATAATCCCGATAATGGCACACTTGATATATTTTAAGGTTCGATTACTTTTTTCCAATAAAAACACCTACGTAATTTTAATTTGCAAAGCCCCTGCTGCTTTGCTGCTTGGGAGTAATGAAGTAATATTTCCACTCTCCTTTAGTCGGTGGCAACATAACTTCATCTATCGTTTTGCTACACCCTTCATGGACACCATGGCGGGCCCGCAAAAAAGATGAAGTAATATTCCCATTCTCCTTTAGTATGTAAAAAAATTCTACTTTCAGTATTGAAATTATTTCTATTAGGAATTATAATAATGAGTAAGTACTCACTCATTTTAAATTTACTATACGAATCCCTCCCTTGGTTCGTATTCAAATAAGGAGGTTTGATCATGGAAATCCCTGATTTAAGCGGGATGGGTCTTCCCGAGAAGGAACAAAAGATTCTGGAGGCTGCTATCGGTGTTTTTTCCGAGAAGGGTTTCAGTGCTGCTACTACCAGCGAAATCGCTCGACATGCGGGTGTGGCGGAAGGTACTATATTCCGGTATTTCAAGACGAAAAAGGATATTCTTCGCGGCATCCTGATCCAGACCATAAACCTGATAAGCAGTAAGGTCGTTCTGGATGGTGTAGAGAAGATATTGAAAGCATCCGACGGCAAGGATATAAAATGGATTCTGAAAGAAATCCTGTATGACAGAATGAAACTGGTGGACTCGGTTTTTCCCATGGCCAGAGTTATTTTTACCGAAGCACTGTTTCACGACGATGTCCGGCAAGCCATCTATGAAAACATTATATCGAAAGCCTTGGTAATGTTTAAGGGGTTCCACGAAAAAATGGCCGAACAGGGCCTGCTTAGAAAGGATATTGACTCGGAGGTGCTGTTCCGAAGTCTTCTGGGGAATTTGGGGGCTTTTATCATGCAGCGGAAGCTATTTGGAGATATGCTACCCATGGAAGATGTAGACCGGGAGTTCGATCAAATGGTTGACATTTTATTACATGGAATTTGTTAAGGGAGCGTGAAAATATTACTTCATCTTTTTTGCGGGCCCGCCATTGTCTCAATGAAGGGTGTAGCAAAATTATAGATGAAGTTATATTTTCACCGACCTAATTTTAAGAAAGCGAGGTGGCGTTCATGCAAAAAGTAGTTGAAGTAAAAGGCTTGAAACAACAGTTCGGTACCATGACTGTATTGGAGAATGTAACCTTAGATGTATTCAGCGGTGAGATTCTGGGACTTTTGGGGCCTTCCGGCGCCGGAAAGACAACACTGGTAAAAGACATTATCGGAATGAACCGTCCTACAGCAGGTACTATTTCCATTTTAGGAACTCCCATGCCCTCCCTAGAGGCCGTACGCAACATTGGCTATATGGCACAGTCCGATGCCTTGTACGAGGACCTGAATGCCTATGACAATCTCTTGTTCTTCGGCGCTCTCTATGATTTGAAGGGAGCAGAAGCAAAAAAACGGGCCGATGAAGTCCTCTCGGTGGTGCAGTTGCTGGAACATGCAAAGAGGCCGGTACGCAACTATTCCGGAGGAATGAAAAGAAGGCTTTCCCTGGCTGCGGCACTTTTACACCGGCCGAAGATCCTTATACTGGATGAGCCTACCGTCGGAATCGACCCGGTTTTGCGCATGGAATTCTGGAGGGAATTCGAGAATATAAAAGCCTCAGGAACAGCCATCATCGTAACCACGCATGTCATGGATGAAGCAGAGCATTGCCAGCGGTTGGCCCTGATCCGGGACGGTGGGATTATCGCCATCGGCTCCCCGGAGGAATTAAAGCAAAGATCTGGTAAATCTACCATTGAAGGGGCCTTTCTTCATTTCAGCGGAAAGGATACGGAGGTGTAGCCTATGCGGTCTTTTATTGTTGCGAAACGATTAATCAAGCAGCTTTTAGCAGATAAACGCTCCATCGGACTTATGTTTGTGGCTCCGATTCTGGTCATTTTCCTTTTAAATGTTATTATGACTTCCTCTACCTCAAAACTGTCCATTGATGTTGTATCCGCCCCACAGGCTTTTGTAGAGACCTTAAGCAAGGATGCCAAGGTGCGCTCGGTCAGCAGTGAAGAAGAAGCTCTGGATGCTTTGAAGAAGGGTACCTCCGACGCTTATGTGAGGTTCTCGGGCACTACTCCCGAGGTCACTGTAGAAGGCTCCGACCCCACCGTTACCGGCATGGTGACAGGCGTTATCAAGAAAGCTTTGATGGCCAATATCCCCACCATCCCCGGCGTTGCTGCAAAAGCCCCGACTCTGCCGGAGCCAGAGGTCAAATTCCTATACGGTTCAAAGGATATGGAGTTTTTTGACTCCCTGGCCCCTCTCTTTATGGGCTTTTTCATCTTTTTCTTTGTTTTCCTCATTGCCGGCGTCTCCTTCCTGCGGGAACGGATCAGCGGTACACTGGACAGGATTCTTGCCACTCCTCTTCGAAGGGGCGAAATCGTTCTAGGGTACTTCCTGGGATTCGGGCTTTTCATCGCCATTCAAACCGTCCTTATTCAGACGTTTATCGTTTATGGCCTGAATGTCGTGATGAAGGGCAGCTTCTGGCTGGTGCTGGTAATCAATCTGATTCTGGCTGGCCAGTCTCTGGCGCTGGGAACCTTGCTTTCTGCTTTCGCCAGAAATGAATTTCAACTATTCCAGTTTGTTCCTATTGTAATCGTACCGCAAATTCTCTTTAGTGGAATTTTCGATCTGAGCGAAGCGCCCAACTGGGTCAATGCGCTGTCGCAGATTTTCCCACTAACCTATGGAGCCAGGGCTTTACGGGATGTAATGATCCGGGGATTCGGAATCGGAGACATTGCTGTAGAATTGGGAATCCTGCTGGCCTACGCAGTAGTATTCCTGGTACTGAATTCACTGGTATTGAAAAAATACAGAAGAATTTAAAGGCCTAAAAACACGGCCTCATTTGCTAAAAAACGGCAAATGAGGCCATTTCTGCATGCGTTATTGTTTACTATTCATAAATTATCGCTTTTGTGCTACTATATAATACATGGATATAAATAAGTCGAATAAAACAATATGTATACAAAAAACATGAATGAGTCGCGATACATAGGAAAGGAGCTTTATATGTTGGAAAATTTACGCAGTAGTCAAAAGGAATACAATGTGCTGGGACTCGGAGAAGTTTTGTTACGCCTCTCCCCCCCCAATAAGGAAAGAATCCTCAGCGGCGAAACCTTTGAAAAGCAAGCCGGAGGATCGGAATTAAACGTAGTATCGGGAATTTCCCTCCTGGGCTTGCGCACGGGAATTATTACAAAGCTCCCGGATAACGAAATCGGCAAATATGTTAAAAACCGGATCCGTTTTGCAGGCGTGAGTGATGACTATATTATCTATGACCGGCGAAAGGAAGCGCGCCTGGGAATCTATTATTATGAAAGCGGTGCGTCTCCACGAAAACCGGTAGTGGTATATGACAGGAACAACTCTTCCTTCACCACCCTTACCTCTTCGGAAGTGAATTCGGATATCTTCAGCAAAACTAAAGTGTTTCATGTGAGCGGTATTACGCTGGCATTGCATGGAGGACTCCGGGAAGAAGTAAAGCAAATGATACGGAAGTTCAAGGAAAATGGTGCTTTAATTTCCTTCGATGTAAACTTCCGTGCTTCCTTATGGTCAGAGGAAGAAGCAAAAAAGGAAATTACAGACCTGCTCCCTCTTATTGACCTGCTGTTCATCTCAGAGGAAACCTCGCGTAAGATGTTCGGGAAGGAAGGCTCTATTGAGGAAATCATGGCCAGTTACTCCAAGGAATTCGGCTGTAAGCTGGTAGCGACCACGCAGCGTACAGTCCTAAGCCCTACACGGCACACCTGGAATTCCCTGATATACTCCCATGAAGAGCAGCGCTTTTACCAGGAAGATCCTTATGAGAATATCGATGTGGTAGACCGTATCGGTAGCGGGGACGCCTATCTGGCGGGAGTACTTTTCGGGCTTCTGAAATATAACGATGTCCAAAAAGCGCTGGAGTTCGGAAATGCCATGGCCGCCATTAAAAACACCATCACGGGAGATATGCCGGTGAGTGATTTTAATGAAATTTCAAGAGTCATCCGTGAGCATAAGGAAAAAAACAGCAGTGAAATGATCCGCTAGTTTTATAACAACGGAAGAAATTGCGGAGCGATTTCAACACACCGTTTCAACGAGGCGGGAGATATGCTCGCTGCCTATAAAGTTAATCGGTACCCGCCACCTATAGAGGTGGGGACATCTTATGCCTCGTTATAAAATACAAATAGCAATGGCCTCCTTTGTCAGTTCGCTGTCAAAGGAAGCCATTTTGTTTATGTTTTATTTCTTATTATCCATCTGCTTTTTCTACCTTATGCCCGCCGAATTCGTTCCGGAGAGCTGCCACTACCTTGCCGGTGAAGGTATCTTCCTGGAGCGACCGGTACCGCATAATCAGTGAAAGTGCAATCACCGGCGTCGGTACTCCCAAGTCCAGAGCGGTCTCTACCGTCCACTTTCCCTCCCCGGAAGAGTGCATGATTCCCTTGATGGAATCCAGGTTCTTATCTTTACTGAAAGCGGACTGTGCCAGCTCCATGAGCCAGCTGCGGACCACCGAGCCATGGTTCCATACACGGGCGATTTCTTCATAATTAAAATCGTATTCACTGCCCTTTAGTACATCAAAGCCTTCTGCGATCGCCTGCATCATACCGTATTCGATTCCGTTGTGCACCATCTTTACAAAATGGCCGCTTCCTCTTTTTCCGGTATACAGGTAACCGTTTTCAACGGAGATGTCCTTGAAGATTTGTTCACAGTAGGCAAAAACCTCCGGATCTCCGCCAATCATGGTACAAGCGCCGCTCAGCGCACCGCTGGTTCCACCGCTGGTACCGCAATCCAGAAAATCAATGTTCTTTTCCTTCAATTTTTCGTATCTCCGGATGGAATCCTTGTAGTTGGAGTTTCCACCATCGATGATAATATCCGAAGGGCTCAGATATGCAGACAATTCATCGATGACCTGTTCAACCACGATCCCTGCAGGGATCATCAGCCAGATCACGCGCCGGGATGGGAGGCGCTGCACTAAATCCTGCAAGGACCCAGCCGGCTCTGCGCCTTCCTTTCCTATTTTATCCACGATCTCCTTCGTTACATCGTAGGCTACCACCTTATGCCCATTTCCTATCAAGTTCAAAGCCAGGTTATATCCCATCTTTCCAAGACCAATTATACCTATATTCAAAGCAGTCACCTTTCTTTCCATAGTTTTAACGGACTTAAAAGCTGAACTTCCGCAAGCGATAAAAGTCCAACTTTTAAACCATCTTCCATATTCTACAAAATTATATTATATAACCATATTCAAAAGCAATACCCCTGCAAGTCCTACTACAGATATCAGGGTTTCCATCACGGACCATGACTTTATGGTTTCCGGGATGGACAGGTTGAAGTACTCCTTAAATATCCAGAATCCCGGGTCATTTACATGGGAGAAGATCAAGCTTCCTGCTCCTGTTGCAATAACCATCAATTCCGGGCTTACACTGGTGGCTCCGATGAGCGGTGCAACAATTCCGGCCGCCGTCATGGCTGCCACCGTCGCTGAACCCAGGGAAATTCTGAGGATGGCTGCGATGACCCATGCCAGAACCAGCGGAGACAAATTTGAACCCTTCATGACTTCCGCAATAAACTTACCTACACCGCTGTCGACCAAAACCTGCTTGAAGGCACCACCACCGCCGATGATCAGCAGAATCATGGCAATGGAAGCGATGGAATCCGATACCGTCTTCATAACTTCCGGCATTTTCTTGCCTCTGAAGATACCGAAAGTAAAGATTGCAACCAATACGGAGATCAGCAGCGCCATAACGGGATCACCCAGGAAGGTGAATATCCAATACAGGGACGTAGTTTTGGGGATATAGAGGGTTGCAAAAGTAGCAATGGCCATGAGGATCACAGGAATTAACCCTGTAAACATGCTGGTAAGAAAGCTTGGCATTTCCTCGTCCTTGAAAATTTTAGGGTTATAAAGGTGTTTGGGAATTTCCTTACCGCCCATGTTTTTCAGGAACTTGCTGAACAAAGGTCCTGCAATAATTACTGTGGGGATTGCCAGCAGTATGCCATACACAAGGGTCAATCCCATATCCGCCTTATACACGCCTGCGATGGCTGTCGGACCCGGGTGTGGAGGAAGAAAGCCGTGTGTTACCGAAAGTGCGGCCGCCATGGGAACACCGATATACAGTAGAGGAATGTTTGCAGAAGCTGCAATGGTAAATACCAATGGAATCAAAAGCACAAAGCCAACTTCGTAGAACAGCGCTATACCAACGATAAATCCGGTGATTACAACAGCCCATTGCAATCTCTTCTTTCCAAATTTATCGATCAACGTCATTGCGATTCTTTGCGCCGCCCCACTTTCCGCCATCAGCTTACCCAACATGGCTCCGAAGCCAAGAATCAGCGCAAGGCTTCCCAGGGTGCCGCCAACACCATTTTTAATGGATGTGATGACATTTGTGGCAGGCATCCCCTCCAACAAACCAACCGTAAGAGCAACAAGAACCAATGAAATAAATCCGTTCAGCCTCAGTCCCAGCATCAAAACCAGCAACAGGGCAACACCAATACCTACAATTACTAATGGCATGATAATATCCTCCCTTTTTTACTACATCCGACCCCTATAAATTTCCTATATTTACAAACTCATCCTTCAACAGCCCGTAAAGCCGTTCATAAATCGCATACACCTTCATATATTCACGATGCTTTTCCTCATCCGGTTCAAATACCCTGGATACCGGAACCAGCTTCTCCACCTCTTCCACCCTGTCAATGACGCCCAATGCCTTCATTCCCAGTACGGCGGCACCCAGGCAGGAGCTTTCATAGCTTTCTGCAATAGCCACCTTCTTATTGAATACGTCGGCAAGAATCTGTACCCAGAGTTCCGAGCGCACAAATCCGCCGGTAGCATAGATGGTGTCAATGTTCCCGGTGGTTTCCTGCAGCGCTTTTCCTACACTGTAAAGCCCGAATATGACGCCTTCCAGCAGTGCTCTGAGGAAATGGTCTCTTGTGTGCTTTATATTAACACCAAAGAAAACCCCTTTGGAATTGGCATCCCAATGGGGGGCCCTTTCGCCCAGAAGATACGGGAGGAATATGAGACTATCCGCCCCAGCGGGAACTTTAGCCGCTTTTTCCGTAAGTAGTTCATAAGGATCAATGCCTTTTTCCGCTGCCTCCCGGATCTCCAGTGGTGAAAAATTATCCCGGAACCACCGGAAAACAATTCCCCCATTGTTTACTGGCCCACCCAGAACAAAGTGGTCCTCGGTCAGGATATAGCTGAAAATTCTTTCCTTCTCATCATTCTTTGGCTCTTTTGCAATAATCCTTATGGCACCACTGGTTCCAATGGTCACAGCAGCATCTCCCGGTTTGATTGCATTCACACCCAGGTTCGCAAGGCAGCCATCACTTGCGCCTACCACAAAGGGAATATTCACGTCAATTCCCATTTGTTCCGCATACCCCGGGTTCAGTCCCACCAGACTGTGAGTCGTGGATACAGGCTTTGAGAGTTTCTCTTCCGTTATTCCCGCCAAATCCAGCGACTCTTTGTACCACTGAAGAGTATGGATATCGAAAAGTCCCGTGGCGGAAGCGATGGAATGGTCAATCACATAGTGCCCAAAGAGCTTGTAAAATACATATTCCTTAATGGAAATAAATTTATGTGCCCTTGAAAACACATCCGGCCTATGGTCCCTGAGCCATAGAAGCTTGGGCAACGGCGACATGGGATGAACGGGTGTACCTGTCTTCATATAGATATCATGTCCCTGACTGCTGTTTTTAATATCGGCAGCATATTCATTGCTTCGGGTATCCGCCCATATGATACAGTCCGTCAGCTTGTTTCCTTCCGCGTCAACAGCCATAAGACTGTGCATTGCCGAACTGAAAGCTACGCATTCCAGTTCGTTTCCCACCTTTTTATTTTCGTCATCCACCTGCTTTATGGTATTTACTACTGCATCAAATATCGCCAAAGGATCCTGTTCACTCCATGTGGGCTTCGGATTAAAAATCGGGTATTCAATGCTTTTCCGGGTCAGCAGGTTGCCTTCGAAATCAAATGCGATGGCTTTGGCACTTGTTGTCCCAATGTCTACACCAATAATGTACTTCATGGTTCCTCCCTCTTTTTCTTCTACTGTTTCATCCATTCTTTTGTCATCCCTCTTTATTCTATGCAACTGGAAATAAAGTTAAATGACTAAAATTATTTTCGCATTTCAAACAAACAGCACTATTTTTTGTTTTTTATGAAAAAAATTTTCTTTATGATCATTATAGCACATCGCATAAAAAACACAATAAGAAAAATAATTTTTTTGTGTATTTTAACTTTCAACTGAAATTGCATATAATTATGCTCCATTACCCCTTTAAACTCCAAAAGAAAAAGACGGCTTTCACACCGTCTTTCACTGTATTTGTCATCTCTTAATACCTTTTATCCGCGATCCCTTCCCGGATCTTCTTCAAAGTCTCCAGGGTTTCTTCCTTTTTCCGCAGTGCCACCCCTACATACATGCAGTCAACCAGCAGCAGTGCCGTTATCCGTGATTCCATGGCCTCACTTCGGAACATGGACTCCTTTCCGTAGGACACCAGAACAAGGTCTGACACTTTGGCGATGGGAGATTTTGCATTTCCGGTGATGGAAATCACCTTCACCCGGTTTCTCCGTGCTATCTCCAATACATCTACCAGTTCCCTGTTACTGCCCGAGTTGGAAAATGCTATGACCACATCCCCTTCTCCAGCGGTGGAAACCATCATAGTCTGCCAGTGGGCATCGGAACTGGACTGGCACCGGATGCCGGTTCGAATAAATTTATGGTGCGCATCATTGGCAAGAGCCCCGGAGCCTCCCATACCGAAAAACATCACCTGATTCGCGTTGACCAGCAAGTCCACCGCCTTTTCAAGTGCTTCCGGCTGATTGATTCGGATGGTATTTTCCATACTGTACAGGTTTGCATTGAGTATTTTATTCATGATGATATACATATCATCCTTTTCCTTAATTTCCTGATGTATATTCTCTATGGGCTCAACCACCGTACCTGCAAGATTTATCTTCATCTGCTGGTATCCCTTGTACCCCAGCTTGTTGCACAGCCTGAACACGGTGGCTTCGCTGACGGAACTGCTATCCGCCAATTCCGTAATGGAGAAATGAATGATATCACCCGGATTTTCGAGTATATACTGGGCTGCCTTCTTCTCGGCACTGTTAAGGGAGCTATACACCTCCCGGATTCGATCCAGGCATCCCTTTTCCTGACCCGCTGCCATAAGTTCCTCCCATAAAAGGTAGATTTGAAAAAAATTTTTTTCATATTGATATAAGTATTATACTATAGTAGAAAAAAGATGCAACCTAGCAATATAAAATGTCCTCATTTAGCTATTACCGTTTTCTCACCAGAGTAACATGCTTTTCGCCAACGAGTTCAATATCATCGTCTTTTTTCTGAAACAAACAGAGGGAGATCACCATCACCCATTGAATAAAAGCTCCGATGGTCAGCCTTTCAAACAAGCCGCCAATGGCTGAATCCCTGGCTACACTGACTGCGGCCAGTCCCCCGGTAACAAAGAGTACGGCAAATGTTCCATAGGAGTAGATACCCAGTCTGCCGAATCGGGGATGCCCCTTGAAACTCATTCCGGCAAGAAGGATAGCCACCATGGTCAGAACAGAAGTCATACCGGCCAAAGCAATATGAATCCTGCCCCCGAAAGTCATGTCGATGTCTCGTGGGTCCTGGGGAAAGAAATACATTCCAATCCCTAAAAGCCCGATTGCTGCCAGCATACCGGAAACAATCCTCATTTTCGTGCCGTTAAAGGCGATTGAATAACGAAACAACCCGATGCCAAAGAGAATCAATAATAGGTTATATGCGGCAAAAAGGATTTGTACGCCGGGTAGGGCAGGCGCACCGGAAGCTGTTAACTCACTGATGGTGTTATAGATGTGGCTGTACCCCTCGAATAAAAAACCGCCAAGAATAACTGCCCCAATATAGCAAATGGACGACAAAATGCCAAATACGGAAAAAAACCTTTTCATAGCAAAACCTCCGACATCCCTTTTTTGTTTCACTGATTGTTCAGGTCACACTTTACTTCCTTATATTTTCGTAAAAGAATTTGCAATGTGCAAACATCTTCTTTATTACAGGCAGGGTATCCTTCCCATCGGTTCGGAGCAGCATATGCTCATAGGACATGGTTAAAAGAGCATAGCTGTGTTCATCCGAAAGGAGCTTGGGGTCCAGCGGCTTTATCATTCCCTTTTCCAGCATCAAACGGAAGGCCTTTTCATAAAAGACTGCCGGCCTGTTTATAATCTCATTGATAACAAAGTCTCTGGCACGCGGATCCCTAAACTGCTCCATATACACTATTTTCCACATTTTTTCCACCGTGGGTGTTAATTTTTCTCTCAAGCCTATTATGCAGTTATTTAGAAAAAGCTCCGGCCCCAGTTCATCCAACTGGGTTTCGATTTTATCCTCGGAAAAGGTTCTTTTCCCAAACTCATTCATAAACTTTTCAAGAATATCATCCAGTAATGCATCCTTGCTTTTATAGTGGTTATACAATGCACTTTCCTTAATACCCACAGCCTTCGTGATATCACGCACCGATACTGCACTTACCCCTCTTTCAGAAAAGAGCTCAATGGCTGCTTCCAATATTTTTTCCTTCGTATTTTTTCTTTCTTGCCCTGTCTCCGTTATTTCCATCACTACCTCATCGCCTTCTATATTTCATTAACGACTGTTAACTATAATATAATTATAGTTAACAGTCGTTAATGTGTCAAACTTTTTCGATTGGTTTACGTATTGTATTATAAAGAAAATAGGTTACAATTACACAATAATAATTTAATAATTTGTTTACAAATTATTCATTGACCCATTAAGATTGTTTATGCTATAATTAAAATTGTTAATTGGTTAATGTTAACAGTACTTGTACTGCTATTGAAATAACAACTGAATCATATGGAATACAGAGGGAGTAACGGTCTGTAAATTTATTTTGCAGAGGACGAACCGTCAGTACGGCGCTAAAGGCCCGGTCGTTTCAAAGAAATCGTGAGACTCTGCATCTTACCCTAGGGTATTGATGTGGAGTTTTTTATTTTATATCGGACACAGGCACGCAATTCTTCCTTGGTCATTGATGTGCCCGTGGGGCAAGGTTCTCCTTCGCTGCCTTGCAAATCTATTGAACTGCGGAGGATATTATGAACAATAAGGAGAATGGTGTATGGGTATGGTTCCTCAAGGCATCCTTGTACCAATGAATGAAATTATGCTGCCAAACCAGACAAGAACGAGCAACATTGCAGTAAACGAAATTTATCTTGATGGAAAATTGAAAAAAGCTGAACTTATTGATGAAGATGACAAAAGCTATGGAATTTTTATGCACTCCCTCATTCTAAGTAACTATGCAGAAGTTATGAAGGTGAGCAACAGTCAGGTAAACATAACAGGCGATGAAGTGGAGAAGGCCATTTTTAACTATACGGCTTCCAGAGGCTTTGACAAAAAGTTGATCGAGAATATTGCTCCCAAAGTCGATGATTTAACCTTCGAGTGTGAGAATCCCATTCATGTCACCACGCATTTAATTAACGATAAGATGCGGATTATATCCAAAGGCACGCCACAGGAGCTCTTGCGCCGATGCACCTATATCCTCTCGGATTCGAAGTTCGTAAAACTAACCCGAAGGATGCTTCGAGAGGTCAACGAGGTGCTGCAGGATATGCTGCTCCGGTGTATGAGCGTGTACGCCATTGCCATAAAGGATCTTTCCGAAATTCAGGAAGTACTTGCTACCGACCGGTATGTCAATGATATGACCCTGGTGGCCTTGGTGGGTATCGGTAAGACCTAGTTTGAAAGAGGTCCAAACATTTTACGAAATAGTGTTTACGTACGCCCTAAGCTGTGGATAAAGCTTGCAGTTTAGGGTGTACTTATGCACAAAAATTTTTATAGTGCCCTTTCTCTTCCTCCAGTTTTTTTAATAGTTTCTCAATCCTGCCGAACTGTGCATTTTCAATGGCCTTTGCCGCACACTCAGCCAAAATGGTAAGCCTTACCTGATAATAGTTTCCCCGGTTGATTTCCTTTTCCATCTGTCGCAGCGCGGTCCTCCCCAACAGGCACAGGTATATCATTGGAAGTATGAAAAGCGCTATACCGATCATCAGCTTTTGCCCTCCCGGTATCTTGTCCCATACCTCTTTCACCCCATCCATTCTGCTAAGGACCACCACCAAAATCATATGAAGTCCTATCAGAAGAGCTGTAGTTATAGCAATCAACCTCTCTCCTCTCCTGTTCATACTCTCCCCTCCCGGTCCAGGAATTCCGTAATGGATACCCCCAGCGCCTCCGATAGTTTTGTCAGCGTCTCCAGGGATGGGTTTGATTTCTTTCCGGTTTCCAGTTCGTTAATATATGCCTGAGACAATCCGGCCCTCTCCGCCACTTGCAATTGGGTCAACCTGCGCTTCAGCCGAAGCATTTTAAAATTATTCATTCTGTTCTACCTCCCTGCTTCTATATAGTAAGTGTATATAGCCTTTAGTTATATATCAAGTCTAATATTATCTCTTTTAGACAATATTTTACATTATTTACTTATTATTTCTTAATTTTTCTTCAAATCACTTGAATTATCATATTTTGTAAAATATAATAAAAATAGCTACCAGCGATAGAGGTAAAAAAATATGGAATTAGGAAAAAACATAAGATACCACAGAAAATTTAACAAGATACGGTCCGTCGATCTTGCACAACAGGTCGGCGTAGGACAACCGTACATCAGCGAAATCGAGAAGGGGAGAAAAATACCTAGTATAGAGGTACTCCAGCGGATTGCCGCTGCGCTGGACCTTACTACCTCCGAGCTTCTCGGCGAAGTTCGTCCTCAGTTGGACGGTAATATGCTTCGGCTGGTTAAGGCCGCCCAAGGATTGAACGATCGGCAGGTAACGGCAGTCATTGAAATGATCGACGCTTTTACCTATGAAGAGGAGTATTCCGATACAAACAGCCGGGTGGCAGAAGAATAATTAAGTAAAAGTAAAACCAAAAGGGACAGCTCTCCTTTGTGCAGATGCACAAAGGAGAGCTGTCCCTTTTGGTTTGGATAAATGGAAAGATTGTAAAATTCTTGACTTTTTGTATGGTTTATGTTAAAAATAATATTGTTTATTTTGTTTAGTTAATGTAAACAAAAAGTTTAGAAAGCCAAAACTGGTTGAAAAGGATTTTTAATAATGAAAATTGGCGAAAAAATAAAATACCTGAGGATTAAAAACGGGCTTACGCAAGAGGAATTAGCCAACCGGGTGGAGCTGACAAAGGGTTTCATCTCCCAATTGGAAAGGGATTTGACTTCTCCTTCCATTGCAACGCTTATTGATATTCTTCAATGCCTTGGCACGGATTTAAAGGACTTTTTTAACGAAAGCATCGATGAAAAGGTGGTCTTTCGAAAGGAAGATATTTTTATCAAGGAAAACAAGGATTTGAGAAATGAAATTGAATGGATTGTTCCGAATTCCCAGAAGCATAGTATGGAACCCATACTTCTTCACCTTGATGCCGGTGGCAGTACAGCACCGGATAATCCCCACTCGGGAGAGGAATTCGGGTATGTCCTGTCCGGAAGTGTATTTGTCCATCTGGGTACGCAGAAATTCCGGGCTCGAAAAGATGAAAGCTTTTACTTTAAGCCCTCTGTCGTTCATTCCATTTCCAATGCCGGGAAAAGCAAAGCAACGATTTTATGGGTTTCAACACCGCCGAACTTTTAGAGTATCGCTTAAAAATTATTCTTGCTTTTAGGGGGGTTACAATGAGTAAAAAAAATATTATTGAGTTGGTAAATATCGCAAAGAACTATGATGGAAGTCCGGCCCTTAAAAATATTAATTTATACATACGGGAAAATGAATTTCTCACTCTCCTGGGGCCCAGTGGGTGTGGTAAAACTACTACCCTTCGGATCATCGGAGGCTTCGAAAACCCTACCGAAGGAGAGGTTTTCTTTGATGGGGCCAATGTTACTTCCATTCCCCCGCATAAGAGAAAAGTGAATACGGTTTTTCAGAAATATGCCCTTTTTCCCCATATGAACGTATATGAAAATATCGCCTTCGGCTTGAGAATTAAAAAGTTGGATAATAAAATTATCAAGGACAAAGTGACCAATATCCTGAATCTCGTGAATTTATCCGGCTTTGAAAAGCGATCGATAAATTCCTTGAGCGGGGGGCAGCAGCAAAGGGTCGCCATTGCCCGAGCCCTGGTGAACGAACCGGAGGTTCTACTTTTGGATGAACCCCTGGGAGCCTTGGATTTGAAACTTCGCAAGGAAATGCAGATAGAACTGAAAAACATGCAGCAGCGGCTTGGAATTACCTTTGTCTACGTAACCCACGACCAGGAAGAAGCCCTTACCATGTCCGACACCATTGTTGTCATGTCCAATGGAACCATTCAGCAGATCGGAAAACCGGAAGACATCTATAATGAGCCCAAAAATGCCTTTGTCGCGGAGTTTATCGGGGAAAGCAACATTATTGACGGCCTCATGCCGGAAGATGGCCTCGTCCGGTATGGAGGACGTGATTTTCCCTGTGTAGACAAGGGCTTTGGACAGGGAGAAGCTGTCGATGTGGTGGTTCGGCCGGAGGATATCAATCTGACAGCAGGAAATCCTGGAATGATGCAGGGTGTCGTAACTTCCGTCACTTTCAAGGGAGTACATTATGAAATGCTGGTGGATTGCGACGGGGTACAGTGGAAGATTCACAGCACCTCCATGCACCCTGTAAATACCTCCGTAGGGTTGAACATCGCACCTGACAACATCCACATTATGAGGAAGGTGAAGTCGGAATGAAACGGAGCTGGATCGCCTATCCTTACATTGTCTGGATGATTATTTTCATTGTAGTTCCCCTCCTGTTGATTTTGTTTTACAGTGTAACGGTTATGACACCGGCAGGCATTAAGGTTACGCTGAGCAACTTTGAAAGGTTTATGGACCCTATTTATGTGGTGGTGCTTGTACGGTCGGTAGCTCTGGCCCTCATCAGCACACTCCTCTGCCTGTTTTTGGGTTATCCGGTGGCTATGATCCTTGCCGGTAAGGATTTTAACAGAAAAAACACCATGATTTTGCTGTTCGTGATTCCCATGTGGATGAACTTTCTTCTTCGAACCTATGCCTGGATGAGCTTGTTGGAGAAAACAGGGCTTATTAACAGAGCCCTGTCCTTCCTGGGATTACCGAATTTGAATCTGTTATACAACAATGAAGCGGTGGTACTGGGCATGGTATATAATTTTCTTCCTTTTATGGTGCTGCCCATTTACTCGGTATTGAGCAAGGTGGATAAGAGCATCGTCGAGGCGGCTGAAGACCTGGGGGCAAATTCCTTTACGGTTTTCCGCAAAGTCACCTTTCCCCTGAGCCTGCCCGGTGTTGTTTCCGGAATTACCATGGTATTCATGCCCGCAGTCACCACCTTCGTGATCTCCAGGTTATTAGGAGGCGGCCAATACATGTTGGTGGGAAACTTGATTGAACAGCAGTTTTTATCTGTAAATGACTGGAATTTCGGATCTGCCATCTCCATTATCATGATGGTCCTGATTCTGATCAGCATGGGGATTATGTCCAGGTATGAAACGGAGCAAGGAGGAGGAGGCTTATGGTAGCAAAATTCTTACGGAAGTTTTACGTGTTCCTGATATTCTTTTTCCTCTATGCCCCCATCGTGGTTTTAATCATTTTTTCCTTTAATGCTTCGAAATCCAGGGGAAGCTGGGAAGGCTTTACATTGCAGTGGTATATTGATCTTTTTAAGGACAAACAAATTTTGACTGCTTTGTATTATACCCTGCTGATCGGTGTGCTGTCCTCCTTTTTTGCAACCATTATCGGCACCCTTGCAGCCATCGGGATCCATAACATGAAAAACTTGAAAAAGCAGCTTGTTATGAATCTTACTTATCTTCCCGTGCTGAACCCCGATATTGTAACCGGAGTTTCTCTTATGATCCTATTTATCTTTATCAAACTGAAACTCGGCTTTATATCGTTATTGCTGGCGCATATCACCTTTAATATTCCATACGTGATACTGTCGGTACTCCCCAAGCTCAAGCAGTTGAATGCCCATTTATATGAAGCTGCGCTGGACCTGGGAGCTGAGCCTTTTTATGCGTTTCGAAGGGTGATTCTTCCGGAAATCATGCCGGGAGTGATTACAGGTGCATTGCTTGCCTTTACACTTTCACTGGATGACTTTGTAGTCAGTTTTTTCACTACAGGGTCTGGAGTTTCCAACCTCTCCATCCTCATCTATTCCATGGCACGGAGAGGCATCAACCCCAAAATAAATGCACTGTCCACACTGATGTTTGTGAGTGTGCTGCTTTTATTACTCATAGTCAATAATAGAACGTCAAAGGAGAATAATGTATGAAAATAATAAGGAAACTGGCAAGGGTCTCGGCCCTGCTGCTTTTGGTGGCTGTTAGCCTGACAGCCTGCGGCAATGTAGGAAAAACTACATTGAATGTTTACAATTGGGGCGATTATATTGATGAGTCAGTGATCGCAAGCTTTGAAGCAAAATATGGGATAAAAGTAAACTATGAAACCTTCGCAACCAATGAAGACATGTACACCAAGATCAAATCCGGCGGGTCCAACTACGATGTGGCCTTTCCCTCCGACTACATGATCAAAAAGATGATCAATGAGGAACTGCTGCTTCCTTTGGATTATAACAACATCCCCAACTACAGCCAGATAGACAGCCGTTTCAAAAACCTCGCCTATGATCCTAAAAACGAATATTCCGTTCCGTATATGTGGGGTACGGTAGGTATCATCTACAATAAGAAGATGGTTAAGGACCCGGTGGATAGCTGGACAATCCTTTGGGACAAAAAATACAGCAAGCAAATTCTGATGATGGATAGCCAGAGGGATTCCATCGGTATCACCCTCAAAATGCTGGGCTATTCCCTCAATACCAAAAAAACGGAAGAGCTGGAGGCGGCGAAAAAGAAGCTCATTGAGCAAAAGCCTCTGGTGCTGTCCTATGTGGTGGATGAAGTAAAGGATAAGATGATTGCCGGCGAGGCCGCTTTGGCCGTTGTATGGTCGGGCGATGCAGTGACCATGAAGCAGAAGAACCCGGACCTGGAATATGTGATTCCGAAAGAAGGCAGCAACCTTTGGTTTGACGGTATGGTAATCCCAAAAAACAGTAAGCATAAAAAAGAAGCCGAAATGTTTATCAATTACATGTGCGAAACGGAAATTGCCCTGAAAAATACGGAGTTTATCGGGTATTCAACACCCCAGACGGAAACCAAAGGGAAACTGGATGAGAAAATCGTAAAGGATAAAACCGCCTACCCCTCCGATCAAGAGTTAAGTAAGTGTGAAGTATTTGAGGACCTGGCGGATTCAATAAAGGAATACGACAGGATATGGACGGAAATAAAGGCTAAATAAAAGAAAGTAAAAAGGAGGACTCTGACCGGTATCGGCCAGATCTCCTCCTTTTTACTTTCTTTACAATCTATTTATTGATGATCCTATAAAGCATTACCGCCACTTCCGCCCGGGTGGTCTTTCCATTCGGATGAATCTGATTTCCATCCCCCATGACAATCCCGTTTTTCACCAACACAGCTACGCTATCCCTGGCATAGTCGGCGATATCAACAGCATCCTCATAGCCAGCTATATCCACTGTCGTAGCTTCTTTCAGCATCTTGCCACTCGCCCTCAGTGCCATTGCAGTCATGGTCATCATATCCTGTCTGCTGATGGTTACGGTTGGATCGAATTTGTTATCCCCCGTACCCTTAACAATGCCTAGCTTCTTCGCTATATTGACACTTTCACTATAATAACTTCCCTCTTTCACATCGGCAAATCCTTCCGTGTACTCTGCTTTCAATTCGAGCGCCCTCACAAGCAGTGTAACAAAGTCAGCTCTTGTGATATTCTCACCGGGCGAGAAAGTTTCAACACTGGTTCCGTTGATAACTCCCTTTGCAGCAAGAACATGGATCTGTTTCTTCGCCCATTCATAATCATCAACATCCTGAAAACTTTTGTTCACATAAACAACACTAAACTTGCTAAAATGCGTTGTGGTAAAACTTACCTTTCCTGTATTTACATCGAACTTTCCATTTGGAACCGGATGTATAGTACCCTGATCATCAATATCCACTACGACAACATGTTCAGGGTTTCCTTGCTCTTCCGGTTTCGCTTCATAGGGTATTTCTATCTTGACAGGCATTTTCATGGTATCATACGCTACTCTCCTGCCATCCACGATCAAGCTGAGGTCAATGATGGGTCTGTTACCGACCTTAGCTTTTACATCCTCTGAGAGGCTCGACGGATCTATACTGGCTATGTTCACTCCAATCTCACTTACGGGTCCTGCAGCCATGTCTTTCAGCATGCCACCCGGCATTTGGACAGTACCAAACTCCGTCCGGTATTGGATTTGACGTTCTCTATTCCCATCTACCAACATATCCGTCGGTATTATAAGGGTATAGGACTTGGCGCCTTTTACTCTGGGGATTTCCAGCATACCCACTTTGGTGCCTTCCGGAGTCTCCCCGGCATACCGCAAGGCGTCCTCCAAAGCTTTATCCCCCACTCTCACTACTGCTTCACCCGTTTTTTCATCAAGGATACTATCCACTGGAATTCCCTTGCCTTCATTCTCCTGTGAACCAGTAGGCTCAGATTCTTCCTCCTCATTAGCAGGCGGCGGGACAGACCCTTTACCGACTGTATAGGGCTGATCCAGGGTTCCACTTCCCCCTGTCACTACAGTGTTTGGAACCAAATAGAGGGCCGGAACAACACCAATACTGCCGGATGCTGCATCACTGGCAAGAATGTCGCCACTGGTATGAACGATTCGCTGCCCATAGGAATTGCCTGCATAAGGATCTCCAAGCCAATAACTCCAATTTTTCTCCGAGTTCAGATGCTCCGGATTTTTGTATTCGGAGTTGAATACTGCAGCGGATGTGGGCACTTTTCTATATTCATATCCTCTCCCATATACATACTCGGTCAGTTCTTTGATACCAAGCAAGAACACTTGATCCGTAACATTTTTATAATAGGCTTCATTATAGTTTCCGACTACGTTTGCGATTTCAGAACTCCATGCATGGGGCTCTGCCCCTCCTTCCTTCTGGCTCACATCCGCAGCGGATAGCAACACCTTGTGTGTGTTTACCTTGATTAAAGCTTTTTCCTCCTGTGAAAACCCAGTAAGAAAACCGGACTCACTGTGCTGCTCGTTTATATAGTAATTATTAAAGGAACCGAGAACATGATTATTATCCGGTACCTGGTGAGTATAGCTTACCAGGGCGCTGTCACTGTTGAGCCACTCCCTTAGGTTGGATTTTTCCCAATAATTACTCCCATTGTCCGCTCTGCCGTCCTCTTTTGTATCCATAATACCATCATTGTTATAATCCACTTGATCTCCGTAGGCATCCAAAGGTTTTACGCTGAGAATATTTTCAGAAAACAGCAGGGCACTTCCATCTGCTTTTTTATGGATTACTCTCCATAGAATCGACTGCCCGGAGTAGGTGCCAAACTTTACATAGTCGCCGACCTGGATCGTGTTTTCAGTCAGACCATTGGCATGAGTCGGTTGTAACAAAACTGAGGAACATAGTAGAATGGTCATTGCAGCAAATAAAAACTTTTTTATCGTATTCATGATAAACCCCTCTTCCTATATACAATCGGATTGGTAACTCTTCCTTACAATACATTACTGGACTCGGAAGGGAAAATTTGCCGTTCCAACATTCTTATTTCCATCGTATACTTTCAGAAACAAGCGATAATCCCCAGGTTTTGTCGGTGTATAGAAGTTAATGTTTGCGTTATTATCAGGATCAACTTCATAAATCATTTCCGGAGCACGCTGTCCCGGTTTCGATGTGACCTCGGAAACATATTCTACCCGTAACTCCCATACAAATTTCATTTCATCTCCATCCGGATCGAAAGCGTTAACCACGGCCTCACACTTAGAACCTGGACTAAACACAACGTTCAGCGGCATATTGTCCGGGTATTTGAGAAAAACCTGCCCCGGTACAAGGTCCGTTGAAGAAGCCTGGGGGCTGAGCACGATCCCATTCACTGAAAGTTTCGTTACCCGGGGTGCACGGTTTTCTGCGTATACACTTTTCCATACATAGGTCATCTCATCCATCATCGGGGTCTTTTTATCCCCTTCCAGAATCAAGTTGTACCAGGTATGCGTATTTCCTACCACCTCTGCCAGCTTGAATACAAAGGACCCAATGCATTTGTCCGATTCTCCCAGTATGTATTTTTCGTAACGGTTGCGGACGATGGTTGCTTTCGCATCACTATCCGCCTCCACCGGCACTGTCGTGTTTACTTTTGGAACTTCATAGGAAGCATCATTGCCCCATTCGGAAACAATGTAGGGTTTTGTCCAACCGGCCGTTTCGATATTTTTCCTTATATTTCCAATGTTAATATAGGAATTAAGGGCGATGATGTCGATTTCCGGTGCCAATGTCCTGACCCAGGTAATTTTGTCTATGGAGGATCCCGCCAGTACGGCAACCGTCGGATGATTGGGATCGGTATCATGAATGTATTTTGCCAGTTCATTGATATGGTAGTAGCAATATGCGTTTCCTTTATCCACTTCATTTCCTACCGCCCAGGCAATTACCGCAGGATGGTTCTTGTATTGATCCACTACCTTCTTCCAGGTTTCCAGCTGATCGGCAATTCTCAGCTTATTGGTATTATTTGAATAATCCATGTAGGTATTTTGAGTGAGACTTAAGCCGATCATCACTCCGATTCCTTTTTCATAGGCCTGATCTAGTACTTCCCAACCATTAAGTCCATTGATCCCGTAGGTGCGGGCTGCATTGGCTCCCGCTTCTGCCGCCAGATCGATTTCTTCTATGCCGCAAACCCCTTTAATATAATAGGGCTCTCCGCCTCTGGTAAGGCTCCAGTTCCCGTTGGAATCCTGGCTCATTTCTACCTTGACCGGTACCATGGGTACGCGTGGGCTATCATAGGAGGGAAGTTCCTGCTTTTCCCTGAGCACGATTTTGATAGCATCGGCTACCAGGACCCCTTCATCTGAACCGAAAAGTTTAATTACACCATTGGCGTCCTTATAAAAGGTGTAAGTTCCTAACAGGTTCCAGCCATTGGATTCTTGCTGGTTTACAAATGAAGAAGCATCAATTCGGTAATTACTTCCTCCAACATTATATACTTCCATCTCATCATTGGATTTTATGGATACAGGCGCGGCATCCGGCCGGTCCGGTCCCGCTGTCCAGTGCATGTAAATATCATATTTTCCTCGAACTGCAAAATCGGGAGTTTTCCATGTCGCCACCCGGGTTGAACTCGCTGTTCCATTGGAGGTAATCTTGTAATCAACTCCATAGAAATCTTCTCCTATATTGCTTGTTTCCCATGTACCTGACGTAGAGAAGTATGTCGTATTGGAATTGTCAATGATGGCTTCTTCTCCCGTTTCCTTAGGCATGATTACACCGGGGTTGGGTACGGAAACCGGCAGGGGAGTAGGTGACTCTTTTTTCAATGTGAGCATAATGGCATCAGCAGCGGTAGTCCCCTGATCAATGCCTTTAATCCTTATATATTGACTATAGCCCGGTGTAAAGGCGTAGGTTCCTAAGAGTCCCCACCCGTCCCGGCTGCCATATACCTGTTGGTTCACTGTTTTTGCCGTGTCCAGTCCATAATCGAATTTGATTTCCAGAGGTGCTGCATCCGGCCGGTCGGCAGCTTCGCTCCAAAGCATATAAAGGTCGTATTCCCCGGCAGTAAGATCTTCCGGTATTCTCCAGGTTGCCGTATTGTTTTTATCCGGTACACTACTTGCCACCTGCAGATAATTCCCACCATAGCATTTCTCCGTCACTGTTATCCGGCTCCATTCACCGGTTGTAGAGAAATAGGCGCTGTTGTTATCGATGATCCTGCCAGTGAGCGGAATATTGTCGCTGCCCGTTGTACTGCTTTTGTAAACAAACATGGCAGCGTCATAGTATGTGGTCTCTTGGTCATCACCCTTCAGCTTGATGTAGTTTGAATTCCCGGCAGCCAGTTTATATTCACCGATCCTGTACCACAGTTTTCCATTGATATATTGAGCACCGGAAGTACTCTTTTGATTTGCTCTTTTGGTAGTGTCATTTCCACCATCATAGCTAACTTCAATGGGTACCATATCCGCAGCGCCACTGCTTGCCGGCCAGGTCAGATAGATTTCATAATTCCCTGGAATCGGAATATTCGGAATCCATTTTCCGAAGGCTTCCGGATCATCCCGGAGAAGATCGTCCCTGTACGCATCCCCCAGATAGGCAGATCCATTTTCCTCTAACACCATGGTACTCCCATTGTATTCAAAAGTGCCCCTATCGCCGTTAGCCGCATTGTTATTGTCCAGAATAATCGGACCGGGAGCTTCCGACGGCTTTTCCGCTGGAGGTTCTGTCTTTACAAACCTTGCGGCATCAAAAAATGTATACCCCGTATCATCTCCCCGCAAAAGGACGTAATTGTCCGTGCCGGCTGTAAGCCTATAATTACCGATCTTATACCAGGAAACTGTATTTGCACCATAGGTAACAGTCTCAGGAACGATGGTTCCCGTTGTTTTTTGGTTGACGGTTCTCGTTGCATCCAATCCGTCTGCATGCTTTACTTCCACCGGTGCAGCATCTACACGATTTGTGTGGGGAAGCCAGGATAAATACACATCATAATACCCTGTCTCCGGTATCTCCGGCGTCCATTTGCAGTATACCCCGGAACTCACGCTGATGTCTGCTGTCCTGTTCAGGGTGAAATATCCATTTTTATAGGCTTTGACATTTGTTGTTGTTAATCCCCATGTGCCGCTGCCATCTCCAGTCTCCCGGATGACAGAGCTTAGCCCGGTATTGTTGGCCTGTGCATTGTCAACAATGACTTCCACTACTGGGGCAGATTTTACTGGAGTAGGTAGCGCCATCCACGGCACCAACGTACTGATGAGGCATACAACCAGTAAAAGGACCAACGGTACCCTTAGTTTTTTACTTGTGTTTGCTTTACTCATTATAAGCATTAAAATCCTCCTTCATAACTCACTTTCCGTTACTTTATCGATTTTAATAAAGATCTTTTAGAAAACGTACATTACTGCACTTTGAAGGGTATGTTCGCCGTTCCAACACGCCCTGTTTCATCGTACACATAACAGTAAAGCCTATATTTGCCTGTTTCTGCGGGAACGGTGAGCCAAATAGCTCTCGGATCCGAATCCGTAGTCCAGGTGATCCCGCTTGTGATTACAGGCTGTATCCCCCCGCTGAGCCCCGATTCTTTCCTAAGTTCATACACATAATATAAAGCTTCTCCCGCCTCATTGGTTACGTTTACAATGGATCTGTATTTTGTCGCGGGAGCTAGAATGATGCTGTCCTTTGCTTGTAAACCGTTGAGGTACATCAGGTTGATTTTGGGCGCCATTAGGGCAGGATCGCTGCCCTTCCACGCCTTATATAGGGCATCATAGATGGCAGTCGTCTTGTACTCTCCGAATTGGGCAGTGTTAAAATCACTTTTTACCAGCATGTTGTACCAGGTGTGAGTAACCCGGAAAGCATCCTGGGTCTTAAATGCAAAAGATCCGATGCACTTATCATTGTTACCCAAGATATCATTGATATATCGGTTGTAATACTGATCATATTTTTGAGCATCATTCTGCTCGATTTTCGCTTGATTCTGACTTGTTTCACCCGGCCATGCAGTTACCTCACCCGGATCATTCATCTCCATGGGTTGATCCACGGCATATTCTGTAACCATGTAGGGTCCTATCCACTGTGCCGCGTCTACATTGCTGCGCACATTCCCTACATGGGCATAGGAGTTGAAGGCTACAATATCGATTTCAGGACTCTTTGTCTTAATGTTAACAATCTTATCGATATGAGAACCGGCATGAACAGAGACTGTCGGATGGTATGGGTCCGTCTTGTGTATGTATCCGGCAAGGTCATTGATGGCCTTATAAATCCGATCCAAATTGGGACTGCTGAGGTCATCCACTTCATTCCCCACCGCCCAGGCAAGGATCGCAGGATCACCTTTCAGTCGGTCCACGGCATTTGCCAGTTCCGTATACTGGGCATCGATGGTAGACTGGTAACTGCTGCTGTAATTAAATGCACCCTGCACTTCCTGCCTTAGCCACAGACCCACTAGCACTTTCATATTATTATCTCTTGCGTATTGAAGAATCTCCGGCTTTTCCTCCAGTTCCTTATAGTTATAGGTACGCACAGCATTTCCACCGGCAGATTTTACAGATGCTAGATCTTCTGTGCCACAAGCTCCTTTTACATAAAATGAGCTGCCATTCACCGAGAACCTCAGCATTCTCTCTGATGAAGTACTCATCGTCAGATTTACTTGCGAACCGATGGTATAATCCGGAGAGGGTATCGGCCCTACGGTATATTCAGATTCCTGTGGCGGCGATGATAGTGGAGCCGATAGTTCGAATTTGACGGCATCGGCAGCTGTATAGCCGGTATCGGCACTGTTTATCTTTACGTAGTTACCGGTTCCACTGGAAAGATAATAGGTCCCCAAGTACACCCATTTTCCACCATTATTGGTTTGATTGATTTTTTTGACAGTATCGGTTTTGCTTCCGCCCTGGTACTTGATTTCTACCGGAATCGAATCCGGTGCACTATCGGATCCCGGCCACATCATATAAATCTTGTAATATCCCGCAGTCGAAATGGTGGGTGTCCATTTTGCCGCTACGGAATTATCAGCAGCCGAGGTGCTCTTTTTCCGATAACTTCCGTTTACCGAGGATGCATCGGTCACCAAGGTCCAGGATGCTATGGGATAATAAGTAAAGCCACTGTCACTGTTGTCTACTGTCACTACGGTTGTCGCATTATAAGCAAAAATTGGCCTCATAGGGAATAAGATTACTCCCGATAGCAGCATGAGGCACATTGTCAGGGATAAAATTCTTTTGGATATGGATATACTTTTTAACTTTTCTTTTAACATACTGTACACTCTCCCTTATCTCTTTTTATTTTTATCTGCTTACTGCCGCAGGTATCAAATCCAATTACAATGAGTTTTCTTCCATTAAATCGCCAGGTACGCACCTTGCTCTTTTAATGTCCTCTGTAAGGTGCTTATGTTGATTTCACTGGTTTTTTCCCCGTTCTTTACTGCCAAAGCAGCGGCCACTCCTCCGGCATGTCCGATGGCACCGGCGATGGGGGTCAGTCTTATAGCTCCCTGGGCTTCAAAAGTTGCAGATATGCATCTTCCTACAGTGATCAGGTTATGCACACGGCCATTCACCATACTGCTGTAGGGGATATGATACATGGAACCCCAGGGAAGATGTCTTCTTTTTCTGTTTTCATCCGTGCTTTCTTCAGGATCTTCCCCTTCCGGAGGATGTATGTCGATAGGGTATCCCCCATGGGCAATTACATCATCGAATTTTTTACAGTACAGCAGATCTTCCAGAGTAATCCGATAGAGCCCTTTGATCTGCCTTGAACTGCGAACCCCAATGGACGGCCCTGTATATTCAACAAAAGCGTTTTCAAAACCAGGCACCCTTTGGATGAGCAATCTTTCCAACTCCGCTGTTTGCTTCCTTCCTTCCATTTCCGCCTGTGAAAGGCTCCAAGGATCTGTTCCGGTGCAGCCTTGCACACGGGTGGTATTCACAATGACTTCGCCGGGATTGTTGGTTTCAAAAAACAGGATTTCTTCCCGGTTAAATGTAATTTCTCCTTTGTGCTGCGCCTCCTTTAATGTCTGCACAAAACCACCGGTAGAAAGTTTGTCCGATTGGTCAATCATGGACGGATTTTCCCGGTATCGTGGGAACTCTTCCGGATTCTCCTTAATAAAGCTTCGGATTCGGGCAATGTCTACATTGCACATTTTCATTTTCATCGTCATGGGCTGGCAGGCATGATCCTCCTCACGGCCCAATGCGAATTCAACCCCTGCCCAGGCTGAGAGATCCCCGTCACCGGTGGCATCAATGTAAACTGTGCCGTATACCTTGCTGAGACCCGCCTTGTTGCATAGGAGAAGGCCGGTAATTTCGCCTTCACAGGTATCGACAGCTGCCAGCATGGTATGATATAAAACCGTACCGCCGCTTTCCACCAGCATCTGCTCCAGTTCCAGCTTCATGGCCTCCGCATCGAAGGGCGTGACTGTATACGTCGTCCCTGTGGTATCAAAAACATGTCCGGGGGATTTTCCCTTTGCCACCAACCGTTCAATAAGTTCCCCGGTAATCCCTTGAATCACCTGCTTTTCACCTACATGAAAAGTCATCATGGGCCCAACACCGCAAGCCGTCAGGTTTCCTCCCAGAAAACCGTATTGCTCAATTACAAGGGTTTTCATGCCGCATCTGGCGGCAGCAATTCCCGCTATAGCTCCTGAGATCCCCCCTCCTGCCACCACTACATCAAATTTATCACCCTGCTGATTTCCTGTTTCATACGATGTGCTCATCTCACTTCACCCCTATTATCTATTTTCACTGGCTTTTAGACTAATTCCACTTCAATCCGGAGAATTTCACCTTCCGTGAACAACCCGATTTCACTTCTAGGTATTCGGATTTTCGATCCTCCCATAGCAAATTCTTTTTCCTGTCCATTGATCTTCAGCGCCTTTATGGAGTATTCCTCCGGATCCAATCCTTCGGTATTCTTATACAAAACTTCAATTTGCCGGTTCGCGAACCACAGGTTCACCCCTGCGATGCCCGAAGAATCGAATTGTTCCTTGCACAATTTGGGTTCTATTGCCAGGTCGCCGATTTCTCCGCGGACTCCATACATTTGTGTAATCACGGTAAGCATCATCCAACTTGCTGACCCTGTCAAATAGTGATACATGCCTCGTCCCCGCTGGTTGATATACTCAGGAATACCCGGGTATATCCTGCTGTTCTCAAAATCGGAACAATGCCTGAATAGAAGATCCAGTACTTTGAATCCCGCTTTAGCAAATCCTCTACGGTAGAGCGCGTAGGCATACATAACTGCCATATGGGAGAACACGGCACCATTCTCCTTATGCCCATAAGCAAATCCAAAGCATCTTCCAAGATCCGTCTTCACTTCTCCAAAATCCGTATTCAGCCTGTAACCGCCTAAACGCTCGTCCAATAAGTATCTGTCTGCCGATGAAATGATTTGTTTCACCTGCTCTCCGGTTGCTATACCTCCCATAATGGTAAACACCTGTCCTGTCAGAGTCATCCGGGTTCCCTTTGGATGGTCTCCTTCCACCCGCTGCCCATGGTTGTCATAGTAGCCGTTATACCAACCGAAACCCTCCTGGCTGTATACCCACTCTTGCTCTCTTATGTGGCTTGCAATAAAACCGGCTTTATGCTCCAAATCCCCGATCAGGGCTTGTATTTTCACTTTTTTCCTTTCACCGGATATGTACCGTCGACAGGTATCATAGTATTGGGTGAGCCGCTTATGCTTCTGCTCCACGGAATTATACTCGATGGGGACTCCCAAAGTATCCAGCAACAGGAATAGCTCTGAAGCGATTTCCACCTCTTGGATATTACTACTTGCCTCAAGATGACGGAGCAAATCACAAAGCTCTGACAGATTACTTCCATAAAGTGCTGTAAACGCCGTACTTTCACCGTTTTCATCGGCCATATCCAGTCCGTCGTTCCAATCGGCCCCCTCCAGCTTAATAATGTTATGCATGCCCACATTGAAAAAGGGTGTCAGGTGCTGCAGCAAAAGGTGTTCCAGGATGGTTCCTCTATAGAGGCTTCCCTGTCGGTCCAACTGACTACAGCCTTCCTCCCTGTTCCAGTTACTGTCTCTTTCCCTGGAACGGCAAATTTGCGCATCTTTGAAATACGATTGTTCCTCCAATAGAAATCTGATATCTCCGGTTTGATCAATGTAGAGTTTTGTCGTTAGAAAAGGCCATGCTCCATGGTCCATCCAGATCCTGGCGATGTTATTCCGATCGGCGATAAACTCTCCCAGTTTTGATCCGATAATGGTAGCATTGCTTCCGTCAAACCGGACACCCGCATAATTATTCAAAAGCAGCTTCCGGACCTCTTCCGGCTCTGTTAATAACAACCCCAGGCAATCCTGCCACAAATCTCTCCAGCCTCTTCCTCCCCTTCCATAATCATGGTGGGGTAAAAATGAGCATCCATAGATTCTTCGAAGAATCGGTTGCAGCGTAACCCACTTCATCCAGTAGTTAAAGTCCATATTCCCTTTCGCAAAAGACACTTTGCCCAGTTTTTCCGACCAAAACTCCCTGTTCCTCTCCAACTGCTCATTAAATTTATCTGCACTCAGATATCTTTCAGCAACCCAATCCAGATTTGTTCCCGCCGGATCGATGGTGATGGCAAGAATGCAGCACATCGATTCCCCTTGCTCCAACTCCTGCTCTCTGAACCGTAATCCTCCTACCGCTTCATATCCCTCAAAAACATCTCCTGTGAAACATCGGGGTACCTTATTTTTCACAATGGACTCCGGCCATTCCAGGCAACCTCCTTCGCCGATAAAATCCTCCAGAATCGGATAATATCCTGTGGGTCTTATTCCCTCACCCTCTGCACCTAAAACGCCATAGGATACTTGATTGCAGGTATGCCCCCGTTCATCAAAAGACAGAGTAGGCTTGACCACCACACCATGGTTTGTTGCCTGGATCCGGTGCAGCAGAGAGGTCACATGCCGGTGATCCCGAAGGTTATCAGCAGACCTTCCATATATGGGAATGGCTGCTATCGGGGATATTTTCACCTTTTTCTGCCCGACGTTCGTAATGGTAACCTTCATCAGTTCCACCGCATCCGCCGTCACAGGAACAAAGCTTGTGATTTCAGCCGTCAACCCCATCTCGCTGCTTTCCCTTGTCACCTTATGCCATAGGAAACCGCTTTCCAGGGTTACTTTCTCTCCTCGGGCTCCGTCAAAGCGCTTTGCTATTTGTGCGGACGAATTTCCCGCTGCCGACCATACTTCCCGGTCATTCACAATCAGCCAGAAATTTCGGGCCGATTTGGTATTATGGAGATCTTCCTGAGATACCGGCAGTAAAGCAAAAGTATTTTGCCCTGTTTTACAATCCCCCTGCAAAAGTGGAGAGATGGAGGACATCATTCCAGCCTCGTTCACCAAAGGAAAATAGAGATAACTCGTCTGTTCCGGCCCCTCCAGCCGAAATATTCCCTGCTCGTCTACATATTTCCATCCATAATGATTCATACTTTTTATCATTCTACTCCCTTTCATATCAAATCACTGCTCTTGAAAGTCGGAAATCAAGCGAGATATGCCTGTATCCGCCGTATTCGGCCCTCTCTTACTTTTGAAGCGAACGGCTCGGTAATGACGCCTCCTTGGAATTCAACCTCCGCACCCTCTTCGGTAGCCAGTACAATCCGGTGAACTGTAACGCCATCCTCACCGTATGTGTTTTTTCCAGCAGGGTTATGATAGGTAACATCACAATTGCCAAGAAACCGGAAAGACAGTACTCCTTGTTCCTCAAACAGCCACTGAGGCAGGACTGGCTCCAACGTCAGGCACAACTGTCCGTTTTGAAGGCGAAAAGGTTTTTCCCCTGCCATCATGGTACTCCACATGCTTAGAAACTCTGCAGTAGAGCCGCTTAGCCTTGCCACAAATCCGGCCCCGTGCAAGCTTGCATCCGGGTTGGCACTACTTGCAATAAAGGAAGAATTTTCGAGAGGGCTGCGCCCATATACCTCAGAATCCAGAAAGGGTACCAGAGCATTTCTCATGTCCTCGAAAAATTCATCGTAAAGTCCGGATTTCAGAACCTCCAACAGATATTTGTATTCCATATGAAGGAATACGGATTCATTTTCCAGCCACCCCGGTGTGAACGCTCTGCTTCTTCCGATTTCTGCCGATTCACACCGTAATGGCGCATTTACCTTGTACATTTTCAACTTTTTATCGTAAATCTCACTTTCTCGAATCCTATGATACAATCCTTTGGCAGCATCCCCGGACAAGGTCTTCATAGCTCTAACAGGACCTTCCAGGAAGTATTGCATCCTTTTGGGAGTGAACTTTTTTACCCATACCTTTGGAAAGTCTTTCTCGTTTGTTTTCTCCAATCCCTGGGCGTCGTATTGCTTTTCATATTCCGTTGCCTCGAAGGTAAAATAGGTAGGATAGATCCCGTCTCCGTATTCCATGCTACGTTCAATTCCCTGTTGCACTTTTGATAAAAACTTTTGCAACCGGCTGTTAATTTCTGCCACTGTTGTCTTTTTCAGCTCTCCAGAAAAACCGTCACCGGTCTCCTCCCTATACTTTTCCCGTAATGACGCTGCTGTCTCCCAGTAAATGTGATCCCTGTTTTTTTCAGAAGACTGCCAGTAAGCATTCAGTGCTTGCTCCGCATCGTTAAGCAGTGCTTCTATTTCCCGGGGAAGGTGTACAATTCTCTCCCGTTCCGGTTCCGTAATGTGCAGAAGGAAAAGCAGCAATCTTTTTAGTTCAAAGGTTTCCGCCATGCTTGACCCGAAAAGTCCGGGCAACCCGTTCAACGAATCATTCCATCCCGGTTTGTTGGCTTCCATCTCAATGCCCATCCCCCCAGGGTCCAGAAGAAGGAACTTGTTCAGGGCCAGGGATAGCAGCTTTTCATACAGGTTCGTGATGTATACCTCACCGATTCCCTTGCCGGTTCGCATCCAATTTGCATCCTCTTTCCGGGATGCGATCCGTCTTTCCTTCTCTTCGTTTTCTTCTACCGCATCATATTGCCTTACACCCTTATCGCACAGAACATATTTGTCTCTCCGGGGACGTACCTGTGCTGCACTGTCAAAGTACCGGTACACTTTTTTCTCAAAAAGCAGTTCCTTCCATCGGTCTGGGAATAACGCCAGATATCCTTCTATCAAATCCAGATTATAGGTCCAGTGGTCAATCCAGTACCCTTCCCCAAATTCCGCCTCGATGTTCTGCTTGGAGTTCCTGAGTGCAAGAGAGAAAAACTCCTCCCAGGACACCTTCAGGTGTTCTTCGATGGACCGTAAAAACCGCACCAGCTTACCAGGCGTATATATACCGGAAAAGAACTCTTTGCTTCGTCTCCAGCCGTCTTCATCAACCAGTTTTGAGAGAATGTCAGCCTTATCCTCGTCCATACGGAAGCTGCAGCCTTTCACCACAAGGGGATTATACCCATCCGTCTGGATCAGGCTCATAAAGAGAATGATATTGAAGTCATCCACTTTGGGAGTAAACCAGGTATCCATCCTCCGGTTCTGGTTTACATCCCTGAAGTTTCCATTTCCCTGGGAGTAAATTTCCGGTGCAAGGGAAAAGAAATTATAATCCCGCTCCAGATCTCCGTGTTTCCTGGAAAAAACATGATATACTACGGGTTCCTTCTCATCTCCCAGCAGCAGCGGATATCCTCCCCGCAAAACGTTATCCAAATAGCACTGCTTGCAGTAAGCATCAAAAACAGCCGAGGCGGTTCGTGTCCATACCTTTTGGGTTATGTCCTCTACCAATGCCTCCGCTTCCTGCTGCTTTGCCCGGATATAGGTTCCACAGGCCAAGTCGTTAACCCGGCTGTTAATACCTTCAATATCATCGACATGCCCAACGATGGTATAAATCTCGAGTTTCTCACCGGCAGGCAGCCGCTTTTCCACCGCTGTGAAGCCGCAAGGCACCTTGTTTACCGTAACCTGCTTTTGCTGTAAAAGCTCCTTTAAGGGATTTTCAAGGAAGGCATCGGGGGTTCCGCCGGAGGTATTGCTGCCAAAAACCAGCGTTCTGTCCACAATCGGTTTCACGGCCTCTCCACTGCAGTCCTCTGTAAAACTCAGGTAAAAATGCCCTCCCGATATCTCAGAAACTTCTGCCGAGTCTTTTGTACTTGACCGTACTTTATAAAAGGGAATGTTATTCTGAAGATTATATACTTCCATCCATGCCATTAATGTGTTGGAGATTTCCTTATAAGCCGCATGCTCCAAACCATAGGGGACGATTGCAGCCATGCCATCCAGAACCTCTATTTTCACATCGGTCTTAGCTATGTTCCTGATGGTTATTTTACGCACCAATCCGCCAAAGTCCTCCTCCGGCAGTATAAAATAGAGTACATTGACACTAAGGCCATTCTCTTTATCCACCTGCTCGATCTCAAGAGAATTGGCCTTTATGTACATGTTTTGCTGGATCTGTGCATCTTTGGAGTTTACGGAAAAGGGCTCTATGAATTTGCAGGTATCGTTTGCATATTGTTTAATGAAGGTTCGAAACCCTTCATAATAGACCCTTTGATACGCCTGATTTGCCGGTGAAAATTCCATGATGGAACCATTTTTGTCTTTTACGCCAAAACCGGCAATCCCTTGCCCCCTATTTACATAGAAACACCACAAAGGAATTCCCATGACCCCGGCAATTCCCGGAATAAAGCTGGCAAAGGGCTTTGTGCGGTTGTATCCTTGAATACTGAAACAGCCTTTATCATCCATTGTGTAATTGCTCATTGTTCTCCACCATTTACTTGTTAATAGAATTTAATTCATCTAAGCGACAAGGGCAGCCGATCTCATCCTTCTGCTGCCAATCTGCTGCCCCTGCAACTCTGTATATAAGGTCTGCGAACACACCTTCCGAATCCTGGGCATTCCCATAGGGAACACCCCGACTCCGTACTTTACTCCCTGTATTTTTTATTCCGGTAAGTATGCGCCTTCTTCCCTCAAGCGTTTCCTCACCAGTTCCGTATCCACCTTATGTACATCGGCCTGTGGCAATTTCATCGCATGAGCAGCCGCCATTCCGGCAGCTTCTCCCATGGCAAGACACACCGGCATAACCCGGACACTGCCTTGTACAATTCGATCACAGGATATGGAACGCCCTGCCACCAGTACATTTTTTAGATTTCTGGGCGCCAGGCACCGGTAAGGGATTCCGTGAGACTCTCCAGGACCGTAGTCGATTCTATGAATGTCATTCTCGGATTTCTCCATCTCTTTCAAGGAAGGATGTACATCAATAAAGTAGCTATTTCTGCATATTTCATCCTCAAAGGTTTGTCGATGTATAAAATCATCCAATGTGAGTGTATAATCCCCTATGATTCTTCGGGTCTCCCTGACACCTAAGACAGGCGCTGTCTGGGCTACAAAAGAATTTGCAAAGGCCTCGGGATAGTATTCCGCCAATCCTTGTCTGAACTCTTCCGCAATTTTTCTGCCCGTAATCAACGCTTTTGAAACACTATCGGGACTTGTATTATCAATATTCCATAGATGCCCGGCATTAAAACCGACGGTATGGGGAGCAATCAATGTATTGCACAGATGCTCGTCAATGATATGAGGATACTTTTCGGACTGGATGATTTTTTCCATAATAGCCTTTCGACTGCTGCCCGGTTTAATTCTCCTATCAAACAAATAGGAATAGTGATCCACATTTCCCAGAATGAAGCAATGGGTCGTCGGCTGCATTTCACCCGTCTCCGGATCTCCTTTGACAAACTCGGCTCCTGCCCATGCAGCCAGGTCCGCATCCCCTGTACAATCAACAAACACTTTCGCATTGAAAGCAGTCAGCCCCGCTTTATTACTAGCAACCACGGTAACTACAGTTCCATCCTCATCCGCGTCAACGGCACAAAGCTGCGTATTGAACAAAACTTCTGCACCGGCTTCGACAACCAAGTCATCGTAGACCCTTTTTAAAATCTCCGCATCGATGGTGACCCAATCCTTTTGGTTTGCATCGATATGCTTTATTCCCTTTTTCGCTGCCGTAAACACTTTTTCAGCAAGCCCGCAGTAGATTATTTTTACCTGATCCGAAAAAGGACACCAGGTGGGAACCAGGCCACTGGTTCCCATGCCCCCGAGACATCCGGAAGACTCAATCAGCAGGGTTTTTGCGCCTTCTCTTGCAGCAGCAGCTGCTGCTGCACAACCCGCAGGTCCTCCGCCAACAACGATAACGTCCCAATCACTGCTCATGGGGATTTCTCTTTGTTTTAACAAATACGTCGCCATTTTATCTCCTGCCATTCTTATTTTTTCGTAGTACCATACCAGCTATTGACTTCATTATAGCTAGCTTCACCGCCGGCTTCCTTCCATTTCTTCACAAAACCATCCAAGCCTGTCAGCGGTTCTGCACCTACCAGAACTTTAACCATATAATCCTTTTGCAGCGTGCTTAGCTGAGCTGCATTCTTTGTGTACTCCGCCAAATAGGGTGCAGTCTGCATAATATCCAACTTTCTTGTCTCCGCAGGCTGCTTGATATTCATAAATTCCCATGCTTCAAACAGTTTTGGATCTTTTCTTACTCTTGCCTGCCAATAGGTGGGATAATTTTTTTCATCAATACCGGTTAAATACATACTGGCATTATTTCTTTCATCCAGGAATTTTGGTAAAATAGGCAGATAATTTCCATCTTTCACCGTATAATGTACCCCTTCTTCCCCGATGGTCATTACTTTGAATGTATCCTTGTCAAGCTTGGCATTCATCCATTTCATTGCATGTTCCGGATTTTTTGAGGACTTTGGAATGAAGGATAACCGGTCCAAGCCTCCGCCAGCATTTAGTCCTGACTTGCCATCCTTCCCCTTTAGGGTCGGAATATAGGTTGTTTTTGCTTCCGGCTTGTTTTTTATCAATGAGTTTACCACATCCGGAACATCCGCGTAACCTAATGGAATGGCTCCTGCTCTTCCGCTTGCAAACTTCTCCTTGGCAGTAGCAATTTTATTTGTTGCAAATTCCTTGTCGATGAATCCTTGTTTATATAAATCCGACATATAGGTTAGATATTCTTTAAATTCAGGATTTAGAGGATTGGGTGTAAGTTTTCCGTTTACATCCGTCCAACCGCTCTCCATGCCAAAGGCTCCTGCCAGGTTAGGAACCAAAGGCGCGTCTCCATGCATGGTCAATGGAATGTTTTTGTCCGCATTTCCACCAGGGTCTTTTTCTTTAAAGGCCTTTAGCATGGCTGTAAACTCATCAACGGTTGTAGGTGCCTTCATGTTCAATTTATCCAGCCAATCCTGCCTTACCATAATACTTTCGCCTGCTGTCGGCACCTGGGCTGTGGGTATGCCATAGACTTTACCGTCTACTTTGATTGAGTCAAAGCTTTTTTGCGAAACAGCAGTTTTTATATTTGCACCATACTTATCAATGAGCGGGCTTAAATCGTTCAATGCATTCCTTCTTGCATAATCGGAATAGATATCCTTATTATTTCCGATGGTTACAACATCATAGGGCTCACCGCCTGCAATCAGAAGATTCAACTTATCATAGGGCTTATCTTGTGGAAGCATTTCATATTCCACCTTATATCCTGTTTTCTGCTCCAAGGCAGCAGACACGGGATATGTGTTCAAATCATCCTTTGAATACCGAAGCAAAACCTTTAATACAGGTTTTTTCTCTGATTCATCTGAAACTTGTGGCGTTTTCGTTGCGTTGTTGCTTACTTTGCCTTGCCCGCAACCGGAGAAAAGCGATGCAGTTATTGCAAAGGAAAGCGCCAGCAACGTTGACCTTTTAAAAATTTGTGACATAAATGTTCCTCCCTTTTTACTTGTTTTTACTTTATAGCATTCTACAGATCGGTCACTGTAAACTTAGTGATTTCCGGTTAGGATACGAGCTGTGATACGTGCGATTATCCTAACCGGATAAAATCACTTTTACAGTGGCCGATCTATATAGATAACGAACTATAAACCTTAAAATTACCAATTTGCCATTTATTTAAAGAA
>ENA-OFCE01000024-OFCE01000024.1-metagenomes-genome-assembly--contig:-NODE-24-length-122477-cov-7.342365_pt1 | contig 122477 bp, 92 predicted proteins | sample MGYA00153388_OFCE01 | MGnify analysis MGYA00153388
GAACCGATTTTCCCCTTCTACCAAGCTTGGGAGAAGGGGCCAGGGGATGAGGGTTAGACCTGCAAGGTGCTACAAAATCAGTGTCTTAGCCACCTTACATAACTGTAATTCTATTCCAGTGATGTGGCTAAAGTATAGACCGAGCCCGGGAGAGGGATTTAGGGTGAGGGTTGATGCTTTACATTGCCACAAATAACAGAAATTTAGAGATAATGACAATTTTACCGTATTGAGAGGTGCTTTTGGATATTGTAATATAAATACATCAACAGGATAAATTAAAACGGGGATGTGACAATGATGGAAGCAGCTGCGATAAAAAAATGCCGGAATGTAAGCAAAACATCTGGCAAGACCGCATATATTCGAAAAAATTTGGATCTTTACCTTTTGATGATTCCTGGGCTTGTGTTTCTTCTGATTTTTAAGTACACGCCCATGTATGGTGTTTTAATAGCATTCCAGGAATTTAATGTGTTCAAGGGAATCGGTGGTAGTTCTTGGGTTGGATTGTCACACTTTAACAAACTTTTCCATTCGGATGATTTTTATTTGGTTTTGAGGAATACACTTTTGATTAGCGTGTATAAGATTGTTTTTTTGTTTCCTGTTCCCATTTTTATAGCCGTAGTACTGAATGAAGTAAAAAAAATGCTGTTTAAAAGAACTATACAAACAATTATTTATTTACCTCATTTTTTGTCCTGGGTCATCATCGGTGGATTATTCGTTAATATTCTGTCGCCGTCCGGCGGTGTTGTTAATCAGGTCATCCAAGCATTCGGGGGAGAGCCGATATCATTTATGATGGATAATCGCTGGTTCCGGAGTGTACTTATACTTAGTGCCGGATGGAAAGAAGTCGGGTGGTCGGCTATAATCTATATAGCGGCAATATCGGGAATAGATCAGGAGATGTATGAGGCTGCATTAATCGATGGTGCCGGAAGGATTAAACAAATCATACATATCACGATACCTTCAATTTTATCCACCATTGTACTGATGTTGATTTTACGGCTGGGTAGTGTGCTGGATGCAGGATTGGAACAAGTACTGGTGATGTATAATCCTGCTGTTTACGAAACGTCAGATATTATCGGAACCTTTGTGTATAGGACCGGACTCGGTAAGATGGACTATAGCTTTAGTACCGCTGTGGGTTTGTTTAATTCCGTTGTAGGATTGATTTTGGTGATGAGCGGCAATTACTTCAGTAAAAAGTTAGTACAAAAAAGTATTTGGTAATGGAGGGTGCTATGCATACAAAGAAGACCTTTGAAGATTATGCGGTTGATATATTTGCATATGTCTTTCTAATACTCCTTGCTTTTTCTACGCTGCTCCCTTTTGTAAACGTTTTTTCAAAGGCAGTAAGTGCCGAATGGGCGGTTATGTCGGGAAAAGTAGGGATGTACCCGGTTGATTTTCAGCTGGACACAATGAGCTTTGTAGTGATGTCCAAGCAATTTCAAAACTCATTTCTGATTTCGGTTTTTGTCGCAGGGGTAGGGACACTGGTTTCGGTTTTGTTAACAGCAATCACTGCCTATCCCCTTTCAAAAAGAGGTTTAAAGGGGACCAAAACCGTATTGTTACTTTACGTATTCACCATGCTTTTTAATGGGGGAATGATACCCAATTATCTTCTTATAAAGCAGTTGAATCTGATCAACAACTTGTGGGCATTAATTTTGCCCGGTATGATCAATGTGTTTAATATGCTGGTAATGAAGAACTATTATGAAAGTCTTCCGGAGAGTTTGGAAGAGTCGGCAAAGCTGGACGGCGCATCCAACATGACAGTGCTTGTAAAAATTGTAATGCCCTTATCGACTCCTGTGATCGCAACCATCAGCTTGTTTTATGCCGTTGCCTTTTGGAATGATTTTTTCAGCCCGATGCTTTATATCAACAGGCCAAGTTTAAAGACATTACAGCTTTACCTGAGGGATGTGGTGATGGAGGCAGCGAGGCCGGCTTCAGAAAAAAGTGTAGATGATCTGATGAACATATCCGGAGAAAGTGTCAGAGCTGCGACCGTAATCGCATCGACCCTGCCCATTGTACTTGTATATCCATTTGTGCAGAAATATTTCATTAAGGGGATCATGATTGGCTCGGTGAAAGGTTGATAAGTTTTATTGCAATGATTTAAATAATAAATTACACTAAAAAATAAGGAGGACTCATTATGTTAAAGCACGTGAAATTAGGTGCTATCGGATTGGCAGCAGTAATGCTCGGATCACTAATGGCAGGTTGTACCAAGGATGGGGCACCGCAAAATTCTACAGCACAACCGGGAACTTCGCAAACAGCAGAAGCAAAAAAGCCGGATTTGAAAGCATTGATCAGCTATGTAAACTATGACCCCAACACCTACCCTGCTGTACTCGACCGCGAAAAGCTTACAGGCTATCATGTGACCTATGATATGCTGCCCCAGGATAAGCCGGACGATAAGCTGAATATCATTATGGCATCAGGTGCGGAGTATGATGTTATCAAAGTGAATAAAGCGCAATACAGTAACTTTGCAAGCCAGGGTGCACTAAGCGAAATTACAGAGGATATGATCAACAAATATGCACCGAATCTCAAAACCGCAGTATCGGCAGAGACTTTCGCAAGTGTGAAAGTTAACGGAAAAATTTACTCGATTCCGGCCCGTTCCATGGATAATGTCAACAATAGCTTGCTGGTAAGAGGAGACTGGTTGGAAAAACTAAACGTAAAAGCGCCAACAACTACGGAAGAGTTTGCCAATATGTTGAAGCTGTTTAAGGAAAAAGATCCCGGACAACTGGGTGCGGTGAACCTTCCTTTTACAATTGACGGTAGTGGCCCGATGATAGAAAATCTATTGGGCGCTTTTGGAATTGCCAACGAGTGGAATGTAAAAGATGGACAATTGGTAGCAAGGGTATTGGATCCCAATTTTAAAGAATATCTTGCTTTTGTTACGGATCTATATAAACAGGGATTGATGGAGAAAGAATTCCCGACAAACAAAAGGGCCAATGTGGTTGAGAAGTTTACATCCGGAAAGACGGGCGTCATTGTTGCAGGTTGGTGGGAATATCCTTCCCTGCCGGATGCACTGTTAAAGAACGTGCCTACAGCAAAACCGGTATTTTTGGCTCCTTTGAAAGGCAAAGACGGCAATGCAGGTTTGTCCATGGTATCGGATATCGGTATAAATGCGATTCCGAAAACTTCAAAAAACTCCGAGCATGTACTTCGATGGGTCAATGCAGGACTTGATAAAGAGAACTTTAAAAACCTGGTGATTGGTACGGAAGGTGTAGATTATTCGGTTAAGGATGGAAGCTATATCCCCATTCAGCCAGCTTTTAACGATCATCGACTCAATGCAAACAACTTCTTGTTCGGGTCCGATGAGAAGAATTATCCCGCTTACTGGCAGGCGAGGGTTCGAAAAGATGACAGGCTGCTTGCTGCATGGCAGTTCATGAATGAGAAACAACCGGCGGAAGCAAAGAAACTGGATGTGATGAATCTACAAGTAGGCTTGCCTGAATATTCCAAGAATAAGACTTCACTTACGACCATGGTAAGCGACTATGCGATCAAGGTCATACTCGGCTCCGATACTCTGGCCAACTATGATGCATTTGTAGCCAAGTGGAAGGCGGCAGGCGGAGAAGCTGTAAACAAGGAAGTCAATGAATGGTATAAAACCATGAAAAAATAATCAATTGGAGCAATAAAATCATAAAGTAAAATGGCACTTGAAATGTGCCATTTTACTTTATGATCCACAAGGGGGAGTCATTTCATGATTTATAACAATCTCGAGTTTTTTAATGTAGTGGAACTGGGAAAAAGTGATGTATATCCGGGACTGAAATTACAAAGGTATCCCCTCGAAGTTCGGAAGGGTCTGGAGCTTAATGAGGCCCAAGCACAGAGAGGAAGCTTTGTGGGCCAGGAAGCCAGTGGTTGTGAGATTCGCTTTGTGACGGATGCAAAAACCGTCAGAATCGCTTTGTCAAGCGCTGTATCGGATGGAGAGGTCGTAGTGTTAAAAGGGGACTATGTACACTCGATCCATCGGCTCCATGAAGGTGTCATTAAAACAATCCACCTGGATGAGCCGCCAAGATTTAAAGAAATTAAAAGAGAAATCCTTTTCGATTCAGTATTTTCACCGGATGTATGGAGAATCTGTACAGGGTCACAAAATATTATCTTTCATGGTACCGAAGCTTTTGGAGACGAAATCCGTCCTCCAAAAAAGGATGAACTTCCAGCATTGACGTGGTTGGCCTATGGCTCCTCCATCACCCAGGGTGCAGGTGCATTTAATTACTATAACTCGTATATTCAGCATACGGCCCGCAGGCTGGGGGTGGCAGCAATCAACCTGGGACTTGGAGGTGCTTGCCGTCTGGAAAAAGGAGTTGCAGACTTCATTGCCGGAAGGAAGGACTGGGACTTTGCCACACTGGAACTGGGAGTAAATATTCGTGGGCAGGTTTCGTCGGATGAATTTTTAAGGCGGTCGGAATATTTAATTTTAAATATGTTGGAACAGCATCCGGATAAACCGGTTGCAGTCATTACGATGTATCCCAATTGGGCCACCTATCTCGAAACTCCCAATGGATCAACACACTTTGAGCTTGAGTTCAATGAAATACTAAGAAATATTGTAGCCAGACTCAATCATAAAAACCTGTATTTGATTGAAGGAAATGAAATCATGAGCAGGCCATCCTACCTTACCTGCGATGTTATTCATCCCAATGACTTTGGACACGCTGTCATGGGAGAAAAGCTGGCTATAAAGCTAAGCGATGTTTTGAGAAATTGTGGGATGATGTAAGAAGGAGAGCAGAGAATGGAGAATCACACCAATCAACTTCAAATTGACAAAATTGACTCTTTTATGAAGATTGAAAGTGTTATAGATAAAGGATTCCGATGGCTCAATCCAAAGGATTTTCCGGAAACAATCCGTGGATTTGCCTGGTTTAACAAGGAGGAGATCTACAGGCGCTTACCCAAGGAACCCCGTTTTAAAATACCTGAGGCTGTAGACACATTGGCGGATTGTACCTCCGGAGGACAAATACGGTTTACAACCGATGCAAGGAAACTAGCTGTAAAAGTCCGGCTGTCCGGTACGGCAGGCATGGTACATATGCCTGCAACCGGGCAGTGTGGGTTTGATTGCTATATGGAATCGGCAGGAAAAATGAAATTTTACGGGATAACCATGTATAATCATCGGATTTCAGATTATGAGTATACATTTTTTGATGGAAATGAAAACTGCGAAAGGAATATCATTCTTAATTTCCCCCTTTATCAAGGCGTTCAGGAGGTTTGGGTAGGAGTCGATGAGGCTGCGGCTGTTTTCAAGCCCTATCCGTTTAAAAACAAGAAAAGAGCAGTATTCTACGGTACTTCCATTACACAGGGAGGATGCGCTTCAAGGCCCGGCATGTCGTATACAAATATCCTCAGCAGGCTGTTGGACACTGAATGTATAAACCTCGGCTTCTCCGGCAACGGCAAAGGGGAGCCGGAACTGGCAAAAATCATAGGTGATATCGACAACATAGGCTGTATCGTACTGGACTATGAAGCCAATACAATAAAAGAAGGTTCCTTAAAAAAGACCTTGGGCACATTTATCGAAATACTACGTGAAGTGCATAAAGAAGTACCTATACTGGTGCTCTCGAAGATCAAATACGCAAATGAGCACTTTAGCTCAGAGGGAAAGAATCTCCGATTAGAGCTTGCCCAATTCCAAAAGGATTTGGTTGATAAGTTAAGAAATCAGGGAGATGCGAATATTTACTTTTATGATGGTTCACAGTTGTTGGGTGATGATTTTGACGAGTGTACTGTAGATGGAGTTCATCCCACGGATTTAGGATTCAGCCGTATGGCATACCGACTTGTGGATGTGATCCATAACATCATGGGATAAGACCTGGAGGAGAAACAGATGGCAACAACGGAATTTCTTGATATGCGTTTACCGGCGCCAAAGAATGGTGGCTTTAAGATGAAAGATTACTGGGTATGGTGCGGCTCGGTCATAAAGGGGGAAGATGGCAGATTTCATATGTTTGCTTCCCGTTGGTCCAAAACACTTCCCATGCATCCGGGATGGCTGGTTGCTTCGGAGATTGTGCGTGCCGTTTCCGATACCCCGGAAGGGCCGTATCGCTTCGAGGAGGCGGTTTTTGCGGCAAGAGGTGCGGAGTACTGGGATGGACGAATGACGCATAACCCGCATATTACAAAATGCGGAGATACATATTTGCTATTTTACACCGGTTCGACACATCCCTTTGAAGATGTGCGATCGGAAGAAAAGCTCCAGCTTCAGGACCACAGATGTATTCTGGCAAGGGCAAACAAACGTGTCGGGCTTGCAGTATCAAAAAGTGTTTATGGTCCCTGGAAGAGGCTTGATGAACCCATTTTAAAGACTCGGCCGGGCAAATTTGACAGCTATTTAACTTCGAATCCTGCACCCTGTGTCCAGGAAGACGGTTCGGTTTTATTGATTTACAAGTCAAGGCAATATGAGGGCAGCAGTTTTAGCAGAATGTATATCGGTGCAGCAAAAGCGGATCATTACAGCGGCAGCTTTTGTCCCGTAAGCGACTGCCCCATATTCCTTCCTGAGAAATATCACCTGGAAGATCCTTTTATTTGGAAGTCGGAAGAGGGTTACGAGCTTATTGCCAAGGATATGGACGGTAACCTATGCGGTGAGGTGTATGGGGGGATGCATGCACATTCAAAGGACGGAATCCGATGGGAGCTTTGTGAGAACCCGAAGGCTTATTCCCGGCGTATTCACTGGGATGATGGATCGGTGCAGGAGATGGGAAGCTTTGAAAGGCCCTTTATATTGTTCCAGGATGGAAAGCCCACACATATTTTTGCAGCTACCTCGGATGGACCCGGTGGATTTGCTAACGGATCGGAAACATGGAATATGGTTATACCCTTGGCCACATCCTTATCTACAGACCGGTCTATATGCAACAAAAAAGTATCAATGATGAAATAAAATGAACGGACAAACAAATAGAAAATACGAGGTGATGTGGGGATGGAAAATAATATACAGTGGTTCAAGTCTGCGCTTTTCGGCATGTTCATCCACTGGGGTGCCTATTCGGTTGGCGGAAGAGGAGAATGGATATTAAACAGAGAACACATTCCTTACGATGAATATACCGAAAAATATGTTGACAATTTCAAAGCGGAGAAGTATAATCCGTCGGAATGGGCCAGGCTCGCCAAAAAGGCAGGCATGAAGTATGTAGTGTTGACTGCAAGACACCATGACGGATTTGCACTGTGGGATACTGCTACAACGTCATTCAATTCGGTCAATTATGGCCCCCGTAGGGACTTGGTTAGACCTTTTGTTGAAGCGGTTCGTAAAGAGGGCCTGAAAGTGGGACTGTACTTTTCCGGTGCAGACTGGAGTCATCCCGATTATCCTGACCCTTACTGCAGAGACTGGCCGGAGGGGTGGAAGGACGAGGAAAGCAGACGGAGATTTGAAGAGTATTATAAAAAACAGCTCATAGAGTTGATGAGCAACTATGGAAAGATTGACATTCTCTGGTATGACGGATGCATACCCGAGTTTTCAAATGGGGAAGAGGTAAACCGTCTTGTTAAGGAGCTTCAGCCTGGAATTCTGATTAATGCAAGAAACGGAAAGCCCTACGATTTTGTTAACTGTGAACGTGCAATCCAACCGCCGCGCAGCGATATGCCCTGGGAAGCCTGCCAAACCCTCAATAACAGTTGGGGTTACTACCCGGGAGATACAAATTATAAATCGGCAAGAGATGTGGTTGAAATGCTGGCACAGGTAGCCATGGGCGGAGGGAATTTACTGCTTAACGTTGGTCCTGCACCGGATGGTACAATACCCGAAAAGCAGGCCCAAATACTTCTGGAGGTTGGCAGGTGGCTTGAACGCAATGGATGGAGTCTGTATAATTCCGCTCGATCGCCTTTTTCATGGACCATGTTCGGATATCTTACAACAAAGGAAAACAAGGTTTTCGTGCATATTTTCCGGGAGACGGGTAAAGAATTGTGCATTGCTGAAATCAAAAACAAGGTTCTGGACGCATATTATGTTGATACCGGAGAAAAGGTGGATTTTGTGCAAGCCGGGACCCGGCTGCTTTTGAGAAATTTGCCTGTACCGCTAAGAGACAGTATATGTACCACCATAGCGATTGAAGTGGAAGGGAAGCCGGAACCCATACGGCCACAGGTTAATTTTTGGGTTCCCGGATACAATGAGGAAGATTTATAAATAACAAACGATGCCAGGTTAGCCGCAATTTGCAGCTGGCCTGGCTTTTATAATGGCCTTTTAAAAGGAAAACAAGTTAGAAACGAAGACCCCGCACTGCACACGGTGACGCTTTCTCCCTCTAAGTAACAGTATCAAACTTTACGATGCAGCAATGACTGCTGATTTATGGCACTATTTCCCATAGATCGAAGTATGATGTAGTAGTGAATTGAAGGTTACATTAGGGCAGGAGTTTAAGTATGGGAAAACAAGTACCTTTAGCTGAACTGCAAAAACGCATGCGTTGCTTCAGAGATAAAATGGAAACATCAGATACGGAGTGGAGGATCGCTGTAATTTTCAGCAAAATAAATCAGTACTACTTTACCGGGACCATGCAGGAGGGTATACTGATCATCCCACGGGATGACGAAGCTGTATACTGGGTAAGGAGAAGCTATGAACGAGCACTGGATGAATCGTTGTTTCCTCAGATCCGACCCATGGAAAGCTTCCGGGATGCTGCCGCATCGATTGGAATACTCCCCGACACGGTGCATATGGAAACGGAAGTAGTACCGCTGGCATTACATCAACGATTCCAGAAATACTTTCCCTTTGAAAATGTTAAGCCGGTAGATGCACAGATTTCTGCCATCAGAGCGATAAAGAGTGCCTGCGAATTATCACTAATGGAAGAGTCGGGAAGGATTCATCAGCGGGTATTGGAAGAACGGATACCCCCTATACTCACCGAAGGAATGAGTGAGGCTGAGCTGGCTGCCCAATTGTTTTCCATTATGATCGAAGAGGGTCACCATGGATTGGCCCGTTTTGGTATGTTCGATACTGAAATGGTTGTAGGGCTTATCTGTTTCGGAGAGAGTTCAACGTATCCCACATATTTTAACGGACCTGGGGGGAATTACGGGATGAGTCCGGCAGTACCCTTATTCGGCAGCCGTGAACGCAAACTAAGGAAGGGGGATTTGGTATTTATTGATGTAGGCTGCGGGGTCGATGGCTATCACACGGATAAAACCATGACCTATATGTTTGGCAAAGCTCTTCCGAAGGATGTGATTGAAACGCATAATAAATGTGTCGAAATTCAAAACGAGACTGCGGCCATGTTAAAACCCGGAACAATCCCAGCTGAGATTTACAATACAATCATGAATCAACTGAGTCCGGAATTTCTGAGAAACTTTATGGGCTTTGGAAACCGCAAGGTAAAGTTTCTTGGGCATGGGATCGGCCTGACGGTGGATGAGTTACCGGTGATAGCGGAAGGCTTTTCTGAGCCGCTGCAGGAAGGGATGGCTTTCGCACTGGAGCCTAAAAAAGGGATCGAAAACATCGGTATGGTGGGCATCGAGAACACCTTTCTGGTTACGCCAAAAGGAGGAAGGTGTATTACCGGAAATAGTTCGGGATTGATACCTGTATATTGATGACAGGCTTACAATGTCCAGGAAACTTCTAAAGAAGAAAAGAAGGAAAGCAAGGTTGCATCTATAGACGGGGAAGAACTAAGTGTAAAAAGGAGCTACCAGTTGAGAGCTTCAACTATACGCAAACTTCAAGAGCTTAATTTAGAGTTTGATATAGATACAACCTTAAATGAAATTGTAGACTTGTCCATTTGTCTAATGTACGATAGTAAAAAAAGGCTGAGTGAAAGGGTGTAATACAAAATTCTTCCGGAGATCCTGGCAGCTGCAAGAACTTTGTATTACACCCTAAAATAAAAGTGTACTACAACTTTTTGTGCCGGTAATCCTGATCCGTTCCTGCAGGAAAAATAAATGTATTACATAAACTAAAAAGCAGCCTTTTCGGCTGCTTTTCTGGTCCTTAGTAATACTTTTATATTTGTATTAAAAACCTGGTATTAATTTATATCTTTTTTATACTTTTCCAAAACAAGGTTCCTTAAATCATTATATTGGTTATTAGCTTTTAAAGAGTCATTGCTAGCAATTTTAGCTAATTTATCAGTAATAGGCAAATTATCTAATTTAAATACACCTTGATTTAAAGATACTATGCTATATTGACCATTGCCAATATCTTTTAGAAACAAAAGGTATTTCCTATCTTTTTCAAGAAGTTGTACTTCTTCATTTTTTAGCAATTCTTTTCCAGATAAGATACTGCCATTGTCAATTAAAGCTGCTCTTTGACTTGCTTTTATAATATCACCATTAACATTTCCCTTTAAAATTTTTATTGGTTTAATTTCAACAAATGTGCAGTAATCATCTATTCTCCCGGCACTATTTAGGTTGATATATGGCTCATACTCAGAAAATTCCTTTGTAGGAGTACCAATAATAACTAAATCAGCATAATTTGATAAATCATCAGCATTTGAATAGATTAAATGGTCTGCGGAAGTATTAATTACCTGAATACTACTATTTATTTTTTCAACCGCTATTGCAGACCCAATACAAGCACATATAGATAAACTAATAATAGCAATTTTTAATTTCTTCATAGATTACCACCCCCATTTACATCTTAGATACCATTTGTCTTGATCTTGAACAGTTAACGGCCGCTGTAACATACCTGTATCCATAACCCCGTCGATATTATCCTCATCAGCATGTTTGAGACTCAAAGCATGTCCAACCTCATGTGTAACTGAAGCTTTCCTGCGTGCATCATATTCTCCAGCTGGAATATAAGCCTTGTATATTTCAAATTGATTATTATAGAAGTTTATATCTGTCATATACCAAGTAGAAGAAGTCGATACCTTAGATCCCCAAGAGTTATATTGTATACATTCTCCAAAGAGCTGATCTGTAGTGGTTGAAGTCTTCCATATGCTCATTCTGGCTCCAGTCGAATTGTTACTAAGATTTACTGCTGATGATATACCATTCCAGGCATTTGCACCCGCAATCATGATATTTTGTTGCTCATTATAGTCTCCACCGCTTACAACGAATTTTAAATCCTTTACAACAGATGCTTCATATCCTCCAGAAAATAAATAATCAGATGCAGCAGCATAAGCTAAAATCGAACCAGTAAACAATACACATGTGGATAATGCAATTGTAACAAGTTTTTTGTTCAAATTTTTGAACATAAATTGACCTCCCATAAAGAATATTTTTTACCTCTTTTATCATATCGCGATATATTGCAATTTTACCATACTAAATGGTGGAAAAATATTACAATATTATAACAAAATTATCATACATGTAAATTTTTAAAAGTTGGGGTAACGCATTGATTATACAAAATGAATATTATATGCTAGAGTAAAATTTTGGAAAACAGATTTTAGACCCTGGCAGCCGATTAAGATTTTAGAGCAGGATAAAAACAGGCTCCAGAATAACCAAAAGTGGGAAAAAAGTAAAAAACTTTTCTTTTGTTTTCTCAGGATTCCTTTACTTTATATACCGGTGTAATAAAATAGATATTGCAATTTTATGTAATATAAACTAAAAAGGAAGCAGATGGAGACTACGGAAAAAGCCGATTTTAAAAACCACAACGGAACTTACAGGCTTCGCTGTGGTTTTTTTAAAATCGTAAAGTAAATCCGCAGCGGTATATTGCGGTAAAGTTTTATTCAGCGATTACAGTATTCTTCATATTGCGCCGTAAAGTATTCAATTTTCATGGTTACCTTTTGCAGATGCTTTTCCATGGTTTCGATTTGTTCTTCGACGGTCTTTTTATGCTGGCTCAGTATCTCGCAGCGCTGTTTTAATGTTTCGCCCCCCTGCACACTCAATTCAACAAACTCCTTGATTTGTTTAATGGGCATGCCGGTGCTTTTGAGGCAGCAGATCAAACCCAGCCATTCCAGATCATCTTCTGAAAAACGGCGGATTCCGCCTTTGCTCCGCTTTACAAACGGCAGCAAGCCTTCTTTTTCATAATAGCGCAAAGTATGGGAGGATAGGTGCGTACTTTTAGATACTTGCTTGATTGTATAATCCACAAAAAATTGTCCCTTCAATATTTCGGAATTTTCAAGTTGCCTATTGACTTCAAGTTAACTTTAAGGTTTATAATTTTATTATACGATAGGCAAGATTGTAGTTCAAGATGTTTCTATAGGAGGTAAAGGAATGAAGTCTTTGAAGGATGGTTATCAACTGTATAATGGAGTTCAGATTCCCTGCATAGGATTCGGAACATGGCAGACGCCCAATGGAGAAACTGCTGTATCTGCTGTGAAGGAAGCCATTGCCCTGGGCTATCGCCATATTGACACGGCTGCAGGGTATGGCAATGAGGAAAGCGTTGGGCTCGCGGTAAAAGAAAGTAATATTGAAAGAAAAGACCTTTTTATTACCAGCAAGCTGCATAACTCCGACCATGGTTATGAGGCCACACTGAAAGCCTTTGAGCAGACTATGAATAAATTGGATATGGATTATTTGGATTTGTATCTGATCCATTGGCCGAATCCGGTGAAATTCAGGGATTGCTGGAAGGAGGCTAATGCAGGTACCTGGAAGGCCTTTGAAGAATTATATGAAGCGGGAAGAATCCGTTCCATCGGCGTCAGCAATTTTATGCCGCACCATATGGATGCACTTCTGGAGACAGCTAAAATTGTGCCGATGGTCAACCAGATTCGCCTTTGCCCGGGAGAAACACAGGCAAAGACTGTTGAATACTGCAAGACCCGTGGCATTTTACTGGAAGCCTATAGCCCCTTAGGAACCGGCCGTGTTTTTGAAGTGCCTGAAATGAAGGCGCTTTCGGAAAAATACGGCAAGACCATTGCACAGATCTGTTTGCGCTGGAGCCTTCAGATGGGCTGGCTGCCACTGCCAAAGTCAGTGACTGCATCCCGTATGAAGGAAAATGCGGATATTTTTGATTTTGAGCTTTCCGGTGCGGATATGGAAGCCATCGCGAACCTGAAAGATTGCTGTGGCCTGACGAAGGACCCGGATTCCATCACTTTCTGATTTGAGGGTTTTGCAGACAATGGGAAAATATAATTTGAGATTTGTGGAAGGAGAATAAGCCATGAAAGTTTTGTTTGTAGGTGGAACAGGAACCATTAGTTCTGCCATTTCCGCTTTGGCAATAGAAAAAGGAATGGAGTTATATTTATTGAACCGCGGAAATAATGCTGCTTTTGTGCCGGAAAGTGCAAAAGTAATTACGGCGGACATCAACAATGAAGAGGAAGTGCTGAAAAGCCTGGAAGGGCTTACCTTTGATGTAGTTGCCGATTTCATTGCTTTTGAACCTGCACATGTGGAACGGGACTACCGTTTGTTCAAGGACAGGACAAAGCAGTATATTTTTATCAGTTCTGCCTCTGCTTATCAAAAGCCGTTATCCAGCCCGTATATCACAGAGAGTACGCCTTTATCCAATCCCTACTGGAAATATTCACGCAATAAAATTGCCTGTGAAGAATTCGTAATGGAGAAGTACCGCACCGAAGGATTTCCTGTTACCATCGTTCGGCCGAGCCATACATATGGAAATACCTCTGTTCCTGTAGCTATTCATGGCAGGAAAGGAAGCTTTTCCGTTCTTGAGCGCATCCGAAAAGGGAAGAAGGTCATTGTTCACGGCGATGGCAGTTCACTTTGGACGGTAACCTATAATAAGGATTTTGCAAAAGCTTTCGTTGGCATCATGGGGAATGTTCATGCTTTGGGAGAAACCTATCACATTACCTCCGATGAAAGCCTCACCTGGAACCAGATCTATGAAATCATCGGTTCCGCTCTGGGTGTGAAACCTAAAATGATTCATATTCCAACGGATGTTCTTTCTCTGCTCAGTGAAGGGTTTTATGGCGGTCTTACAGGTGATAAGGCGAACACGGTAATCTTTGACAATAGCAAGATTAAAAGGGCAGTTCCGGATTTTGTCGCAACCACACGGTTTGACCAGGGTGTTCGTCAGGCGGTGGATTACATTTACAGACATGAAGAGTGCCGGAAGGAAGATCCTGAATTTGATGCCTGGTGCGATAAAGTCATTGAAATCTATGAAGAATCCATAGCAAAATTGCCCAAATACGAATAAGGAGGGTACAAATCATGAGAACAATAAAACTGGGAAGCAGTACGTTGGAAGTGCCGGCGATTGCTGTCGGCTGCATGCGTATTAATTCGCTGGGCAAAGCCGATGCGGAGCGCTTTGTGCAGACGGCGCTGGAAGAAGGCGCGAATTTTTTCGATCATGCGGATATTTATGGCGGTGGAACCTGTGAGGAAATATTTGCCGACGCAATCCATATGAATGATGATGTTCGCGAAAAGATCATCCTGCAATCCAAATGCGGCATCCGAAAGGGCCAGTTTGACTTTTCCAAAGAGCATATTCTGGCATCGGTGGATGGCATCTTGAAACGTCTGAAAACCGATTACCTGGATGTGCTGCTTTTGCACCGCCCGGATGCACTGGTAGAGCCGGAAGAAGTAGCGGAGGCTTTCGATCTTCTGGAAAGTGCGGGAAAGGTTCGGCATTTCGGTGTTTCCAATCAGAACCCGATGCAGATGCAGCTTTTACAGAAGTCGCTGAAACAGCCGATTGTTGCAAACCAATTGCAATTGAGCATTACCAACGCCACCATGATCTCCAGCGGAATTAATGTAAACATGGAGAACGCTTCTGCTGTGAACCGGGACGGCAGTGTGCTTGATTATTGCAGACTGAAGGATATCACCATTCAGCCATGGTCGCCTTTCCAGTACGGATTCTTTGAGGGCGTATTTCTCGGAAACGAAAAATTCCCTGAATTGAATCGGAAGATCGATGAAATCGCGGCGAAATATCAGGTTTCCAACACAACCATCGCCATTGCATGGATTTTACGCCATCCCGCACACATGCAGCCTGTTACCGGTACAATGAATCCGGGCAGGTTGAAGGATTGCTGTAAGGCGGCGGATATCCGTCTGACGCGGGAGGAATGGTATGAAATCTACCGTGCGGCAGGCAATGTACTGCCGTAAATGTACGGATCAGAGACGAGGTTTGCATCACCTAAAAAGAAGGGGTTTCAGCACATAAAGCCGAAACCCCTTCTTTTTAGGTAAAGGAAAGTATGCTGTTTTGGTTTGATTAAAATTTCTTATACCGGGGGTTGCAAAGGGGATTCTCCTTGTCGGTTTCAGGGGGTGCTCGGGAGCGATAGCTCCGTCGAAGGGGGCCCCTAGGGTCCCATAGCGAAGACCAAGGTGGAATATACTGCCCTCCATTTCAATTTACGTTTGCTTAGGACTCCTAAAATTGTATAAGCAATGGACATTGGTTTTAAAGTAAAAATATTAATATAACGTATGTTAAGGAGTGTGTTAATCCGAACCTTTGCCATATTTAAAACCGATACATAAAAATCCAGTCTATTGACAACATTATTACTATATGTTAATGTTAACATATGATAATGAGATAAGGAGTGAAACTGATGTCAATTAAATATGCAATCTTAGGAATTTTAAGCTTTAAACCCTTAACCGGATATGATTTGAGAAAAATCATTCAGGATTCAGCCTTTATGTATTGGTCCGGGAACAATAATCAAATATACAAATCACTGGTGGAGCTGCTTGATGAGGGTTTTGTTACGAATGAAGTGCAGCATCAGGAAAACTCTCCCTCAAAGAAGATTTATACAATCACCGAAGAGGGGATTGCTGAACTGAAGGACTGGGTGCTTTCCTCTCCGGAACTTCCTGAGTTTAAGAAAACGTTTCTTATTCAGCTTGCCTGGGCGGACCAGCTAAGTACGGAGGAACTGAACATTTTGGTATCAGGGTATGAAAATGAAATCAGAGCGCAAATACTATTGCAGCAGGAAAAAAAGCGCAGGGGGACTTTTTCTCCCGCTAGAACCGATCGAGAGGCGTATTTATGGAATATGATCCATGATAATATCCTTTCATCCTACCAAAATGAACTGAGCTGGATTCAAAAGCTGCGCAGCGAGCTTTTAAGCAATATTGATAAGGAGGCAAACAGAATGAATTATGAAGTGATCGAAAAAAACAACAAAAAATATATTAATTATGCTTCCGTTGAAGTACCCCTCGGTACAGAGCAGGATGCACTGGACCTTATCGCTGTCTGCATGGAAAATGGTACCCATCTTTTGATGCTCCACAGCGAAATACTTTCTGACGACTTTTTCAAGCTTAGAACAGGTTTGGCAGGGTCGGTGCTGCAAAAATTCATTAACTACCGTATAAAGGTAGCAGTGCTTATAACAAGCGAACTTAAAATCATGGGAAAATTCAAAGAGCTCCTTGCTGAATCCAATAAAGGGAATGATTTTAGGGTGTTTAATAACAAGGATGAAGCGGAAAATTGGCTGCTGGGGGAGTAATAGGCAAAGCGGAGTCATAAGTCCCCTAAGGCAGATTATACAATGCAGGTTAGAACTTGGCAGCTTCGGGGTTCCCATAGCCATCAAAATCATTGGCTATGGGAACCCCGAAGCTATAATTACCCGTCCTATTGTGTTTTGTTTTTTCGCAGCTTGGCCCATCACTTTCAAATATTTTCTTACAGTCCACAAAGCTTTCTCCTTTTCTTTAACAAAGACTTGTGAATTAAACTTTGCAGATAAGATACTTTTGTTTTCGTCACGCAAAATACCGGAATAACGTTTGTACTGTAATATTTAATTAATTTCATCCCTATACTTACCGGGGGATACATTGGTATATTTTTTAAATACTCTGGCAAATGTACGTACATTTGGATAACCTACAAACTCGGCAATTTTCTCAATGGTGGCGTATTTATCTTCCTTAAGAAGAACTTTGGAACGTTCTACTCTGAGTTTTGTAATAAAGTCCAACAAGCCTTCTCCAACATGATCTTTAAAAACCTTGGAAATATATACCGGATGTACATCGAATTGTTTTCCGATTTGATCCAATCCCAGGTTAGGATCACTGTAGTTTTCCTCTAAATAAGGAACAACACTGCTGACTACCCAACTAGAGCTTTTTTCAATGGTTTGGTTAACGTAGGAGCAAAATGATTTTAAGAAGCGCTCCAATTGGTTTTTCATCTGATCTAGAGTTTTACAATATAAAAGTTGATTAATTGGGTTAACACCTTGTAAAAAGTTATTGTTCTCCATATTTGGGATAGAATTTATTGCTCTTATCATCGTACTAACCATGTTCAGCATTAAGCATTGCGCAAGCTCCACTGTCATTCCGGCCTGAAGGTTTTTCGAAAAAACTCCGTCAATGATTTCCTTCGCCATAGGGTAATTGCCTGATTTAATATAGGTCAGCAGTTGCTGTTCTTGACTCAGCGGATAATAGTATGTATCCTTACATGTATTGGAACTAATATCATCATAGATAATATTTTGTTTTATACCCATTATGTTTTTGTAGTTCATTGTATATAGTGACTCATTATATGCATCCGGTATGTTTTCAATCTTCTCATGGATACCGCTTATTGAAAAGGTAATATATATATTAAAATGCTTATGAATAAATTCCTGGGCAACAGCTACGGCATTTAACATATCCGACTTGGCAGACAGTAAATGTTCTTCCCTGAGGTTTACCAGGTAGATCACAGTATTATCAATTTCTATTGTATAGGCCTTACTTTTTTCATTTATCAACTCTACTATAATATTCGTGAGGACAAAATTCAGCGCATTAAAGCCATTACCGAAATATTCATTCAAAGATTTAATTTCTTCATTAGAATCCATAGGGAAGAAGGATATAACAGCAAAATAATCGGATGCAAAGGTTATATCAAAGGAAGATAAGCCTTCCTCCAGAGGAATGCCATTGTTATTACTGCCCTTTAAAAGCTTTTCAAGGAAGTTGCCTCTTAAAGCTGCTTTTTGGCTTAGCAATTCATTGTTTATTAAATAATTATCGTTTAAGGTTTGCTGAATCGCGTTCTCCAGCAATATGTATTCGTTGGAATTACTTTTTTCTCCTCTGGTTTTATCCTTTAAAAGGTCTAACAGCTTCGATATCGGATTATAGTTTTTCCTTATAAAATAGTAAGCCAAAAATAAGCCCAGCATGATAATCAAGGCTAAACTAAGGAGTGTAAAATATCTTATATAGTTTAATTTTTCATAAAAAACATGGTTGTCAATTACTGTGACATACTTCCATTCGGCTTGTTTGGAGGTTATGTAGGAAATAACTACTTTTTTCGAGTTAATATACTTGTATAAAACACCACTTTCACCACTCAAATCCTGATATTTTGGAGTAGCTGACAGATTAATAGGAGACGAGGACGCAATAATGTTGTTATTCCTATCGATAATAAAGGAAGTACCCTTCGTCATTTTATCTATACTGGCCAACTGCTGCATTATTGTGGTCGCATTCAGAACGATTCCTGAACTGGCAGAAAGATTTGTATAGGGTATTTGAGAAAGGGATCTTGTATAATTAAGCTTGTTATCATTGGCATGAGCTTTGTCCATATATAACGTAAAGTATTTTTCAGGAACCATGGCATCAAATTCACCGAGCCAATTTAAAAAATCAGTTTCCCTTGCAGAATAATTATCTCTATAAAAGTCTGCCAAAGCAAATACTCCATTTGGTGTAATGACCGTATCATAATTTTTTAAAAGAATATAAATACTACTTATACTATTGTTGGAATTTCTGTGTGAGTTCAAGGTGGAAACAATCTTATAGACCTCAAAATAATCGGAATTCTTGAAGTCACCTTTTAATAATAGTAGATGCTGTATATTTGGGTTATTACTAAGTTCCATACTTACTTTTTTTATGTTTTCAAGAACGTTATCCATATTCGTTTGCGTTGCTTTTAACATAAAGGAATTCGCATTGTTTATTTCATTTTTAATTGTTTTCTCCGTCTTGTAATAGATTAATACGCTTATAGTTAAGAAAAGAATTAGAAAGATTAGATAGGAGAATAACCAGGTTATTAAAACACTTCGATTTTTTATGGATAGCTTGACTTTCATTTTATCATCTCCTCAGAGTGAAGTATAAAATAATCTGTATCAAAATAATAGCATATTCAATACTATTGTCCTAGGTCAAAAATTAACATATTAAAAAAAGACTTTCTCATTAATCAAGATTATTGAAAAAAGAATGTTTACATTTTATGCAGCCCCCATTAAGATTTATTGTGAGAGGCCTCTACATCACTAAAAATATTGATCGGGGGAATAGAAATGATTAAAAAAATGAAATCATTGCTGCCATTCGTATTAATACCAATAATAGCATCGATGGTTGGCTGTAATAAAGCACCTGAAGAAAACGCTTCAACAGGCACTACTTCAACTACAAGTACGGCAAATGCTGCGTATCCGCTGAAAACAAATACTTCTTTAACATGGTGGGTAAATTTTAGTCCAATACAGGGATTTGGCGAAATTAAATCCCTCAATGATACGAATTTTGCAAAGCAGCTTATTAAGGAAACCGGAGTAAAGATCGAGTTTGTTCATCCATCCGGTAATGATCAAAGAGCAGCGTTGAATTTATTAATTGCTTCCGGTGATTTGCCGGATATCATCGAATACGACTGGTATTTATTCCCCGGTGGACCCGAGGCTCCAATAACGAATGGAACCACTCGTAAATTGAATGAACTTATCGATAAAAATGCCCCGAATCTAAAAGCTTATTTAAAAGCGAATCCTGATTTAGATAAGGACGTGAAAACAGATTCAGGAAGTTACTATGTATTCCCGTTCCTCAGAGGAGACAAGGAATTAACCGTGTATCATGGACCGATTGTAAGACAAGACTTATTGGACAAATTAGGGTTGCAGCTGCCGAATACCATCGATGAATATGAAAATGTACTTACTAAATTTAAAGAAGCAGGTATAAAGGCACCCTTAACTTTTGACTGGGGTGCTATTGGCTGGGATCATGCTTTTGTAGGTGCATATGGCACTAAAATGGGTACATATATCGAAAATGGCAAAGTTAAATTTGGACAGGCGCAGCCCGGATACAAAGATTTTCTTGCTCTGTTTAAAAAATGGTATGATAATGGACTTCTTGATAAAAACATTGCTACTTTAACAGGAGCTCAAAAGGATACGGCGATGACAAGTGGAACTTCAGCAATGACACTGGGGCTTGCGGGCGGAAACATTGGATCCTATATCAATAATGCCAAGAACGCAGGGAATGGTTTTGTATTTGCCGGTGCTCCATATCCAGTGCTTAAAAAAGGAGATACTCCCAAATTCGGTCAGCTTGACAGCCGGTATACTACTTATAACGCAGCGGCAATATCTACAAAATGCAAGAATCCGGACGTTGCTGCCAAGGTACTTGATTATGGCTATAGTAAAGAAGGCATCCTCCTTTATAATTTTGGAGTACAAGATGTATCGTATAAAATGGTAGATGGCAAGCCCACTTATACGGATATAGTAATGAAAGATCCTCAGGGACGCAGCTTCGGAAGTGTTAACTCGACCTTTGCACGTACAGGTGGAAGTCCTACCATCCAACAGCTTGATTATTTATATCAGTATCTGTCTTTACCTGAGCAGAAAGCAGCTGTAAAAACCTGGTCTAGGACAGATGCGGAGAAATATATGGTACCCAAGATATCCTTAACACCGGAAGAAAGCTCCGATGCAGCTTCCATACTGAACAGCGTAAACACCTATGTTAGCGAGATGACCTTTAAGTTCATTTTAGGGGCGGAACCGTTATCCAACTTTGATAAATATTTAGACCAGCTCAATAAGTTAGGCCTTGAAAAATATTTAAAATACAATCAAGATGCTTTAGACAGATACAATAAGCGATAGCAGTTTAACCCAATAAATTGCATACCGGGAGGAAAGCCTTTCTCCTGGTATGCAATTTAGATGCCTGAATGTGGAGAGATGCTACCAGCGGGGGGGAGTAATTCATTTATGTTGCATGCAGATACGAGAGCCATAGGGGGCGGTACTTTGAGAGCCAGGTTAAAAAGGGATTTAAAGAAGAACAAACAGTTATATCTCCTGGTGCTGCCTGTGGTTATATTTTATTTGGTTTTTTCATATAAGCCTATGTATGGTATTATAATAGCCTTTAAACAATTCAATCCGGCAAAAGGTATTTTAGGAAGTGATTGGGTTGGCTTTAAATATTTTATAGACTTTTTTCAGAGCCACTATTTTGGAAGACTCATTAAAAATACTTTAGTTATTAGTATTTCATCCATTGCTTTTGGTTTTCCTGCACCCATCATCCTGGCGCTTTTAATAAATGAACTGAGGAGAAAGTGGTTTTCAAGAGCCGTTCAAACAATCTCCTACATTCCGCATTTTGTTTCACTGGTGGTTGTTTGTGGAATGCTTTCGGATTTTTCCCAAATCGGAGGATTGATCAGTTCCGCTGTGGAGTATTTTACAGGTAAACAAATGAATCTTCTTACAGTTCCAAACTACTTTGTACCTCTTTATGTAAGTTCCGGTATATGGAAAGAAATTGGGTTTTCGTCAATAGTGTACATTGCTGCATTAACTTCAATAGACCAACAGCTATATGAGGCGGCAAAGATTGACGGGGCGGGCAGATGGAAGCAATTGACCAATGTTACCCTACCGGGAATTATGCCGATGGTGATCATTATGTTTATACTGGCCATGGGCGGCATATTGAATGTTGGGTTTGAAAAGATTATTCTGTTATACAGTCCGGTTATATACTCAACATCAGACGTTATATCCTCCTTTGTGTACAGACGTGGTCTTCTGGAATTTAACTTCGGATATAGTACAGCCGTCGGGTTATTTAATACAGTTGTCAATTTCCTGTTGCTTTACATAACGAACAAAATAAGTAAGAAAGTAAATGAAACAAGTTTGTGGTAGGGGGGAAGAAGATGCAGATAAAAGAAAGTCTTGGAGAAAAAGTTTTTAATTTATTTAATATATTTATTATGTTGGTACTTGTTTTTCTTACGCTTTATCCATTCTGGTATGTTATTGTAGGATCATTAAGTAACGGCAATCGATTGTTGCAGCATAGTGGAGCGCTTTTTCTGCCTTTAGGGTTCGATTTGGCTGCTTATAAGTTAACCTTTCAAAATCAAATGCTGTTAAGGAGCTATTTAAACACAGCTTTTATAGTTGTCGTAGGAACTTTTTTCAACTTGGTAATGACTTCCTTAGGCGCATATTTTTTATCAAGAAAGGATGTAATGCTAAAAAAAATAATTATGTTTGGAATCGTTTTTACAATGTATTTTAATGGCGGTTTGATTCCGTTTTACCTTACAGTGAAGCAATTGCATCTGGATAATACCATTTGGGCGCTAATAATCCCCAATCTTATGAGTACTTTTAATCTGATTATTATGAGAACATCGTTTATGTCTATACCGGATAGTCTTGAAGAATCGGCAAAATTAGATGGAGCCAGTCATTTTACGATTTTGACCCGTATTGTAATCCCGCTGTCAGGACCTGTTATTTCAGTCATGGCTTTATATTACGGTGTAGGACATTGGAATTCATGGTTTAATGCAAGCATTTTTCTGAGAAAGAGAGAATTATTTCCTTTATCGCTGATTTTGCGTGAAATTCTTTTACAAAATACAAATGCTGATACGAATAACACTTTAATTGATCAGGAAGCTGTCAGTCACACGATAAAATATGCTTTGATTATTGTCGCGACGGTACCTATATTATGTGTATATCCTTTTTTACAAAAATATTTTGTAAAGGGTGCCATGGTCGGAGCTTTAAAGGAATAGGTGCGCCAGCCGCAAATCCATCCCCCCGATGCAATGCTTCCGGAAAGGGGGGGACAAAAATGGTGAAAACTTTATACCGCTATACCGATTCATCATAAAAAATCATCTGCAGTTGGATGGATTTATCAAAACCTGCGCTTAGTACAAAAATAAGGAGGTATACCATGTTGAAAAGTACAAAAAAATCAGTAAAAAAAATGTCGATCCTTTTCTTAAGTAGCCTGGTTGCAGTGGTAGGGCTTGTAATAGGGCCGGCAGCAGCACAGGCGGCACCGAGTGCGCCTGTAAGAATAAACTGTGGCGGTGCCGACTATAAAGATAGCAGAGGTACTACATTCTATGCGGACAATTCTTTTTCAGGCGGGTCAACAGGCAGTAAGACGGATTCGATCCTCTCCACTTCAGATGCTAACCTTTACAGAGATTACAGGTATGGAACCAACTTTAGCTACAATATACCCATAGCCAACGGAACGTATATAGTAAATCTCAAATTTATTGAAACCTACTGGACTGAAAATGGAAAAAGAATATTTGACGTAAATGCTGAGGGTTCACCGGTAATAGATAATCTGGACATATACAGCCAGGTGGGTAAATTTTATGCCTACGATAGGAGCTTCAAGGTAACTGTGAGCGATGAAGTATTAAATCTTAATTTTGTTTCCAGTGTAGATAACGCTATAATATCTGCAATAGACATTTATCCGGAGAGTGGAGCGTTTGCTGTGGGTGCGACTCCATTCCTGATCAAGGGACAAAGTTCTGTTAACAATAGTAAGGTGCAGTGGTCCCCGATACCGGGGGCAACACATTACGATGTATCCCGTTCGGTAAATGGCGGAAGCTATACCCTTTTACAGTCTGTCACCGGTAATTCCTACGATGATTATGCTCTTACGACAGGAAATACATATACGTACCAGGTAAAAGCGTATAACGGCAATACGCTTATTACAACGGCTTATTCTGCTGCAAGCAGCCCTTATACGCTTCCAGGAGGCCTGAATACCTATGATAATACCACCGATGACACTCTTGTAAGGCCGAATGAACTGAAGGTCGGTAATACCCATTACAGATTTAATTTTGTGAACAAAACTGCACCCGAAAAAGGTTTCAAAGAGATGGTTATGCAGACTTCCACCGATGACATAACCTACGGTGGCGATACAGTGGTTCTCAGTTATACGGACCATCCGGATTTGAATGTCTGCAAATTAGAGAGCATAGCGATTGTTTACCATGCACCAACCAACAAGTTTGTCCTTTGGGCGCACTACGAAAATAATGCAGACTATACATTGGCCAGACTATGTGTGGCTTCGGCCACACCCGGACAAAGTTTTACATTCCACAAAAGTTTCCAGCCCTTTGGCAGTCAGTCACGTGACATGTCTTTCTTTAAGGATGATGACGGTTCCGCTTACATAATCTCTTCCGCAAATACCAACGCGGACTTGATTTTGTATCGCCTGACTACCAATTGGTTAGATGTAGCCAGCCAGGTGTCCACTGTTTATCAGGGCCTGCACCGTGAAGCACCAGCCATTATTAAAAAAGACGGATTTTATTATTTGTTTACCTCTCAGGCGGCAGGCTGGTATCCCAGCAAGGCGACGTATTCTTCGACAACATCACTTGCCGGGCCATGGTCGGAATTACGTACTATCGGTAATACATCAACCTTCTCTGCACAGTCTGGTGTTGGTGGAGCAATTCGTCTGAAACAGGATAACGGCAATAATATTGTCATGATGGTAAACCGCTGGATGTTTGGCTGGAAAGATGCGGTAGACCCCACACACCATCAAAGGATGCTGCCTCTCACTTTTTCAAAGGGATATGCCTTTTTCGATTTTTATGAAAGTGTGCGGTATAATTCAATGAACGATAGTATGGTTCCTGTACAAGACGGTAAACTGGTTTCCCAGGGCAAACCGGCCACAGCCTCCAGCAATTCAGCAACCGCTTCCAAAGCAAATGACGGTGATTATTATTCGGAATGGGTGGCCCAAACTATATGGCCGAGTAACTGGACAGTGGATTTAGGGCAATCGTACAGCTTACGGGAAATCCAGATTTCCTGGTGGATGACGAAAGGCTCGGAAGCTTATTACCAATACAAAGTAGAAGGCAGTGCGGATGGCGTGAACTATACAGTGTTACTGGACAAATCAACCGGATATAACGATTATGGCTTTACAACAGACGCTCTCTCCGGCTCAGCAAGATATGTCAGGGTTACTCTGGTGAATGCCAAGCTGATGAACAATACGAATAACTGGTATACTCCACAGTTATATGAAGTCAAGGTATTTGCAAATTAACCAGTCAGATGATGCGGCACTTCCGTTATTGCTATTCTATGCCGGGGATCAACAGGCAAAGTGGGGGCATAAGCCCCCACAGCAGCCTAAGCACGAGCCTTGTTTTTCCGCAGTTTACCCATTACTTTCAAATATTTTCTCAGGGTCCATAGCACCGGCTTTAATACGGGGCTTTCCATATCCTTTGCTACTTCCTTCAACTTCTGGCGGATGGGAATATGCTGGGGACAAGCCTTCTCACACTTGCCGCAGCCAGTGCATAAGGAAGCGTTGGAGGGATTGCCTCCGGAAAGGCCTCCGGTGAATGCAGCATATTGAAAGTTCATGTGCTTTTCCTTGAACAGATGCTTGCTGTTATAATAATTAAAGCATAAAGGAATATCCACTCCGAAGGGGCAGGGCATGCAGTAGCCGCAGCCGGTGCAGCCCACCTTCATAAGCCGGCCAAACTCCTTTTTAACCTGGTCATAAAGCTTCAGTTCCTCTTCCTTCAGGGAGCTGGGGTAGGATTCCGAGGCAACCCGGATATTCTCCTCGATATGAGTTTCCTCGTTCATGCCCGAGAGAACGACATGAACCTGCGGATGATTCCAAATCCAGCGTAAAGCCCAATCGGCAGAAGATCTTTTCACTTCGGCCGTATCCCAAATTTTTTGAATCTCCTGGGGCATTCTGCCTACAAGAGAGCCGCCCCGCAGAGGTTCCATGATAATGATACCCAATCCCTTTGAAGCCGCATATTCCAGGCCTTCCTTTCCAGCCTGCACATATTCGTCGATATAGTTGTACTGAATCTGGCAGAAGTCCCACGGGTAGTCATCGACAAGGGCTTTAAAATCATCCTTGTCTCCATGGTAGGAAAAACCCACATTGATAACTTTACCGCTTTTTTTTGCCTTTTCGAAAAATTCCTGTATCCCGAGATCTTTTAATCTTTGCCATCCTTTCATGTCATTGAGCGCATGAACCAGGTAGTAATCGATTCGATCGGTGCACAATTTTTTCAATTGATTTTCCAGGATCGTTTCCATATCCTTTGAAGTATGAACCAAATAAGGCGGCATTTTTGTTGCAATTTTTACCTGATCCCTGTAGCCTTTGGACAATATCTTTCCCAGGATGCTTTCGCTTTTTCCGGCATGATAGACGTAAGCGGTGTCGAAGTAATTCACGCCCTGGGAAATCGCTTGCAGAATCTGCTTCTCCGTACGTTCCTCATCGATTTTCCCGTTTTTTTGGGGGTAACGCATACATCCGTACCCCAGAATGGATAGTTGATCCCCTGTTTTTTTTACCTCACGATAAAGCATATGTACCTCCCTTTCTATACCGACTGGTCAATCTAGTTTGAGGTCGATGAAAATATAACTTCAACTATCCTTTTGCTACACCCTTCATGGACACCATAGCGGGCCCGCAAAAAAGTTGAAGTAACATTTTCATTTTCCCATAGTTAAAAAAATTAGTTTTTGACGCTGTCCCAAAGGACAGAGAAGGTTTGTTCGATAAATTCATCATTTTCCATCAGCTGTTGGTTGGCAATCAAATAATTGATATTCGACATCATGATAGCAGCGGTTACGGTTAAGAGATAATCCGTAGGGGTGTTCTTAATGATCTCTTTTTCCGTGCCTTCCTTGAGAAATACCATCAGAACCTCGAACTTGTTTTTTCCTTCAGCCCTTGTTGTATCGTAGATGTACACCGAATTACTGAACTGCTGAAAAAACATAAATTCGTCGGTGCACTCCAGGCCCCATTTTAAAAAGTTTATATAGAGGCGTTTGATTTTCCCTTTAAAAGTCTTTTCCTCACCGGTACCATCCATTATTTTTTCAATCATGGACTCCTTGCATTTCAAATACAGGCTGTTAATCAGTTCCTCCTTCGTTTTAAAATAGTGAAAGAGGGTACCAATAGCTACGCTGGCTTCTTTAGCGATTTGCGAGGTTGGAGTTTTATCGAACCCGTTTTTATTAAATAACGTAAGGGCTGCTTTGTAAATTTGCTCTCTTTTGTTTGTCAATGATTATCACCCTCTTCATCATACATCGGATCGACTGATCAGTCAATCTGTATTGTAAACATTTTGTAAAAGCGGATAGGAACCTTCCAGGGATGATGGGATTTACCTGTAAAACAAAGCCGGATTCAAAAAAATCCTTTCACAACTATTGAATAATTATGCATTTACATGTATAATTATTCAATAGCGTTTTATAGAGGGAAACTTACTTGAGGAGGGAACTGTAATGAAACACTTCATTTCATTGCTTGACTATTCTTATGAAGAATTAAGAGCGGTTTTGGACCGCGCGGATTATTTAGCCGGTGCGTGGCGGGAGAATCGAATGCCAAAAAGTCTTCGCAATAAACAAATCGGGCTGTGGTTTTACGGTAACGGGTTTCGCAACCGTGTGGCATTTGAAATCGGTTTGAAAGCGATGGGAGCGGATGTTTCCTATATTCCGGGGGAATTGGGGAGGGGAGAACCCTTAGAGGATGTAGGGCAGTATCTTCAGAATTGGTTCTCCATGCTTGTGATCCGGGCAAAAAGCCATAAGGATTTGGGGTTGCTGTCTGAAAGTGTTGAAATTCCGGTCATCAACGCACGGACGAACCATAATCATCCTTGTGAGATCATGGGGGACCTGCAATTCATCAGAATTCACAGAGGTTCTCTGGATGACCTGAACGTGGTTTTTGTAGGGGAAGTAACCAACCTATGCATGAGTTGGTTTGAAGCGGCAGTCAGATTTCCCATAAGGGTGACTCAAATTTGTCCGCCCGGCTATGAAGCAAAGGATACATTGATTCGGGAGCTGAATTCAAAGGCCATTGGAAATATCAGTGTAAGCAATGATTTGGATGCTTGCATGGAAAAGGCGGATGTGATCTATACGGATTGCTGGCCAAGTGCTGAGAATACGGAGATGGAAGAGAATATTAAAAAGCAATTCCTGCCCTACCAAATCACCGGGAAGCGTCTCTCCAGATTGAACAGCCAGTCGGTTTTCTTACCCTGTCCCCCCGTGACCCGTGGGCAGGAGGTATCTGCTGATGCTATGAAATCCGAGCTTTGTTTGAGCTGCAAAGCCAAAGAATATCTGCTGCACAGCCAGAACGCAATTGTTGAAATGGTGAATTCTGCTGCAGATTTCTAGGAAATTGATTATTTATTGTTGAAAGGATGAAATGTATGACTCATTTAGATATCGAATATGTGAACTCAATATCTTGTACTGATTATAATCATTTGCGCAAATCCGTGGGTTGGAATGAAATAGCGGTTAGACAGGCGCAAATTGGCATAAATAATTCAGCCTACATAGTTTCTGCCATTTACAAGGGTAAAACTGTGGGAATGGCGAGAGTAGTAAGCGATGGCGGGTATGTAGTCATCCTTGTGGACGTAATCGTATTGCCTGAATTTCAAGGCAAAGGAATTGGCAAAACGATGTTAAACAGGGTGATGGAGTATATCAGAAGCAGCCTAGCGGAGGGGGAAGGAGTTTTTGTCAACCTTATGGCGGCAAAAGGGAAAGAAGCATTTTACAGGCAGTTCGGTTTTATTGAAAGACCTACGGATCAATTGGGAGCTGGTATGACACAATGGATTTCAAAATAGGTGAATTGGTGTTCGCATAGCTAATGATTCTGGGGCTATGCGAACGTCGAATTAGCTAAGTTCCATCCTAAATTGTATAGCCTGAGTAATGGCTGCAATTGACGACTGAAGTAACGGGGAAGGAAAGCCCGTGTCAGAATGTCAGCTTACTTTCCAGCACCCTGGATATCATGTCCAGATAATCGCCTTCATATTGTACACTGTTGTTGACAAGGAGCACGGAAAGGCCGTGAACGATGCTCCACATGATAAGGATATGGTCAGCCCATTCCTCGGGCTTTACCTCTGTAGAAACAAGATAGTCTACAGCACTTTTTTCAAAAACGGCAAAAGGGCTGTTTTCAGAGTAAAGGAATTTACCCTCCCTGACAACGACAGGAAAGTCACTTGTGTTTAAAAACAGGAACTTCAGATATTCAGGGTTTTCAACCATAAATTTTACATACTGTTTGCCAAGCTCAATGATCCGGGTTTTAGGGTTCCTGGCAGGCTTCTCTACAGCCTCCTGCAGGGAAGCCCTGAAGCTGTCTACCACCTGGAGGGTGATGGCTGAAATCAGTTCTTCCTTGTTTTTGAAGTGTTTGTAAGGGGCTGCATGGCTTACATTGCACAGGTGAGCCACCTTTCTTAGGGAAAATCCCTCATATCCCTCTTTGTTGAGCAATTGCAGGCCCTTTTCAATCATTTCCTGCTTTAATGTGCCGTGGTGGTACTTTTCTTTTGTCATCGGTAGCATCCTTTATATTTTTTACTGAGTATACAATGATGATATCATAAAATGTTGACAGTGTAAACATGGCATATTATAATGAGAATACGAAGTTTACGGTGTAAACATTAAGGAGGGTCTTATGAGGACTGTAATAATCGGTGACAAAACCGATAAAAGCAATCTCGGCGAAAGCATAAAAGATGGCGTCAAAAATCTGTTTGAGACCTCAGGTGCAGAATACAGCTTCTACGAAGTGGGGAAGGAGGACTTGAACTTCTGCGTAGGCTGTTTCGGCTGCTGGACAAAGACTCCGGGAGTTTGTGTGTTTAACGATCTGGGAAGGGAGATAAACAGGGAATTTGTAAACAGTGATGTCGTTGTGCTTTTATCTCCGGTCAGGTACGGCTGCTATAGTACTGCTATAAAACGGGTATGGGACAGAAGTATTCCGATTATCCTTCCATTTTTCAAGAAGATAAACAACGAGGTGCACCATGCCCCACGGTACAGCAAATATCCAGAATTGGTGATTGTCGGATATGGTGAGAACATCAGCGATTCCGAGGTGGAAACCTTCAAATCCCTAAGTGCTGCCAATGCAGTGAATTTTCAGACGAAAGAGGCCAGAGCCTACGTTTGCAGGGGAGAAAGGGATGTAGACCGGGTAATGCAATCGGTCAATTCCTATGTAAATGAAAAGGAAGGTGAAAAGGATGAAAAAAGTATGCTTCGTAAACGGTAGCCCAAGGGGGAAAAACAGCGCTTCCCAGTATCTTATAGGTGAGATGGGCAGGCAGTTGAATGAAAGTAAGGCAGAAGTGGAAGAAGTATGTATCGTAACCGCGCTGAAGAACGGAACCCGGAAGGGGGAATTTGAAAAAGTGCTGGGTGCCGACAGTATCGTATTTGTATTTCCACTCTATGTTGACAGTATTCCCTCCAGTATGCTGGATTTTCTGGATCAGCTTGCCGATTACAGGAAAAATGAAAAGCAGGAACTGACAGGTGCCAGGAAAGCTCCGGATGTTTATGCAGTCATAAATTGCGGTTTTGTGGAAGGCCACCAGAATATCAACGCAATGCAGATCATGCAGCACTTTTCAACGGCACTGCGTCTGAACTGGAGGTTCGGAGTCGGTATCGGGGCCGGAGAATTCATGAGGGAATCCCAGGCGATGCCTATGGAAAGTAAAGTCAAGCGAAAAGTTTATGAAGCTATTATCCAGTTGATTCAGGACATTGAAAGAAGCGAAGTGATTTTGAAAAAGAATATTTTTACGAATCCCCAAATATCTAAATCCCTGTTTATGCTTGCAGGAAGCTGGCATTGGAGAAGAATGGCGGGAAAGAACAAGTTGAAAAGAAAAATGCTATATGCCAGACCGCTGATTCAGGAATAACTATGTTTAGCAATGGGGGACCGGGAAACATGCTTCGTCTCCGGTAGAGAGACCTTTAACCGCCTGTGGGTGGCTTCAACAGCCGCTTGCGGGCGGTTTTTTGTCGCGTGTGCGGCTTCCTTACTGCTTTAAATAATGATATGGAAAATTGCTGAAATAAATAACTTTCCCAATAATATTAAATTTATGGTAAGCATTTAAGCCTTATTTAAGGTTTGATTTGTAGAATAGGAACATGAAAGTAAAAAGGTTTATCAGGATGCCGTTAGATATGGAAATGGAAACTTACTAGTATCTATAGCGGATAGTAGGCGAAGAAAGATGAACCGTAAAAAGGAGAATGATGTGATGAACAAAAAATTTAGAGGCTCCAAATTATTGGCAGTGCTTTTGTGTGCAGCCTTTTTGTCTTCCTGCAGTGACAATTCTGTACCGCAGGCGAATACGGCTTCTCAATCGACAGCAAGCACAGAAGCAAATACAAATAGCAGTGATAGCAAAAATGCAAGCCCAATTACAAAGGATATGGTCACCTATGCCAAGGATGACGATTACAGTGACTGGAAAAATGAAAATCCCAATTATATTGAACTGAAGGGAAACAACGCAAGCATAAAAGGCTCGGGTGCAGCGGTGAACGGCAGCAAGATTACAATAACTGCAGCAGGGGTGTATGCTCTTAGCGGTAAATTGGATAACGGTCAGATCCTTGTGGATGTACAGGATAAAGGAACCGTTAAACTGGTTCTAAACGGGGTAGAAATAAATAGCGCCGACAATGCGCCGATTTATGTGAAGAACGCAGGAAAAACCATTATTTCGTTGCAGGAAGGAACACAGAACGTTGTAACGGATGGTAAAAATTATGTTTTGTCCGATGCTGCGACCGATGAACCGAGTGCGGCAATCTTCAGTAAAGATAGTCTTACCATAAACGGAACGGGTAAATTAACTGTCCGCGCAAATTATAAAGATGGAATTGCCAGTAAGGACGATCTGAAAATTACCGCAGGAAATATTCAGATTTATTCAGCAGATGACGGATTAATGGGACGGGATATGGTAGCCGTTAAAGAAGGAAACATTACCATTGAAGCCACGGGTGATGGAATCAAATCCACCAATGATACAGACCCTGTAAAAGGATTTATCGCCCTTGAGGGAGGTGCTTTTACCATAAAATCAGGTGCAGATGGGATCCAGGCAGAAACCTCCGTACTGATAACCGGCGGGAAATTTACCATTACATCCAATGGAGGCAGTGCAAACGGAACGGTTAAAATGGGGGATAACCGGCAAAATCCCGTGGGGAAACAGGGGAATGCCACAACGACAAAAACTGATGAAACCGAATCACAAAGTGCAAAAGGAATAAAAGCCTCTGCCGACATCACCATCGGTGGAGGTACCTTCAGCATCGATTCTGCTGATGACGCGATACACAGCAACAATAGCGTTACCATAGCGGGTGGTGATATCTCCGTTACTTCCGGTGACGATGGAATTCATGCGGATTCATCCTTAACAATCAAAGATGGAAAAGTAGATATCAAAAAAAGCTATGAAGGAATCGAGAGTGCCCTTATAACCGTTTCAGGGGGCCGAACTCATATCATCTCCAGCGATGACGGCGTCAATGTGGCCGGAGGGAATGACGGGTCTTCTGTCAATGGACGTCCGGGGCAAAACTCTTTCAGCTCCTCCTCAAATAACAAGCTAACCATAAGCGGAGGATATGTTTCAGTGGATGCCACAGGGGATGGATTGGATTCAAACGGATCCATTGCTATGACGGGCGGTACAGTCGTTGTAAACGGCCCAACAGCCAGCAACAATGGTGCTCTGGATTATGACGGAACCTTTGAAATGAGTGGCGGATTCCTCATAACTGCCGGAAGTGCAGGAATGGCACAAGCTCCTTCCGAGCAATCGGGGCAGTACTCCATCGCTATGAATTATTCAAAGGCACAGCAGGCAGGTACTCTTGTTCACCTGAAAGATAGCAAAGGAAATACGGTGGCAACCTTTGCCCCTAAAAAGCAGTACCAATTCGTAGTGATTTCATCTCCTGCACTGAAAAAGGACACGGAGTATACACTTTACTCGGGAGGAACGTCAACGGGAAGCTCATCGGAGGGGCTTTATACGGGTGGCGAATACCAGAATGGAACAAAAATAGTGAGCTTTACCATTTCCAGCAGCGTGACATGGCTGTCGGAAACGGGAGTAACAACCGCCAGACCGGGTAATGCCGGGAGACCAAACGCCGGAGGACCAAACAATGGTGGATTTGGCGGCGGCAGGCAAGGACAGCCAGTTAAGTAAGGCGCCGTAAAATAATTAGCTGGTCTTTTTTGCGGGCCCGACTCGGACAGCGAACTTTACACATTAATTTCTGCGTAGCATCCAAATGACAGGTAGTTAGGTCAGTTGGATGCGGAGTAAATTCATATAAAGTTCGATGTTCATTGTCTCAATGAAGGGTGTAGCAAAATTATAGACCAGGTTATTATTTTACAAGTCCTAAGGAAGAGTGAAAATATCCGGGATAAGCAGAAGTGGGAGAAGCCCCTTAAAATAAAGGAGGCTTCTCCCATTTCTGTTTTATTTCTGCGTATTTGCAGCATTATCCACTTTGCGGCGGTTGAAGAAACTGCCCGGATTGAAGTGTTTCGAATGGACAGCAGTGTAGAATCCATAGGCTGCGTAAGGTACCAGCATAACAAAATAGATGAGAATATATTGGGACTTTGCCTCATTGATCAGGTGATATAAAAACCCGCCCAAAATGATGAGAGGAAGAAAAATAAAGCATTCATCCTGCTTTTTTAAGCGGCTGAACAGCGCAATGAAAAATCCGATCAACATGATTTGCTGGTAGATATTGAAATAAGCATGGAGGTATTGGCCCAAGCGTCCGGTGTATACGTTCTCCACGAAGGAGGGGACCGGGGATTGATGCTTTTTCACCTGGCTAACCCATATGGATTCGTAGGAGGGTTCATTCCATTGGCTAAGTACCTTATTGATAAAAAAAGTGAGAGCTTCCCGGGGATTTGCAGAAAAGTACGCCAGGCGTTCCTGAATATCTTCCCGGGCCTGACGGGTGGCAGCATCCCTGGAAAAATTATTATTTTTAAAGGCCTTTATCGTATAACCGTTATACCATCCCGGGGCCATGAAGGACTCTTGCAGGCCCATGGCAGTCCAAAGGATCTGGGGAACTCCATCTCCCAGTTCGGTGCCTGCCCGGGATTCGTAGCCTGAAAGAATCAATTGGTTGCAGCCGAGAGTTAATGCAACGGCACACGCAACCCAGAGGAGATTAAATCCTTGCTTCGTTTTTAATAAGTTCAGCAGGAGAATTATGCTCATGGCAATCAGTACGATCAAATAATTCAGCTTTGCCGTTACCGCTATGGCGATAAACACGGAGGAAATAAGCATCCAGTATTTTTTACCGGTCTTAATGTACAGGATCTCAAATACTACGGCCCACATTGCAAAAGCCAACCCCATGATATTCCCATAGATAAAGGTAGTGAACAGAATGGGCTGCAAGCATCCCGCAAGTAAAAATATGGTGAGCAGTTCAATTTTTTTATTGTTAAAAATAAGTTTGGCCAGTTGGATCAGTGCGATATATGCCGCATCCAGGCAAATGAGGTTTATTATACCCAAAGCGACATAGTTTTCAGTGCCGAAAATTCGCAGAAGCAATTCACAGATAAAGGTGAAGGACAATTGAAACGGATAATACCGGAAATAGGAATCCGCAGCTTGAAGGGGAGCGTAGCTGCCTTTTATAAAAGATTTGGCTGCGTTTACAATGGCACCGGAGTCTGCGGCAGGAACCGACTTTACAGCTATTACCCAAACTGCGCCGATGAGGGTGGTATAGGCGATCAATACGAGGGTGGCTATTTGGGGATTGATGGATTTCGCATAGGGTTTGAGCAGTTTCAACAAGAGGAGGAATGCAACAACAGTCAGGAGATTGAGGATAACACGGTCATGAGGATATAGTATGTGTTCCTCAACAAAATTAGCGGGATCCAGTACACTGGTGGATAGGATACCGGCTACGCTTAGAAATAAAAATAGAATACCAAGGAGACCGCAAATGAATAAGCCGCTGAATTTTACCGGATATTCCCATCCATCTGTTTTATTTACCACGGATTGCACCTCCCATATAATTTCTATACTCCGTTTTATTTTTCATAACCTATAGTACATCCGGTTTTCTCGTTTCAACCTGGATAGTATGATTATAGCATATTTTCTATCAAATCAGTGCATATAATGCAGGAAATGGATTGTCCGGCCCTAAGTTTTCCAGCCTTTGAAAAAATCTCAATTAATCAAAAGGGGATGTATCAAAACTTTACGTTTCGATACATCCCCATGTCTAAGACCTCATCTGTTTCCAAGCAGTATTGTCTTGGATAGATTGGGTCCTGACCACCGGACATGCATGCTGGCATTGCCGGCAGCATGTGCATATTCAACCGTCAGGGTATAGGCTGTACCGGCTGTTAGGCTTATGGTACCGCTTGCCTCGCTTCTTCCGCTGGTTGTCTTATTAATGATCTGGGTACCGCCAATCCATACCCTTGCTATGTTGTCACTGTCAGCATAGAAGGTAAAGGTGCCTGTTGAAGCAGGGACTACCTTACCGGTATAGCGAATGGAGAAATTGTCGATACCGATTCCGGCAGATGCATCTGGAGAACCGGTTCCTGTTTCATTATCAAGATCAAAATCAATGGCAGGGACGATGGATGTCTTTTTTAACGTTGTAAAGTTATTATCGCTGTAATAGTTTACGTTAAATACCGGAGCTGTTGATAAATCATTCCCTTTTATTGCCTGTACATCCGTCAGCGCCCAAGGATGCCCATCCGGGTAAAGCAACCCGTGGAAGGGCGTCGTTGGCTCGGCAGTAGCTGGATGTGAGGCATCATTTGCCCATGGGAATCTGCAATTATCCCTGCCGATGCCGGCTTCCCATAGTACATATCCGGTTTTTCCGCTGAAATAGCTGACGACACCGGGAACACTCTGGTTCTGGCGCTGCATGCATTCCGTATTCAAGGTGGAAGGACCTCCATCGGCGCCAGCGTATACGGTATAAACATGCCATGAATGGAAGTCGGAGAAGGAATCACCCAGGAAGGAAGGACCTGTTGATGTCATAGGAATACCGGTTCCCGTTTCACGAATCCACATACGCGCGTCATTCATGATTACCTGCGACATATGGCCGCCGAAAGTCCCGGCACCATTACCCGAATTTCCGGGCTCATTGTAGACTTCCCAGAAAGCGATTCTGCTGTCATTCTTATGTGCATTTACAACATCCTGTACATAGGCTTTTAAATTTGCCTTGTGGGAGGCATAATTATTCTTTACTGCAGTGCCCGGACACTGGAGCCATCTGCTGTTATGAACACCATAAACGGGTGCAGGATATACGTAGGAGGGGGAAGTAAGGTCATCCGGCGGCTGTGTCCAGCAATCATCAAAGAATACAAATTCGGTTTTCAGTCCGTATTTATTGGCTCTGGTCAGGAAATCCTCAATATTGTTGAGGAGTGCGGTCTTATTTTTCAAATATATGGCGTAATGTAAGTACACTCTTACGCAATTGATTCCATAAACGGATATATTGCGAAGTTCCCGGTCGTTGATTTCCGGATCATACTGATCCCACTGTTGGGCTTGGTTTACGGCATTGGTCGGTACGAATACCGCACCTTTAACCCATGCCCAATTATATACAGGGTTAGTAACGGTACCGTTATCAATGACCTGAACATTATCAAATTTCGCCGTTGAATTGATGGCTCTTACTCCGATGGTTCCACTGGTATAGGTACTGTCTACGGCGCTGATTACATGGGTTCCGTTAATATATACTTCGATGAATTTTCCTTCCGCAGATACCTTTAAGTGATACAGGGTATTCGGTGTAATCGTATACGGCACCGAAACGATTTCCGTCCAGTTGTTCGCAGCTTTTCCGAGTACCACCAGGCCGCTTGCCGAATTGATTCCAGCATAATATCCATTATAGCTGTTGGTGCCTACCGCCGGAGAGCTTACCCTGAAGATTAATCCTGCATCGCCGGAGGAAGAACAGGAAACATCCGCTTCATATACAAAGCTGGAATAAGTGTTTGCACTCACGATGGATTTATATCCCAGTCCGCTGTTTACGGTGTATTGACCGTTTGTAACAGCCCATGTTCCGCCGTATGGGGTCCAGCCATTTGCATTTCCTCCGTCGAAGTTGAAGCTATAGGAAGATACTGTGGATACGGTGATATTGTCAAAGTGAACATGGTTGTTATATCCGCCCCTTACGCCAACCATGCTGGAGGTTATGTAGGAGGAATCATTTACATCGATCATCAGGTTTCCATTTAGGAATACCTTTATTTGGCTGTTATATCTCACTATTTTAATGTGATACCAGGTACCTGCTTTTATTGCGGTGTTTGCACTTGCAATTGAAGTCCAGTTATTATTATGTTTCCCCAGCCATACAGTTCCGTTTGTATCGATACCGGCGGAGTAGCCGGTAAAACTGTCGCTGCCTGTCGTCGGATTGGATACGGAGAATATAAGGCTGCCTTGCCCGGAATTTTGCACGTTTATATCACCTTCAACCACGAAGTTTGTCTGTGCGGTAACTGCGATAACAGATTTGTCAAAAGCTCCGGAGGTATCGCTGTACTCTCCGTTTTCAACAGCCCAGGTGCCTCCATAGGTAGTCCATCCCGTTGCTCCGTTGGAGAAATCCGTACTATAAGTCTGGGCAGCGGATACTTTTGTTGGTGTGATTCCAATAGAAATTCCCAGGGTCAACAGTAGGGCCAAAATTAAAAATGCACTTATACTTCTTCTCATGTCTTCTACCTCCTGATCAATGTTTGTTTTCCAATAAAGCATCAAAATACCTGCACCTTTCGAGGGTTCATCATCTCCTTTCATTAATTTCCTGTTATTTTAGCGGTGACAGATATTTGTGGATTGGGATTGCTATCATTTTATGGGAATAATAAACAATAGCAATCTGATACTCATTTTACACTTATCCTTTCTGAGTTAAATAGAGAATTAGGACATGAATTGTAAAGACATGTCTCAAATATTTAGTGCTTCTATTTCCAGAATAGATTGACGGGGATGATACTGGAATGTTATAATGAATTTTAATTCATTCAAAAAAGGAGAGAGTTTGCCTTGCCAAGAACAAAGGAACAGTATGCTGAAATGCGCAGTACGACAAAAGAGAAAATAACAGCAGCGGGGCTTCAGTTGTTCTCCCATAAAGGACTTGCTGCAACAAGCATCAATGACATTGCTTCTCTTGCCGGCATCAGTACGGGCTTACTGTATCGGCATTACAAATCCAAGGAAGAGTTGTTCTGTGAATTGGTGGAAAACGCAGTTAGAGAAAACCAGGGCGTAGAAGAGGTTCTTACATTACAAATCTCTCCGGCCAATATCATAAAGCGGATTACCAAGGAAGTACTGGATGCCCTGGTGGAAAGCGATGAAGCCGCACAGTATTTAGTGCTGATGTCGCAGTCGGTTTTAGCCGGGAATATGCCTGAAAAGGCCCTGGAACTGCGGAAAAATGATTTTGCATTGTTTGAGCAGACCGCAGAGCTTATTGCAAAGGGACAGAAACTTGGAGAGATTAAAAGTGGTGATCCGCTTCAAATGGCAACTTTTTATTATTCCGCCATTCAGGGGTTGGGGATGTATAAGCTTGTTTTGGGCGATAAATTTATACCGCCAAGTGTCGAACTTGTAACATCATTTTTGATCAAAGGGGAACCATAAAAATGCAGGAGAATAAAAATGAGTAGATGGTTTAAAATTGATAATGCAGGAAAAATATTTACGGCTGTTGCCAAAGCATCCAATACCTCAACGTTCAGAGTTTCAATGATCCTGACCGAACCTGTACAGCAGGGGCTGCTGCAGGAGGCAGTTGATATAGTGATTAAAAGGTTTCCGACATTGGCGGTAAAACTTTACAAAGGAGTGTTTTGGGACTTCCTGGGCGAAAATAGCAACAAACTGTTAATAAGGAAGGAAGCGGAATACCCCTGTTATCCCATAAAAGCTTCATTGAATAATGGGTATCTTCTTAGGGTGCTATACTTTAATCGCCGGATTTCAGTAGAGGTATTCCATTCCTTAACGGATGGGTCAGGGGCTGTTGAGTTTTTAAAAGCTTTGGTATACCAATACTTATGCCTCACAGGCAAAAGTATGGAGGACGAAGGCATGATTTTGCTGCCTGAAGAACTACCCAGCAAGTACGAAATCGAAGATAGTTTTGAAAAATATTATCAACCCGTTCCGACGAATCCGGTAGAGGAACCGAAAGCTTTTCACATAGAAGGTACACCCATCGAACCCCTTGGGAATAACGTCATCCATGGTGTAGTAAGTGCATCCGCGTTGAATGCAGCAGCGAAACAAAGTGGAGCGACGATAACGGAATATTTGGCGGCAGTGCTGATTTACGCCATCTATTCGGAAATGATGAAGTATGGAATTTATAATGAGCCGGTAAAGGTTGCGATTCCTGTGAATCTGCGGAAAATATTCCCGTCGAAAACACTTCGGAATTTTTTTACCGTAGTTAATGTAGGAATTCAGGTTTCAGAGGATGTTACTTTTGAAGCCATCGTAAAAGAGGTTTCCCTGCAATTAAGGGAAAAAACGAAAAAGGAAAAATTGCAGGAGGGAATTGTAAAAAATATTAAATATGAAAAAATGCTTGCAGCAAGATTTGTTCCCATCGGCATTAAGAATATGGCCATGCGCTATGGGTTTGAGAATTTTGGACAAAACCGTAAAACAATTACGCTGTCCAACCTCGGAAATACAAAACTACCTCACTCCATGAGCAGCTATGTGGATGGAATGGAGGCTGTTCTGTATCCCACGGGGAAAAGTCCTATGAACTGCGGTGTATGCTCGGTAAATGATAAGTTAACAATTACATTTTCACGCACGATTATTGAAGCGGAAATAATAAAAAGTTTTTTTAGTTTCCTTTCACAGAATACCGGTATTGATGTGAAAATATATTCAAATCAGTGGGGGATGAATCGATGAACAAATGTAAACATTGCAAAGTGCTTATGGATGAAAATTTGCATAAATGCCCGCTGTGCCACAGAGCCGTCGGAGATAAAAAGCTGTCCTCGGAAAATCCATGGTACCCCTCTTATGATATGGAGAAAACGAGTCCTTCAAGAGGCTTTCTTTTTAATTTAATATTGTTCTTATCCATCGCAATTATCAGTACATGTTTGCTTATTAACCTGCTCACGGACGCAAGGCATCTATGGTTTTTATATGTAGCAGGTCCGGTGCTTTATCTTCTTCTGCTGATTAATAATACCATACTTTCCAAAACCCATGCAGGAATGAAAATATTACTGCAGGTGCTGGGGATTTCAGGAATATTGTTTATGATAGACTTTCTTTCGGGCTATTACAGGTGGTCTGTGAATGTAGTGATTCCTTTTCTGGTTATTGCCGGAACTTTTTTGATTACGATCATTATATGTACAAAAAAGATGTTGTGGAATGAGTATGTAGGCTATGTGTTTGTTATGATTTTTTTAGGGTTTATGCCGATTCTGCTGTACTTCATCGGGGTTTCCAATTCGATATGGGCAAGCTGCGTATCCGCTTTATATGCATTGTTGACCACAGTAGGTATGATTCTGTTCTCCGATAAAAAATTCAAAAATGAGTTTTTACGCAGATTTCATTTTTAAAGCAGGAGAATAGAAAAACCTGTTAGGCAATAAAAAATGAAAGAGGTGTTCTGATGAACAATTTTATTGTAAGGAACTTATCCGAGGTAAACGATAACCATTTCCAACAAGCAGTACGGGTATTTGTTGATAGTTTCTTCAAATACCTTAAGTATTTATCTAGTGACAAGGAAAAATTTATCAGGGTGTTTTCTGCTTTTTTTGTCAAAGAACACTTTTTCGTTTGCTTACTTGACAATCGAGTTGTTGGAATCATTGCTTATTCCACCAGCGGAAGACACTGCCAGAATGTAGATAAAAAATTATTGTTTAAGGAGTTCGGCCGGATAAAAGGATATTTTCTATACAGTACACTGGCCAAAAAGCCGATTCCCATTGCGGGCAATCAAGCCTATATTGAAGATGTGGCCACCGATGAGGCCGCTCGTGGCAAAGGTGTTGCCACAAGGATGATGGAACACCTGATGCAAACTTTGCAGTTTGAGGAATATACGCTTGAGGTTGTAGATACCAACACAAGTGCCATAAGAGTGTACGAGAAATTAGGGTTTAAAACGTTTTTAAGGAAAAAACAGCGCCTGTTTCGTAAGATGGCAGGATTTAATGAAAGGCTATATATGAAGAAACAGTTATAGAAGCAGGGAAAATCAAAGATCAGTTAACCGGATGATAGAACAATCGATGAACTGATCTTTGACTTTAAAAACTATTCAGAATGGGTTATTTCCTTAGTTCCTGCTTTCCGGTTACTTTACTTGTAGTATCCATTTTGAAGGTGGCTTTGGCATCATCGTTTGTAAAATATACGTTTCCATCCACTGTAGCATCCACTAACTCGAAGTCCTTGGCGGTAACGTAAAGGTCACCTTTGAAAGTACCGCTTTGGATTCTGGCTTTAGGACTATTGATGGTTAGTTTTGGAGCTGTCAATGTATATCTGGCAGTTACATTTCTGTTTTCATCCTGAGCGTAGAGCGCGATCTTACGTTGAATAACGTCCTTGCCCGCAGAATCCTTCTTACCGTTTTTAAACTCGCCATCCAGTACAAGGTCCTTATCAATGGCCAAATCCTTTGTTGTACAAATAATCCATGTACCTGTGCTGCTGATTGCCTTTTGAAAAGCAGCTGCGGTATCTACTATGGAAGCTGTTGTTACCACATCCGGTGATGCTTCCGCGGGTGTTGTTTGTTTGGGTGTTGGTGATGGCGTAGGTGCTGGAGCTAGTGGAGCACATCCTACTACCAACGTGGTTAATAAGGCTAAAGATAATAATACAATTTTAGCTTTCATTTTAAACTCTCCTTGATTTTAAAAATAGTATTTAAACACATTATTACCCAACGAGTAAAAATTATTATGGCGAAGCTGCTAAACATAAAAAATTATATGCCCTGGATTCCAGAAGAAGGAAAAAGCATCGAAATTAGTTTTGGAAGGTGAAAAGATGGCGTTTAATAAGTGCCTCGATTACTATAAAAAACTTAACCAGAAATAAGTAGTTCATAGCACCCTTATTAAAATATGAGGGTGCTTTTCATTGGGGGAGATGTCTCCATAGCATGGATAAGTACTGCTGTAAAGAACAGTAGAAGGAGGAAGGGCTCCGGATACCGCCTCCTTTTATATAAACAGACATGAAAATAAAAGACAACGCGAGTAATTTTGAGAAAGAAAAAGAAATTATAGGTTCAGCTTTGCTGGTTAAATACTGTTTACGCTGTTTTTTACAAGATAGGCTTGATACGGAAACCAATATTTAGTATTATTAAAAAAGGTCAGGAAAGGTCAAATTATCGATAGGCTTGGTTGTTTAAGGGAATATAAGCCTTCCGGGTTTACCTAAAAATGAGGAATCCGGAAACTTGCTTAGGAGGCTGCGAGTTTTAAAAGGATATGTAATTTAAAGGCTTTATTGGATATAAAAAGAATGGAGGAAGGAAAGCATGAACATAGAAAAATTTACCGAAAAGGCACAGGCTGGGGTTTCTGCAGCACAGGACATCGCTGTACGGATGGGGCACCAGCAGGTCGATGGAGAGCACATCCATCTTGCACTGGCAAATCAGGAAGATGGTCTCATACCAAAGCTTATAGGGTATATGGGGCAGGATGTTTTGTTGTATGCAAAGGATATTGAAACAGAACTTGAAAAGCTTCCCAGGGTGTACGGCAGTGGTGCTTCCAGCATATATGCCACACGGCGTTTTAACGAAGTGCTTCTCCAGGCTGAGGAGGAGGCAAAGCGTTTTAAGGATGAATATACAAGTGTCGAGCATATTTATATGGCGTTATTAAAAGAAAGGAATACACCCTCACAGGCAATTTTCAAACGCTATGGTATCACGCTTGAAAGGTTTATGGCTGCACTGGGAAAGGTGCGGAGCAATCAGCGAATTACGTCTAAAAATCCGGAAGAAACCTATGATGCGCTAAAAAGGTTTGGGCGCGATTTGGTAGAGCTTGCAAGGCTTGGAAAACTCGATCCGGTTATCGGCAGGGATGCCGAGATCCGGCGTGCCATCCGTATTTTGTCCAGAAGGACAAAGAACAACCCGGTATTAATCGGAGAGCCGGGGGTGGGAAAAACAGCCGTTGTAGAGGGACTTGCACAAAGAATATTAAAGGGAGATGTCCCGGAAGGATTAAAGGATAAGACGATTTTTGCCCTGGATATGGGCGCTTTAATTGCCGGGGCCAAATACAGGGGTGAATTTGAGGAGAGGCTCAAGGCTGTATTAAATGATGTCAATCAATCCGACGGCAGGATTATCCTTTTTATTGATGAACTTCATAATATCGTAGGTGCAGGCAAGGCGGAAGGGGCCATGGATGCGGGCAATATCCTGAAGCCCATGCTGGCCCGGGGAGAACTTCACTGTATCGGTGCTACTACCCTTGATGAATATAGAAAATATATTGAAAAGGACGCTGCGCTTGAGAGAAGGTTCCAGCCCATTGTGGTAGATCAGCCTACGGTAGAGGACACCATCTCGATTCTGAGAGGGTTGAAGGAGCGTTTTGAAATCCACCACGGGGTCAGGATCACCGACAACGCCATTATTGCCTGTGCAGTATTATCAAACAGGTATATCAGCGACCGCTTTCTGCCCGACAAGGCCATAGACCTTATGGACGAGGCCGCTGCCATGATACGGACGGAAATTGACAGCATGCCTACGGAGCTTGATGAAATATCCAGACGCATCATGCAGTTGGAAATAGAGCGCCAGGCCCTTAAAAAGGAGGAGGACGAGATTTCCAGGGACAGGCTTTCGGCTTTGGAGAAGGAAGTAGCCTCCTTAAAAGATAACTCCGATCGGATGAAAGCCCAATGGGAACTTGAAAAGGAAAATATCAAGAGAGAGAAAGAGATAAAGCAGCAAATGGAAGAGGTTAAAAGGCAGATCGAGGAGGCTGAAAGGTTCTATGACCTTAACACCCTTGCAGTTTTAAAGCATGGCAAGCTGCCGGAACTGCAAAAGCTCCTGGAAGAAGAAAAGCTGCGTAAAAAGTCAAATGAGAATGTGCTTTTAAAAGAAGAGGTCACCGAGGAGGAGATTTCCGAAATTGTTTCCCGGTGGACGGGAATACCTGTAACCAAGCTTATTGAAAATGAAAGGGATAAGCTTTTAAACCTCGAGGAAATACTGCATAAGCGCGTAGTGGGACAGGATGAGGCTGTATTGGCGGTAAGCAACGCGGTCATCCGTGCCAGGTCAGGCTTAAAGGATCCCAAAAAGCCCATCGGCTCGTTTATTTTTCTTGGGCCGACCGGTGTTGGAAAAACGGAGCTCGCAAAGGCATTGTCCGAAGCCCTTTTTGACAGTGAGGAAAATGTGGTCCGCATCGATATGTCGGAATACATGGAAAAGCATGCAATCGCAAGGCTGATCGGCGCACCTCCCGGCTACGTGGGATATGAGGAGGGAGGGCAGCTTACTGAGGCTGTAAGAAGAAAGCCCTATTGTGTAATACTTTTTGACGAGATTGAAAAGGCACATCCGGAAGTATTTAACGTGCTTTTACAGCTTTTGGATGATGGCCGGTTAACGGACAGCCAGGGACGGACTGTGAATTTTAAAAATACGGTTGTAATTATGACTTCCAACATTGGAAGCCAGCATCTTTTAAACGGCATCCAATCAAAGGGCGAAATTGATGAGGCTGCAAGAGAGGCGGTAATGGGAGAATTAAACCGGCACTTTAAGCCTGAGTTTTTAAACCGTGTCGATGAGACGGTTCTTTTCAAGCCCTTGGGGCAGGGAGAAATCGTTAAAATCATCGACCTTGCCTTGAAGGATATACAAAGAAGGCTTGAGGACAGACGCATGAATATTAAGGTTTCGGACGGGGCAAAGCAGTTTATGGCACAGAATGCGTATAATCCTGTATTTGGTGCAAGGCCCGTAAAAAGGTACATGCAGAAATTCATAGAAACCGAAATAGGAAAAATGATCATTAAGGGAGATGTAGTTGAGGGAAGCAGTATAAATATTGATTATCTGGACGATGAGCTCAAAATCAGTACAAAAGAAATTTGAAGATTCCGCCACCCAATGGAGGATGGAATCAAAATGAAGGAACGGTTCTTCCACCGAAGCACGGAAAAATAATAGCGGATACAAAAAGGCCCGTATGTAACATCAGTCAAATGATGCTGATACGGGCCTTTTGCAGTCGTCTTATCCCAATAAACTTCGATTTTGGGTATAATTTATTCATTTTGAGTATTTATGTAAAGTAGAATATTGTTTATACTATATAAATAAGGAAGTCTGTGCATTGTTGGTTTTAAGCAACTACTACCACATATGGAAGGGAATTCTATGTTCAAAATTAGTCTCATGAAACGGAAGTTGTTTTTTAATTGGTTAATTTCGTATTTATCCGTGTTGCTCGTTGCGGCATCCATTATTTCGATTATCTATTATAGAGTGGAAAGAACGATTGAAAATGAAACGGATAGAGCGAATGAATTACATTTAAGTAAAATCCAGAAGACGGGTGATCTTAGACTGAATGATATGAGCAGCATAGCCCGCCTTGTTGGAATCGATCGAAGAGTAAGAACCCTTGCGAATATAAAACCGGACTTTGGGGCAGAGCACCAACTGGATATCATAAGCATTAAAGATTTTTTAAATATAATAAAGGTTTCTAATGGCTTTATTGATCAGATTTATATTTATTTTAGGAATACGGATTCATCCATAAGCAGTGATTGCCATGTAGACAGCGAACTATCCTACAGGCTTTTTAACAGTGATAAGGCAATCTCTTTTGAAGAGTGGAAGCAGATTGTCAATAAAAGGTATCAAGGCAACTTTGTTAACGACTTGACGCTCAATATCGGAGATGGAAAATACGATGCTGTCAGCTTTATACAGTCCATACCCGTAGAAGAAGTAAGTGCATATACGGCGAATATTGTGATACAGTTTAATCGGGATAAATTTCAGGAGGTTTTACGAAGTGTGGTAAGTACAGACCAAAACATTGTCATGCTGGTAAATAATGATGAGGTGATCGCCTCTACAAGCACTGACAATGTGATTGATACGAAAAAATTTGCCAGTTTAAAAGAAAAAAGTGGCTTTTTTTTTGATTCCGTAAATAATAAGAAAGTAATGGTGTCCTATATAAATTCGGATATACCCGGGTATCGATATATTTCCATCATTCCGTATAATATTTACCTGGAAAAGGTTATAAATTCACGCAGATTGGTCCTGATCATATCCATTTCCTTTATTATTCTGGGTGCTCTAGGCGTTCAGTATATTGTAAGGAGAAACTATAATCCAATTAACACCCTGATTGAAAATATTACAAAGAAGTCAGGGATGCCATTGGAAAGCCAGCGGGATGAACTGAGCTTTATCCAGTCCGTGCTTACCAACACCATGGACGAGAATGATAAAATTATCAAAAAAATGAAGGAAAATGAAGATGTAATCCGAACCAGTTTTCTTGAAAGACTGCTAAAAGGAAGGGTTGATGAGAGTAAGATAACAGAGGAGATTTTGAGGGATTTTGAGTTGTCCTTCGAGAGTCAAAACTTTGCGGTGATGCTCTTTGTCATAGAAGGCCATGATCCGGCAGAGGATGTTGGAGAGGAAATGTATGGAGTCAAACTTCTGCATTTTATTATCACCAATGTTGTAGGAGAGTTAATAAATCAATCGAATAAGGGGATGATGGTTGAACTGGATAATTCCACCATCGCATGTATTGTTAATATAAGGAATTCCGATGCAGATAACGAGCAAACGAAAAGAGAGATCGTAGAAGCGGTTAAAAGTGCGCAGCAGTTTGTAAATGAGCATTTCAAGATACGTTTTTCCGCCTCCTTAAGTAATATATACGATACGTTCAGCGGAATTGCATTTGCCTATAGAGAAGCATTAAACGCGATGAATCATAAAGCCTTTATGGGGGAAGGCAGCATTATATGCCATGATGATGTTGCAAAGCTGGATAACTTTTATGAGTATTCCGCAGATACGGAATATAAGCTGATGAATGTGATAAGGGAAGGAAACTTTACAGATGCTAAAAAGATCGTGGACGGTATCTTTGAAAGCAATTTCAACAACCTGTCGCTGACGGTGGAAACCGGTGAATGTCTGGTCTTCGATTTGCTGGGAACGTTAATTAAAATTGTTGACGATAATGTACTGATGGACAAATTGCAGCCCATAAGCAGATTGAAAAAATGCAGCACCATTCATCAGATAAAAGCCGAAATTATTAGTTTGCTGGAGTATATTTGCGAGTATTTCCAGCAAAAAAATAAGGTGAAGAGTGAATATAAGCTGAGCATGGACGTGATGGACTATATTGAAAAGAATTATAAAAATGAGAATTTGAACGTGGCAATGATTGGCGAGCACTTTAACATGACGTCAAATTATCTGTCCAGAATGTTTAAAACTCAGGTAGAGGAAGGTTTACATAACTATATTGAGAGAATCCGAATAGAAAAGGCAAAGGAACTCATGGGCAGTGAGAAGCTGAATATCCTTGAAATTGCGAAGGAAGTCGGGTATAGCAACAGCAAGACCTTTATCCGCGTATTTAAAAAGATCGAGGGAACAACCCCGGGTAAATACAGAGAATTAATTTAATCAAAGCAGCCTATGGATAGGCTAGAGGGGGTCTAAGGAAAAAGTATTCTATCGATTTTGCTGCATCCGTGTGTGGTACCGCAAGCGGCTCACAAAAAAGAATACTATGTTTTCTTAGGCCTTCTTTGTGCAATGAATACTATAATCATGCACAAAAGAATATAAAAACCTTTTGTGTGTGATATAGATGCTTTTTTGGGAATCCATTTGCCTTTTTGAGTATTTACAGGATAGCAAGGCATGGGTAGCTTTTTAAGCCTGTAAGCATATATGCCGGGGATTTGGCTTCTCGGCAGCATTTGAGAACACTTTGCTGCCTGAAAATTATAGAAGGGGTGGAATTATGAGAATGTTTCCGCTCTTTTGAGTATTTACGCAAGTGGGAGCGGAACATATAATTAACTCATGATTTCCAAAGCGATGAATGCCGTGCGGATGCATGTTAATTTGGAAATAAAGCGCATAGTATAGATATTCAACTTTAGACCTGAATGTATCCAGCGGTAAAACTGCCCCAAAACCCGGTCATTTTTACCACTGGAAATTATAAGGTTTAAAGGTGGATATCTATAAGGAAAAGGAGATGAAAGGGTACTATTTTAAAACAAATCTCAAGTCTTAACAGTTAATTTACTAAAAACTTAGAGGAGGATGTAGAATGAAGAGATTACTCTCAGGAATCCTGGCAGGAGTTTTACTCAGCAGCACTTTGGTAGGTTGCAGCGGGGAAAAGAAAAACACCGGTGATACTCCGGCAAATACAAGTGCACCCGCGGCAAGCGGAAATCCTTATCCGGTAAAGGGCAATCCAACTTTGAAGGTATGGGCCGGAAATATTTCTTCCAAAGCGATCAAAACAAATACGGATGCTCTCTGGGAACCGGAACTGCAAAAAATAACAGGGGTCAAAATCGATTGGACACATTCCATGTCAGCGGACCAGTTTAATTTAATGCTCGCTTCCGGAGACCTACCGGATATAATTTATTCCGACTGGATCTATAATTACGCGGGCGGTCCCACAAAAGCAATCGAGAATAACTTGATCATACCCTTAAATGATGTAATTGACAAATATTCTCCGAACTTAAAAAAATACTTAAAAGAACATCCGAATGTTGATAAAAGGCTGAAAACGGATGAAGGCAAATACGGCGTATATCCGACGATTCGCGACGACATGACGCTGCGGGTTTATTTCGGTCCCATGGTGCGTAAAGACTGGATGGACGAACTATCCATCAAAACTCCGGAAACCATTGATGACTGGTATACGATGCTGAAGACCTTCAAGGAGAAAAAGAACCTCTCGGCAGCATTATCCTGGGAAAATGGCGGAAATAAGGGCCTGCCTCCAAGAGATACCGGGCTCATCGGCTCTTATGGCTTATACTATGGAATGTTTATAAAAGACGGTAAAGTTAAGTATGGTCCTGCAGAGCCTGAATATAAGGATTTCATGGCTACCATGGTCAAATGGTATAAAGAAGGACTGATTGATCCGGATATCGCTACCGTTGACAAAAAGGTAATAGACTCTAAATTTACAAGTGAAAAAACTGCCGTTACGTTTGGTTTGTTGGGCGGTGGAATCGGCACCTATATGAGCACAATGGAAAAGACAAACCCCAAAGTAAATATTGAAGGTATTCCTTATCCGGTATTGAAAAAGGGTGACAAACCTCAAATCTCCTCCATCTCCGGAGTGTTTGGGCCTTACCAGGCAGCCATCTCAACCAACTGCAAGAATGTGGAAGCTGCCGCTCGATGGCTTGACTATGCCTATAGTGAAGAAGGGCATATGTTCTACAACTTTGGAACAAAAGGGGTAGCCTACAATTTGGAAAACGGATATCCTAAATATACGGATGATATCATGAAATCAACACTGGGAGCCAGAGAAATCCTGGGTAAGTACACTCCGATCAATGGAGCTTTTATCAATGATGTAAGATCCTTCGAGCAGTACAGTGTATCCAGAAAGCAGCAAACAGAGGCCATCAAAACCTGGACGACAGAAACACAGAAGTATCTGATGCCGGAGGTATATCCTACTGCCGATGAAATGGCGGAAATCTCCACTTTGATGAATGATATAAAGAGCTATGTAGATGAAATGTACTTTAAATTCCTCTTCGGAAACGAGAAAATCGAAAACATGGACAGTTACTATGCACGGCTGAAAAAGTTAAATGTTGATAAGGCAATTAGCTTATACCAGAAGGCATATGACAGATTCCAAAAGAGATAAGGTAACGAAGTGATTTAAATCAGCAGAGGATAAAGTTCACACCTTTATCCTCCGTGTTGTCTAAGAGTAAAATATCTTGCTTCGTAATTTGGGGGTACAGGGGGCGATAGCCTCCCTGTTGGCCGCTCCAGCGGCCAAAAAAAGTCTCCCCCTTCCTCGGGAAGGGGGTAGGGGGATGGGCCAAATTATGAAGTAAGATATCAGCTTTGTTGCAAAATCCGGTTAAAATATATAAGGGGATTGATCTTATGGAAATGGTAAAAGCAAAAAGCATTACAAAAAATAACAAAGAAATGGGGTTCATCCCCAAGATTACGCAGGACTTTAAAAAATATAAATACTTATACTTGATGGTACTTCCGGTTTTGATTTATTATATCATATTCCATTATGCACCTTTGTACGGTGCTACCATTGCCTTTAAGAATTTCAGTCCTGGCAAGGGAATTATGGGAAGTCCGTGGGTAGGATTCAAGCATTTTGAAGCCTTTTTAAGCAGTGTTTATTTTTGGAGAGTATTCAGTAATACACTCATGATTAATATTTTAGAGTTAATATTCGGATTCCCGGCACCGATTCTCTTAGCTCTTTTATTGAATGAAGTACGGAACAGTGCCTTTAAAAGAACCATTCAAACCGTAACCTATATGCCTCACTTTATTTCTCTGGTTGTTGTATGTGGTATGATCGTTGATTTTACATCCTCAGAAGGTGTTTTCAATAGTATTATTACAGCTCTCGGAGGGGAAAAAGTATTATTTTTACAAAAGCCTGAGTACTTCAGGACCATCTATGTAGCTTCAGGGATCTGGCAGCAAATCGGATGGGGATCAATTATATATTTGGCTGCATTAAGCTCGATAGATCCAAGTCTATATGAAGCAGCATATATGGATGGAGCCGGCAGATTAAGGCAGCTATGGCATGTAACGCTTCCAGGTATAGCACCTACCATTGTTATTTTATTGATTTTGAACCTGGGAAAAATGATGAATGTTGGCTTTGAAAAGATCATCCTTCTTTACAACCCTGCGACTTATGAGACTGCAGATGTTATATCAAGCTTTGTTTACCGGAGAGGTTTAAGAGAATCCAACTGGAGTTTCGGCTCAGCGGTAGGGCTTCTTAATTCCGTAATAAATCTTGTATTAATTACAGCATCGAATAAAATCAGCAGAAAACTAAATGAAACCAGTTTGTGGTAAGGAGGATTTATGATAAGGAATAAGAGCATATCAGAAAAAATGTTTGATTTACTCAATGGTGCAATTATGATTCTACTTATGCTGCTGTGTTTATACCCGTTATTATATGTAGCATTTGCATCCATCAGTGAAGGAACCCGGTTGATCAGCCACAGCGGATTACTCATAAAACCTCTGGGAGTGAACTTTTCATCCTATAAAATGGTTTTTGAAAACCCTATGATTCTACAGGGGTATGGAAATACATTATTCATTGTTATCGTTGGTTTGATCGTGAATCTTCTAATGACATCCCTGGGAGCCTATTTTCTATCAAGAAAAGGGATGTACTGGAAAAAGTCCATCACCATGTTCATTGTATTTACCATGTTTTTTGGCGGCGGATTGATCCCATTTTACCTCACTATTAAAGGGCTGAATTTAAATGATACCTTATGGGCAGTAATCATTCCCTATGCTATTAACACATACAACTTGATTATTATGAGGACTTCCTTTGAAGCAATTCCTGAATCGCTGGAGGAAGCTGCAAAAATGGATGGGGGGAATGATTTTGATGTACTCTTTAAGATTGTGCTTCCTTTATCCATGCCGGTCATCGCTGTGATGATCCTATATTATGGAGTCGCTCACTGGAACAGTTGGTTCCCTGCCATGATGTTTATAAGGAAAAGGGAACTATATCCTCTCCAGTTGATCCTGCGGGAAATACTGATTGAAAATAATACGGATGCCATGATGACCAATGCAGGGGTCAACATAGAAGACTATCTTACAGCCACTCTGACCGTTAAGTATGCGACTACCATGATTGCCACAATACCTATTTTATGTGTATATCCCTTCCTTCAAAAGTATTTTGCTAAAGGGGTAATGATTGGCGCGGTTAAAGGATAATAAAAATATACGAATAATAATAGGAGATGTGACGGAATGAAATATATCGATGATTTGGGCTTGTTGAAGAATAAGGCAGAGCATTCACAGAAAGCAAAAGAGATGCTTAAGGAAATGGATGAGAGTGTGAAACTCTGGATGGATATTTTCAATGATAGTCCGGAAAAATTGAGCGGTTGGGGACACCAGTACTTCTGTGAAGAAGACGGAGGGAAGCTTGCTTTTGATTTGGATAAGCCCAATTCGCACCTGTGCAGCATTTGTGGAAGGGAATATAAGGGTGGAGGCTATGACGCAGCGTGGATCTACATTTACCGTTATGAGGCTGTGATGTCGGCGTTCAAATCAGCTGTTCTGTACAAATTGAAGCATGAAAAAAAGTATCTGGATTACACGCAGCGCGTCATCGGGTTTTATAGCGATCATTACGACGAGTTTGAAGTGCATGGCAAGGGCCCTACCACCTCCGGCAATGGAAAAATAACGCCGCAGGCGCTGAATGAAGCTATATTTATCGTAAGGGCAGTGAATATTCTTGAACTCCTGAAGGAAGATCTGGATAAGGAATTCCTGGACAGTGTCTCCAATAAGTTTTTGAAACCTGCTGCGTATTTTATCGATGAACAAAAGAAAAGCATTCATAATATTCCATGCTGGATTAATGCAGGAGTAGCGGCTGCCGGATTGTTTACAGGAGATCAGGATCTCATCTACAGAGCCTTTGATTCCGAGTTTGGTCTGGAAAATCAGTTGACCCAAGGGGTCACGAAAGATTATTTCTGGTATGAAGGGTCGATACACTACAACTTCTTTACCATTGAGGCTTTTTTGAATACCCTGCTTTTTGCCGGAATCTATGGTAGGAAGGTGAGTGAAAAAGGCCTGGATATCGTAAAAAATATGATGTTCGCTCCTTACATCTATGCATTTGACAATTTGATCCTTCCGAATCCCAATGATGGATGGCCGAATTTGAGTCTGAAGACTTACAGCTTTCTCTATGAAATAGCCAGGAAGGTCTTCCGGGAGGAGACCTTTGAGTACATCCTGCACAAAATCGATGCCTCTCCGGTTAAAAGGTATTCCGTACCTTTAACCCAGCCTTACTATTATGAAGAAAAAAGCCTTGAATGGCTGCTGTTTGGCGATTGTGAATATAGAGAAGGAACTTTGGATTTCGGAGGTAAATCCTATGATTTCAGTACGTCCAATTTTGCCATTCTGAAAAATACGAATATCAACACCTTTATCAAGTATGGACATCGGTCTCCGAGCCATGCCCATCCGGATAAAATGAATCTGGAAGTTATGGCCTATGGAGAGATCATCAGCCGGGATTTATCTAACTGCGGGTATGCAGCCAGACTGTGCAATGAATTCCACAGGACCACGGCTGCCCACAATACGGTGATGGTAGACGGAGAAAGCCATCCTTCAACGAAAGAGGGCAAAACTCTTGCCTTTGATGAAACGCTGAACAGCATCAGGGTCTTGTCGGAAGAGGTCTATAAAGGAGTTCATTTTACCAGGGAAGTGCAGCAGAAAGAGGACGGATTTGTGGATACTTTTGAAGCTGCTTCTGCAGAGAACCATGTCTATGATTGGATTTTCCATGTAGAGGGTGAATTGACCGCTCTACCGGATGGAGTCAGTGCCGGCCTTGGATTTAATCAAAATGGATACCAGCACTTTTCGGATGTTAAAAAGTTGAATGGCTCTTCACAGACGCTGGAAATCCAATGGCAGTTTAAAAACGGAGTCACCGGAATTCAAAGCTTGAATACGGAAAATGCAGAGATCTACTTGTGTAAAAGCTATGATAATCCCGTGAATTTTTACAGGAACACAGTGATTGTCAGAAAGAACGGGCAGAACGTTCAATTTGGCCAAAGCTGGAGCTTTCATAAAGAGTAACGGTGAGGGTTAGTCCTAACCCAATGCTGTCAGCTGCAACCCTCACCCCCTGGCCCCCTCTCCCAAACTTGGTAGATGCTTTAGCTGCATCACTGGAAAACGAATGGAAGCATGCTTTTAATTAGCTTTTGCAGCTTTAACCCTCACCCTCCAACTCCCTCTACCGAGTCCGCTTATCATTATACACATCGTTGGAAGAGACTGTAATAAGTGTTGAAGCACCCATCCACCGCGGGTTAAAACACGCGGCTGCTAAAAAACCAAGTCCTCTGAAGAGGACTAATCCCTATCTTTTGTAGTCGGTTTTAACCGACTTGGTTTTCTAATAGCCGTGGGTTTCAACCCGCGGCGACACTGAATATGCAAATTATGCAGATATTTCCACAGATGTGTATAATGTTAAGCAAAATTGGTAGAGGGAGAGAATGGAAACGGAACCGATTTTCCCCTTCTCCCAAGCTTGGGAGAAGGGGTCAGGGGATGAGGGTTGAGCCCGCAGAATCTTACCAAATCAGTGTCTTAGCCATCTTGGTCCACTGTAATTGTATTCCAATAATGATGTGGTTAAAGCATAGGCCGAGCCCGGGAGAGGGATTTAGGGTGAGGGCTGAGGCGTAAAGATACCTATACAACATTGATCTCCAGCCCCTTTTCCAGAATTGGCAGAGGGCGAAGAGAAAGACATGGAAGGAGAAAAAATCCCATGAATAACACTCCCTATATTCTGGTTCCCCAGGGGTTCGAAGAATTAAGAGCGGAGATAAAAGATACAAGAAAGTCCATGTTCAAACGACTGTATGAACAATGCAACCTGTATAAAAAAGAGACTTTGCCGGAAGAGCATCCGATGAAGAGTATTACGTACTTTGGCATGGCAGCGGCAAACCTGAGTATGGCCTATAAGCTAACGGGGCAGGGACATTACCTGGAGGAAGCAAAAAGATGGATTTTCCGCGGAGTATCCTTTGATCACTGGGGAAGGGCTGTAAAGGTTGACGTTGACTTGAGTGCAGCATGGCTCCTGTTTGGATTCGGGCTTTCCTACAATTGGTTAAAGGAAGACTTGACCTTGGAGGAGAGGGCAGCATTGAAAGATAAATTAATCCTCCAGGGAGAGCGGATGTATGAATATGCGATAAAAACCGAAGGATCTTCCTGGAGTACGGAGTTCTGGCAAAATCATAACTGGATTGATTATACAGGACTTGCTGTTGCAGGGTACGCCATCATGGATGAATATCCGGAAGCGAGAAAATGGACCGAAAAAGCAAAGAGCGACTTCCAGAAGGTAATTCCGCTTCTTGCTGATGATGGCAGCGATTATGAAGGCGTGGTTTACTGGAGGTATGGAGTCCTATGGCTTCTGATCTACGCAGATTTGTTAAGAGACCGGGAAGGGATTGACCTTTTCAAACAGAGCAGCTTCTTAAAGAATACATTTTACTTCCGGCTCTATCAGGCAGCACCGAACCTGGAGGAAATCGTCAATTTCGGAGATTGCCATGACCGGCACAGCGGTCATTCCATTGCCATGTACTATAAGCTGGCTTCCGAGTACAGACTTGTGCATGCCCAGTATCTTGCCCAATATGTTTTGAAGAATTGTCTCTGGCGGGAAGGGTATGAAAGCGGAATCAAACCGGGGATTTTACCGGAAGCCTTTTTAGAGCTTCTATGGTATGACCCTGCTGTAGAGGCAAAAAGCTTCGAGGATCTGCCCTGTGTGAAGTACTTTAAAGATTTGGGTCTGGTAGTCATAAAAAATGGCTGGCATGAGGACGTAATCCATTTTTCCTTTAAGGCAAGCCCAGGAGGCGGTCATAAACAGTGGCACAAATCCTTTGAGCTGGATCGGGAAAATGGGTGGCGAACAAGATCGGCGGGACACCACCACCCGGACAGCAACAGTTTTATCCTCATGGGCCATAACAGCTATCTGGCCATTGATGAGGGCTATAACAAGTATAAAATGGCCCTGGATCATAATTTGGTATTGGTAGACGGGCAAGGGTATAGCGGGGATGGTTCCTTTGATGTTTATAGAGATCTACCCATAGACGCAACAGCAGAAATTGAAGAGTTTTCTCAAAAGGATGGGTATGTTTTTGTGGTAGGTGAATCCTCCAAGCTCTATAAGAAGGAGCTTCAACTGAACCGGTTTGCCAGAAACGTGCTTTATACCGGAGCGTCTTACTTCATCATGATCGACGAATTGGAAAGCAGTGAACCCCATACCTATACCTGGCAAATGCACAGTGATGTACCGGCAGAAGCGATGGAGGGAAGAATCTTTGAAGTAGCCAACGGGAAAGGGGTTCTTACCATCCATAATCTGGAGCCTCAGGACATAAGCAGCTTCAACAGAGAGACAAAAGTAGTTGCGAACCCCACAACCCAGGAGCCTACGCTGATCATTGAACAAAACATGAAAACTCTTTGTATGGAAAATAGAGTGCCTGTGAAAGACCTACAGTTTGTAAATGTCCTTGATGTAACCAGCATTTTTGAAAAAGAAAAACTTCTTATTGCGCAGGAAAAGCATTCAGGCTTCAGGTTGTTCCGAATTATCCGTGGAGACGCGGAGGAAATCGTAATTTGGAAAGATGATCCAAGGGATATGAATATAACTTTTGCCTTGCAAAACGAAGCGGAAATTCACCTGGAGGCAGATGGAAGATGGATATCCCTTAAGTTTCAAAAAGGCGCATTGAAAGGTGGTGCTGCGTATAAGTCAAGCAAGGTGGTTCTGGGAGGCAGGCAGCTCCTGGAAAAGGTAGAAGCATTGAATGAAATAATAAACTTTTAAAAACAGGGAAAGGAGTGCTATAAAATGATAGTAAAAGGTGAGTCGGTGGCAGCCGTGCGTGTTGGTGACGGCGTCGAAAGGAAGATCATTGCCAGCGGTGGGAATATGATGTCAGTGGAGGTTTCTTTTAAAAAGGGAAGCATCGGACCGGTACATTCTCACCCCCATGAACAGGTGAGCTACGTTTTGAAAGGTTCCTTTGAATTCGAACTGGAAGGTAAGAAGGAGATTATAAAGGCTGGAGACAGCTACTATACTGCACCTCATGCCATGCATGGAGTTGTAGCACTGGAAGACTCGGTAATACTCGATCTCTTCACCCCACAAAGGGAAGATTTCTTAAAATAAAATTTAAATACATTTATTGGAGGATTAAACTATGGACAAAAAAGTTTTATTGATCACAGGAGCAGCCGGCGGTATCGGTTCGGAAGTGTGTAAATTATTCGGTCAGAAAGGCTATCGTATCGCTTTCAATGATTATAGACAGGAGAATGGTGAAAAAATTTTGGCAGAGCTTCAGGACATGGGGATCGAAGCAGCATTCTTTCAGGCGGATATCACAAAGGAAGACAGCGTAAATGAAATGGTGAGGAAGGTTGTTGATACCTTTGGAAGAATCGACGTGCTCATCAATAATGGCGGAGGACTCGGCGGTAGAAGCTTCATTGATGAAATGTCGCTGGAGTTTTATAACAAAGTTATGGATCTGAATATGACCAGTGTATTTTATGTAACTAGAGCCTGTGTACCCTACTTGAAAAAGGCAGGACAGGAAAATGGGGATGCGTCCATCATCAATGTAACTTCCATCGCTGCCTACAATGGCGGTGGCCCCGGTGCATCCATTTATGGAGCTTCAAAAGCGGCTGTTCTTGCCTTTACCAAAGCAATGGCAAAAGAACTTATTCCTTCCAGTGTAAGAGTAAATGCCGTATCACCGGGTACCATTGATACACCTTTCCACAGTGCTACAGCTCCGGAAATTATTGAATCATGGAAAAAGGCAATTCCGGCCCAAAGGCTCGGAAAGCCATCCGAAGTTGCCAATGTAATGTATTTCCTTTCCTCCGAGCAGGCATCCTACCTGGTGGGTGAGGTAATTCAAATCAACGGCGGACAGATGATGGACTAATACGGACTAAAAACATGCAAAACAAGAATCTGAATGAAAGCAGGCGAATAATTCAGGTTCTTGTTCTGTTGTTTTTTAAAATTTATTGCGTTGGGGGACAGAATACATGATATATAAAAATATAGAGTTCTTTAATGTGGCGGAATTGGAGGAAGTGGAAGGCTTCAGTGGCGTAAGACTGCAAAGGTTTCCTAAAAAGGTACGGGATTCTCTTGGAATTGAGATGTATGAGAAAGGACGGATCGTATCCCAGCATTCCACGGGATGTGAAATCAGGTTCGTTACGGATGCAAAGCAGGTCCGGCTATTTCTCTCCACGGTGGAGGCGGAAGGCGATGTACTGGTGTACCGGGGAAACTTCTTTCATTCCCGCCATACGCTAAAACCGGGAGTAATTACGCCCATCAGTCTCGAAGAGCCGCCGGCTTTTGCAAACGCCAAGGAAGAGGTATTGGAAAGCGGACATTTCTCCTCAAAGGTCTGGCGGATCTTGTTTAACAGGTACTGTGTGGTATTCCACGGGATGGATAGCTTTGGGCATGAGGTAAGGCCGCCGGAAGAAAACGAAGTGCCGAGGATAAAATGGCTTGCCTATGGTTCTTCCATTACCCATGGAGCTTCTTCGCAGTCCTTTGAGAATTCTTATGTAGAGCAGGCAGCCAAAAGGCTTAAAATTGATGTGAAGTGCTGCGGACTCAGCGGGTCGTGCTACTGTGAAAAAGAGGTGGCAGACTTTATTGCAACCGAAGCCCAATGGGATATTGCCACACTGGAGATTGGCGTGAATATGCGCAGTATTTTTACACCGGAGGAATTTGAGCAGCGTGCCACTTATTTAATTCGAACCATTTTGGAAAACAATCCGCAAAAACCCGTAGTGATTATTTCCATTTTTCCCAACCATGCGGATTATCCATTGAATGAAAGCAACCTATATGTCATAAGGAGCAGGGAGTTTGCCGGGATTTTAAGAAAGATATATTCCGAACTGAAAAATCCGTATCTTTTCCTCATCGATGGAAAGGATATCCTGACGGATTTCACTGCTCTAACCTGTGATCTGCTTCATCCGTCGGCCTTTGGCCATATTTTGATGGGGGAAACCCTTGCAAACAGATTAAGGCCTTTCATTAACTCTCTTGTACTGCCAAAGCTTGATAACCTGCCTATAAAGGAAGAGGCTGTCAAAGAGAAGGAAATAAAGTTTCTGGATCGTGTCGTGTGGCTCCAGGATGTTGAAATCGGCAAGGGGGGAGACAAAGTTCTCAAAATGGATATCGTCTTGCCAGGGGAGAAGAGCCCTGCACCATTACCTGCCATTGTGTACATCCATGGCGGAGGATGGAACCATGGGAGTAAGGATGACCATGTCATGAAGCTGGTGGATATTGCGAAAAGAGGATATGTTGCAGTGGCGATTCAGTACCGGTTGACCCATGAGGCTATTTTCCCTGGGCAGTTGGAGGACTGCAAGCTGGCCATCCGTTATTTGCGCGGAAGAGCAAAGACATACAATATTGATACAAACCGTATCGGTGTGTGGGGAAACTCCGCTGGGGGGCATTTGGCAGCACTTCTTGGAACCACCAAAGGAATGACTGAATTCGAAGGAAACGGCGGATGGCAGGAGTATTCGAGTGAAGTGAACGCAGTCGTGAATTGGAGCGGCCCCGTGGACTTTTCAACGGAGTATGCCAACAATTACAGTTCCGTTACAAAACTGCTGGGTGTAAAGGCATTTGATGACAGGGAAAGGGCCGCAAGAGCCATGCCGACCTCCTATATCGCAGAAGAGACTCCACCTTTTTTAATCATTCATGGTGATAACGATACCATCGTACCGCATACCCAAAGCATTACCCTGTATGAGTATTTAAAAGAGAAAGGGGTGGATGTAACCTTCAAACTGCTTCCCGGTGAAGGACACCAGTATGTGTCCGAAGAACCGGAGCAAATGACCATGGATTTCTTTGATAAGGTCTTGAAAAAGTAATGCATAATTAGATGAATAGGACTGTAGGGGAGGCTGTGAAAAAGGGGTTCTATACTTTTCACAGCTTCCTATAGGTAGAAGTATGTTCGGTTTTACAATAATTTATGGAGGTTTGAAAATGAGAAAAACGAGATTTGTAGCAATGCTGTTAGTGATAGCATTTTTGTCGACAATGGTTTTTTCCTTTCCTTCTACGGTAAGAGCAGCCTTTGTATCGGAAGATTTCCAGACAAACAATACAAATGAACTGTTGACCGCTGCTTGGGGAGCCGGAGCTGCATTAACCGGTGGGAGTGTAGACAACTCATTGAACCCTTTAAACTATACCTTAAAAGTATCAGGTGTATCGGCAGCAAATAAAATGATGAACAGTATGAACAAAACATCACAATTTACTTTCAAGTTCAGGTTTTATGCAGTAAGCACATCCGGCTTAAAGGCTGGAATTAAGCTTTACAGTGGAGGTACTTCCAGCACCAATGAGGTAGCGAGGGTTAAGTTTGATGGTGGAGCTGTAAGATATGGAGTTAGTTTATCCGGTTCCACCGTAGGCTATAATCCAGGTCCGGCACCCTATACGGAGAACACGTGGCATGAGGTGGCCCTGGTCATTACTCCAAGTACAACCAATATGCTTACAGACATTTATCTTGACGGTACCAGAGTAAATACCGGTTTAACGAATCTGAGAAATGCAGATACCATCGATTATTTTAACATCTTTACCGATAGCATGAATTCAAGTTCAAGCTACATCTTTATTGATGATATGCTGGTAGAAGATGGGGATACCGGCAGTATAGTTGCCCCGACACCTTCTGCATCACCAACACCTTCACCTGCGGCTACGCCGGTTCCATCCCCGATTGCTACAGTGAGTCCAACTGGATATCCAGCTCCGAATATTTATGGTGCAGGACTTCAGGGATACACAGTGCAGACACCTGCACCGGTGACGGGGAGAACAATAAACATCACGACCTTTGGAGCGGCTCCTAATGATGGGCAGGATGACACCCTCGCCATAAGAAACGCCATTGAAGCCGCAGTGGCAGGGGATGAAGTGTATTTTCCCAATGGTACCTATGACTTGATCTCAAATGATGCTGCCATTCTTTCAGCTAAAACCGATGTAAGCCTGAGGGGTGAAAGCCAGTCGGGAGTGGTGTTGAAAGCCAATATTACGGAATCCTATACGGTTAAATCCCACACGCTCCTGGACGTAAAGGGGAAAAATAATCTAAAAATATCAAACCTTACACTCACCTCCGTGTTTACCGGGAATTACAGTACGGCAACCAATGGAAATAACCCGGAACGCGGTAATTTAACCTATGGAATCAATCTGGATGTGGATAGCAGCTCAGGTACGGCTGTGCCTGCTTACAATGTGCTGATTGAAAATCTGACGATAGAAAATTTCACGAAAATAGCTATAAGAACTTCCCGAACCCATGACGTTATTATCCGAGGCTGTATTTTCCAGAATGCCACCGATGTGGGCGACGGGGGAGCCGGCTACGGTGTTGCCCTGCAGGGGCAAGGGGCAGGAATCAACAGAATCGGGAATGAAGATGATTCCAGAAACAACCTTGTTGAAAACAATATCGCCATAGGTCCTTACATACGCCACGGTATCCTGCTGCAATACTATACCCATAACAATTTAATCATCAATAATACTCTCTATAAAACGGCCCTGGATGGTATCGATCTTCATGGAGAAGATGAATATAGGAATGAGATTTATAACAATCTAGTCACAGACTGCTCCGGCGGAGCCGCCATCGGTGTGGGGAATTCCGGTGCCGGCCATGACGAAGCCGGGCCTCTTAATTACATTCATGGGAATACGTCCATCAATAATAAAAGGGGAATCGATGTAATGCTGGGTTCTCCGGATACGATTATTGAAAATAACACCATTATCGGAAATGATGGGTTTGCATCCGGCAGCGGTATTTACCTGGGAAATGCTCCTAGGACCATAGTGAAGAACAATATTATTTCAAATAATAGTGCGACAGGCTATTATGCAATAAAACTGGATCATGACAAAGGATATATGGATGGTACCGTTAAGCGGGGAGAAGGCGATCCTGTCGATTCTCAAATCGCGTATAACACCGTCACCAATAATACATATGCTGTTTATGTGAATTCCGGCAGTGGAAATTACTTCCTTGATAATTCCATTACCGGCAATAGCAATGGAAATGAGATCATAGCAACAAGCAGCGATTTTATTTCTACCATCAGTAAAAATGCCTGCCTTGTTGCCTTGCAGGTAGAGGGAGGAAACCTTAACAAGCTTTTTAATCCTGCACTTACAAATTATACGGTTTATGTGGGCAATGATGTGAATAGTATCACCCTAACACCCCATGCCTCAGGAATAAGGTATGGAAGCATCACGGTCAATGGTGTAAATACTGTTTCGGGTACACCTCTAGTAGTTCCGGTAGCTGTAGGAACTAGCAGTATTCCTGTAATTGTTGTAGCAGAGGATGGGATCACGACAAAGGCCTACAACCTGAAGGTAGTCCGATCCTCGGAGTCAGGCCCGCTGCCCATAGCCGTAAAAAGCCTGACCATCTCCCAAACAGCACCTACCCTGGGTCTGGGGGAATCTCTTTCCCTTATTCCTGTGATCAGTCCTGCGAATGCTGCAAATAAAAGGGTACTTTGGCGTGTAGTCGATGGAAGTACCAACGTTGTTACAGTGAATGAAAGTGGAGTTGTAAACACCGTTGGACTGGGAGTAGCAACTGTTAGAGCGGTGAGCGAGGAAGATCCGGATACGTATGCGGATGTCGTAATTACAGTGGTTGAACCACGGACTCCGCCGCCTGTTCTGGACCCGGCAGCCTCCCAGTTAACGGTGGCATCCGTATCGGATAGCTCCAATGACGGCAATATACCCCAGTTTGCCATTGATGGGGATATGAACACGCGATGGGCAGCCTCGGGAGACCCTCAATACATTGAGCTTGATTTGGGAGAAATAAAAATCGTATCGTATATGAATATTGCATGGAATAAGGGAGATCAAAGAAAATCTGCCTTTGATATCACAGTATCTACCGACAGAAGCAATTGGAGCACAGTTTTCACCGGGAAAAGCAACGGCACTACCGCTAGTTTTGAAGCCTATGATTTTGCAGATGTGAACGCCCGGTACGTCAAGATCATCGGGCATGGCAATTATGCAAACGCAAACGATGCATATAACCCATGGAACAGTATCTGGGAGGTAATGGTGATGGGCAAACCTTATACCGGTGGGCCCATACCCACACCGATACCGACCCCGACCCCAAATCCTACACCTACGCCTTATCCTGTTACCGGAGAAGTATTGCAATTGTTTGTTGATAATTTCGATGATCCGGACAATTACGGTTCTGAGGGAAATAAGGAAGTTCCCTCACCCTGGATACAGGAAGGGGGATCAAGTAAGGCAAAAACTTCAGTTTCCGGCAGTGCACCTACGTTGCCAAATCTGGTAAAAATCGATTCCAGTGATGTTTTGACACTGCCCTTAAATACTTCTGCATATGGAAACATCAAGTTAAATTATACGACCAGAGCCTCTTCCTACACGAAAGGAAGTGTGATGGTAGAATATTCCCCGGATGGCGGAGGAACGTGGACGATCCTGGAGGAGTTCAAACTGCCTGCCGGGACCACCAGCCAGGGGAATACACCAAAGACAAAGTCGCTGGGCAATGATGCCTGCAATAATGTAAACTTAAAAATCAGATTTCGAGTTGGGGAAGCAATAACCGGCAATATGTACATTGATAGTGTGTCGGTCACAGGGCAGTTGATTCCAGGGATGACGCCAGTGGCAACTCCAGTTCCCACGCCGGGGGCGACTCCGACAGCTCCGTACCCCGCTCCTGCCGGCGTGAAATTATATGAAGATGTGGAAATCGGAACTGCGGGAAACCGCACCTTATACACGTCTATCGCAGTTCCGGAGGTCCCTTCGGATACACCCATGCCGGTGGTTGTTTACATCCACGGAGGCGGGTGGAACCATGGAACCAGGAAAGATGGCCTTAGTGCAATATGCTCCTATGTTAAGAAAGGATATATTGGCGTGTCACTGGATTACCGCCTGACTCCCGAAGCTCCGTTCCCAGCACAGATACAGGATGTAAAGCTTGCTATTCGCTATTTGAGGGCGCATGCCCAGCAATATAATATCGATCCGGATCGAATCGGAGCGTGGGGTTCCTCCGCAGGCAGCCATCTTGCCGCACTTTTGGGTACATCAGCGGATTTGACTGCAAATGATCAGATACTGCTTGACAACGGAAACAGAGTAAACGTACCGGATCTGGAAGGCTCAGGAGGATGGCAGGAGTATTCGGATCGAATCCAGGCGGTTATTGATTTCTTTGGTCCTGCCGACTTTACTACAGCTTTTGCGAACAATTACAGCTCCGTTACCGCATTGCTTGGTGCCAAGGCATTTACCATACCGGACTTTGCAAGGCTGGCCATGCCAGGTACCTATGCTTCTTCCGATGATCCTCCATTTTTTATCCGGCACGGGGATGCAGATGCAACCATCCCTTACACAGATAGCGAAGTTTTAAAGAATCAACTGTTATCGGCAGGTGTGCCTGTGGTGGATTATAAAATTTTACCGGGCCAGGGACATGGTTTTACAGGTGCGGCAAAGGATGCTGCCGTTGCTGAGGCCTGGGCATTTATGGACCAGCATGTTAAGAACAGGGTTGTGACAGAACACATCCTGTACAAACCCGGTTATATACCAGCACCTACGCCAACACCTACACCCGTATCAGTAGTTTTGGATGCCACCAATATTACTATGAACCTTGGAGAGACAAGGCAGCTTACAGCAACGGTGACACCGGCAGGTACTTCCACAGATACAGTAATCTGGTTTACCTATAACAGCAGTATTGCAACGGTGAATACATCCGGATGGATAACAGCAGTGGGAATCGGTGTAACCAAAATCCGGGCATCCGTTACGGATTCTGTCTATGGAAGCGTATACAGTGCGGAATGTGCAGTGACTGTAAACCCAGTTCCAGGCAGCCCGGATGAGGGAGACAGCCAGAGTCCTGCTCCACCTGCAAATACAGACATCAATGACCTTCCGTCTCTTCTGGCCAGAGTGAACGATGCAAACGGTACAGAGTTCACGATTACGATTCCAGGTGCGGGGAAAACGACTCCGTCACAAGTTACTTTACCTGCAGTCGTTTTGGATAAAATGCGGTCCAAGGGAATTGAAAACTTACGGATTGCAGCTGAAGCGGTATCCTTGTTTATCACTCCCGATTTGTTTGGCACGCAGGAAGCAAGTAGTATAATCATAGAAATAAAACAAGCAGATAAAGAAAAGGATTTAACTCCTGTTCAACAACAAATAGCAGGAAATAGCCAAGTGTATGAATTTAATATCTTCACGGAGAAGTTGGATGGCAGTAAAAGTAAGGTAAGTAAATCCGATAAAGCAGTAGAAGTAAGGATCGCATACACACCGGGAACTGGAGAAGATCCGGAGAAAATAACAGCATTTTTCCTGGGTGATAAGGGTGAATTGGAGAATAGAGGAGGAAAATATGATTCCGGAACAGGTACTGTTATCTTCTCTACAAACCACTTCAGTAAATACATGGTGCGATACAATGATGTACGCTTTGAAGACTTGGCAAACGTTACCTGGGCGAAGGGTCCGGTTGAAGTAATGGCATCCAAGGGAATTATTGCCGGCAATGGCAACAATACATTTTCACCGGAAAGAAACATTACCAGAGGAGACTTCCTCTTGCTGCTGGTAAAGACGTTGGGCTTGACAGCCAGCGTAGATTCCAACTTCAGTGACGTTAAGAGTACAGACTATTATTACGATGCAATCGGTATTGCTAAAAAACTGGGACTGGCAAATGGAACTGGCAATAATACATTTGAGCCCCAAAAAGAGATATCGAGGCAGGATATGATGGTGCTGGCGGCCAGGGCAATGAAAATAGCAAATAAGCTTGATCGCTTAGGCGATGCTGGAGATCTGCAAACTTTTGAAGATAAAAATGAAATTGCAGATTATGCGGCCTTGGATGTGGCATCTTTGGTCAAAGAAGGACTTGTAAAGGGCAATGGAGCAAGCATTGAACCTCAGAAATGCACTACCAGAGCCGAAGCTGCGGTTTTACTATATAGGGTTTACAATAAGTAGAGGATACATAGGAATACAGAGAGAGTCTACGGGCGTGTGCTAGGACTCTCTCTTTTTCTTACCTTTATATTCAGTAACAATAGTGTCCCACATGCGGAATGGGATTTGTTAAATTGAACAGGGCTATATTTTTATTGGATAAACTGGTTATAACCACTTTATTGGCATGCTAAAATATGGTAATATAGGTTTGTATTTCAATGAAGGATAATGGAACCATCGGATCATAATCAAATGTAAAGGGGGAGGTTTTATGCTATCAAATTCAAAGTTGCCTCGGAGTAAGCCGGAAGAACAAGGTGTTTCGCCCTCCGGCATTTTAGCATTTCTGGAGGCTGTCGAAAGGCAATCCCGAGGAAAGAAGAATCAGGAACTGCATAGTTTTATGCTGGTACGGCATGGTTATGTAATCGCAGAGGGCTGGTGGGCACCGTACCGTCCGCAGTATCCCCATATGCTATTCTCCTTAAGTAAAAGCTTCACTTCGACAGCTATAGGATTAGCAGTTTCGGAAGGACTTCTATCTGTAGATGATTTGGTGGTGTCCTTCTTTCCGGAGGACGTCCCGGAAGAGCCGGGAGAAAACCTGGCTTCCATGCGCGTTAAGCATTTGTTATCCATGAGCACGGGGCATGGGGAAGATACCATGAAGTATCTGATGGAAGAGAAGGACGGCAACTGGGTTAGAGGATTTTTCAGTGCGCCCGTGGATTATTTACCCGGAACGCATTTCCTTTACAATACAGGAGCTACCTATATGCTGTCTGCAATCCTTCAGAAAGTAACAGGCCAAACGCTGATGGAGTATTTACAACCGCGGCTTTTTGAACCTTTGGGCATCGAGGGTGCCACCTGGGAAACCTGCCCCAGGGGAATTAATGTGGGAGGATTCGGGCTAAGCATAAAGACGGAGGATATAGCTAAATTCGGGCAGTTATACATCCAGAAGGGGTATTGGAAGGGTAGGCAGATCGTAGCAAAGGAATGGGTGGAGGAAGCGACCCGCAGTCAGATCTCCAATGGGACAAAAGCAGATAGTGATTGGGCACAAGGATATGGATACCAGTTTTGGCGGTGCCGCAATAATGCCTATAGAGGGGATGGGGCTTTTGGACAGTACTGCGTGGTTATGCCGGATCAGGATGCTGTAGTTGCAATCACAGGTGGTTTGGAGGATATGCAAGCGGTGCTGAATCTTGTTTGGGAATACCTGCTTCCGGCAATGAAAAGCGCTCCGTTACCGGAAATAAGCGCGGATCAAAGGACTTTGGAGAAAAAGCTGTCCTCTCTTGCACTGGCTTTACCTGAGGGGATGAGGTCTAATCCAATTACGGATAAAGTATCGGGAGCGCGGTATATTTTAGAAGAAAATAATTCTAATCTTACGGAGATCTCCTTTGCTTTTAATGAAGATGCATGTACTATTACCTCGCGGGATCATAATAATGTGTATAAAACCAACTGCGGAATTGGAAAGTGGCTGGAGGGAGAGGTCCTGCTGTCAGGAAGCCTGCTGCGTGCTGCTGCCTGCGGTGTGTGGTCGGACGACGCCACATTTACCATGGACGTGCGTTTTATTGAGACCCCTTTCTGTAATACCACCACCTATACTTTTGAGGAGGATCGACTGTTGTCGGAAGTAAATATCAACGTATCCTTTGACTCTAAAGAACCACAGTATAGTAAGGGAAGAATCGCTTAAACGTCAGACGTCAGAGCCAACTTACTCCCTGTACTGAAAGAATTTGGAAGAGGGTATTGATTTTTTCGATATGCATATATTATAATGTATAGGTAATAAAAACATAAGCTAGTACAGGAGGAGTTTACCATGGAATGGTGTTTTCCCAATGTACCGGCAAAAGGCCGCGGCCTCAGCTCTGAACAATGACCATAGGGTCAGAGGACCAAAGTGCATATTTTATTCGGTGATGCATTGTCCAGAGCCTAAAAGCCACAAGTAGCCGATGTCGGGAGGATTTTGAATAGATTTTACTGTTCAACTGTAATCAACAGTTTATTTGTTTATGCCTTTTTCCAAACAGCCCGACTGTATCCGGTGAAAGCGCCTTATAGAGTTTAGTACAGCTATTATAAGCTTAACATACGCGGCATTCGACACTTGATTAACGACTCCATCACTCGTGGAGATAGTTTATTTGAGGTCTTTGCTGTGATATATTTTGCACAATCAAGCTGCGGACGGCACACGAATTCCGCGGCTTTTTAATTTCCTGCAAACTTCCTGCTAAGGAGAGGGTTTACGGGTTGTATCGCAGCAGGTAGCGAAATTCTCACAAGCGACATGGACTCCATCCCATGTTTTGAAAGCGCTGCCGGCGAAAACAAACCGTACTCTACTTAACTAGGGAATTTCATATCCTTTTCCTGCCGGAATCCAGGCCGCGGATGTACATCTGCGGTCTTTTGTTTTGTTCTGCACAAGCATGGAACATGAAATCAACCGGTTGAATAAAAGGAGGAAAGCGTTATGAGCTTATTAGTACTCAGCAATATTGTAAAAGAATATAGGAACAGGACGGTGCTTGACGGTGCCAGCCTGAGAATTGAAAAAGGGGAAAGGGTTGCCCTCGTCGGACCCAATGGTTCGGGAAAAACCACACTTTTACGAATTGCAGCAGGCTTTGAATCCTGCGACAGCGGAAGTGTAATCATTGCAAGAGGTACAAAAATGGGATACCTCACACAGGATTTAAAGGAAATGGACCCTGAGGGAAGGATATTTAAAGAAACCGCCCTCTACCATGAAGAGGTAAGCCGGCTCGAGCAGAAAATACAAAACCTGGAGAAGCGAATGGCGGAACCGGCACTGATGGATAACCCGGAAGAATATAATGCCGTTCTTTCGGAATACACAAGGCTTGTAAGCCGTTATGAAAGTTTGGATGGGTACACGATAGAATCAAAAATAAGATCCACGCTGCTTGGATTGGGCCTTAAGGAGGAAGCGCTCACCCATCCCATGGAGCTGTTGAGCGGGGGAGAGAAGATGCGGGTAGCCCTTGCCAGGATTTTGCTGGAGGAGCCGGACCTCCTTGTATTGGACGAACCCACAAACCACCTGGATATCGATGCGGTGGAATGGCTGGAAGGCTTTTTGAAGCGCTTTGACGGAGGTGTTCTTGTGATATCCCATGACAGGTATTTCCTTGACCAGGTGGCTACAAGGGTTGCCGAGCTGGGAAACGGAACCATTGCAGAACGAAGCGGAAATTATTCTACCTTTATGGAGCAAAAGGATCGAATGCGGGAGTTTGCACGAAAGGAGCAGTTCCGGCTCAAGCAGGAAATAAAACGTGAGACTGCCATTGCAGAACAATTGAAGGAGACACAAAAAATCAGCGCGTGGAAAAGCAGGCTGAAAACTGTGCAGCGTCTCGAGAAAGAGCTGTCCGTGAGCCTTAAGGAGATGAAGGAACAGCATCACCTTTACCGCACAACAGCGCCAAAGGTCTCCTTCGAGACCATCAAGCATATGAGTGCCGAAATTGCCATGGCGGAGGGATTGGCGAAATACTACGGCAGCTACCGGTTGTTTTCGGATGTAAACTTCCTTATAAAGGGAGGAGAAAAGGTGGGAATCATAGGGTCCAACGGCTGCGGTAAAACCACTTTGATCAATATCCTTCTGGGAAAAGATGAGGACTTCAAAGGGAGGGCCAGGCTGGGAGAATGGGTTCGATACGGGTATCTGGGCCAGGAAGTGGATTTCCAGGATGAAGGGCATACCATCCTGGAGGAACTTCTTGCTGTAAAGGAGATGCCGATGGATACTGCAAGGGAGTATCTTGCCAGGTTTCAGTTTTATGGGGATGAGATTGACAAGAAAATTGAGGTTCTGAGCGGTGGAGAAAGGGTTCGGCTGTACCTGGGATGTATGATGCTGGAAAGCCCGGACTGCCTGATTATGGATGAACCGACAAACCATCTCGATGTACCGGCGAGGGATGCCCTGGAGACTGCTCTGCTGGAATTCAAGGGAACTGTCATCGCCATTTCTCATGACAGGTACTTTCTGAATCGCTGCATCAACAGAATATTGGAATTTTCCGATCATACGGTTCAATCCTTTGAGGGGAATTATGACGTTTACAGGCTGAAGAAGCTGGAAGCCCGGACAAACAAGCAGGCAGAAAAGGGGAAGAAAAACACCGCAGCAAACAAAACTCCGAAGAGGCCGGAAAAACAGCAGGCGGAGAAAAAGCCCGATGCCGGACAGATAGAAGCCAGGATCACCGCACTGGAGGGGAAACGGAAGGAGCTTGAAAATTCCTTCGGGATGGATACTCTACCGGAAAAATATGTGGAGTATGATGAATTGATAAAGGAACTTGAGAACTTGTATGAATTATACGTAACATGCAGTACCACCGGATAAGCTGCAAACCACAGGAAGAAGCAGAAAACGTACGCGAAAGTTTTTAGCACTTTACATTATTTTTGTTAAAGTTTATAATAATATAAACAAAATGCTATGAAAAGGGATAGTAAGCTAAGTTTCTTCACCTACAGAGAACCCTGGTTGCTGAGAATGGGCGTTGTGGAAGTAGCTGAACAGGCCTTGGAGCTTTGCACCGAACTTGAGAGGTAAATTCTGCCGGATGGACTGTCCTCCGTTATGTTTCAGAATTCCTTATCCCAGTAGGCTGCAACGGCGGCACCCGTTACCGTGCTATAGTATCTCGCATCAAGCGTTTCCTATGGAAACAAAGGCAATCCGATGTGACGTACTTGATAAGACCTCTGCTGCGAAGCAAGGGTAAACCGGGGTGGTACCACGAAGCATAGGCTCTCGTCCCCAGGATGTATTCCTGGAGGTGAGAGCTTTTTTAATGTATAGGAAATTATGCTTTTTAAATTTCCTATACATGGGGATTGCAAAGGGGAATCCCCTTTGCCGATGTAAGGAGGGTGCTCAGGAGCGTAGCTCCGTCGAAGGGAACCATAGGGTTCCCTAGCGAAGAACAAGGTGCGTTAGCATTTTGTTCATGGGATTTAAATAATCTAAATAACAGGCTTTAATAAAAGGAGGAACTTATATGAATAACCGGGAAGAAAAAAATAGAAATTCGATCCCAGAATCTACTTTGAACGAAAACAGACCTGAATTCCCTAAGCGAGCAGTCATAACGGCCGGAATGCCTTATGGGAATAAGGAACTTCATCTGGGGCATATCGGTGGAGTTTTTGTTCATGCTGACACCTTCGCACGTTTTTTGCGCGACCGTATTGGCAAAGAGAACGTTATTTTTGTTTCGGGGACAGACTGCTACGGCTCTCCCATCGTGGAACATCACCGCCAGCTGGCGGATAAGGGAGCTTTTGAAGGTACCATTGAGAAGTTTGTCCAGCTTAACCATAACCGGCAAAAAGAAGTTTTAGAATCCTATGCCATAGACATCGATCTTTTTGCTGCTTCCGGTATCGGCCGTTCAGCAGAGATTCACCGTGAAGTTTCTTCTGCCTTTATCAATAAATTATACTCTAACGGACATCTTATAAAAATGACCACATCCCAGTTTTATGATACCGAACTTGATGTATTCCTTAATGGGCGTCAAGTGGTAGGACAGTGCCCCATTGCAGGCTGCTCATCGGAAAGAGGGTATGCGGATGAATGCTCCTTGGGGCATCAGTATATGCCCAGCGACCTGATCAACCCAAAGAGCACTCTTTCGGGAAAGAAGCCGGAAATGAGGGGTGTAACGAATTGGTACTTTGCACTGAATGAGTTTCATGATTTATTGGCGCAATGGCTTGAAGAATTTAGGAAACATCCGAGTTCCCGACACTTTGTTGCAAAAAGCATTCAGGAGTTTTTAGAGCCGCCCGTTATCTATGTAAAAAGGGACCAACTGGATTTATTAAACACTATACAGGATCAGCTTCCGGAATATACTTTACGGGATGAAGAAAATAAGCCGTCCGTACTTCTGGTTTTCAACAATCTTGAAAAAAGAGAAAAGGCATGTTCCGTGCTTGCCGGAAATTCCATCCGTTTTCGTACCGGTAAGACGCTGGTACCCTTCCGGTTGACCGGCAATATCGAGTGGGGAGTTCCGGCACCTTTACTGGAAGGACTGGAGGATTTAACCGTTTGGGTATGGCCGGAATCCCTCTGGGCGCCTATCTCCTTTACCATGGCTTGTCTTGAACTGCAAAACAAGGATAAAAATACCTGGAAGGACTGGTGGTGTTCCAAAGAGGCGAAGGTATACCAATTCATTGGAGAAGATAATATTTACTTCTACGGTCCTGTAGAAATGGCCATGTTCATGGGAAGCCAGGGGAAAGCTCCTTCTGCCGATCCTACGGAAGGGGAACTGCAACTGCCTGCGCTTATTGCTAATAACCATATTCTCTTTTTAGATAAAAAGGCCAGCAGCAGCGGGGAAATCAAACCTCCTACAGCCAGGGACCTGCTTGAATATTATACAGTAGAACAATTACGGGCTCATTTCCTTGGCCTGGGACTTGGAATCCGAAGTGTTGGGTTTCAGCCTAAACCCTTAAACCCAAAAGCCGGTGAAAAGGACAATGATCCGGTACTGAAAGAGGGAAATCTGCTTACGAATGTATTGAACCGGGTGGTACGCTCCTGCTTTTATTCCGCCCAAAAGTATTACGATGGAAAAATCCCGGTAGGGACCATCAGTAAAGAAATACGGGAAGAGGCGGAAAAAACCATCCTTGAGTTTGAGCGGTTGATTTACAAATGCGAATTCCATCTTGTAATGAACCTGATGGATACCTATATTCGCAATGTAAACAAGTACTGGGCGAAAAATATGCGGCAGGCGGAAGAGGAGGAGGATACGGCTCTTCGCTTCCAGACCCTGGTGGATGCGTTTCACATGGTTCGTACGGCAACGGTTCTGATGCATCCCATTGCCCCGGAAGGTACGGAGATGGTGCTGGATTATCTTAACCTCAATAAAGATTTTTGGAACTGGGATCGGATTTTTGAACCCGTCTATACCTTTATGGATAGCCCACAGGAGCACAGACTTAAGTTCCTGGAGCCCAGAGTGGACTTTTTCAAGAAACATCCGAGCCAGATCGGATAGTATAAGGTTAAATTTTGAAGAGGCGGTGTCTTTGGTCATGAAAGCAGGAATGAGATAATTTGCTGTCCATGCGTCGTGATACAAAGATGCCGCCATGCCTGTCTGAAATGAATAATTCCCGTTTATTGCATAAGGTGTGTTTGAAGGCTGTTTTTCGGCTCCGATTTGTTAAGATGTAAGGTGCGTTATCTATAATTGATAGGGCCGAGGTATTGAGTTTGAAGTGCGAATCATGTAATATTAAGTCGAACATATTGTTTCGGCTTTTTTTGTTGTGACAGCAGATATTTCCATAAAGAGAATTGGCCGGATTGAAAAACAGTACATTTTATTACATATGAGGAGAATCATTCATGATAGAGAAGAATAAAGCAGTAGTTTGTATATATGGAACCAATTATACAGTAACCGGGGTTGAATCGGAAGGGTATATGCATGAAGTTGCCCTATACATTGATCAAAAGATGAAAGAGATCGCCAGGTCGAAAAATACGTTAAGCAACGGTATGATTGCAGTATTAGCGGCTGTTAATATTGTAGATGATTACTTTAAAAATATAACTGAGTTGGATAAGGTAAAGCAGGACTGTCTCAATGAAATAGAGGAACTGAAGGCGGAATACCGACGGAGTGAGGAGCAGCTTCTTGGAGAGAATGATAAAGTAAGGGCTGAATATCATCGGGTAATGGAGGAATTACGAAAAAATGAGGAAGTAAAGGCTGCGGAGAGGCGAAGAAAAGAAGCGCTGGAAAAAGAGATCCTGCGGCTAACGAGTGAACATCGGGAAAAGGAGTTGCAGCTGGTAAAAGAGCAGGAGCAATTAAAGGCTGAATACCATCAACAAAAGGAAGAATTGCAGGAATCGAACCGGTTAAGGGATGAAATGAGACAAAGAGAAGAAGCCCTTATGGAGGAGCTGAAGCAGTTAACAGCAGCGTATCAGCAGAGGGAAAATTTGTTGATGGAAGAGAATGCCGGCTTCAAGGAGGAGCTTTGTCGGAAAAACGAGGAGTTGCTAGAGGCGGAGCAATTGGGTAACGAGGAAAGGCAAAGCAAGGAGAATCTGATTGGAGAACTCCAGCAGGTACAGGCTGAGTTCCAACAGCAAAAGGAGCAGTTGCAGGAAGCCGAACGGGTAATGGCACAGGAAAGGCAAGGAAAAGAAGCCGTAATCAGTGCGATGGAGCAGTTACAGGCTGAGTTCCGGCAGCAGACGGAGCAATTGGAAAGAACGGAGCAATCCAGGGCAGAGGAAAGAGCAGCAAAGGAAGTTCTGCTGGAAGAACTGGAGCAGTTAAAGAACGCGTATCAGCAAAGGGAAGAGTTCCTGCTGGAGGAAAAGGAGAAATGGGCGGAAGAGCACCGACAGAAAAAGGCAGAGATGCAGGAAGCGGAGCAGCTAATAGCTGAAGAAAGGAAAAAAAATAAGGCTTTGCTTCTGGAGCTGGAGCAGGTAAAGAGCCAGTACCGGGAAATGGAGGAGTTGTTTACAGCAGAGAATGATAAGCTAAGGAATGAACTCCAGGGGAAAAAGGAAGAATTGCAGGATGCTGAGCTGGTAAGGATAGAAGCGGGAGAAAGAGAAAAAGCGCTGACGAATGAAATAGAGACGTTACAGATGGCGAATCAGCGGAAAACGGAAGATCTGGAGGAAATGGAACAGCTACGGGCTGTAGAGAGAGAAAGGGAAGAGGCCCTGGCTAGGGAGCTAGAGCAGCTTACGGCTGAATACCGGCAGAAAGAAGAAGCACTGCAGAAAGCTGAACAAATAAAGGCCGAGGAAGCAGGTAGAATAGAAACTCTGGACAGAGAGTTAGAGCAGCTCAAGGCTGAATACCAGCAGAAAAAAGAGGAGCTGCAGAAAGTTGAACGACTAAGGACTGAGGAAACGGAGAGGGTAGGGGCGCTGGCGAAGAAATTGGCGCAGCTAAAAATCGAATATCAACAAAGGGAAGCGCTGTTGCTGGAAGAGAAAGATAAGCTAAAGACCGAATTGCAACAGCTAAGCGTTGAGGAGAGGCAGCGAGAAGAAGTTTTGGCGAAGGAGCTAGAACAACTCAAGGCTGAATACCAGCAGAAAAAAGAAACATTGCAGGAAGTTGAGCGGTTAAGGGCTGAGGGGACAGACAGAGAAGAGGCTTTGGCGAAAGAACTGGAGCGGTTAAAGCATGAATATCAGCAAATGGAAGAATTGATGTTTGAAGAGTATAATAATTTAAAGAGTGAGTACCAGCGAAAGGAAGAGGAATTAATGAATGAAATTGTAGAGCTTGCTGAATAGCACTCCCCCACCGAGAAGGGGTTCCCGCGCCAATCTCTAAGGACAGGTGGCAATGAAGATCCGAGGATAAAAATTAACTTGACAAATATTATTGACAAAACTATTATAGTTATAACAACTAATTGAGAGGAGGTGTTTTTTTGAATACTCCATATGATTATACGCAGTTAATTGGATATCAAATAATGAAAGGTGAAGTTTGCATTAAAAGAAAGCTTCTCAGCATGTTTTCGGAAAAAGGATATGATATCACCTTTGAACAATGGGCGGTATTAAATGTATTATATGCCGAACCTGGGACAATTCAAAGTGAAATCGCCATGAAAACCTATAAGGACAAAACAAATATTACCCGGATACTGGATGTGCTTTCGAAAAAAGGATATGTAACAAGAGAAAGGCATGGAAACGACCGGAGAAGCTCTTGTATCTATCTTACAGATGCAGGGAGGGATATGTTTGTCGACCTTATACCTTCCGTCAAATCTATAAACGAACAATTCCGAAAGGGTGTCTCCGATGAAGAATTGGAGGTATTTACAAGGGTTTTAGAAAAAATATATAAAAACACGGAGTAAGTGTTTTTATATAAAATGGTTGTTATAGCTATTATATGCATAACTATATTATATACATAATGCAAAGGAGGCAATTATGGTAAGGTTATCTTTAAAAGAAAAGTTTGCATTCAAATTTATTTTTAACGAGAAGAGAGTTTATCAAAGATGGTATGGAAGATTTTTGTCTTTCGGAATGGATTATGGAAGGCTAAAGAGAGTTGTGGCAAGAGTCTCCAATTGGGTAGAATGGTGCAACGAATGGACCAAAGAGGGCGATGCGGTATATAAAAAGGCGGAACAAGCACTGAAGGAGGGATATGGGTGTAAAGCAAGGGCATTATTCCATGAAGCAGTTGCGTGCTATCATATAGGGCAACACATCTTTTTTATCGACAGGGATCAAAAAGAAAGAGCACAGGAAAAGGCAAGAACAAGCTATAAAAGAGCCATTGGTTTGTATGATGAAAAAGAAAGACCGATACATATTGAAATCCCCTTCAATGGAGTAAAAATCAGGGGATATTTAAGACTTTCGGACACTCCCAATAAACCGCTGATGATTTTCGTCAATGGGATGGATAATATCAAGGAAGCCGAAGGCCATGGGTTTGGTACTTTATTTAAACAGCAGGGATTTAACTTTTTTACCTTCGATGGACCCGGTCAGGGGGAACTATGGAAGGATATGAAGTTTGATGCAAAGGAATATCATAAGGCGGTATCCGCGATTATTGACTGGTTTGAACAACGGCAGACATACAAGATCGATGTGGGGAAAATTGCATTGGTGGGATTCAGTTTGGGTGGATATTTAGCTCCTGTATCCGCTGCGTATGATAACCGGGTGAAATGTGTAGTTGGAAATAGTGGACTGGTTTATATTGATGGATTACATGGGTTAAAGCGTCTAAATCCCATCTGGCAGCGAGGGGTCACGTATATGACCGGATGCGAAACGCTAGAGAAAGCGGTTAACAAATTTGATTATGACATTGAAAATTCTCCACATCTACAAGTGCCTCTGCTGTTTTATCACGCAGGAAAAGATGAAGTAATGCCTTCACCCAAAGTTCATGCGGATAAAATGATGGGATGGGCCAGAGGGGAAAAGACACTGAAATATTATGAAGATGGAGAACATTGTACAATGAATTATTTGGATGAAGTATTTCCGGAGATCATCGATTGGTTTAAGAAAAGACTTAAAATGTAATTCATTTTATAGTTTTAAGAGAAATAAGGGGGAGCATTATGAGTGGCGCAAATGAGTTGAAAACAAACGAACAAGTTCGGATCATGCCTGCAGACCGTGTAGTAACCAATGGCATGGATATCATTGATTATCTGAGACTAACGGCAGAGGTTGCTAAAGGCATTCCATGGGCAAATGCCTGTGACAGGCTAGGGGATGAAGCCGCACAATATGCAAGGAAAGCTTTGGGGGAAGGCCATTCCTTGACAGCGAGGCAATTTTTTTTAAACGCGACTGCAGCCTACAGAGTGGGACAATACACCATTATACCTGATAATACCGAAAAAATAAGTATGTACCGCAAGCTGATCGATAGCTATTCTGAGGCAGCAAAACTTTATAGCCCAGTAATCGAAAGAGTTGAAATTCCTTATGAGGATTACAAAATGGTTGGATGGCTACGGTTTCCAGAGAAAAATTATGGTACGAACTGTCCTGTAGTGGTCTCCATTGGTGGTGCTGACGGGTGGCGCGAAGAACATCATAACTATAGTAACTATTATTCTGAGCGCGGAATCGCCTATTTGATGATCGATGGACCTGGGCAGGGTGAAACCAGATTATTTAATAAAGCGTACATGCCTCTGGATGTGGAAAAACCCCTCAGTGCCATTATTGATTATATGTATAAAGACAACCGGGTTGGCACAAAGATAGGTATTGTCGGGTATAGCTTTGGTGGGTATCTTACAGCAAGGACTGCATCCTATAACAAAAAATTGAAAGCCTGCTGTATTATTGGAGGTTCCTATGAACCGAAAGAAATTCTGAATTTCCTCCCGAATTTTACTCACGTATTTAGCGCTTTAACCAATAAGAACCAGGATGAAGTCATGCAGATGCTGGAAGAAATGAATATGAAAGGATTAAGTCAGAATATATCCTGCCCTCTCTTGGTTATCCACGGAAGACCCGATCCGTTATTCTCGGTTTCCGGTGTACAAAGAATCTATGATGAAGCATCCTCCACCAATAAGACCATTAAAATCTGGGAGGATGGGAACCACTGTGTGACAAACCATTCTACGGAGGTTATTACAACGGTAGCCGATTGGTTTGCCGATACACTTTGTTAGACCTTACCTTATCGATCGTGTAATAGTAATTGTGCGCGAGAAGAAAAGTAGAAGTAAAACGGATCCCAATCCGCTTCCATGCAAAATGATTTCACCGTCTTACTTTTTGCTTGCAAGACTGCCTTACACCACTTTCGCCCAGTCCTTATGACTGGGCTTTTTCTTATTAGGAACGTTATCTTTCGAAAATGGCTCTACAATCAGATTTTGGGAATTGATTTCATATGTGTTAAAAAATTGAATACTACCTTTGCGGACGAATTATCTAAACTTTCCACATTGATGAGGCATATAATTGAACTTTTACTTTGTTTATTTTACTTTAACTTTATGTTAGACTTTAGTTACAAAGCAGAAATTACAGCACACCTGACGCTATAACAAACCTGAAGCCGCAGCAGATTAAATTATTTAATAATTTATAGGATGAGCTAACAGGCAGCACTTCTAACGCAGTTTTTTAACAGCAATACTATAGTTTTCGAGTTAGCTACAACAAAATATTGATTATCGTAAAAAGGGTGAAAGCAATGATAGGAATTGGTGCAGTAGGCGGTATGGCCATGGCCAGGATATATCGGATCGAAGAAAACACTCTGGAAATTGTCAAAAAGGAAATAGAAAACCCTGATGAGGAATATCAGAGATTTCTTGATGCCAAGCAAATCTGTGCCTTACAGCTTGAAAGGATTATGAAATCTGCTATCGAGGACTTTGGACAGGAAAACGGCGAGATCTTTGATTATCAGCTTTTGATGCTGGAGGATAGGGACTTTCTGGGCAGAATCAGAGAATATATTTTCAATGAACACGTGAATAGTGAGTTTGCGCTGCATGTTGTTACACAAGAGTTTGTTAAAATGCTTCAGGACATCGACAATGAGTACTTGCGCGAGCGTACCGCCGATATGGAGGATTTGGCGAAAAGGCTTACTTTCGCTTTGTGTGGAAAGGAACTGAAAACACTTTCGGGAATCGAGGAGGAATCCATCGTTGCTGCGCTGGACTTATCACCGTCTCAGGCAGCAGGAATTAATAAGGAACGTGTAAAGGGGATTATTTTAGAACGAGGCGGGAAGTCATGCCATAGCGTGATATTGGCAAGATCCATGGGAATTCCCTGCGTTGTCGGGATACCGGAACTGATGAAAACTGTAAGGCAGGGAGAGCTTGCCATTATAAATGGTGAAACCGGTGAAGTTGCCGTTTTACCGACGGAAGAACAGGTCAATGCCTTTAAAAGCTATCAGGAGAAAAAGACGCAGGAGCAGCAGCTCCTAAGGGAGTACATGCATTGCGAGAGCAAAACGCTGGATGGGTTTGAAGTGAAGGTGTTTGCAAATATTGCACTGGAAAATGAAGCGGCTGCTGTTATCGAAAATGGCGGGGAGGGTGTAGGGCTTTTCCGTACGGAATTTATATACATGAAGAGCAGTATTTCTCCGCCGGAGGAAGTACAGTACAAGATGTATTCCAATATTGCCAGAACCCTGGAAGAACGCCCGCTGATCATACGGACGCTGGATGCAGGAGGAGACAAGGTGGTTCCGTACCTGGACATTCCCGAGGAGGAGAACCCTTTTCTGGGTTACCGTGCCATACGGTATTGCCTTGCAAACCCTTCCCTATTTAAAGCGCAGATATCGGCAATATTGCGGTCCGGCCTGGCTCGGAACGTTTCCATTATGATACCCATGATTGCCTCCATGGAGGAATTATATCAAACAAAAGCCATCATTGAGGAAGTGAAAAGGGAACTCAATGAAAAGGGGATACCTTTTGGAAGTAATGTTAAGCTGGGTATGATGATGGAAATACCGGCGGCGGCTGTTATGGCCGAAAGCTTTGCGAAGGAAGTGGATTTTTTCAGTATCGGCACCAACGATTTGACACAATATCTGTTTGCTGCAGACCGCATGAATGAGAAGGTTGCCTATTTGAATTCCTATTTCCATCCTGCTTTGCTGCAGATGGTGAAACATATTTGTTCCAGCGCGGCAAAACACGGCATCGAAGTGGATATATGCGGGCAAGCGGGGGAGATACCCGAACTCATTCCCTTATGGGTTGCCATGGGGGTTACGAATTTGAGCGTCAGCATACCGTCCATATCCAGGGTGCGGAAAATCATATGCAATACGGATAAATCAAAGGCTGCTGTGCTTTTGGAAAGGGTACTTTCCTTAACTACGGCACCGGAAGTGGAAAGTTATTTAAAATCTCAGTTTGGAAAGGAATACAAATTATGCTAATCCAGGAGCTTACAGTACTCAATGAACTTGGTATCCATGCAAGGGTCGCCAGCAGGCTGGTTCGCTGCGCAAACAACTTTAAAAGCAGTGTCATCGCCAAAAAGGGAGGCAAGGAGTATGATCTGAAAAATGTGATCGGGATCATGACACTTAATGCCAAATGCGGTGAGTCAGTGACTATCGAATTTGACGGAGAGGATGAAAAGGAAGCGGCGGAAGCAGTCAAAGATTTATTTGAAATCAAATTCGGAGAAAAGTAGGGAGTGGAGATATGGATACTTTACAAACCGCCATGGGGCTTATTGCGGGTGCAGGAGATTCAAAAAGTTATTCGATGGAAGCCATAATGTATGCCAAGGCAGGAAACTTCACGGAAGCACGTGCCTGTATTGAAAAGGCAAAGAATGCCATGGTCGATACCCACGATGTTCAAACGGAGCTCATTCGAGGAGAAATGACGGGTGAAAAATCCGAGATTACACTTCTTATGGTCCATGCACAGGATCATTTGACATCCGCTATGTTCATGCGCGACATAGCGGCAGAGTTTATTGATTTGTATGAAAAATTGGCAGATAAAAATATAAAGGAGGGGGAATAAATGTTAACCATTACGCTGATATGCAACCTGGGAATGTCAACCAGCATGCTGGTGGATAAAATGAAAGCCGCTGCAAATGAAAAAGGAATTGAAGCGGATATTGATGCATTGCCTTTTGATAAGATGGGGGACCGGGTAAAGAAGACCGACATCCTTCTGCTGGGCCCGCAGGTAAGGTATCTTTTATCCAAGTTTAAAGCCGAGTACGGCAGCGACATCCCGGTAATTGAGGTAATGAACTTTTCCGACTATGCTCTGATAAATGCCGAGAAAATTCTGAATGAATCCCTTGCAAAACTCAAAACCAATAAGCCGTGAGCTTAGTGATTATATTATATAAATCGCAAAAATGATTTTACAAGGAATAAATTTAATTTTTGCGATGAGCAAGCAAGGAAATACAAGCGCACAAAGGAAGAAATGCAAAACCTTTTGTGCGTTGTATATAGTTAAAAAAATTAAGGAGGTTTATTATGAGCACAAACAGATCCATGAGTAACTTTATGGAAGAAAAGTTCTTGCCTGTGGCTGCCAAAATCGGCGGACAAAGGCACCTGCTGGCTCTCCGTGACGGTATCGTCATGGTAATGCCGCTTCTCATTCTGGGCGCTTTTTCAATGATCGTCGCAGAGTTTCCATTCAAAGCCTATCTCGACTTCATGACCAAAACCTTCGGCGAAAGCTGGAACTCTTTTGAAGGCATCATCATGAATGCTACCTACGGCATCGTAGCCCTGGTTGCCTGCTTCGGCGTTGCAAGCTCTCTTGTCAACAGCTATCATATCGATGGTACTCCGGCTGGGATTATTTCACTCTCGGCGTTTTTTACCATCAATATTGTCGGTTCCTTCAAACAGGGGGATGCCACCATCGCCGCATGGGCAACCAAGACTTTTACAGCGGAATTCCTGTTTACGGCACTGATTATCGCACTGGTTACCGGTGAAATTTACCGGATTCTTGTTCAGAAAAGCTTTACCATTAAGCTTCCGAAATCCGTTCCTCCGTCCGTATCGCGCCAGTTTACGGCACTTGTACCGGGAGCCATCATTATACTCTTTTTCCTGATTGTTCGTGGACTGTTTTCACTTACACCGTGGGAAAACTTCCCGGCCTTTGTATCCACAGTAATTTCAATACCGTTACGCGGCTTTGGAACTTCTTATATCGGTACATTGATTGCCGTATTTTCTGAGCATTTGCTGTGGTCCCTCGGCTTACACGGTTCATCCATCGTTATTTTCCCGATCTTTGAACCCATGTGGATCGTGAATCTGCAGGAAAACATCGGTAAAGCCGCAAAACATATTGTTACACAGCCTTTCTATGAAAATGGCGTTTGGATCGGCGGTTCCGGAGCGACGCTTCCAGCTGTAGTATACATGCTGGTATTTGCAAAATCAAAACTCCTGAAACAGGTCGGACGTATCGGTATCGCACCTGGACTGTTTAATATTAACGAACCTGTTACCTTTGGTTTGCCGGTAGTATTGAACCCATTCCTTATGATACCTTTCATAGCAACTCCGGCTGTTGTAATGACAATCCAATACATCGGTACGGCCATCGGCTTATTCCCGTTATGCAACTACATGGTACCCTGGACAACGCCATTCCTCATCAGCGGCTTCCTGATGACCCAGAATCTGATGGGTGTTGTAGCGCAGATTATTTCCTTTGTTGTTGCATTCCTGATCTGGCTTCCCTTCATCAGAGTTTGGGATTTGAAGAACTACTCCATGGAGAAAGCGGAAGAAAAGGAACAAGCGGCCCAGTATGCAAATGTATAAACGTTTATTTTGAAAGTGACTTTTCCGGTTTGACAGGATGGATCATCGCACCTCGTGTCAAACCGGAAGTTCCTCCTGTAAAGCGGCTATACTCCATTGGATTTACGCTCCCGGTTTCTTTAAAGCAGCGGGAGAGTTAGCAAATATTAAAAAAGGGTGATAAAACATGGCTTTTCTGGGATTGGAAGTTGGTAAAAGTGAACCGGGGTATCGTCTTAAACGTCTTGCTGCGTTTTTGGTGGATACAATCATCGTATTAGCGGTTGTCTATATTGTATTTCGTTTTACTGGAAAGCCTGATTTTCCGGCTGTAAAAGCAGCTATGGACGCTGCCAAGGAAGGGGCGGGCGGCCCAAACTCCCAGGCTCTTGCAAACGAAATGTTTAACCTGTTTAACACTGCGTACGGGCAGACTTTGATGATTTGGTTCCTGTATGAGGTGGTGTGCCAAGTTGTGTTTTTCGGTGCTACTCCCGGGAAGCTGATGCTGGGACTGCGGATTACTTCCATGAATCCAAACCGGAAATGGCCTCTTCACTACCTGCTTATGGCGGTAAGGAGTGCTATAAAATTTGCTTCCTTATATATTTTCCAAGGGTTTCCCTTCCTTATCGCAGTGCTGTCGATTTTTGCAAATAAGGAAGCAAGGGCCGGATATGATATTTTTGCAAAAACCTATGTAAAAAATATAAGAGGAGAGAAGTTGCGTGAAAATATTTATCAATTCCCCGTTAATGAGTGACAAAATTATTGCTTTACTCAATGGATACAAGGAAAATGGAATCGAGTTTAGGTTTGTTAAAAAGCTTGGAATCAAGCTGGAGTTTGAAGTCAGCGGTATTGAACCCCAGGAGGCCTGTACCCTGGCAAAGAATCTGATTAAGAATACCGAGTTTGGAAAAGTACTATATTTTAACGTTGAGGCAGGAAAATAGTGATACTTTATACTTGGGGCAAAATGGAAGAGAGGGTTCAGAAACAGCCCATGACTTCATTCCATGCCCCTACTGTTATTTAACAGCCGTAGTTTTGTAGAAAAGTAAAGGTGGAAAATAATGAACCAATTCGAAAAAAAGATGGGGAAGATTATTGAGGTATTATTGGAAACTGACAAGTACATGACTTTGGAGGCCTTGTCGCAGCAAATTGGTATGTCTAAGCGGTCCATACAGAATTATATCTATAAAATAGAGGGATGGTTTTCTGAAATCGGTTTAAATGAAATTAAGATTTTAAAAAAACAGGGCTATGGCATCAAGCTCCTGGTCAACAATGAAGACAAAAGTAAGCTGGTTAAAAAATTAAAGATCGACAATATTAATATTTTTGAGGATATGGCTCGAAGAAGACTGGAAACGCTGAAGGCACTGCTCTTCTCCAACGATGAACTTACCATTCAGTTTTTTGCCGACCATTTTTACGTTAGCAGAACCGCAGTGCTAAAGGACCTGGAATGGATCAGCCAATGGCTTTCGAAGTATGGTTTGAAGCTGTTTAAGTGCCAGCATAGAGGGATCGGTATTGAAGGAAATGAATTATGCCGCAGAAATGCAATTGCGGGATTTTTTGATATATATAAAACCAACGAAAAGGATGTTTTAACGGGCTTTAACTGCTGTGGAAGGCTGCCGGAAGAGAAGTATACGAAATTAAGGAGTGTATATGGTAAAATCGACATTCTAAATGTATGCAATATTATTGAGGATGCTGAAAAGACTTTTGACTTTTTTCTCACCGATGAATATTTTTTATCCATCGTTACCCATTTGGTGATCGGCATTGCCAGGCTTACCACCGGGAAAAATGTAGAGGATCATTTTATGCCGCCGGACCATGAATATACGAGTTTGGAACTGAAAACCTCGGAATATATTTCTTCAAGGCTTGAATCGGAATTTAACCTGAAAATGCCCGAGTCGGAGAGAACCTATATCTGTATCCACCTCATGAGCTACAATACCTTCAACCACTCCGATAGCGCAATCAATTACATTCCGCAGAAAATCGAGTTGTTGGCCATCAAATTAATCGATTGCGTAGATGGGCAGCTTGGAACAACTTTTGCTACCGATAAAATTCTGTTTTTCGGCGTAATATCCCACTTGAAAACCTCCCTTTACCGGTTGGAAGAGAACATTCCCATAAAAACTTCTGCCATGGAGGACTTTCTGAAGCCGACGACAGAGATCGTCAATGCGGTTTCAAAAGCAGGTGCTTTGTATGAGGAAGTTTGTAATGTAAAACCGGATGAGGAGGAGATAATAACCCTATCCCTGCACTTTATACTGTCGCAAAAGCGGAATGCCAGGAAAAAGAAGGCGCTGTTGGTATGCAATAACGGAATTATAGCAGGGTTCAAATTACAGAAGGTATTGCACGAAAGCTTTTTGGATATGGAAATCGTCGACATCTGCTCCAGCTTGCAGCTGGCCTATAAAGCGGAGAACGAATATGACTTTATTATATCAACAGTGGCATTGGAGAATTGTTCAAAGCCTGTTGCCGATTTATCCCATGTGCCAAAAAGTGATTACACTAAATTCCTGGATGAATTTATGTTTTCACTTATGTAAATAACAGTCAAATTACCGTTGCTGGCAGGCACCTCGGGCGACCATTCTACATAGTATATTACAGTAGAAAAATATAATAATCTACCTCAGAAGTGTATGATTATAGTGTAATTACTTGCTTTTCTACTTAATTTTTAGTAGGGATGGAGATCGTAGTATGGAAAATTTGCCTTCTCTACCTATACAAGTAGAGGGAAAAATTATAAGACCATCAGTAACAGCTATGCTGGAACCAATCGTAGGGATTGGATTGGGTAGTGATCACTCAAAAGTGACAAGAAGAGCTATTGAAAATGCAGGAGGACTCAGCGGTATTATTAAGGAAAATGATACTGTAGTAATTAAACCTAACCTGGTAAAGCCATCATTGCCGGAAGAAGGGATAGTCACCGATTACAGGGTAGTACAGGAAATAGTCAATATAGTAAGAGAATGTGGCGCTGGGAAAATCGTTATAGCCGAGGCAACACCTTTTGGTGATGTATTTGAAGCGGTTAATTATAATGAAATATGCGGTGTGGAATTGTTCAATATGAATGATTGCAATAAAGAAGACTGTTATGAACTTAGGCCACAAAATAGTTTAACAAAGGAAGCCATGTTTATTCCTAAAATATATATGGATGCGGATGTTGTAATTGGAGCTGCAAAATTAAAGACGCATTTTGAATATGATGCTGCTGTGTCATTAAGTCTTAAAAATTCTATGGGTGTTCCGCCAACAAAACTCTATGGTGACGACTATAAGGAAAAACTGCATCTTCTGGGACTTAAGGAAGCGATTGTTGATTTGAATAAGGTAAGGAAGCCGGATTTCGTTGTCATAGATGGAATTATAGGAGGTGAAGGCTATGGACCTTTAAGGGTCAAACCTATTCAATCGAACATCGTGTTAGCAGGAATAGATCCCGTTGCTGTAGATACTGTAGCATTAAACTTCATGGGCTTCACAGTTGATGAAGTGCCTCATGTCCAGCTTGCATCCAAAGAGGGTTTAGGAATATCAGAGTTAAGCAAAGTTAAAATCATTGGGGCTGATTTAAGTTTAGTAAAAATGAAATTTGAGAGAGCTTAACGAGTTTAAGAATAGATCAACATACAGGTCCAAGAGGAGCTTCCTAGCCTGTGGTAGTAAACCTATAAATATTCTTGCAATTATAACTATTAGTAATAATAGGAATGAATAAAATGAAACTCCGGTGAATTGCCGGAGTTTTTGTATTGTGTAAAGTATGTCTTATCTTTACCGGCTGTCAATAACAAAATTGAAGGGTGGATATATCATATTGCTTTTATAAATGGAAAAATGATACAATAAGGTAAACACCGTACGGTTGCAGCAAGGATTATTGCTCTCTCAGCCACTGATATTTACGTATGGGTGTATAGATTCATTGAAATAATAATATTATTATAGAAAGAGTATTGGTGGTGATAAAATGGAGTTTATAAATTTGCTTGAGGATGGGACTCGTAACCTGATTCCTCGGAATCTCAATACGGAATATGCGTTTATAGCTGATTGCGGGAATTTTGGGTTCGATTTTGATCGTGAGGGTGTTTCCACTCATTTTATTGTGACGGCCCTTATCGTTGATGGGGGTAAGATCTCGAAGCTTGAAGAGGAAGTAGAAGCGATACGGATTAAGCATTTTCGTAGCGATGAAATGAAATCTTCTACCCTGGGAGAGGATGATACCCAACGTATCAAAATCCTTGAGGATATTCGCAAGCTTGACTTTCATGTTTTCTCCCTCGTTGTTGATAAACGCAGAATCGTATTGGACAGCGGTTTGGCTTTTGAGGATTCCTTTATAAAGTTCCTGAACAACATGCTCCACAAAGAGTTGTATCAGGCCTATCCCCGGTTGCAGATGATCGCCGGTGAACATGAAAACAAGGAGTTTATGGAAAGCTTTAAACGGTATGTACATGAGAGGCATACGCCGGATATGTTTGAATATTATGATTTTGGCTTTGCCCCCGGTAGGTCCAGTACAGTAGTCCAACTGGCTGATTTTATATGCGGGACCATTGCCACAGGGTATGATGAGAAGAAAAAGTCGGATAAATTCTCCGATTTCATGAGCTTTCTAAAGGATAAGGTCATCACGATTCTGCACTGGCCGGAATCCTATCGAAGATACCTGGTCAACACGGCTATCGATACCGGAACACAATTTGATGAAAAAATTGCAACCCTGGCGTTACGACAGGCAAACAGCTTTATCGAACTGCATGAAAACTCGGATGTACCCGAGGTGGTGGAGCAGGTGCTGGTCATTAAGTTTTTGAAGTTCAAGCTCCAGTTTAATCGGCCGGATCTCTATGTACCGACCCATGAAATTATTGATAACCTGTATCAGATACGAAAAAGAAGATTTACCGTGCATTACCTGAGAACCAAAATCGTAGCAAAACTGCGGGATGCAGGGGTGATTATCGCCAGCAGCAAACACGGATATAAGCTGCCCATTTCCGAGAAGGAACTCTATGATTTTGCAAATCAGAGCAATATGGTCATAAAGCCCATGCTGAGCCGTTTGAAAACCTGCAGGGATCTGGTTAAGGCTGCAACGAAGAATGGGCTGGATATACTGGATAAGCCTGAATATTATGATTTGAAGAAGTATTTTGATGAGTAGGCCTTAGTGCAGCAAATCAATCGGTTATACGGTAGGAGCGCTTTTTACATAGTGTAACGAATATTCCTGGTGTGAAGGAAGTGTTGATAAAGCACTTCCTTTCATTTTCCCCAGATCAAGAGAAGTTCAGCGTTGAATTTTGGAATCATCATCCCTTGAAGAATACAGTTTACGGGTTATCTTTACAGGGCAGGCACACTTATAAAAGGGAAGATTCCGTTTCGGGTTTGAATTTTGAAGGTGATACGCCTGTCTTGGATTTAAAGTAGTTTGAAAAATAATGTTCATCAGCAAAGCTTAAGCTAAGGGATATCTCTTTCACGCTCATGGTCGTGTTAAGAAGCATAAGCTTAGCCACTTCGAGCTTTTTACTCAATAAATAGTTATAGGGTGTTATGCCGAAATCATTTTTAAATATCCGTATGGTTTGGGAAGGTGACCGGTAAACAATGTCACTCAGTTCCTTAAGGCTAATGGCGCGCATCACATTTTTATCCAAATAATTCCTTAGCTTTATGGCCTCAGGAGAATGCTGAACTGCATTTTTATGGATGTCTTTTGCTATATCCAAAAGGATTTCATGGAAAACGAGAGAAGCTTCATTAAAAATATCTTCATTGCTTTTGTCCCTGGAACCGGCAATATCAAGCACCTTATAGAACAATTCACGGGTACCCGCGTTCCTTATATGATTCACATTGTGGAGCTTATAGATATGAATGAGGTTATCAATTAAAGGACCTCTTGCATTAAACCATATTTTTGTCCATGGGTTTTTTGCATCGGAATAATAAACATGATTGCTTTGCTTGTGCAATACATACATATCACCTTTTACGGCAGTGAACTCGGTGGAGTCTGACTTTACAGTACCTTGCCCACTCAGAATGTATTCAAAAACATAGATGGGGCTGTTTTTTCTGCTTATAAAATAGCTGCCGTCGCAATAGGAAATACCGGTCATTTCCATATAAAAAGGGCAGTTTTCTGAAGCACTGTCGACAAAACTGATTATGTCTTCTCTCATGCTAATAATCCTCACGTATTCATCAATTTCTTCTATTTTTATACCCTTATTATAGCAATATACTATAAATAAGCAAGCGGGAAAGTTGCATGGCTGCGATAGCCAATGGAATGAATTTCTGCAATTTTTCATGGAATCTTTATTGATGAAAAGGGGAGATAGAAGTGGTAAATAGTAATGTTCCAAGGCCGGAATACCCCAGACCGCAAATGGTGAGGGATCAATGGATGAATTTGAATGGAGAGTGGCAGTTTGAGGTTGACCATGGAAAAAGCGGAAGAGAAAGAAAGCTTCAGGAGAAAGATCAATTACGTGATAGGATTATAGTACCTTTTTGCCCCGAGAGCAAGCTTTCGGGTATAGAATATAAGGACTTTATGAATTCCGTATGGTATAAAAGAGAATTTGAAATACCCAAGGAGTGGTGGGGCGACCGGGTACTCCTTCATTTCGGTGCAGTAGATTATAATACGGAGGTATGGGTGAATGGCGTGTCCTGTGGAAAGCACAAGGGTGGGTATACTTCATTCCACTTTGATATTACGGATCTGCTGGTGGAGGGCAGGAATATCCTTACGGTTTGTGCAGAGGATGATGTGCGTTCCGGGTTGCAGCCCAGAGGAAAGCAAAGTGGTGAATATTATTCCCATGGATGCGATTATACGAGAACTACGGGGATTTGGCAAACGGTTTGGCTGGAAAATGTACCGATGACCTATATTTCATCCTGTAAAATGATTCCTGATCCGGATAATGCCTGTGTTCACATCACAACGGCGGTAAATGAAAATGATAAACGTTTGACACTTGCTGTAAAGGCTCTCTATAAGGGAAAAATAGTGGGCGAAGGTACTTCCGTAATAACGGGACGGGATGTATCCCAAACCGTTGCCCTTTCGGAAGTTCATCTATGGGGACCCGGTTGTCCGGAGCTGTATGATCTGGAGTTTGAATTGTTCCATGAGGGCACAGTTCTTGATAAGATAAAAAGTTACTTTGGGCTTAGAAAGGTTTCTCTGGATAAGAATGCAATTCTTATTAACAATAAGAAGGTTTTTCAACGTCTTGTGCTGGATCAGGGCTTTTATCCCGAAGGGATTTATACAGCTCCTACGGACGAAGCGCTAAAAAGGGATATAGAAATATCCATGGGCCTGGGGTTCAATGGTGCAAGAATGCATGAGAAGGTTTTTGAACCCAGGTACATCTATTGGGCTGATCAATTGGGCTATTTGGTCTGGGGGGAATATGCCAACTGGGGACTGGATATTTCAACGGCATCAGGAATAGAACACTTTCTGCCGGAGTGGATGGAGGCTGTGACCCGCGATTTTAATCACCCCTCCATCGTTGGATGGTGTCCCTTTAATGAGACCTGGGATGGTGGAGATGGCAGGAAACAGAATGATCAGGTATTGAGCATTGTTTATACAGTTACAAAGGAATTGGACAAAACGCGTCCGGTGATCGATACCAGTGGTAATTTCCATGTTGTCACCGATGTATTTGACGTACACGATTATGAACAAGATGTTGAAAAATTCAAAGCTAAGTTTGAGCCTATGAAAAATGGGGGCGAAAAGTATGTTACTTTTCCTCACCGGCAAAGGTATGAAGGACAGCCCTATTTTGTAAGCGAATATGGCGGCATCCAGTGGAATTATGAAGTGGAGGATAAGTTTGGCTGGGGCTATGGAGATAAACCGAAAACGGAGGAAGAGTATATCGAAAGATACAGGGGACTCACAACGGCATTGTTAAGCAATCCTTACATATGTGCCTTCTGTTATACACAGTTATACGATGTGGAGCAGGAAGTAAACGGCCTGTATACCTATAGCCGTAAACCGAAATTTAATCCGGGAATATTCAGAGAAATAAATACACAGCAGGCGGCTATTGAAAAATAGAAGCCGTAAGCTGCCGGCCAAAGGGAGGAGATAATCCTCCTGGCCGAGGTGAAGTTTACTCTCATAGAATCGGACCATTTAATCGAAGTAAATTGATTTTTAAAAAAGAGAAGCTCGATGCAGAAAATGCATCGAGCTTCTCTTTTTTTGTACATACATCCAGCGTTTTTAACTGTAGTATGCAACAAAATAGCAATCCTGTACAAAAAAAACACAATCCAATTCACAAAAACCTTACCGGTATTGGTTGTTATATTTATCACAAAGAATTTCGCAACAATATGCACAAATAGAGAAATATGGTCCATTATATTTTTGTGCAAAATCACCTATTATGTAATTGCGATTCACTTTTATAGGGTTCCATCGGCATCAAAATAATTCATAAAGGAGATTGAGGATTGTGAAGAATGCCCCAAGGCTTGAATTGAGAGGTGTTGAGAAATCATTCCCCGGTGTCAAGGCACTAAGTAACGTCAACTTTTCTGTTAAAAAGGGTACTGTTCATGTGCTTTGCGGAGAAAATGGTGCAGGTAAATCGACACTGATGAAGATTATCAATGGGATTTACCAGCCGGACAACGGCCAGATCCTTATGGATGGCAAGGAAGTTAAAATCCATAACCCGATTGAGGCAAGGAAACTGGGTATATCGATGATATTCCAGGAACTTAATTATATTCCGGAAATTACAGTTGAACAAAACCTGTTCCTCGGCTGTGAGCCGGTTAACAAACTTGGAGCAGTCGATTGGAAGGAAATACGGAAACGAACTGTAGAACTGATGAAGCAGGAAAACCTTATGTATGAGCCGGAAACGAAGCTGAAAGATTTGACGGTATCTGATATTCAGATGCTGGAGATACTGAAAGCCATTTCCTACGATTCGGATGTTATCATCATGGATGAGCCTACATCGGCCATTACCAACAGAGAAGTAGAGGTGCTGTTTAAAAAGATTGCAGACCTGAAGGCAAAGGGCGTCAGCATCATTTACATTTCACACAAAATGGAAGAGATATTCAGAATTGCGGATGAAATAACCATACTGCGTGACGGAAGTGTTATTGATACCCGTCCAGCGAGCGAACTTACCATAGACAAGGTGATTTCCCTTATGGTAGGCCGAACCATCACCAATGTGTATCCAAAGGAGAAAGTGCCCATAGGCGATGTTGTGTTAGAGGTGGAAGGCTTGACCCAAGGGCAGACATTTACCGATGTTAACTTTACTGTACGAGCCGGTGAAATTGTCGGTTTTGCAGGACTAATGGGAGCAGGCCGTACCGAAGTTGCCCGTGCCATCTTCGGCCTTGATCCCTTTACAGCCGGCAAAATAAAAATTAAGGGCAGGGAAGTTACCATAAAGAGTGTCGAGGATAGTATCGAAAACGGGATGGTCATGCTCTCGGAAGATAGAAAACGTTTTGGTATTGTACCGATGCGAAGCGTCCTGGAAAATGTATCACTCCCCAACCTACGTTTATTTATCAAAAAAGGCCGTTTACATGCCAGGAATGAAAATAGCACTGTCAAAGCCTACTGTGATCGAATGCGGGTTAAAACACCGACACTGGAAACCTCCATCGATTCCCTCAGCGGCGGTAATCAGCAAAAAGTGGTGCTTGCAAAGTGGATGCTCCGAAACCCTGATGTTCTTATTGTAGACGAACCTACAAGAGGGATTGATGTCGGCGCAAAGTTTGAAATTTATAAGCTTATGACAGACCTTGCACGTGAGAAAAAAGCCGTTATCATGATCTCCTCCGAACTGCCGGAGCTTCTGGGTATGTGTGACAGGATATACGTTATGGCAAAGGGGCAAATCATGGGAGAGCTTGACCTACCGGACTTCACCCAGGAAAATATAATGAAATTAGCGACGAGGAGTAGATAAAGATGAATCAAAACAAAATAGCATCCCTGTGGTCCAGGGTAACCAGTAAGTATAGCATATACTTAATACTTGCTGCGATGTTTGTCTTATGTTCGATGATCAGTCCCGTGTTTTTTTCGGGTAAGAACTTTGCAAACATCTCCAGGCAAATCTCCATTACAACCATCATTGCTTTTGGAGAAACCTTGCTCATTATTGCAGGTCTTATCGACCTTTCCGCAGGCTCCGTACTAGCACTTGCCGGACTTCTTGCTGTTTCGGCCTATAAGGTCACCGGTTCGCTTATGCTGGCGATGCTGGTGGGAATATTGGTCGGCGTCTTGTGCAATTTCATCAACGGATTAATGGTTACAAAGTTCAATACACCTCCTTTTATTGCTACACTTGCCATGATGACGGTTGCCAGGGGCGCTGCCCTGCTCTATACAGACGGTCAGAATATCTACCAGTTGGGCAACTTCATCGTATGGGGACAGAGCAATTTCTTCTTTATTCCTACCCCCGTTGTATTTATGATCGGTATTACCGCCATTACATGGTACTTGCTGAAGCATACCAAATTTGGACGCTACCTGTACGCAGTGGGCGGAAATCAAGAGGCGGCCCGTGCTTCCGGTATCAATATCAATAAAACAAAGATGAAGGCATACTTGATCAACGGTTTGTTTGTGGGTTTGGCAGGCGTACTGTTCATGTCCCGTGTAAATGCCGGTTTGCCGAATGCGGGTAACGGCTTTGAATTTGAAGCCATGACAGCGGCAATCATCGGGGGCACAAGCTTTTCCGGCGGTATTGGAACAGCGATGGGAACCCTTGTAGGCGCATTTATTATGGGTTTGTTAAGTAATATCATGAATCTGGTCGGTGTACAGTCCTACATGCAACAGATTGTTAAGGGCGTTATCATAGCACTTGCAGTTATCTATGACATTTATTCAAAAAATAGAAGAACATCAAAAATACTCGGTAGCATTGAGGAAAGAACGGATAAGAAAAGCAAGGGTATGAGTGCGTAGCGGTGTTTATCAAAGGACAGTGAAAAAATAACTTCCGTCCTGCTCTATTATCACAAATTGTGCTATTTAGGCAGAGAAAACATCTGCTTGGATAAATAAAATTAAAAAATGAAAGGGAGAAAAGAAATGAAAAAAATTCTAGCAATGGTACTAACGGCTATGGTATCCATGGCAGCGCTTGCCGGCTGCTCCATGCCCTCAACAACGGAAAAATCCGCAGATAAACCCGCTCAACAGACAGATAAAGCAGGCAAGAAGTATAAGCTTGCCTATATCGCCAGAGCCCAAGGTGACTCTTTTGCTTCCTGGCTGGCCAATGCAGTAAAGGCAGAAGTGGAAAAGAAATATCCTGACATGGAAGTTACGGTTTTCGATGGACAGAGTAAAAATGATGTCATTGCCTCCCACATTGAGAACGCGGTAACGAAGAAGTTTGACGCGATCCTTCTTCAACCGCTGGATTCAGAAGCACAGGTTGCTCCTATGAAAGCTGCCGCTGCCGCTGGTGTTAAGACGGCAACAGTTAACCTCCGTATCAACGATGGTGACCAAGCGTCCGCTGTTGACGCCGATCCTGTTGAGCAGGGGGCAGCCAATGCCAGACTTGCTTTTAAGCAGATTCCGCAAAATGCCAATGTAGTTGTTTTACTTGGACCTGCAGGAAATACACACTCCATTAAAAGACGTGAAGGATGGCAGAAAGAGTTCTTCTCCAAGCGTCCCGACGTTAAGATTGTCGGTGAGCAGATTGCCAACTGGAATAAGGATGAAGGAATGAAATTCATGGAAGACTGGATTCAAAAAACCGGTGGTAAAATTGATGCCATCATATCCATGAATGACAATATGTGTGTGGGCGCTTTGGAAGCTTCTAAAGCAGCGGGTATAAAGAACATTTTAGCTTACGGAGTTGACGGTACCGGTGAAGCCTGCCTCTACATCAAGGATGGCCGCATGACTTCTACTACGCTCCAGAGTGCATACGCTCTTGCTGAAAAATCAGTAAAGCTGGTTCATGACCTTGTTACCGGCGCAACAAAACATGATGTGACTTTCATCGATTGTGACCTTATTACAAAGGATAATGTAGATAAGTTCATCCAAATGCATAAGGAAGCAGGAAACCTTAAATAGGAAAATGTTTGAGTATTTCGCGCACAGTAGACCTGTGCGCGAAATAATTATAATTATTCATAGGAGGGAATCAAGTGATGGAAAACAAAGCAGTATTTATGAAGGGAATCGGCGAAATGGAAATCGTCCCTGTGGAGACGCCTGCGCTCAGAGACAATGATGTATTGGTGAAAATGGAATATGTGGGCATCTGCGGCTCGGATGTTCATTATTACGAGAAGGGCAGAATCGGCAATTTTATCGTAGAGGGTGATTTTATCCTTGGACATGAATGTGCCGGTGAGGTAGTAAAGGTCGGCAGTGCTGTAAAGGGGCTGAAAGTCGGAGATAAAGTTGCGCTGGAACCCGGGATCACTTGCGGTCAGTGTGAATTTTGCAAGGGAGGCAAATACAATCTTTGTCCGGACGTTGAATTTTTAGCAACGCCTCCTTATCACGGCTGTCTGAAAAACTACATTGCATTTCCGGAAAATATGGCTTTCAAGCTGCCTGACAATGTGTCAACCAAAGAAGGCGCACTGGTAGAGCCTCTTGCCGTCGGCCTCCACGCTGCAGCGCAGGGAGGGGTAAAACTGGGAGATAAGGTAGTAGTACTGGGTGCCGGGTGTATCGGACTTGTAACGCTGCTGGCCTGCAAGGCATTTGGAGCAACGGAAGTTATCGTTGTTGATGTCATCGATAAGAGGCTGGAGTGTGCCATGAATCTGGGCGCTTCCCACGTAATCAATGCAAAGAAAGAGAATACACTGGATAAAATAGCGGAATTGACCGGCGGGAAGGGTGCAGATATCGTAATTGAAACTGCCGGCAGTGAGTTTACCATAAAACAAACGGCCTACGCTGTGAAACGGGGAGGAACCATAGTTCTTGTGGGCCTGGCACCGAAGGATGTTATCGAATTCGATTTTATGCAGATTATGACCAAGGAAGCCGACATCAAATCCGTATTCCGTTATCGTAACCTGTATCCTGCTGCTATCGGCGCTATTGCAGATGGTAAAATTGATGTTAAGGGCATTGTTACCCATGAGTTTGATTTTGAAGATAGTAAGAAAGCCTTTGACTTTGTGATTGAGAATAAGAATGACGTTGTTAAAGCAGTCATTAAAATATAACGATTGAACTTGTAGCTACAGATTGCGTTGAGGAAAATTTCGCATACTACCCTGGGTTTGTTTATAACCTGGGGTAGTTGTGATTTTTTGTCGAGAATTAAAACCTATAATGAGGATAGATATAATATCCATTTGTATTTTGTTAGGATAAAAGGTAAAATCATAGTATAAGACAAGCAGTGTACTTTTCATTCGGAGGTGATTCCGTGGCAAAAAGAATGAGTGTTACAATCCTTGTAGTAGTGCTGTTGGTCTCCATTTTTTCAACATTCGTTTCTGACTATCCTTTGAATATGGAAAACAAGAATATGGGATTGCCGGATGAAATCGGAAATGGTTCTGATAAACGGGCAGCAGCTGCACCTTTTTATGAAGCATATTCCAGCCTTCCGAACATTGAAGCACCGGAAGGGTTTGACTGGCGTCAATTTGAGGGTGTGACTTTAAATTTCTTAGTTGAAAATACCATCAATGCAAATATCTTAACAAAGGAAAGTCAGGAATTTACCAAAGTTACAGGTATCAATATCAATATCCGCGCAATGGATTTTAGTGCGCTAAGTGAAAAAGTAAACATGGGGTTTATTACAAAGGATGGGAGATACCAGCTCATCTATGTGGATCCCTATCAAACCTTAAACCGGTTCGCAACAAATTTTGAGGATCTTAACCGCTATAACAGCAGTCCGAATCTGCCGCACATACCGGGTGGGCTGGAGGATTTTTTTGAAGAGCAGGTAAACGTTGAATCTTACTATATTGATAAGGCAGCCGTGTATTCCATACCTTTTGATACGACGACCATGATCTTATATTATCGGAAAGACATCTTTGAGAAATATAAGGAAAGATTTCAAAGAGATAGGGGCTACGACTGGACTCCCGGCCAATACAGCTTTACATGGGAAAAGTATTGTGAGATTGCCGGCTGGATCGATAAAAATGTCCCGGATACTGAGGTGAAATACGGTAGCGGGCACATGGCCCAGGAGCACAATTCGATTTTCTGTGATTTTTCCAATGTATTGGCTGCTTACGGAGGCGATTACTTTAACGATGAAAATGTGGGCAGTCTCGGAATAAAGGAGCCGCATGAAATCGGCGTCCTAACCCCCAATTTTATCGATGCCCTTACTATGTATAAAAAAATCATACAATCCTCTTCCCCAAAAAGTTTGAACTGGGATTGGTATGATACTGCACAGGCCTTCAAAAACGGTGAAATCGCCATGATGCCTAACTGGGATGAAAACTCATCGTCCATCGAAAACCCATCGACTTCAAAAGTTGCCGGTAAAGTAGGTTACAGCATACTACCCTATGGCCCGAAGCGAAGCGCAAGTATATACGGGGGGTCCGGCATTGGAATTAACAAATATGCCAGTGAACGGGAAAAACAAGCGGCATGGCTGTTTATCGTATGGGCCACCTCTCCACAAACACAGCTTTTCGTGCTGAAACATTCGGAAGGTGGAGGGATACCGCCCAGGAAGTCGGTATACGAGGATAAGGATATAAAAAATGTAATATCGGGGAATGCGGGAGGCAATAGTAAATATAGGGCTATGCCGGAACTTCCGGCTGTATTGAATGCATGGAAGAAAGAAAACGCGTATTACAGGCCCAAAATAGGAAACTTTTATTATGTCGAACAGATCATTATTAAAAACCTGCATCAAATGATTCGAGATGATGTGAAAGTGGAAAATGTTGCAAAATCAATCCATGATGAGATTAAAGCCTTAAGCAGTAACTATACAAATTCGGATGGAACTTAGCTGATTCGTGCATCGTAAAGCCCCAGAACCGTTGGCTGTACGATGCCCAAATCAGCAGTTACCAATCCGATTGTATATAAATGCTGCAGCGGATAATTTCCGTAAGGCCACTCGGTATCTTTTGCTGTAGAACCATCCCAAATTGTGAGGAGCAAATGTATGGAAGGTGTTAAATTTATCAATAGTTTCCGGTTCAAGCTGATCTGTATTACCATCGTTTTCATCCTTGTTCCGATTATACTTTTTTCCGTTATATATTCAAATCTGGTAAAAGGGATCATAAGCAAGAAATACAGCGAGTCAGCCATTCAGTCGGTATACGAAGCCGGAAAGAATATTGACTTTATTTTGAACGATATTCACGAATTTTCCAATGTGATTCTTGCGAACAGAGATTTCTTACAAGCATTAAATAACAGAGAGACTATGGATACGGTCCAATTCCGGAATTTGCTAAGAAGCTTTTACACCTCAAGAGATGATATCGATGGGATCGATATACTGACGGATAAGAACTTTTATTCGGTAGGTGCAATTAAAGTGGCTGAAAAGCCCGATTATATGCCCGTTGATATGTTATCCAGGACAGAGGGGGAAATTCTTTGGGTAAACACTCGCCGTGAAAAAATAAAAATTCTATCCGGGGAGTTTGATAAGTATTACTTATCCCTGGGAAGAAAGTTGATTGATTTTAATACGTTGAAAGAACTCGGACTGATGACCATTGATATCGATGAGGCCGTACTTGAAAAGTCTTACAAAAACCTCATGAGTGGGGAAGGGGGGCAGGTGTTCATCTGCAATCAGGACGGAGAAATTGTAAGCCATCCGGATAAGACCAAAATCGGGAGTAGTATAAAGGATGAAAGCTATGCAAAACAAATCCTTTCCAACCAGAAAAGCAGCGGACATGCTTCCTTTACGGATAACCGCATAGAGCAAATCGCCATATACTCCACTTGCAGTACCAATGGCTGGAAGATTGTAAAAACAATCCCCTCCAAGTATTTGTACAAGGAGATTGAGGAGATCCAGTGGAATTTGATAACGGCGGGGATCATCTATGTTATCATTACCATAGGTTTAGCACTTGCTTTTTCCATAAAAGTCACGGAACCCATCATCCGTATGATGAAGGTCATGAAAAAGGCGGAGAATGGAAACCTGGATGTACGTGTGGCTATGACAGGAAAGGACGAGATTGGGCAGCTGGGTACAAGCTTTAATACGATGATCAGTGAGACAAAATCGCTGATTGAGAAACTGATTGAAGAGGAGCAGCAGAAGAAGGAGATCGAATTGGAAGCCCTCCATGCCCAAATTAACCCCCATTTTTTATATAATACGCTCAATACCATTAGATGGATGGCGAAAATTCAAGGTGCAAAAAGTATAAGCAGTGCGGTAACTGCACTGATCAAGCTTCTTAAAGTCAGCATAAACCTGGGGAAGGATATGATTTTGCTCAGAGAGGAAATCGAACATGTAGAGAACTATATTCTAATACAAAAGCTGCGCTTTAACGAATCCTTTACCATTGACTATACGATTGCCGATGAATGTTATGGATGCTGTATTCCCAAGCTGATTTTACAGCCTATTATTGAAAACTCCATTATTTACGGCTCGGAATCGGAGGAGGAAAATCCGAAGCAGCTTCATATAGAAATAAACGCCTATAAAAAGGATTCAACGCTGGTAATCGAGGTGAATGACAACGGTCCCGGAATCAAGCCGGAGATACTGAAAAACATCTTCAAATCGGAAAAGGATGTAAACAAATTCAGTACAGTAGGCCTAAATAATATTCAGCAGAGAATAAAGCTGTATTTTGGAGAGAGTTATGGCATTCACATCGTTACAGGTGAAAACGAGGGAACACATATTACGCTTACACTGCCATATAAAAGGGATGGGTTATCCTAAAGGAGGGTTTTATGTACAAGGTGCTGATTGTTGATGATGAAGTTCTGGTCAGGGTAGGGATAAAATCAACCATTGATTGGGAAAGTATCGGTTTTTCCATCGTAGCGGAAGCCTCCAACGGAGAGCAGGCCTATGAAGCTTATAAGCTTCATCGACCGGATGTGATTCTTACAGATATCAAAATGCCGAAACAGGACGGGCTTTGGCTTACTAAAAAGATCCGGCAGGAGAACCGGCAGATGAAGATACTGATCTTAACCTGTTATGATGATTTTGGATATGCCAGGGAAGCGCTGAAAAGCGGCGCTGATGATTATATCTTAAAATCCGAGGTGGAAGATGAAGAACTGATAAAAGCAATGACAACCATAAAGGAAAGCCTTGACACAAAATTAGGCGAACAGGAGCGGTCCAGTTATTTAAAAAAGCAGATTGATACAAACATAGTAACACTGAAGGAAAAGCTGCTGAATGATTTTTTGAAGTCAGATAGCATAATGGAGGATAAATTATTATGCAGATGCTCTGATTTGGGATTTACGGTAGAGGAATCAAGATTTGCCGTAATGATGCTGTTCAGGGATGATGCGGAGCGTAAAACGGATTTTTCAGATCAGGAATGGCAGCATATGAATAATGCCATTATAAATATAGCTTCGGGCATTATATCCGAGGCCAGGATCACTTTTCTGGTTAAAGAAAGCAGCAATGAGTTTAGTTTTCTTTTATCGAAAAAGAACCTCGAGGTAGCGGAAGTTCAGAGCAGCATTGAATCAATACGTAATTCGATGGTGCAATACTTCGATATTCCGCTGAGTGGAGCAGTAAGCCGAACTTTTACCGACATAAGGAAAGTTTTCAGTGTGTATCAGGATCTCTGTTTAAAGGCAGAGCAGCTCTTCTACATGGATGAAAGCCGTGTGATCAATGCTTCGGAAGGAGCATTGCATAATATTAATATTTTCAGTATCAAAAAAAGCTATGAACAGCAGTTGATCAGCTATATGGACGAAGAGGATGAAGGAAAAGTCATTGATGTGATCGAGCAAATGGAAGCTTTTTTCAGACAGAATACAGCCAAGGTAGTAGAAGTGAAATTGTTCTATTCCAATATGATCAGCAATATCTTTGAACGGTATCATCATTGTTTTGCAGAAGGAGATGAAAATAGAAATTACGCATATTACCATACTATGATCATGATGACAACAAAAATAAAAAGTACCGTCAAGCTATTTAAGGGTGTTATTATGATGGTGATACGGGATATTAAAAGTTACAGACTGGATAACTCGAACTATATCATTAAGAAAGCAGTAGACTATATTGAGAAAAACTATAATAAGGAGGTATCATTGAAATTCCTGGCGGAATACCTGAATCTTTCAAAGCACTACGTTTGCTATCTGTTTAAAAAGGAAACCGGTGATAATATTTCTCTGTATGTGAATAAACTTAGAATAGAAAAAGCCAAGCAGCTTGTATTGGAATCCAACTATAAAATAAAAGAGATTTATGACAAACTGGGTTTTTCCGATCAGCAATACTTTTGCAAGATCTTTAAAAAGCTTACGGGAATGACGGTGGTACAGTATAGGGACAGTGTATTGAAAAGGAAAGGCGTGTAATTTCTTGAGCAAATCTTTCAACGGAATATATATAGCGCCTGCATGCGAAGAGACGATAAGCGATATGGAAATATCCATGTTATTACCGATGTGTTTGACATCCATGATTATGACTAAAACGGAAGAAGAGTTTATAGAAAGATATAGAGGTAGATAAGTCAATTGGCAAAGGCCGTGAGTGATGCTCACGGCCTTTGCCAATTTATTTTGTTTTTGAACAAAAAACTGGTAGAAATTCGGAAAAACCGTCCAATGGGTCATAGACAATTTTAATTGTCCGTTGCTTCACGTTTTAAATCGTTGATTGGAATAATTGAACATAAACAGATAGGGAAGTATAATGAAATCGTAGATTGGAAGGGGGGATGTACATCGGATTTATGGACTTTCCGAAGGCTTGATATTACTCTGCCCATGGCAGAATAAAGGAGGTGTATGTCAAAATCCAAACATGATAATAAGCTCAATAGTATCAAATAAATAAAGATGAAAGGGGAAAAAAGTATGTTTAAAATTGCTTCAAGTAGCAGTAGAAAGATAAAAAAGGCAGTGTCACTTTTCCTTGTTTTAACGATAGCTTTAAGTATGGTACCGGTTTTCGGCGTCCAGACAGTGAGTGCGGCATCGCCTTATTTACTGTCCCTTAACAGACCCGCATATGCTTCCTCCATTAACGGCAATAATACTCCGAATCTGGCTGTAGATGGAGACGACACTACACGCTGGGATAGCCAGTGGGGAACGGACCCCCAATGGCTGTATATCGACCTTGGCGCGACAGCTTCTATAACAAGTGCAACAATAAAATGGGAGAATGCTTACGCAAAAGCGTATAGGATTGAGATTTCCAATGATGAGTTAAACTGGTCTACCATCCATACCAATAATAATGGGGTAGGAGGTACTGAAACTTTAAACATCACAGGGACGGGCCGGTATGTACGTCTATATTGCACACAACGCGCACTAACCCCATACGGCTACTCACTTTTTGAGTTCCAAATCTATGGGACTGGAGGCGCAAACCCTCCGCCAGCCGATTATGGACCCAATATTGCTTTAAATAAGGTTACGGCAGCTTCTTCCGTTCAGACAGACTGGTACATAAAACCGGGAGAAACAGATGCAAAAAATGCTGTGGACGGCAACAGGAAAACGCGTTGGGGATCCAATGCCAGTGACCCGCAGTGGATCTATGTGGATTTGGGCAGTACACATACAATAGGGCGTGTTATACTGGATTGGGAAGTTGCAGCAGCAAGAACCTTCGACCTTCAGGTATCCAATGATGCTCAAAACTGGACTACGGTTTACAGGGATTTGCGCGGGATCGGAGGTAAACAGAACATTCCTCTGTACGCAACGGGACGGTATGTGAGAATGTACGGGATCAGCAGGGCGACAACCTTCGGATACTCTTTGTATGAGTTTGAAATCTATGATTATATCAACGGCGATCCGCAGCCCACGTATACAATATCACCACTGCCTACACCGGCGACAGTGAATGTAGGGGCCGGAAGTTACCTTACCAATGATATTACCCTTCCTCAGCCAAAGCTTCCGAATTATAAATCAAGCAATATCAATGCTCCGATTCCTTCCAACGACTGGTGGCAGTCACTGCTTATAAACCATTTGGGTAACGGGATTGTAACTCTTCCCCTTAAAAGCAAATTCACAAGCCTGGGCCTTAGTATATTGAACCCGGGCGCAGGATATGCCGACGGCAGTTCCATCAATGCACAGGGTAATCCTGACCTCTATTTGATCGCAAACAATATCAGTACTTCAACCATGGAGACCAGGATTACAGGCTATGGCGACTGGTCTGCCGATGCAGTATTAAGCGATGACAGCACCGATAAGATGAAGGTGACGTTTGTCAAAGGGTCACCGTACATATTTACAACATTTAGCGATCCCAATACACCGGAGATTTACTCAGCCGTCATTACAAGGTTTTTTGATGATAACAACAATGAAATTTTGACAACGGATGGTGCTTCCGTCACTGCAGACCATATAGGAATCGAGATAACCAACAAGGATAGTGCTCCCACCCCCCAAACCTTTGTAAGGCCCTATGGTGTATTCGCTCCTCAGGGTACTGTGTTTACAAGGGTTGGAAACAAGGTGAAAATCAAACTCGGCGACGGGAAGAATTACTTATCGCTGGCTGCTTTGCCCAGCGTTTCAAATCTTAACTTCTTCTACCGGCACGCTTATGCATTTGTCACAGGGACGACAGTCGGCTACAGCTTTGACCCTGCGTCTTCACAGGTGACAACGAACTTCAACCTGACAACAACCCTCAAACGTACGGACCTGGAGGCAAATACCCTTACCTGCCTCTTGCCGCACCAGTGGAAGATATCTCCCGCTACGCTGACAACATTGACGTATCCATCCGTTAGAGGAACCTTGAAAGTGGTGGATGGTAACTCATTTACAACGGTAGACAGGTTCTACGGGATACTGCCGCAGTTCACTGAACCAAAGGATTCGGGATATTCACGCGCACAGCTGCAGTCGTACCTTGATATTTTCGACCAACAGGTATCTACAAATTATATGAGCGCCGACCCATATTGGCAGGGTAAAGCCTTGCATCCCCTTGCCATGGCTGTAATTACAGCCGACCTCATAGGAAATACCACAGCCAGGGACAAATATCTGGGTATAATAAGGACAATCCTTACGGATTGGTTTACCTATACCCAGGGAGAACCGAACTATTTCTTTTATTATAATGATGAATGGGGAACGATGATTTACAAGAACAGTGAATTCGGTGCCAATACAGGAATTACAGACCACCACTTCACCTATGGGTATTATATGTTTGCTGCTTCGGTTCTTGCCAGTTACGACAGCACCTTCCTTGCCAATTATAAGGGAATGATTGAAATGCTGGTCAGGGATTACGCAAACCCATCAAGGACAGATTCCATGTATCCTTTCTTCAGGAATTTTGACCCCTATGAGGGCCATTCATGGGCAGGAGGATATGGAGACAATGATAGCGGAAACAACCAGGAAGCCGCCGGCGAATCGTTATTCGGCTGGGTAGGCTTATATATGTGGGGAATGGTAACAGGGAATAATACCTACAGGGATGCAGGCATCTATGGTTTTACAACGGAAGAAAAGGCCATAGAGCAGTACTGGTTCAACTACGATAATGACAACTGGGTAACCGGTTACAACCATGGCATTGCAGGCCAGGTTTACGGAAGTGCCTACCTCTATGGAACGTTTTTCTCGGGAGACCCTGTCTGCATCTATGGAATTCACTGGCTGCCCACTGCCGAGTATCTGACGTATTATGGGCGTTATCCGGCAAAGGCAGGAAACCTGTACAACGCTTTCCTAAAAGACAAGGGCAAGACAGAAGACAGCTGGTATCATATCATTTGGCCCTTCCAAGCTTTGAGCGACCCCCAGGGAGCATTGGCAAAATGGGATGCAAATGTTGCAAACATGCAGCAGAACGAGGTATTTAATACCTACTGGTTTGTGCACAACATGGCAACCCTGGGACAACGTTCCATGGATATCTGGGCAACCAACTGGACGGGTTACAGCGTGTTCAAGAATGGAACAAATTATACGGCGTTGGTGTGGAATCCGACAAATGCTGCGGTAAATGTTACATTCCGTAATGCAGCTGGTACTCTGGGAACGGTAGTGGTTCCAGCCAAGGCAACAATTTCCGTTGATCCATCCAATCCGGTTCTGCCGGTTGCAGCACCTGCATTTACTCCTGCCGGTGGAACATATACCTCGGCACAGCGTGTAACCCTGTCCTGTGCAACCTCCGGTGCAACAATCAAGTATACAACAGACGGAAGTACACCGAATGCCGGTTCTGCCACTTACACGGGACCCATTGATGTAACTGCGACAACTACAATCAAGGCCTATGCAGTCAAATCCGGTATGGTTGATTCGGCGGTATCAACTGCAACCTATACTGTTACCATACCGAGCGGCGGCGCAGCAATCCCCGGCAAGATCGAAGCTGAAAACTATAATGCAATGAGCGGCGTACAGGCGGAAGCTTGTTCGGAAGATACACAGGATGTGGGTTGGATAGATACCGGCGATTGGATGGACTATAACGTCAACGTGCAAACGGCGGGGGCATATACTGTGGAATATAGAATATCAAGTCCCTATGCCACAGGACAGATTCAACTCAAGAATGGGACTACCGTTCTTGCAACAACCAATGTACCCAATACCGGTGGTTGGCAGAACTGGCAGACCATAACCGCTACTGTTAACCTTAGTGCCGGTGCGCAGACCTTGCGGTTGAATGCCGGCGTCGGAGGATGGAATATCAACTGGGTGAATTTTACAGATTCAACAGCACAGGTAGCAACACCTGTAATCACACCTGCCACCGGAACATACGCTTCGGCACAGTCGGTGACCATAACCTCCGGTACGTCAGGAGCCACCATACGGTATACGACGGACGGCTCCACTCCCACAGCGACCACAGGAACAGTGTATACCGGGGCATTTACCGTATCCTCAACTAAAACTGTCAAGGCTATTGCCTACAAATCGGGTATGACGGATTCGGGAATTGCCGCTTCAACAATTACAATAAGTGCAAATCCTGTGAATCTGGCATTAAATAAGCCTGCAACGGCTTCCTCCTATGAAGCGGTATTTACGGCAAATGCGGCTGTTGACGGCGATGCGGGAACACGCTGGTCCTCTGCATTCTCAGATCCGCAATGGATCTATGTAGACCTTGGGTCGGTAAGAGCCATAAGCAGGGTTAAGTTGAGCTGGGAAACTGCATATGGTAAAGGCTACTCCATACAGGTATCCAATGATGCAGCGAACTGGACCCAGGTATACTCCACTACTACCGGTGATGGTGGTAGTGATGATGTCCCATTTACTGCAACCAATGCAAGATATGTGAGAATGTATGGAACACAAAGAAGCACTGAGTGGGGGTATTCGCTGTATGAGTTTGAAGTATATGAATAGTGTTTTTGAAATTGCTCCGGAATTTGAAGTATAAAGGTAAGTTAATTTTTGCTATTATGAGCCGGAGGCTGCAGGTATGGTATAATGCCTGCAGCCTTTGGCATTCTGCATCTGCCGTCATCTGCATAGGAAGGTTAAATGATGAAACTGCCGCAGTGGATTTTAAAGGCTACGGTAGCGTAGACCCTGTCCCTGGGGGATATATCAATATCCATTTACTTTTACATGCTGGAAACAGCAGATCTAAACTGTGAAGTCATGTAATCGCTAATAAGAATGTTAACTAAATTTTCTAGCATTTTATTACTTGTAATGAGCTGCAAATTGACATAATCCTGTTTTTCTTCCGTCTTTTGCATTCTAACAGCTTGAAATGCACACAAATACCTTTTTTTGTTACTACCTTCCGGATAAATAGTTAACTGAAAAATATCATTATCAACAGGTATATTGAATCTAATAAAAGCATCAAATTGATTGCATATACCGTTTCTGATAATATACTGCACAAGTCCTTCATAAATGCTTTTTTTAACGCATCTTAAAACCATAGGTATTCCCCCTTAATACTGTTTTATTTAAAAGTTACAAGAAGATATAAAAGGAAGTCTAGTAGTATAACTACATATTTTGCGAGTTTTATAGTATAGTCCAATTTATATGCCTTCCATAAATACTATACAGTGATTAACGTTCTTTTAATAGTTCCTATAAATACTATTCATTGTCCATAAGTACTATATGGGCAAGAAAATTTGTGAGGAACGCATGAGATTAAATTTGACAATAATAAGCTTATAATAAAAATTTTATTGGAGCAGAGGAAATAACTTGGTGTTTTATTTTGTAGGAAAATGACGATGTCAGAACTTTTTGAAGTAGGAGTACACATGATAAATTATCACTTGATACAAGTTGTCTAAAACTTTAAATACTTATGTAATATCTATAAATATGTTGATATATTTATAGATATTACATAGAATAATAAGAACAGGACATATATAAATCCTGAAATACTATGAAAAGGGTTGATAGTATGCTGAATCCTATTTCTATCAGTGATGTGGTCAATTCTCTTGTGCCGATTTCTCGATTTAACAAGGGGGAAGCCAATAAAATTTTTGAGGAAGTCCGCGAAACCGGCTTCAAAATTGTGCTTAAAAACAACTCTCCCGCCTGTGTGCTGATCACACCCGAAGTCTATGAGGAAATGCTTGAAACCATTGAAAACTACCGCTTGCTTGTAGAGGCCGAAAAACGCATGGAAAATGCAAAAGCCTAACACTTATTTGATTTATTTAGAACAATCTATTACAAAATATAGATTTGTAGGTGCAATATTATCAATATTGGGTGGATTAGGTGTGCTAATAAACACGAGTGTTAAGTCGTAATATTTATATAGAACAGCTGGGTATGCTTTCGGATTCGTAGCTGGTGTCTCAAAAAAGGCCGGTTCCATGGGGAAGCATTCCGGAGTTGTATCCGGTATCACATTGCAGAATATTTGTTCAATATATTGGAATAAATTTTATGAATAGAAAGGGAGATTCACATGTTGCCAGAGCAAGTAGTTCAAAAACAATTAGAATATTACAATAAACATGATAAGGAGAATATCATTACAAAAGCCGTAGCAATCTATGAAGTGAAAGATGACTTAATTCAAAATGTTTGGTTTGTAACAGAATAAGCAAGTGATTTTGTTACACAATTATTATATTTTAGGTCACAACAGTTATATATTGTGTAATAATAAAATGTTGGGGGTGAAATTTTGAATAGAGATCTGTTTATACAAAAATATTTAGAAAGAATGAAGCTTCACGAAAATATACTTCCTGATATAGATACATTTAAGAGAATTCACAAGCAACACTTATTAAATATCCCATTTGAAAACTTAAACATTTTCGACAACAAAAGGATTGAATTTGATATTGAAAAAATGTGGGTGAAAATTGTAGAACAAAAAAGAGGTGGGATTTGCTATGAGTTGAATGGATTACTATTTCACCTGCTAAAGTATATCGGTTTTGATGTGAAATACATATCTGCAAAAGTTTTAGAAGATGGAATACGGGTAGAAAAGGAAATTCGGAATGAAAGTGAGTTTCTAAGCAATCTAAAACAAATATTGGGTATAGTTTAGATGAATTTAGGGAGTGTTGAGGATTAGCAAAATATGATATTAAGCATTCTTTCTAAACCATGAATTAACTTCATAGCTAAAAGCAAGAGAACTGATAAACGTTGGTTCTCCTTTTTTATGCCTGTTTTTAAAAGAAAAGAGGTAGCGATATGCAAGGAATTTTTATCAAGAAAGTAAAGTATTAAAGTTGACGACAGTAAATGCGAGTAAACTTTATAGAATCTTTATATTTGCCTGCTACTATAAACTCAAAAGATTAAGAAGGGTGATGAAAATGCAAAATTACATTTTACAGACAAAAAATTTATGCAAACATTTTAGCAAACAGCTGGCAGTAGACCATGTTTCGCTGGCAGTCAAAACAGGTTCGGTTTACGGACTTCTCGGGCCTAACGGAGCGGGGAAAACAACAACGCTAAAAATGATTACAGGGCTCTTGCGTCCTACAGGTGGAGAAATCGTATTTGACGGGAGGCCCTGGAGCAGAAAGAGCCTTGATAATATTGGGGCACTCATTGAGTCTCCAGCCCTTTATGGCAACCTTACTGCACGGGAAAACCTCAAGGTTCATACGAAGTTATTGAAGCTGTCCGACCAAAGAATAGAAGAGGTACTGGAAACCGTAGACCTAAAAAACACGGGCAAAAAAAGGGCCTCGCAGTTTTCCCTCGGAATGAAGCAAAGGCTGGGAATCGCAATGGCGCTTTTGAAGCATCCGCAGCTTCTAATCCTCGACGAACCCACAAACGGGCTTGACCCGCTGGGCATTCAGGAACTGCGCGAACTGATACGCTCTTTCCCCTCCCAGGGTATTACTGTTATTCTGTCCAGCCATATTCTTTCAGAAGTGGAGCAGATAGCGGATCATATTGGAATTATAAGCTCCGGTAAGCTCAGCTACCAGAATGAGATTAGAGCAGGTGAAGACCTCGAAGCATTATTTATGAAAGTGGTAAGTGAAAACCGGGGAAAGGGGGAAAATAAAAATGCTTAACGTAATACAGTCAGAAAATCTGAAATATAAGCATACCTTTTCGCAAAAACTGGTATTGATTGCCCCTTTGTTTATTGTTCTTTATGCCATTATTGTGAAATTGTTCATTCCTGCGGTGGTAGGAACGCCCTGGGACTTTTTCCTTTGCATGGTGTTTAGCTGGTGGCCGTTGATATTCATTCCCTTAGGTACGGCGCTGCTTTGCACGCTTGCAGAGATGCGGGAAAAGAAAGCCGGCAACTACAGAAGCCTCCGAACGTACAATTTAAGCGCATCGGCTCTCTGGTTCAGCAAAATAACCGTCCTGGCTCTTTATACACTGCTGTCGTCCGTCACAATGATTTTCACAACATTGATTGCAGGCTCTTTGTTTGCACAGGGGACTGTTCCCATAGGAAAAATCATTGAGGCCAGCGCCATCATCTGGCTGGTATCCTTGAGCATTATTCCCATTCAGTTGTTTGCTGCGGCATGGAAAGGCACAGTGGTCGCTGTTGTGCTAGGTCTTTTCGGTCTGTTCACGGGAGTAATTGCGGCACCCAAGCCTTTTTGGATTTTTGTTCCGTGGAGCTGGCCGATGCGGCTGATGTCCCCGATTATCGGCGTCCACCCCAATGGCATTCCGCTCGAAGCAGGCGATCCGCTGCTGAATCCTTCCGTCATTCCCGTAGGGATTGCCATTTCACTTGCTTTCTTTGTGGTTACGGCGGTGTTGACGACAATCTGGTTTGCCAAAAGAGAGGTGTGCTAACCATGACTTTATTCCGTATTTTATCATCTGACTGGCTTAAGACCAAACGGACGGCAGTCAGGCTGATGATCATCGCAGCACCTGTTGTATACGCACTTTTGATGATATTATATTTCGGGCATTATCAACGAACCTCGGATTTGCAATACAAGATTTACGAAGTCTTTTTTCAAGTGTGGACAATACTCCTGCCGATTGCCGCGGGACTGCTTGCAGGATTAATGTGTTCCCAGGAAGAACATGCCGGGAATTTTAACGGAATTTTGGGAGAAACAGTACCAAGAGCACAGATTTATATCAGTAAGCTGCTGATGCTCATCATTATGACTACCGCGGATATTTTTGCCTCAACATGCATACTGCTTTTTGGAATGAAAGCTGTGCTGCACATAAGCGACATTCAGATTGGCTTGTTTTTAGAAGGTGCTCTTCTGGCTGTTGCAGGATCGCTCATTCTTTATGCGCTTCATTTATTCCTGGGTTTTGCATATGGTTTAGGCGCATCCATTGCTGCCGGAGGTGCGGGCTTCCTTATCGCTGCAATTTTCGGGGCTACGACCGTGGGCAACCGGGTATGGCAGTTTGTGCCGTGGGCGTGGCCGGTGCGGCTGTCATGGATACCGGAGGTTTTTATGCCTGGTATCAATCTTCCCGACAGCATCGTACCTTCGGAATTTTTCTCACAGCAGGCGCTCAAAGGCCTTGTGCCATCCATCCTGGTGTTTATACTCGTCACAATTTGTAGTATAATATGGTTTTATAGGTGGGAAGGCCGGAAAACCTATGAATAATAATTGGAATCGGGTGATTGGGTGAGTAAAATCTTGATGATAGACGATGAAAAAGAGCTTGTAATGTTGCTTTCGGACGAGCTAAAGGCAAAAGGGCACGAGGTGCTGGTGGCATACAATGGCAACGAGGGAGTGGAGCTGGCGAGAAAGCAGCCGGATCTGGTCATACTGGATATCATGATGCCGGGCATGGACGGATTTGACGTCTGCCGTGCAATCAGGGACGAGGTGCTATGCCCTATCATCTTTTTGAGTGCAAAGCAGTCGGAAGCGGATCGAGTCAGAGGATTCTTACTCGGGGGAGATGATTATGTGGTGAAGCCATTCGGCCTTCGAGAGTTTCTGGCGCGGATCGATGCCAATTTGAGACGGGAAAAACGGGCACAGTCTATGAATGCCGAAAGTAAAAGAGCAAAGCTCTATTTCGGAAAGCTTAATATGGACTTGAAAGGCCGCGTCGTCGCCATCGGACGTGAACCGATTGCGCTCACCAGACGGGAATACGATATTGTTGAGCTTCTTGCCATGCACTGCGGACAGGTTTTTTCAAGGGAGCAGATTTATGAGAAGGTCTGGGGCTATGATGCCGAGGGCGACTCATCCACGGTAGTGGAACATGTGAAAAAGATCAGGGCAAAATTTGCCGCGGTCGACCCGTCCGTTGAGTATATCTCGACGGTATGGGGCATCGGCTATAAGTGGAATAAAAATCTAAGCGGAGGAGTTGCATAATGAAAAACAGACCACTTAAAACGCAATTTAGAATTACCTTTGCTTTGATTATTCTATCAAGCATAGTGGCTACGATTGTGACCTATGCCCTGGCAGCAGGTCTCTTTGTAAATCTACAATATAAGAAAGTCTACCCAGCCAATTATTATGAAAAACAATTGCCTCAAATAAAGGACTATATTCGGCAACAAAACATCAGGCTGCTCATGCCATCGGCGAGAAACGCTCTTGAAAAAGTCATACCGGAAAAAGGAATTCTTTATCAGGTGCTCGATGGTGAAGGTGCCATTCTGTACGGTACGATGAACCAAAAGGTAATTGAAAACAGGCAGCAGCTCTACGGCCAGTTCAATACAACGATAGGGTCTGGGGGGCGTTATATCCAAACTGTACCCATCATCAGCGATGATGGGAAAATTTCCGGAGCAGTGCTGCTTTCCTATCAGTTAAAGATAACCTATATGGCCGGGAATCGGTGGCTTACAGTGTTATTCATCACAGCGCTTTTTTCGCCATTTATTTATGTGATTATCTTCACACTAGTGTTTTCAAAGATTTTCACGAACAGTATCAATAAACCGCTGCAATTGCTGATGGATGCATCCCGGAAGATAAGAGAAAAAGACCTTGACTTTGAGGTGGATTATCATTCCGAAAATGAATTGGGAAGGCTCTGCAATGCCTTTTCAGAGATGAAAGAAGAACTGAAAAATTCCCTATCGGCGCAGTGGAAGATGGAGCAGGATCGGATAGAGATGGTGGAGGCACTGGCACATGACCTGAAAACCCCGCTCTCCATCATACGCGGCTATTCCGAAGCGCTCATCGATTCTGATACCGGAAGCAGCGAGAAGCAGAGTAGATACCTTGCCATTATCAAAGAAAACGCAGAAAAAGGCTCCAATCTTGTACGGCAAATGCAGTACACTGCTGATCTTGAAAGTTCCGGTAGAAATTTAAACCTTGTGCCCATCAATATTATGTCGTTCACCGAACAAAAAGTATATAATTACGAGTTGCAGGCAAAGCAGAAAGAGATAGAAATTACAACCGAGATACAAGGTGCAGGCGATAGGCTCTGTCTAATAGATGTGGAAAAGCTGGAACGCATCCTCGACAATATCGTGTCGAACAGCCTGCAGTATACGCCGAAGGGTGGCAGGATTAATATATCTGCGAAGGTGGAACAAAACAGAGTTTTTTATGAAATCAGTGACTCCGGAACTGGTTTCGGCAAAAGGGATAGAGAAAAGATTTTTAACAAGTTCTATAGGGGTGATAAAGCGAGGGGAAGCAAAGACGGCCATTCCGGACTCGGACTTTATATTGCAAAGCAATTAGTTGCAAAGCACGGCGGTTCCATTAAAGTGGATAACACTAAATACGGAGGAGCATGCGTAGCTTTCGATCTCGAAGTGTTTGATAACAGGTAAGGAATGCCCCAAAATTTATTGTCCATAGAGAAGTTTGATACCGCCATTGATGCAGAAAAATTCTGCAATACCGAAGGATGCCAAGAAACCTGCTGATGCACGGAGGGCTATAAAATTAGTTGATAAAAAATAGATAATTAAGCGTTATTTTATATGGGGAGGTGTGCGAAATGCCAAATAAAATATTAATTGCCGATGATGAAGCGGATATAGTGGGTCTACTGCATGATTATTTCGAAATAAACGGATATAACATTTTAACAGCGAGAAACGGAGCGGAGGCATTGAAACAAGCTGAAAAGAATCCGGATATTATTTTACTGGACATTAATATGCCGGATGTGGACGGGCTTGAAGTATGTACAAGAATCCGGGAATTTATTTCCTGTCCTATTGTATTTTTAACTGCAAAAGTGGAAGATGCCGATAAGATCAACGGGTTTCGTGTCGGCGGTGATGATTACATTGTTAAGCCGTTCAGCATAGATGAGCTCGGTGCCAGAGTGTCCGCACACCTTCGCCGTGAGGAAAGACGTCAAATTAAGACCAAAACGAAATTCATAGATGATTTAGTCGTCGACTATTCTGCAAGGATTGTTTACTACAAGAATAATCCCATTTCTTTTGCAAAAAAGGAATTTGATATTATAGAACTCCTGTCCATAAACAGCGGACAGGTCTTTGATAAAGAACGCATCTATGAAAGGCTCTGGGGATGGGACAGTGAGGGTGACAGCACTGTTGTTGTCGAGCATATCCGAAGAATTCGCATGAAGTTGTCTACGGTAAGCGGCAAAACATATATTGAAACGGTTTGGGGTGTGGGATACAAATGGATAAAATAAAAATGCGCATTATTCGTGAAAAGTTCAGAATAAAAAACATGACCATCCGTCAAGCGTTTGTTTTTTTTACATTTGTGTCGCTTCTTGCAGCGATTGCCGCAATATCCCTTGAGATAATGTTTTTTGAACATTTATACAAATCGACAATCGCTCCATACCTTACTGAGCAGGAGATTGCTCCGGGATTTCATACGCAAATTGTGAGTAGAGTGCCAACCGGAATGGATTCGTTTATTATTGATTCCATTTCGAACTGGCAGATGTTTGCGATTTGCGGGACGGTCGGAGGTATTATTATTGGAGAGGCACTGCTTTTTTATAAGCTGAAACTGAAAAAGCCTATCAAAATTTTAAACGAAGCTTCTGAAAAAATTGCCGACAATGATTTGAATTTTCATATTTTTTATGGCAGCAAGGATGAAATGGGACAGCTATGCAGCTCCTTCGAGAAGATGAGGGCCTCCCTTGAAGAAAACAACCGCGAAATGTGGCGGTCCATGGAGGAACGCAAACGGTTAAACGCCGCTTTTTCCCATGATCTTCGCACACCGCTGACTGTGCTTAGAGGCTATTCGGATTTTTTAAAGAACTATCTGCCCCAAGGCAAAGTAAGCGGGGAAAAGATGATTTCCACCGTTTCCACAATGTCAGAGCATATTTCGCGGCTGGAGAGCTACGTTAAAATGATGAGTGAGGTACAAAGGCTGGAGGACATCTGTGTTTCTGCAGAAAAAGTGAATATGCCATCTTTTTTAGAGCAGCTTAAAAGCACCGCCGAAGTTTTAGTGCAGGGACAAAAGTTTAAAATTCAATTTGTAAATGATATTGCTGAAAAAGATAGTAACATTGACGCTGAAATTGTTGTTCGGGTATTTGAAAACCTGATTTCAAATGCTGTTCGGTATGCGGAAAGCACGGTCACCATAAGGTGTAAATCAGCAGACGGGGTATTGGCAATTACGGTCAGTGATGACGGGAAAGGCTTTACCGATGAAGATCTGAAACAGGTAACCAAGCCCTTTTATAAAAGTAAAACAAATACCAGCGAGCTTCATTTCGGTTTAGGTCTTAATATCTGCAAGATATTATGCGAGAAGCATGGGGGCGGCATTCTGCTTGAAAACGGCAAACATGGCGGTGCCAGCGTGACAGCAAGGTTTTTCTGCGGCATCAAAAATAATGTATAGTTTATAAAAAGTAGATATTTACGCCTTATACTCTCCTTATAACCTAAAACAAGGAGAGTATTTTTATGGATGAAAAGCAAATAGAAATTAAAAATCTGAACAAATTCTACGGCAGGAAACAAGCGCTCAGCAATGTGAATCTCACCATTGGACAAGGCATGTTTGGTCTACTCGGCAGAAACGGCGCAGGGAAAACGACGCTGATGAAAACGCTTGCCACGTTACTGAACAAAAAAAGCGGAGAAATTACCGTCTGTGGCATTCCCATTGAAAAAACAAGTGAAATACGCAAAATTACCGGTTACCTGCCGCAGGATTTTTCCATGTATCCAGGCATGACGGTATATGAAGCAATGGATTATCTCGGCATACTTTCAGAGCTTGACGGTGCGATACGGAAAAAACGTATCCCCATGCTTCTGGAGAAAGTAAATTTAAGCGACAACAGCAAAACTAAGGTAAAAGCTCTTTCCGGCGGAATGAAACGCAGACTTGGTATTGCTCAGGCAATTTTACATGAGCCGAAGGTATTAATTGTTGACGAGCCGACTGCCGGGCTTGATCCGGAGGAGCGAATCCGCTTCCGAAATCTCCTTTGCGATATTGCGGAGGATAAAATCGTTATTTTATCCACCCATATCGTAGGCGACATTGAAGCTACCTGTGAGAAGATTGCCATACTTGATAACGGGAAATTGCTGTATAACGGTTTGGTGAACGAGCTCATTGAAACAGCGGAGGGTAAAATATTCAGCATTACTGTTTCCAAAAAAGACCTTCCTGTTTTGAAGGAAAGATATGTTGTGACCAGTATACGGACTATGGCAGACAAGGTAACCGTTCGCCTGATTGCCGATGAGAAGCCATCTCAGTCTGCTATACAATGCATGCCCAATATTGAGGATGCGTATATGCTGTGCATGCATGCAAGCGGCGTCGAAAAACAAAAGCTTGGAGGTGAAATATAATGCCGGGCGCAATGTTCTTTAAAGAATGCAAAAAGACAGCAATAAGCATCATCTATCTTATATTTGTGGTTGTGCTGATCTTATTTGGTTATACGCAAATTGCATCGGAGTTTGTGAAAATTGAAAAGCCGCAGCAGGGTCAGAAAAGCTATGGTACAAAGTATGAGGAAAAACCTGAAATCATTATGCCAAATGCAATAAAGAATTTGTACGGAGAATTTGTGTCCGATTCATATATTGCGTATCCCGTGGGTTTTTATAAGAACGTTAAGCTAAATGACAAAAAACAGCGTGAAATGGCGGGCATCCTTGCACAACTGACTGGAATTCCGAAAGACGATTTGATGAAATCCGCCGGAATGGAAGCGGCAGGCTCCACGCTCCATATAGGTGATGGCACGGCGGGAAATATGATCCGGAATGAGGACGGGAGCTATCGGCTGATAATTCCCGATGGGCAGGGTGACAAGGACGGAAGCACCGCCATTACGGATGTGACGGTTGATGAAGGACTGACCTATGAGAGCTTCCTCAAATTGATGAAACAAGCCGACAAGCTCATCGGAGGCGGGTCCATGTATGATGACATCTATCTGGCACGCTTTGGTAAAGCGCCGATGACATATGAAGATGCTCTTTCCGAATACAACGACATTGTAGAAAAGGACGGAATAACAGGTGCTTATGCACGGCTGTTCTGCGATTACATCGGCATTGTTCTTGCAATATTCCCCGTATTCCTCGCAGTTGCATCAGGCATGAAGGATCGCAGGGCAAGAATGCAGGAATTGATTTACTCAAGAAAAACATCCGCCTTCAAGGTGATTTTTGCCCGTTATTTTTCCATGGTAGTGATGATGTTTCTTCCGGTACTGCTGATGGCTGTTTACGCTGCAATTCAGGTTTCGGGAGATTACCCGGGTTTTCATCTTAATGATTTGGCCTTTATCAAGTACTCCCTTGGCTGGCTGCTTCCCACTTTGATGGTTTCAGTGGCGGTAGGGGTCTTCTTGACTGAGCTGACCGATACGCCGATTGCTGTTGTGGTTCAAGGCGTCTGGTGGTTTATCGGTTTGTTCGCTGGAATGAAGCATATGGACGGAGGATATGGGACTGATCTTGCCCTGCGTCATAACACGCTGGGTAACACACAGGTATATTTGGATAACTTCAATGTCCTCTTGATGAACCGTATTGTTTATACACTTTTTGCTGTAGCACTTATCATACTCACCGTTTGGATTTATGAAATGAGAAGGAGGGGCAGGCTCAATGCGTATGACGGCTTCAAAAAAATATTTGCTCATTGCCGCGGCAAATCTAAGGCGTAATTTTCTTGCGCATATTGTGCTGTCCGTGCTGCTTTTACTCATCACCCCCGCAATTTTTGGCATCGCCAATCTGGATGCGAAAACGGCGGCCATTCCTCTTGAAATGTTTGTTGCCCTTATGGGGACCGTTTTGCTAACTCCTGTCTTTCTGCCCGAGCAGCAAAAGGAAATAAGGGAGCTTGTGGAATCAAGGTATACGGGTCAGAACAGCATCTGTCTTGTCCGGATTGCGATTGGGATTTTGACCCTTCTACTGCTTATCTCCGGCTTTGTTCTCTACATGAAGCTGAATGGCTGCGAGTTTGAAGTCTTGCCATTTATCCTTGGCACTTTTGCAGGCGCATTGTTTCTTGGCGCTCTTGGACTGTTTTCCTATGGGGTCAGTGACAGTATCGTCACAGGTTATATGGTGCCGATGGTTTACTATATGTTAAATATGTTTAGCGGGAGCGAACATCTTGGAAAACTGTATCTGTTTTCCATGGCTCGGGGCAGCTTTAAAGAAAAATACTGGCTGTTTGGAACCGGCGTATTGCTCATTATTTTAGCTTTATTAGTAAAAAGTATTGTTCGAAAAAAGAGATGACAAAACAAAGGTGAAAATACAGGTAAAGGACGATATAAAATGGATGAAGAACCAGTGAACCATCAAAGGCGAAGCATCTGCACTAAAATTTATTTAACAGCAGGAAAAATCTCCTGCTGCATAGGTTGGAGGATTGGACAGGCCAATTTCTCCCAAAAAGTTGATAAGAAGTAGATAATTATCCATTACACTCTCTTTAGACAATCAATAGGAGAGTGTTTTTTATGTCGTTAAAAGCAGTAAATTCAGTTGAAGGAGAGGGCGCAATATGACAGTATTAAAAACAAGCGAACTGAAAAAATATTACGGCTCTGAGCCGAACCTTGTGAGAGCCTTGGATGGAGTAAATCTAACTGTTAAACATGGCGAATTTGTTGCCATTGTCGGTACATCCGGTAGTGGCAAGTCCACCCTATTGCATATGCTTGGCGGGTTGGATAACCCTACATCCGGCAGCGTAATTGTGGAAGGAAAAGAGCTGATTAGGATGAATGGTGAACAGCTCACCGTTTTCAGGCGCAGAAATATCGGATTTATTTTTCAAAACTATAACCTTGTGCCAATTCTCAATGTTTACGAGAACATCGTTCTGCCCATAGAGCTTGACGGTAACAAGGTGGATAAAGCTTTTGTGGATAAAATTGTGAAGATGCTGAAACTGGAGGAAAAGCTTAATAACCTCCCCAACAACCTCTCCGGCGGTCAACAGCAGCGCGTGGCTATCGCAAGAGCATTAGCCACCAAGCCTGCCATTATCCTCGCCGATGAGCCGACAGGAAATCTTGACAGCAGAACAAGTCAAGATGTGCTTGGTCTTCTCAAAGTCACAAGCAGAGAATTCCGTCAAACCATCGTAATGATTACCCATAACGATGAGATTGCACAGCTTGCTGATAGAATTATCCGTATTGAGGACGGTAAAATCGTAGAATAAGGAGGTGAACGATTTGTTTCAAAATGATAATGGTGCTATAGTAAAAAAAATGACTGGCCGCACGATTGCGGCAAACAAGTCGCGCAATCTCTTTGTCATCGTTGCAATCGCATTGACCGCGCTGTTAATTACCTCTGTGTTTAGCATTGGCATGAGTTATTTAGAGTCCTCCGAGCTACAGCAGATACGACTGATAGGGACGACGGCACACGCTTCGGTTACAAATATCACGGATGCTCAAATTGAAAAATTACAATCTCTTGACTATGTAAAAGCCGTTGGGCTTGGGCACTATGTTGCAAAAGTTGAAAATACTCCTGAAATGAGAAATATGGTCATTAACCTTTATTGGTACGATAAAACTGAGTGGGAGCAGTTCAGGGCTCCTGCCGGTACCGATATCGTGGGAAGCTACCCGGAAAAATACAACGAAATTATGATTCCGCGCTGGGTGCTTCAAAACATGGGTATTGAAAATCCGAAGATTGGAATGAAAATTCCACTTGATTTCGTCATAGACACTAAAAATAATAGGACCTTGCAAAATGAAACCTTTGTGCTGTCTGGCTATTTTACAGATTATGTGCATATCCGCTCCGGCAATATTGATGTGATGCTCGTATCGGAGGGCTTTGCGCAGCAAAGCGGAACATCCGTTGAAAAAAACGGCTCTGCCTTTGTAGCCTATCGGGGCGATAAAAACATTGAGCGGTATAATGAACGGCTGTCGCAGGACTTGTCCCTTGCCGAAAACCAGAAAATCAAGACCGTACCCATGTATAAGACAAGTAGTGCGGTGGCTTCTTCCACCACCTTCGCTTTTGCCGCCATCATATTTTTCCTTATGTTTACCGGCTACCTGTTGATTTACAATGTATTGTACATTTCGGTTTCAAAGGACATCCGCTTTTACGGGCTTTTAAAGACGATCGGCACCACACCAAAACAGCTAAAAAAGATCGTAGTTGGTCAGGCGGTTCGGCTTTCTGCTGTTGGAATTCCTGCCGGGCTTATCGTTGGCGTGATTCTTTCATTTGCGGTGGTTCCCATGGCACTGGGTATCTCTGATATGGATACGGGAGTTGAAATCTCCTTTAGCCCTGTGATTTTTATCGGTGCGGCGTTTTTCGCGCTGATTACCACACTGATTGGCGCTGTTAAACCAGCAAGGATGGCGGCGAAAATCACCCCCGTTGAAGCGATATGCTTTACCGGGACACGTACAAGCGGCAAGCTGAAGCGGTCGACCAGCGGCGGAAAGCCTCACAAAATGGCGTGGCGCAACATCTTCCGCGACCGCAAACGCGCCGCCGTGGTGCTGCTCTCCCTGTTTTTAGGGATTACTACCTTTATGGTGATTACCTCCTTGGTTTCCAGTATGGACACTGACAATTATATCGCCTCTTATGTAGAGAATGACTTCATTCTGAAAAACAATACTTTGGATGCTGTTGGAATTAATAAAGACAAAAAGCAGAAGTTTGACACTGCGTTCATGAAGGAGCTTGAGGACATAAAGGGTATTACCAATTTGCGAACCACTTTTCTTGAAAAAATGACGATGAAATATCATCCCGAACAATTCGCGCCACATGTGGAATGGTTCCGCAAAAGATTGCATATCATTGAAGAGTTAACAGAGAAAAACATACAGGATGGCTTTTTCGGATATATCATCGGCCTTGACAGCCGGTATATTGAGGAATTCAACAAGGGCAGAGAAACGCCGATTGATATTGCGGCTTTCGAACGCGGAGAATTTGCCTTAATTGGAACCGATAATCCCGAAATTTATGCGAATGTAGATGTAATGGATATTACAATCACATCGACAAACGGTAACCTGCAAATCCCCTTAGGAGGATTTATTCCGTTTGGATTCCAACATGCGGGCGGCGGTATGGCTCCCAATATATATATGTCAAAGGCAGCGCTTGAAAAGCTGATGCCTGATCCACTTGTCTACAAGGTGAATATGGACGTGGAGGATAACTTAGAGGAACAAGCCTTAGAAAAAATCAAGGTTCTTACCGACAACGATTATGAAATCACGCGGACGTCCAAGCTGGAGCAGCAAGAAATGATGTCCGACACCAAGCTGATGATGTATATTTTAGGCGGCGGCATTGCTATTGTTCTGGCGTTCATCGGCATTTTGAACTTTGTCAATGTCATGTCAACCGGCATCATGGTGCGCAGGCATGAATTTGCAATGCTGGAAAGCATCGGGATGACCAAAAAACAGATACGCAGGATGTTGATACTGGAGGGGGTGGGATATGCCGGTATCACGATGCTTTTGGCTGCGGTATTAGGTAGCGCCATTACATTTGGCATATTCAAACTGTTCCAGCAGCAGGCGGACTATGCAATCTTTTCTTACCCCTTCGTGCAGATGCTGCTTGCCATTGCGGCAGTGTTGCTTGTATGCATTGTGACACCGGAAATGGCATACCGGTCATCAAACCGTGTCAGTATTGTTGAAAGGCTGAGGGAAACTGAGTAATTTAGAACTTGATCCGTCACAGCGGGTGCAGGTGGTGAAAGCCGTTAATGACGAATAAAATACATTTCTGGCAAGAAGACGTCCGATGTCCGGACGTTTTTTATTGGCTAGGAAAGTTCTCTTTCCTAGCCAATAAAAAAACATTGAATTTATTCGCGTGCCAGCTTTTCCTCATGCTTCGGAAAGGCACATGCGCAAACAAAAGTGGC
>ENA-OFCE01000025-OFCE01000025.1-metagenomes-genome-assembly--contig:-NODE-25-length-120579-cov-6.807897_pt1 | contig 120579 bp, 108 predicted proteins | sample MGYA00153388_OFCE01 | MGnify analysis MGYA00153388
TTACCACTTTATTGGTAAGACAATTATTTACTTTTCAATGCACAACTCTAGTTATATAGTTAATACACATTATTCATACAACCTGCTGCTATTCAAAACTTATATCTTCCACACCACAGTGTGTCATATGTTTAAACTTCTCCACTAAAATCACTCCTTCCGTAGTTGAAATATTTAATGATATCTGGTTCATTGCCAACCACCAACCCGCATGCTATAATATTCCATATTTGTAAATAACAAATAGGTGGTGCTTCTAATGTTTCCATGTCCTAAATGTAGAACACGTTTTCCATTTTACAGAATTCTGTTCTATACAAAAAACACCGAATTTGTCTGCTCTACTTGTGGGACTGTTTCTACTGTGAGACGTAAATACTGGTTAAGTTTTCTATGCACAATCCCCAGTGGATTCATGGGCGCATGGATTGCTAACTCCCATTTTTCAGTTTTGTAAATTATTGTATTTTTTTTATATATTACTGTAGTGACCTTACTAACTTCAAAATTCGAAAAATTGGAAATCTTATATGACGCAGATCATTGACTTAGTGTCATTCTTGCCCTCCCTAGCCCTCCCCATTTCCACCGGCAAAGGTGATGAATCTCCCCTCCCAAAGATGATCCTGGCCTCTGTGGCCTGCCGGACTAAGGTATCGATCCGATAATCACCCTTTGATGTTTTAAGTTTAACGCTGTTGTTCCCCACATCACAGCCGATTGCATTTGTTTTCATGCAGCACGTCCTTTCTTCTATAAATTTGTTTTTTTACATAACATAGGCATGTACCAGAGATTCCGGCACATGCCTGTGTTATGCTATAGATAAAGCCATATACCTGTTGATCCGGCAGATGGCTTCATGGTTTTAATTATTCTCTATCTTTCAATTTTGCGGTAATTCAAAACAATTACTTCTGATTCCAGAAGCTCCCGCTTCCCCTTAGAATTATGTTCAGTTGCCTTGTTTGTCAATCAAATTACGGATGTAATAATAATCAATACTGTTTGTGCTGTCCCTGTAGAAGAACGGATCGTCTCGAATCGTATCTACCGAGTTAATAATAAATTCTTTATATACCTTGCCATTGGCTTTGTAAATCGTTGTTCTAAAAGAATATCCCATGTATCCTAATGACCAACCATCTTTTTTGAATGTAATACCATTCAGGTTCCCAATAATATGTTCAATGTCATTTCTACCGGTAATAGAAAGTTCTTTTCCTGTAGTACCGTCAAAAATATAAATCGACGAAACTTCAGAAGGTTCAATATTTACTAATTTATGAGGAATGAAGGAAAATATAAAATATGCACCCAGGACTAGCACTATTGAAAGTATTACAAGAGTAATTTTTCTTTTCGTACTCATGCTCTCACTCCTTTGAAAAACGTAAATAAGCTTTAGTGCAATTCTTCCATAGGTAACTAGTACCATTCCATATTCATCCTGTCTATAGGAAGAACAGGTCGCTGCTTTTCCCTCATATAATTCTTTACTATTGATACCGACATAAAACAGATAAATAATTCACCTATTTATGCCAAGTGAATAGTATGTTACTAGAAATTTTACTCATGAGGTTATCAAAATGGAATATTGGGTTAGCGTAGAACCAGGCGTAAGAATTTATGTGAATGATATTAATCCGTCAGGTAGAAAGACAATTTTCTTTATTCATGGTTGGCCTGCAAACCACAAAATGTTTGAATACCAATTTAATCAACTTATCCCACTTGGATATCGTTGTATAGGCATGGACATGAGAGGATTCGGTAATTCAGACAAGCCTTTGGGAGGCTACAGCTACAACCGGCTAGCTGATGATGTCCGGTGTGTGGTAGATGCATTAAAATTACGGGACATCACTCTAACCGGCCATTCCACAGGGGGAGCAATTGCTATCCGATATATGGCACGCCACAACGGATATGGAGTTTCCAAACTTGCCCTTTTTGCATCCGCAGCTCCTAGCCTTATCCAACGTCCCTATTTCCCTTACGGCTTAAAGGAAGAAGCTGTAAATAAAATCATTCAAGATACATATACCGACCGTCCGAAGATGCTGCGTGATTTTGGAGAGATATTCTTCCATCAGAAAGTAACGGAGCCTTTCTCCGATTGGTTCTTTCAGTTGGGACTACAGGCCGCAAGTTGGTCTACTGTGGCAGTCGCCAATTCCTGGCTGGCCGAAGAATTATTTTACGATCTTCCTCAAATCCATGTCCCTACTTTGATTCTTCATGGCATTCATGACCAAGTTTGTTTGTACCCATTAGCTATTACGCAAAACCAAGGAATTAGAAACTCGAAGCTTGTAACGTTTGAGAATAGCGGTCACGGATTATTCTATGACGAGCGGGATAAATTTAACAGGGAATTGGTTCAATTCGTCGGTTGATGAAATACCCTGCTGTAAAAATGCCTGGTGGTTCGCATTTGGCCATAAAGGCCATTGATTTGATAAGTAAAGCCATATACCAGTTTTTTTGTATGTGGCTTTATGTTTTAATACTTTAATTAAACGAAATACTTATCTTCCTACCATTTGAGGGGATTCGTATCAATACCAATGAACATTCTGCGAATCACATACATAGCACTGCTCAACTCTTTTTTGCTTCTCCATAAACTCTCTCCTTTAGACTGCATTTTTCATGGCATAAAAATACCGTAGAATCCATTTCTGAATCATACGGCATACCGGTCATTTGTTGTTTAATCCTCCTCAAAAGTGTATTCAATGCGAAGTGTATAATCCGCACGAATATAGATGCGTTTAATGATTTTCTTGATCAGGGCTTCTTTCAGACTATACTCCAGCTTGCCTATATTTTCGATGATGGTGATTACCTTGTCCTTAATGGCCTTGAACCGCTCTTCGATGCTGTCTACCTTATTCAGCTTCCTGTTTAGCACCTCCAGTTTCTCTGTATCCGCGTTTTTCTGGTCCCGGAGCTCACTCATGCGGAGCTTATACTCTTCGATGGAAATCGCGTCATTTTCATAGGCCTCCTGCTGCTTCCGTATCGCATTATTCACACGGTCCAGCTGTGCCAGCAGCTTCTCATGCTCTTTCCTTTCACTGACCATGTTTTTATTATACAGGTACTGTTTGGTCCGTATCCTTTCTTCGATCAGGGACTTATCCTTGAAGAAATTCTTGATTTCTTCCATCACCAGGTCGTCCACCTTTTGCATATTCCAGTATTTTGTCTTCGTATCGCAGATTCCAAGCCGGTTTTGATCCACATAGCAATAGTAATGGGTCTTTTCCTTTGACTTTGATTTGGATGGAACTTTAGAGCCGTATATCTTGCATTTGCACACATCACAGTATAGCAGCCCGGACAGCAAGTATTTTTTTGTACTGGACCACTGCTTTACGTCTTTTTCCTTTTTGATTTGGGCCATTCGTTGGCTTTTATCGAAATCCTCCTGGGTGATCAGCGGCTCATGGGTATTTTCCCTTATGATCCAGTCTTCCTCCGGCCGTACCACTCTTTTGGCTCTTCCTGCCCGGTCTCTAACCAGAGTCGTGACATTATAAATGGTGGTCCCAAGGTATACCGGATTCGTCAAAATCGTTCGAATGGAATTAGTCCCCCATGTTCCTCCTCTCTTTGAAGGAATATTATGGCTGTTTAAGTATTTGACGATTTTAAGATGACCCCAGCCCTCCAGGTATTTCTCCACGATGAATTTGTAAATGGGCGCTGTCTCTGGATTCACTTCAAGATGCTGGCGGTCCTCAGAGAGTCTATACCCATAGGCAGGCGCTGCCACATTTGTCTTTCCTTCCCTGGCCTTAATCATCTGGGTTATTTTCACCCTGGAACTGGTGGTTTTACGCTCTTTCTGGGCAAGGCCCGCATGAATGACCAAGAGGAATTCGTCATCATCGGTTCGGCTATCATAGGTTTCCTTAATGGATATGAAAAAGGCTCCTTTATCGGCCAAGCTTCTTTTTAGCTCAAGAATATCCATGATATCTCTGGATGTTCTGGAAATCTCTTTTGAAACGATACCTTTAATCAAGCCATTATTTATGTCTTCCCGCATTTGGAGCATATCATTTCTCAGGTAGGAATAGGCTCCGCTTTTTACGTCAATATAGAATCTATGTATATGATAGCCGTTGATACTGGCCCATTCGGATAAATACTTTTTCTGATTCTCTATGGAAGTCTTCTGGCTGTCCTTTGCCGTAGATATTCTTATGTATCCGCCGACCGTCAGGTTTGTCTCATTCAGCGTTGACCGCTGATCCCTTAAGAGCTCTAGCCGGTTTCCCGAAACGAGGGGAGGAACAAACTTCCGGTCTGTCATTTTTTCACCTTTTCTTCTCTGTCCAGGTCATTCATTGCCTCTTTTATAAGCATTTCTAGAATCTCATCCAACACATCTACTCTCGACATTCAAACCCCTCACTTTCTGCTCTTTACGATTATAGTATGAAGCAGACTAGCCGGATGTTCTTATTCTTACCTTCATCCCATCCCGAAGGAACGGGTGTCCGGCTTCCCTGAAATAAAAATAGTAGCCCTCATGCCCATCTCTGGTGGTATGCTCTACCCTGCCGGTAGCCCAGGCCATTTCCTCGTCGATCTCCACAAAGCATTCGATGGAATCGCCACAACTAAAATAGTCAATATTGAAACTGCTAAAGGCTTTCTTCTGAAAACAAAAAGATGTTGGATGAATACATAAAGTTATTGAAAATAAAGGACTCTATAGAGAAGAGCAAAGACGAAAGTTTTGCGGCTGGAAATGATTGATGAATCTATAAATTCGTAAAGTTTTAAATATTACCGATGATAGGCTTGCTACTATGAAAAGGGCATTATTAAGAAGATACTTAAAGGCTAAAACTTCTTAACTACGTATCAACTTTGATACTTCTAGGCTTCCTGTCGAAGCAATCCGGCAGGCTGAGGATTAAGTTAAAGTATAACTCAGGTGAAACTTTGAAGAAAAAGTGATAATATAAAACCAGGACTCCCCCATTTGGCAAGAGTCCTGGTTTATTAATTGAGTTCCTATCTAAATTTTATTAGTTGAGTCGTATAATATGGATAATGGGAAGAAAGCACTTTTTTCACTTGTTCCTACTAAACCATGAGATAAAGGCCTTAGCTTCTCATAATGCGAAGTTAAAGCTTTATAATTCAAATTCCCCGTATGCTCATTTTGTTCACATTGTTAGTATATTGTTTGAAACTATTAAACGCTTTTGAAATGTTTATAGACCGGTTTGTTAATCACTGACAGAAAATGTGACCTGTTCACTGCCTGAACTTATGGCTTCAGTAAGACCTGTTGTATTGTCTATGTGCCCGAGCTTTACATAAGCTGTATGAAGTATTGAATGTCTTGCAGAAAAGCACAAGACAGTTGTTACCATAGAGCATTAAATCGCCTTTATTGATCGTGCCCAGGCACGATGGCGTATCTGCGCGCAGATTACTTGACAAATAAATGCAATATTCCAACAACCCTCAATTGAGTAGTTACAATACTAAAAACTCCTATGGTTAGTATAAATATAAGCAAATTGTTTTTTTTAGTTACCAAAACGTACCCTCCCTTTCTATAAACCGGATAGCTTCCTTACTTAATTATTTCAATAAGTTCATACTGCATTGTTCCCAATCCAATTTTCTCTGCATATCGAAGAGATGGCCTACCATTTTCAAAAAGTTTTTCTCCGCTGCTTTTCTGAACTAAGTCCAGGCATGCTGTATCCAAGGCAACAGGATCCTTTCCGGCAAGAATACCAACATTACCTGCAATTGGTTTCATAGCACATCCCACGCAGTCGCACTCCTCGGTAATATTATGAACAAAGGTAATGTATATGATATCCTTGTCTTTGGATGCTCCATAGGCATATTCTGAAAGTTTCTCAAAAAAGTGAGATCCTGCCCATGAATTACTAATCGCACCTTTAGGACAAACAGCAATACATCCGGCACAACCAATACATTTATTATCATCAATTACCGCAATATCTACCACACCGATGGCACCATAGTTGCATTTATTCATACAAATACAACAGGCAATACATTTTTCAGCCTCTATAATAGGGGCTATATCAGTATGCTGTTCCATCTTTCCACTTCGGGCAGCAAAACCCATACCAAGCTGCTTAATAGCACCCCCAAATCCAGCTACTATATGTCCTTTAAAATGACTCATAACAATAAATTGTTTGTATTTCTCATATTCCCTACCTATTTTGCATTTATTGAAATGTTCTTTATTTATTTCTATTTCAGTGTACTCTGTCCCAATCTCTCCGTCTGCTATTATAATGGGAATCTGGGTGAATCCATGGGATTTTGCTGTTTCAATATGACTCTCCGTGGTAGTCCTAGATCCCCTATATAATACATTGGTTTCGATATAAGATGGAGATACTCCATTTTCTTTCAGATAATTTATGATTTCATCATAGCATTTTGCAGGAATAAAGGTTTTGTTTCCTTTTTCACCAAAATGAACCTTTATAGGCATTTCTTTTTCAAACTGATGTCCTGTTTCTGATACTATTTTTTTCAATAGCTCCAAAGCGCCTTTTCCAAGCTGATTATAATCTGATTCTGAATTTTTAATAAAATATACTTTACTCAAGTTAGCACTTCCATTTCTATATATTATTCTTGACACACACCGAAGTGGGTGATATTATCATCATAAACTTGAGAGTGTACTCTCAGTCAAGAGTTTTTTAAAAAAGATTAAAAAAAGATTTTCTAAAAAGATTTTTTGGAGGGAGTAAAAATGTACTATACGGTTAGTGAAATATCCAAAAAGGTTAATATATCTCCGCATACCCTTCGTTTTTATGCGAAAGAAGGTCTATTGCCATTTGTTGAACGCAGCGAAAGCGGCATCCGCATGTTTAAGGATGATGATTTTGAATCGCTTAATATGATTGAATGTTTAAAGAAATCAGGAATGTCAATCAAAGACATAAGGACATTTATGGACTGGTGTATGCAGGGCGATGAAACAATTAACCAGAGACTCAGCATGTTCAGAGAACAGCAGCAAAAAGTCACGGAACAGATTGCGGAACTACAGGAAACTCTTGATTTGATCAAATTTAAATGCTGGTACTATGAAACAGCACAAGCTGCCGGAACCTGCGCTGTACATGATTCCTTAAAACCGGAAGATATTCCAGAAGACATTCGTAAATTAAAGGAAAGGGAAAAGACGAAAAAATTGTATTGTTCCGTATAAATTGAAGCTTTACACTAATTTTTATTAAAGATGCCTGTCGGAACTACATCCGACAGGCACCTTTATATTGAAAGAATTAATTCGGATAAAATATAAATACCCGGAAATTGAAAAAATTCCGGGCAACTTCGCATTATATTTGATCCTAAATTTTACTGTTTCGAATTCGTTCCATAATTTGTATTGATGATCATCTTCGCATTATTAGCCTAATGTGCAATTGAGTAAATAAAATTCTCTTCCCACTATAATACAACTTGTTAATTTTTTGTCTATACAGCCACAGTCGTTGTTTTTGCTTCGTTCCATTCTTCAATAAACTGCTGTATGGATTGTTGTCGCTGATTACGCTCATTACTGATAGCTTTCAGTGCAACCTTGTAAAGTTCCTCACTAAGCTGCCACTTTTCAAGCCTTCTGTCATAATCACTGAACAGTGCAAATGCCATTGCTCCCATGAGATATACATTCGTTATCTCATCAATGGTTGCGCCAAGTTCAAATTCCTCCGGTGACATAAACCGGGAGCTGCCCCACATTCTACCCATATTGTTGGTGTAAGGCATCTTTGAATATAGATCAATATCGCAAATAACAGTTTTCTTTGCAGCAAAGTCATACATAATACTGCCATCATAAAAGTCAATTGCACCATAACCTTTGTCGATAACATGAGCGTGAAATAATAATATATCATCAAACACATCAAGTCTTGTGCTGTAAGGCATTTGCAGGAATTTTTGCTTTGACAGCGGGTACATTCTTCCCATGCATTCGCCGTCAGTCCATTCAAAAATGACTACAAAACCCCCGTTGATTTCTTCAGCTCTGATGAATCTTATCAAATTGGAATGAGCTAAATCCTGATAAATAGGCACCGTGGTTTTCAATCTTGTGATAGCCTCTTCAAGCATTCCGGGGTACCGCTCTGTCGGCGCTCCAGCAAACTTAATGAAATACCTGTTTTCGCCATTTTGCACACCAAAGCAGATGTTACCGGAATCCTGGTCGTCATAAATCTTGAAAACCTTACCGTACTGCTGGATAAAGGACATATCAAACGGCGCTTTCAGCTTGTATGGCACATTGTTTATGTATTGAACATAAAATTTTTCAAAATACCAGGTCGGAATAGGGTTGTTCATATTATCAAACCAAGATAGAACATCCCTTGCCTGATTTTTCATTATGGCAATTTCCTTTTCGCCAAACGGAATTGCCCAGCAAATTGATGAGAGAGTATTACTCGAAATGTAAAATGCCAACAGCTTGAAAAACTCAATTGGCGGTTTGCCGCCAAAATAACCGTTGAGTTGGCCTGTTGCAAAGTGCGGACTGACAGTGGCACTCCATACAATGCGGTTGAATTCTTCCCACGGATCGCCAAAATCGGGGCGATTGAAATCAATGATGGAAAGTGCTTTATCTGGAGAGATAATCATATTGCCAACATGATAATCACCATGTTTATAGCACTGCAGTCTGCCGGAAAGCAGGTAGCGGTTATTTTCAATGTAGTCGATAATTTTATCGTCACCATCAAATTTGATACCGCAAGCTTTATATTTTTCAATTTTATTGCTTGTCTTACGGTTGAAGCGGCTGCACCATTCTTCCTGCTCTTTTGGAGCAGGGATTGAATGAATCAGTCTGAGTATTTCACCTGATTTTATTCCAAGCACATATTGCTCAGTTTCTGTCAAGTATGGCAGGACAGCCTCCGCATCTTCTCCATCACACCATGTGAGCAGTGCGTACACGCTTTTCCCGTTATCACAAGTTCCAAAATCCACAGGCTGTGACATAGGTACGCCCGAAGCCGCAACCTGTTTCATCATTTCAAATTCGGCCTTTTTTCTATCGTATTCGGATATGTCTGCAACACACAGAAGCAGCTTCCTGCCGTCTGCGGTTTCAATGTAATGTTTTTTATCACTTGACCAACCTTTGTTGACAGACTCGATTTTTGTGAAAGTATAATAACTTTTTATGTCCTGCATATCCTTGCCATCCAGTCTTAAGTTTATTCATTGAAAAACCTCATTACTAAAAGCCTCGTGTCTCAGTGAGTTCGCTACCAATGCCTGCAATATGTATTTTGCAGTTGTTATGGATAATGGGAAACACTGGTATTGCTATAATATCGACTATGGTTGCCTATTTGCTTCTACCTGTTCATCAATCCACTTGTATACGTTGTTCACTTCTTCTTCATAATCGTCATTGATTTCAAAAAACTTCGCACTATTCTTCCTACACCGTTCTTTGAGCTGCGTATGTAGCTTAATGAAGTTGTCTTGGTTCATATAATCACCATCAAAGTCTTTTAATTCTATCTCACTTCTATGCTCAATAATTCCTGAAACAAAATGCTTCTCAAGATACTTTGTTGAAAAGCCTATATATAGAGCAATTATCTGTTCCAAATACTCAGGTTCAAAATCATAAATGTGTTCTGGCGGTATATAGTACCCTTCAATAATAATGTGTTGTTCATTTTCTATGTTGGTCGTTATAATCCCCTTTACAATTGGCCACAGTTTACCTGTAAGTTCATCATCACTGTCGGTTGCGGAAAAATCACAATACTTATTTCCACGAATCAATCCCATTTTTATATGATCTATCGACAAGTACGGTATATTATACTTTTCAAGTAACTTCTGAGCCATTACTGTTTTTCCGGTACAACTAACTCCACCAACTAAAATAACCATGGTAGTCTCCTTCCTAAGTTATTGGCCTAATCTGAACCAGATTACCCATCCATAATATGGATAATGCTAACCTATTACTGCTTTCTTTATAGTCTTGCTCCTTCATTTTTATAATTCCACCCCTGGTGAACTCTGATAAGCAGCACCTATTATACAAAGACGATTCATCACCTCAGAGAAAACTTCAAACAATCCCTTTAATTGTTCAATATCCTTGATAATTCCCGGCACCCTAAAGTAAAGCTCATCAACGCCGTCAGGAAAGCTTATTCCGAACCAACCCTCATCATCCTTTACTTCCAAGTGAAATCTTGGCTGCAGATTTATTAACTCTCGTATTTGTGGATCTGCTAAAAGCTCCTTTACTTTTTCTTGATCAGAAGCCTTTATAACAAAAGCTTTATCAAAGTCTACATCACCTATTTCAATATCATGAAAGCCAATAAACTCCCCGAGTTCACTAAAAATTCCGCTTCTATAAATTGAAAATCTGAAACCGTCAACATTTACATATGGAGCTCTCATACGGGTATATGTTGTACTTGTTTTACCATTAGAAACTGTATAAGTATCCAGTGTGATTATCCAATCTCTGTATTGGGCTACCACTTTGTCAGAACCTTTAAACAAACCGCCTTCTACAAATTCACTGCCAGTCTGTTCACTTAGAATCTTCCAAATTTCCTTTTTACTTGGTCCGAATAATTCCCTTATTATGCTCATTTCTGACCCTCCATTCATTTCATACAGTTTATGGATTAGGGGAAGTTATTTAACTAGAGAGGCTCTTTCTCGTTATCTTCTCCTAGTAAGTTACAAGGTGGATGTTGGCTATCAACTAAAATCTGTAGTAAATTCGATTGTATTTCTATTTATGGGGTAAAATTTAATCAAATTACCAACTAGGTTTCTTCCTTTTTCTCCAATTATCATTTTCAAATTTTCCTCACGATCATTCAGTGCTATAGAATATTAATAGAATTACATGGTGCATCAACAGCAAAATCATTTATCATTTCAACTTCCAGTCATAGACCCTCCATGCGCAGGTTTGCGCACTATCAAAGTTATGAAAACTCCCCCAGCTACCATGAATGGTATCTGAAAATATAATTAATATCTTAATTGTGTTCGCTAATTTTTTATCTAAACTCCAGTTGTATTGTCGGTCCTTCGGTCCAATCTCTATAGAATGGAAATCTGTGTATTTCATATCCATGCTCTATACCGTGTATGATTTTACCTTCAACATTTTTACTACTCAACATATTCCATTTTATTATTTGATATCCAACACCATAATAGAGTGTAGTACCACCATCCTTTAATCGCCCCGTTATTACACAGAATTTAGGTGCTTTATCTAAGGCGATTAATCTTGCATCAATCCCATAAGTAGTAAAATGTATTATGAGTATTAAACATATTAGAACTATTATAGATAGAAGAAGCCGATTTTTATAAATCTTTAATTTTAACATGGATAGCCTCATTCACCTTCCCATTAATTACTTTCATACATATGTTTGCACACTATCAAAGTAATGAAAACTACTTGCCAAATCGATATTTCTTTTATACGGCATAATATCGGAATGTCTTGGTGCTTTGAGCCCGAAGTTATAGACTGACTCAGGCTTCCTGCTTGAACCATACTTTTGTATCCCATAATAGAAAGATTGTGAAATACTATTTTGTCTACGGATTCTGCTTACAATGCGGGGATTACCTGTCTGTTTGTTCTGTCATAAGTCCCCATCTAAAACCGAATTTATCTATCAATGTACCTACACAGGAACTGTATGTTGTATTACGCAACGGATAGATTATCGTGCCTTCCTCTGATAAGATTTTATATGCTTGTTTAACCTCGTCTGCTGTATCAAATGTAACAGTCAAAAATATAGAAGTAACTTTAGCATTTTCGTGTTCCATTTCATCGGCAAGCATAAATCTCTGTCCCCCAATATATGCCTCAGCATGATACACAAATTTCTCTTGCTCTTCGGATAATTCGACATCCCAATCACGTTTGTCGGCATCGCTATAATGCAATATATAACTGACTTTTAAGTCAAATGCTTTTTGATATAAACGAATTGCTTCTTCGCATCTTCCTTGAAAATGCAATGTAGGTGTAATAGTCATCATAGTCCCTCCGAAAATATAAATAATCCTCATTTCACCTTATAGCACAATACACTTCCATGGGTATTACGTTAAGAATCATTGATTGTTTTTTAAGTATTTCATGTAAACAAGGTGATTGACACCGCTCCGCTTACTATGTTTTTGTTTAATACGTACAAACTCCGTATATCCAAGTCTTTCATATAACTTTATAGCATTCGTATTCGTGTCGGCAACCTCTAAGGCATATACGCCATAAGGGGTAGACTCGAATATATAATTCATTATTGCCGTTGCCACACCTTGCCCCCTATATTTTATTGAGGTAGCAACAAACTCAACCATACCCATACCTTTTTTAATTTCAAACGGATATTGCTTTTCTTCAAATTCCCGCTTTAATACGGAATACGCAATTGTTCCCATAAAGAACCCCAAATGTTTTTTTAGTTCTTTGCTTTCGAGATGTACCGATGATACTTTTCCATCTGTACATGCTGTAATTCCAGCAATCTCGCCATCAATTACAGCAACATAAAATACCTTAAGATTAAACATGTGGCTAAAGGCTTTTGCAAGTTTATCTTTATCCTTTGAAAAAAAGTTCAGCCATTGAAAAAATCCATCAACAAATATTTCGCTGATTTTCATTTTCGTGTCATTGCCAAATTCGCTGGCACGAATGATTTTCATTGTTATACTCCTCCCTTTAAACAGGTTTTAGCTCGTAATTTCTTACGAATGTGCATAAGTGCATTTCCAGTATTAATGGTTGTCTCTTTTCTTTATACGTTTTCACACAGCCTCAGACATTATCTACGTTACATAGGATATTCTACAAGGATTTCCCAATTCCTTCATATAAGTAAACTATTATGCATAGTATTCCTTTCTGACCTCTTCCAAGCCATACTCATACCCTGCATTAACCAGGATACCATGGGTGGTCTTAATCATCATCTCGGGCGTGATCAGCGATTCATCCAGGAGATATGTGTTCATTAATTCTCTCACTTCATCCAGCTTCAATTTCATTATAGGCCGCTGCATTTTCTTCATGAAATCATCAGGATGGTTTTATTATTGGTGTTGTGGTTAGTGAGAGTGTTCAATTTTTTAAAACTAATTATAATTTATTGATCTGTTAAAGGGCTCATTCCCTTCCGAGTTTCCTTAGCCAAGTATCCCACGATTCAATCTTGATGGTTGGATGGGTGCCACGCTCATATTCTTGCCGCTTTTTGCTCTCCTTTAGATCATCCCGTGTTCTTCCACAGATTAGAACAGGATAAATATTTATGTCTTTCTCCAGATCAACCTGTAAATGTCCCTTTGGCCCCAAAAGAGAGTTGAATATTCCATGTATATAAACAGTAGTATAGTGCTATATTCTATACTGTTCTACAATTTCTTGAAATGGCGAGGCGCCTATGCGTCCCACCAATTGATGAAACGATTCTTCGGGTAAACGGGCTTTATTGTAAGCTACAATACATTCCAGTATGACCGTGTCTAAATGGTCGGTACTAATACGCCCAATCATTTTCTCATTGAACTTTGCCCCAGGCCCAAGGATGCCCCCGATAAATATATCGAAAACCTCTATTGTTCTCATATCTGATTTAAGTAACGCCCCTCTTAACCCAATGTCGGCTATCTGAACTTGTCCACAGGAATTAGGGCAGCCAACTATATGGATGCGGATAGGTAAATCAGTTTTAATTCGCTTATCCAGATAATCAGCCAACTCCCTTGCTCTTTGTCTGGTTTCTACAAGAGCCAGATTGCAGTACTCATTTCCCGTACATGCAGCCATATGGCCAATAAAGTTGGCAGGCTGTATAGAAAACTTCTCAAATATTTGATTTTTTAACAGTTCATTTGCATATTCTGATCTAACTCCAGAGATAATTATATTACGAGACATTGTTGTACGAATCTTACTATCGCCATATGTCTCAGCAATTTCTACAAGCTCCATAAATTCTTGCGAGCTCAGGTGCCCCAAGGGAATATTGAACCCAAGATAGCTTTTCCCTTCCTGTTTTTGAGGATGTACGCCATAAAAATAAGCACCATTCCATGCAATAGTTTTTTCTTCACCATGAGTTGGCATTTCACCGATGAGCCTAAATAATTCACTTTTAAATCTTTCCACGCCCCAATCCGTCACCAAAAATTTTAGGCGGGCATGCTGACGGTTTTCTCTATAGCCACTACCTCGGAAAATGGTGGCAATTCCAGCTGCTACTTTTACTACTTCTTCAGGCCGCACGAAAACGTCCAGCTGTTGTGACATAACAGGTTTTGCGGATAACCCTCCACCGATCCATACGTTAAAACCGATGATTTCCTTGCCATCAATTACTTTCACAGACGGGGTAAAGGACAGGTCATTGATTTCCTTATGGGCAGGATTATATACGCTGGAATATATTGGCATCTTGAATTTTCTTGGGAGGTTTGAAAAGTCACGGTTTAGCAAAAAGAAATCATTCAGTTGCTTTACGAGATTTGATGTATCTATTAATTCATGAGGGTCTATTCCTGTAAGTGGGTTGCCTACAATGGTTCTCGGGCAGTCACCGCATGCTTCAAAAGTGCTTAGTCCAACTACATCAAGCTGCCTAAAAATATCCGGCAAATATTCCAACCGAATCCAATAAAATTGGATGGATCCTCTGGAAGTTATTTTGATAATACCCCTGCCATACTTGTTAGAAATCTCGGCTATTACGCGAGCTTGTTTTGTATTCATAATACCGGAATTGATACGAACCCTCATCATAAAGTGTCCGTCCCTAGGCTTCTGATCATATATTCCGGCCCATTTGAGAAGAACACGATCATCTTCTGAAACAGAATCATAACCTTCTTTTGAATATTTATCTATGATGGATTGAATTACATCAAGTCCATCCCTTTTTAACTTGATTAGCTCAACATTATTAAGTTTTGAATTCTCTGTGGACCATACTGCTTCGTAAGCCATGTTACTCCCCTTTTCAATATATAAATAATAGCGATATGTATGTTCTGATATTTAAGTATGTTTATGTTTTTGTGGAATTTTTGTAATTATAGCACCTTTAAAAAATTATTTAAGTGATTTCAATCACATATGAACCTATACGCTAGAAATTAGATAAAGAAGTAGTAATTATATGAAAATGCGCCTTGATATGAATTAGAAATTTTTTTGTATAACGTGGCCGAAAGAAACGTATAAAGATAACGACACAGAGTAATATAAACTAGTAAGGTGCTAAAGGATTAGGATCGCTATTTGAATATTTGAAAAGTAGGTTTTACTGCATCTTTATTACGCAAACATTGCAGCTTATGACATTAAAGGATTGACTCATCCTTACTGCAAGAAGTTATCTATAGTATTTAAAGGAGTGTAATGAGTGACTAAGAAAATTATCTTAACAGGAATAAAAGCAACCGGAAACCCGCATATAGGTAATTATTTGGGATCTATGAAGCCTGCACTAAAACTGGCAGATCACGATGAAACTATATGCTACTACTTTATCGCAAATTATCATGCACTAACCTCTACAGGAAAGGCTAGAGAAATCCGTGATTATACTCATGAAGTTGCTGCAACTTGGCTAGCCTTAGGGTTAGATCCCCAAAAAGTAATATTTTACAGGCAATCGGATATCCCAGAAATATTCGAACTACATTGGATTTTATCCTGCTTTTGTTCAAAAGGTTTGATGAATAGAGCACATGCATATAAAGCACTGGTAGAAAAGAATAATGAACAAGGAATAGATTCAGATTCCGGGATTAACATGGGGGTATATACATACCCAATTTTAATGTCTGCTGATATATTATTATTTAAAGCAAATACCGTTCCTGTAGGAGCTGATCAAGTTCAACACGTAGAAATAGCAAGGGATATTGCTAAACAGTTTAATTACCAGTATGGAGAGACCTTTCAGCTACCTCAACATCATGTTAATAAAGACATTCCAATGATTCTCGGATTAGACGGACGTAAGATGAGCAAAAGCTACAATAATACTATACCCTTGTTTTCCTCAGAAGAAGATCTTAGAAAATTGATTTTTAGGATTAAAACTGACTCGTTATCACCGAGTGACCCCAAAGACCCGGATTCATCCATATTATTTCAAATATATAGGGGGTTTGCGACTCAACAACAAGCTGAGGAGATGAAAACCAAACTTTTGAATGGGATTGGATGGGGACAGGTAAAAAGCGAATTATTCGAACTTATGAATAGTTATCTTAGAGGTCCAAGACAGGTTTTTAATGAACTTATTAGTAATAAAGAGGAAATCGATATTATCTTGAAGGATGGAGCAGCTAAGGCCAGAGAATTCGGATCAATGTTTCTAAAAGAAGTTCGTAGAAAGATCGATGTATAAATGGAATAAAATATTGCAGATAATTACCAGTTCTGGAATGAGTTTTAATAATCGAAAGAAATCCGGTGGCTAGATGAATATACCAGACTTCTTTCGATTATGTAGTTGTTCATTAGGCTATCTCTTCAAATTGATCCTTGCCTACACCGCAAATAGGGCATACCCAGTCTTCGGGGATCGATTCAAAAGGAGTTCCCGGAGCTATACCGCTATCCGGGTCACCTATTTCTGGATCATAGATATAGCCGCATGGAAGGCATACATATTTTTTCATTTACGATTCTCCTCCTTCGTATCATAGTAATCGTGCAGTTATTGTAAAGCTATTGCTTTAGTTCGGCAAGCATTTTTTCACCGAAGCTTTTACCAAAATTAATACATTCATGAAGTTCCTGCTCGTCAGGCATATACTTTATTTTTATGCCTTCTTCAAGTACTTTTATTTTAGCCTTTTCCAAATGTTCTGAAATGATTCTGGTAGATTCTCCGCTCCAACCGTAGCTTCCAAAACTGGCACCTGTTTTATTTAAGAATTTGAGACCGGATAGATCCTCAAGTATCGGAGTCAGAGAGGTTAAGATCCCATTATTGACAGTAGAGGAGCCAAGAAGTACACCTTTGGACTTGAATATTTCTGTTAGAACATCATTACGATCTGCCGTTGCTGAATTATATATTTTATAGCTCACTTGTACGCTTTCTAATCCCTTGGCAATAAACTCAGCCATTTTATGGGTGGCTCCCCACATGGAGTTATAAATGATAACGACAGATCGATTAGAGATTCCCTTCGCCCACTCATCGTACTTTTCTACAATTTTCATTGGATTACTGCGCCAGATAATGCCATGGCTTGGGGCAATAATGTCAACAGGTAAGTTGAGTGCTTTGATTTCTTCAATCTTTTTAGAAACCAGTTTGCTGAAGGGAGTGAGAATATTTGCATAATACTTGATTGCCTCTTGGTATACTTCCGTTTCATCTACCTGATCATTAAAGATTTCAGAAGATGCGAAATGCTGGCCAAAAGCATCATTGGAAAATAGAATATTTTTTCCTGTAAGGTAGGTAAACATACTATCAGGCCAATGGAGCATAGGGGCTTCAATAAATATTAGATCATTTTGCCCGATATTAATCCTATCACCTGTAGAAACCACCTGATAGTTCCATTCTTTGTGGTAATATTTCCTTACGCTTTCATAGCCCTTTTTTGATACAACGACTGTCGCGTTAGGACAATAGTTCATGATGATTGATAATGCACCGGAATGGTCAGGCTCTGCGTGATTAACGATCACGTAGTCAATTGTACTTAGATCAGTAACTTGTTGAAGATTTTCCAAGAACCGGTCTGTCAAAGGCTCCCAAACAGTGTCAATGAGTACTCTTTTTTCATCTTGTATATAATATGCGTTATATGTACTGCCACGGTGCGTAGATAGTTCATAACCATGAAAATATCTTACCCTCCAGTCGGTTGCACCTACCCAGAACACATTTTCTTTTAGTAACTTCATTATTAAGCCTCCTTTAGCTCTGAAAAATAATCTGTAATTCAGCTATATGAGAATTTTTATTTATCTTTTCCCAATATGAGTAAAAATAACCGCATTTTAAACTAAAGCCTATCGTTAAGAACCTCTTGGGGCAGCAGTAGTAAAGCTTTATTTAATATTCGGCTACCATGACTACCTTTCTCGTACGGGGGTGTAATCAGTTGTTTCCAAATTCGGCTTCCCTTTTTCTCATAAAACAAGCCTAATATATGTTTAAGTAGTAGATGGGTTGGGATACCTCTTTTTTCTTCCTCCTCTACATAGGGAATATAACTTTCTATAATCTCTCTTCTGGATAAAGGGGTGGTAGCTTTACCTGGAAAGTATTTATCTACTTTTGAGAGCAGATAAGGGTTTTCATAGGCTGCACGTCCAATCATCACTCCATCTACATGATGTAAATGCTTATCTATGTCTTCCTCGGACCTGATTCCTCCATTTATTACAACCCTAAGATAAGGAAATTCGTCTTTTAGTCTATATACCTCTTCATATCGTAAAGGAGGGATATCCCTATTCTCTTTTGGGCTTAGTCCTGCGAGTATTGCAATTCTAGCATGGATGATAAAGCAGTCGGCACCTGCTTTAGAAACGGTACTTATGAATTTTTTCATATCTTCATATTGATCCAGAAGGGTACGGCCATAGGAATCAGGAAGTACATTTTTGCCTTCAATTCCTATTCTGTTTTTAACTGTAACAGGCTTTTTTGTAGCCTTTTTCATCGCTTCCACCATTTCAGCAACTCGATCCGGGTATGCCATCAGAACTGCACCCATTTCATTTCCGGACACTCGATCAGAGGGACAGCCCACATTTAGATTGATCTCATCGTAGTCCCAATCTTCTGCGATTTTTACAGCATCATAAACCTCTTTCGGGTTGCATCCGGCGATCTGGAGAGCCACCGGCTTTTCGAAAGGACTGAAGTCCAGTAACTTTTTTCTGTCTCCATGTGATATAGCGTAAGTAGCTACCATTTCAGTGTATAGTAGTGACTCTTTGGTCATGAGTCTGCAAAAATACCTAAAATGCCTATCTGTTCTGTCCACCATTGGGGCTACACTTATCTTTGGAATAACAGTGTTTTGCATTTGTGGCTTCATCTTTTTACTCCTGCCCATAGATGATTTCATAAGGTCTTTTCAATATTCCCTTACCCTACCAACTAAAGGCTCTATCAACCTATCGTTTAGCGGAGTCTATGCCAGTTTCATACAATGCTGACATATACAATATCATTAGCAAAAAGAATTATAGTATGTATAATGTGTAGGCAAAAAATTAACAGTTCATTAACCTAACCTCTACATTCTAACTTTCGCAGCCTTTTTCCGATTAAATGCTCTGCAAGAAGTTGCCATACTTTATCTGAGATTTCGTTCCTGAATACCTTTATTTTATTATCATTCATCAACTGTACTACCTTTTTGCATAAATTGATCAATGTTTCATTTGATAGCGACTTGATACCTATATCAATGTAATTTTCTCTATAGCCATGCGCTCTTCTTATCGTTGGAAAAGAGCATAAATCAAGAAATAGCGTAGAAAAGAAATGTTTCAGCCAGCAAATTCTACATTATATAGATTGCGTGTAATAGATGTTGCTATCTTTACCTTGAAGGAATCATCAACCCATAACAAAAGATAAATTGAACAAAATAGGTTTCTCATGCGATTGTTAACATAAGTCGAATTCATAATTTGGAGCCATTTTCATTTCACCAAACTCGTGATAGTCTCTGAAACGTGGAATTCCCCATGTAGTAGTATTCTCCCACCCTGATTGCCGGCAAATCAGGAAAAAATCCGGTTACAACCGGATTGGTATAGGTCCCTTTATTACTCATTTTAGCTACCTCGTGGTCTGTTAAAATATTTGCAGCTCAAGCCTATAAGACTTGAGCTGCACTTTTCAGCCTATTCTCTTCTTAAGAATTATTTGTTTGCTCTTGTATAGGCATCGGTTCTGATCTTCTTAAGCTGCTCCAAGCCAAGCTTATTCAATATGTCGATATATTTCTTCCAGTCCGCATCATTATTTGGATCCACCTGGCCCATAATAAATTTGGAGGTATATTCATCTCTCGTATCATTGATGTTTGTGGTGATATCTGCAAGCTTTTTATTCTCTTCCTCAGTAAAGCTCATGAGCGGAGCCATGAAGGTGTAGTAGTTAGGTCTGTTGCTGGTGACGAAAGTTTTTTCAATGTCAACAAGTACAGGGCTGTAGATTTCATTGACTGCCGGATGTGCTACCATCCAACCTACGCTGCCAATAATTCCATATTCACCTGTTTTTTCGCCGGTAGCTTTGATGGGTGAGACCATTTTTTCCAGATAATAAGGCTTGCCATTCTTCATTTCATAGGTGATACCCTCTATACCATAGGTATTGAAAAGCTGACCTTCCTCAGTAATTGCCCAATTGTTATAGTCCAGAATCCTGCTCAACTTTTCATCAGAGATTTGGCTGGAGAATCCCATACCATCAGCAGTAAAATATGGATCTCTTTTATAAATAATTTTATTTGGATCTGCTGAAACCATATCTTTTGACCAATCCCAATTTGCTTCAGCATCTGCGGTCTTGGAAATATTGTTATATTCAGCAAGCTTTTGAGGGTAGCCCCAGAGAGCGAAGCCATTCCCCTGTGTCTGGAATTTTTGGGTCTGATCCGGTGTTGCAGTAGCAAATTCCTTCCAGATTAGGCCCTCTTTAAATAATTTATTCATATATTTGAGGAAATCACGATAATTATTTTCTGAGAAAGCATATGGAACAAAAGCCTTACTTACAGGGTCTACATAGGACAGTTCTCTGATGGACAGCTCCGGCATTCCAAAGCTCATCAAAAAGCCTGAAAAAGCCCATAGTGACGTTCCTGCGCTGGCAGCTACATAAGGGACTTTACCTGTTTTATCCTTAATAGCTTTAAGAGCATTGTACATTTCATCTGTAGTTTTTGGGTAGCTTAGTCCCAGCTTATCAAAAGTGTCCTTTCTGTATGTCCATGTCATGTTTGCCTTAACGCCTCTTTTACCTGGGAAATAGTATAACTTGCCATCCGTATTCTTTACATTGCCATAAACATTTTTCCACTCTTCATCTGTCCACATTTTCAGGTAATTGGGAAACTTCGCTTTAATTTCATCTGTAGTAAAGCCCTTAATATATCCTGCCTCTGACCATTCATTCAATTTCCAGTCCGGCCTGAGAGAATACAAGTATTCCGGCGGTTCTCCGGAAGCAAAGAGTAGTGACATTTTAGTCAGGTAATCATTTATGGGAACTTCTGTTACATCTACTACTAAATTAAACTTTTCCTTAAGAACCTTTGCAAACTGATCATCTTTGATATTGATGGTCTCTTTTGATGCTTTTGCTGCGGAAACTTTGACCTCTTTAGCATACTTATTTGCTCCCGTGGCTTGCTGTGCCGTGCCTGCCGCACCGCTATCCGTTGTTTTTTGGGTACTGCAACCTGCGAAGCTAGTAACCAGCATGGCAGATGCCAATACAAGTGCTGAAACTTTCTTTACCATATAAATCCTCCTCTAAAAAATATATTTTGGAATCCTATCTGTATTTGGATCACCAATTTGCAACTATCATTTTAAAGCCTCATTCAGGGATTTCACTACTTTAAGTATTGGTATTCCATACATTCATCTCATAAAGTGTCCAGTAATGGGCAGCGTCTGCCTTAGTCAGAACAATCTTTATATACCGTGCAGTCTGAGGGTTAAAGGCTATTTCCGTAGTAGTGCTTTTTGAGTTTCCTAAGCCTGTTGCTATGCTGCTTCCAAAATCTGCTCCATCTGTTGATACAAACACATCGTACCCACGCGGATAATCGTTAGGTTTGTTTTCAAGGGTTATTTTGTTAAATTTTTTATTCTCCTTCATATCTATCATGAGATAATCCCCTTCGGCCTGGTATGATGTATGCCAGCCAGTGCTGATATCTCCGTCTAAAACTGCATATGCATTTAAATTATTGTTTGATGCTGTTGCAGTCCATCCTGTTCTGTCAAGTCTCCCATCATCCTGCAGGAACTTGAGTTTGTCAATATTCATTAGGTTATTCTCTGAGTTTCCATAAAACTTCAATATCACGTTATGTGTACCTGTGGTTTTTGTAATCGGACATGTCACAAATCTCCACGTTTGATCACCTCCCGTGTTGGGAACCGGACAGGTACCAACTACGTCTCCCGAAACGCTGTCCAACACTACTTCAATCCTTGCCCCATCGACAGTACTTGCAACCTTTGCAATGAATGTTCTGGAACCAACTTCTTCAAAAATCACATTGTTAAACTTAATATAATCAAAATTATTGCAATCTGTAACATACCATGCACTCCCAACAGGTGTGGCAATGCTAACGCCAGCCATTTCTGCAGCACTTTCAGCCCCAATATAGTCATATGCATTCATATTTGCTGACGGATTTGAACCTTCCGCGTCAGTAGAAGGCATTTCCGGAAGATTGGGCGGAGCGGTACCAGCGTCTCCCGAAGTAACTATACGGATACCGGTACTGTCTATGGTTCCATTCCAGCTTACCATCAATTCTTTTGTATAGCCTGTTCCAGAGCGAGTGAATGCACAATTTTCACCATTGATGGTCACTGTTACATTTGTTCCAAAATTATCAGTTAAGTGTATGGTGCTTACTTTTATAGGGTTATCGGATTTTATAGTGATATCCTTGTTCTGATAGTAAGTTCCGCTTTCAATACAGCTTATTGACCCGTAGCCCTCAGGTGATATAAACACTGCATCTTTCATCTCATGGTTCATTTCATCTAGAATGATTGGCTCTACCCATATTTCGTTTGTGTGCCTGTCGCGGTGGTATCCTACAATATCATAGTAATTTCTCCATATTCCAGGCATGCTTATGTATTGCTTGTCACCTGATATTGTTGTTGCAATATGATTAGGTGTAGTTACTGCCGGCAGGATATCAAGAGGGTGGTTAAAGACATAGTTTCTGTTGTTATACTGCCTGTTGTAAGAATCCTTCTGCATTGAAGCGAATTGATTTGCTCTCCTTGTATTCAGCAGCAAACCGCCATAATGAATAAGAATGTATGGAGTCCATTCATTATAGGTTCCATTAAGATTTCCCAATCCCCAATAATAAGGATGATAGTAACTATCCAACTTTTTCAATACATAGTTAGTTTCTGATGCACTCCATATCTCTCCCAATTTCAAGTGCATTGACAGCCATTGTCCGGCAAAGTAAGATTCACAGCCCCTTACGGTTGGAAAAGAATCATTCAGGTAACGAGCTCTATAAGAGGATACTACAGCGTTATATGCTGCCTCATATTTGTCTGCCAGGTCGGTTTCTCCCTTATCCTGTGAAAGTCTGGCCATAACCTTGTAAGCAACCGCAGATATGCTAGCATTAAAGGGATTTGGATCACCTCCTGCATCATATGAGTTCTCGGAACTGTCAAAAGTATATGGATAAACTGCATTCCCATACAGCTCCACTTGATCTAATATTCTCTGTGCTGCTTTTTTCATATAAGGCCATAAATAATCAAATTGCTCCTGATCATCGGTAGCTTTATAAGTTTCATAAACAGAAATGAGGAAGCCACAGTTGAGATCCACCCATCTATTTATATCCCTGTAGTCTGCATGGTCTTTATCATCCCACGCGACCAATATAGACTTATCAAAACTACTATGATTAAAGTCGTGATGGATTTGACCGTTATCCTTCTGCGTCCTTGCCCAATAATGCAGCTCCTGCCATGCATAAAAAGGCACCAATTGATTTATAATCTGCCTCGCATGCCACATCTGATCCATGGTTCCGAAGCAAGTCCATTCGCCTTCTGCAAAAGCTACCCTTCCATCCTTTTTATATATAGAGTTATTAGTTAAGTTAACAAGTGTATTTAAAGTCTGGTTTTTAAGCCAATCAGGTAAATTTGAGCTTCTCATTTTTGTCACAAGTTCATCTGCATTAGCCTTCAATGTATCAAAGTTCATTAGTCCCATATCTGCGATGGCACCGGAATCGCTATAAATCCCCATATAATATGCGCGGTCAGGATCAGTATTATCATACCATGCCAGTACGAACTTGATGGTTTTTGTTTCATTCGCAGTAAGGCTTACTTTAACTGCAACCTTATTCTGTGTCCCACTTGGAGAATTGTTGCACTGACCGTTTGCAAAGAATCCGGTATCGCTGCCAACAGAGATCACAGCACCCGGATCGCTGCTTCCTGCATATACAGACCACTTTGCAGATGTGAAGCCTTTTCCTTCAACATAAGAAGCTGAGCCGAAACCGACATCTACTTGGAAAGCGCATGCGGCGACTGCTTCTGAAGAAATATTGTTTTTCAATGTCATTTCATAGAAGGCATAAGGCATGCTCATATTGTCATAATTGGAGTTATCCAAGGGCGAAAATGCTTTCAAATTAATTTGAATGTCATTAATGCTCCCAAAATTCACCCTATGCTCAGGCCAAATTGCATCGTCATCATATCTGCCGTTACTTAATAGAGCTGTCATGGTGTCAATGGTTTGTATGTCACCACCTCTGTTCGAAAAGAACTGAAACCTGGTAGCACCTATTGGCTTATAATCATTTTGATCTGCAGGTGGTTGAGTTATCGCTGAAAACATACCATTATGTGCACAAAACTTTACTGCACCTGCGCCAAACCCTCCCAGCGGCGTACCCGTAGTTCCATCGACAGCTGATGCTGTAACAACATTATCCGTTTTGATCATAAGTCTACATCCTATACAATTATTTTGTAATTAAAACTAAGATATCTCTATAAAACTCAGGTAACATATATCAAATTAATACATGTAAATTATAACTTCATCCTATTATTTTAGACAGTAATTTTTTGCCCACCTTTGGACATAATTTGCTTATTTTTATCTATGAACCTAATCTATTTTTTAATCACAGGCATCCCCTGCTCCCTGCCAATAAATTTGAGAACAGCATGTAAATAAACTTTCATGTTTAAGCTGTAGTTCTAGTCAATGTTGATGTGCTTATAGACAAATAGTGCTTTAATTTATATAATAAGCTTGAATAGTTTTAGTTTTTGGAGGCTCTTTTTTATGAAAGCGTATTACGAAAAACGCACCTATCCCCAAAACATGCCTATAAGAATATACAAGCATGAACATCGTTCCTTTTCCTTTCATGCTCATTGGCATTCAGACATTGAGCTTATCTTTGTTCGCGAAGGCACATTGCGTTTTGGGATAAATCGTGATATCAAAACACTCAGCAAAGGCAATGTAGCCATTTGCTGCAGCGGCGACATTCATTTTTATGATAGCCAAAATATGGAATCCACTATCTACATACTCGTTTTCAAACCAAGCTTGATAGGTTGTCATGGAAATTGGCCTGAGGACATCCGTTTCAAGAACTCATTCATAACTCAATCTATGCTTCAGGAAAATAAAATAGATCCCTCCACTATTGACAGAATTGAAGAAATTTTCGAAAATATCTATTATGAAATGAAGGAATGCATACCGTACTATCCTATGTTCGTGATCAGCAAAATAATGGAATTATGCGGGATATGCCAGCGGATTATCCCAAGTTCACCGATAGATTCCAAGATAGAAAACAAAAGGATTTCCAACTTGAAAATTATGCAGGAAATCATCTATTATCTGGAATCAAATTATATGAAGTCGTTAACACTGACAGATACAGCAAGCTATTTCAATTTGAGCACCTCTCATTTCTGCCGTCTATTTCAGCGACTGACAGGGACAAACTTCAATCATTATCTGAATACCATCAGAGTAAATATTGCGGAAGAATAGGTAAAATCAAGTAACAATTCGATTACTAATATTGCTCTGGAATGCGGTTTTAATAATATTAGGACTTTCAATAGAGTGTTTAAAACTCTAAAAGGTTATTCACCTTCCTGTCTTCGATTATAGGTTTATATATTTTACCGACACGATTACGGAAGTGGTGATTATCTTAGCTGGACTTACACCAGTAAGCTGATAGCAGCTTTCAGAAGACACGACTTTCATCCGTTAGATTGCTCCCATGCTGGGCGCACAAACAAAGGCATCAAGACTTTTTCATCCCGATGCCTTTGGATTTTCTTATTTGAAATTATGGTTTTTAGGACAACATCATCATTCGGGAGCGCTTTTACTGTCTTAACAGATTATACTTAAATTCGTATATCAACTACTCTTCCTTGAGCAGGAACTGTTTCCTTTCCCTTATTTTCGGCTTTTTCAGAACTTTTGTCATGATTTAGAGATTTGTCTTTGTTCTCTACTGCATCACTCGCAAAAATTGATACTGGGTTTTGTTTATCTACATTTTTTATGTCTTCTTGTACACCTTTACTATCTTTAATAGCATCATTTTTTGTTTCTTGTTTTTCTGCTTTTTCCCCATCCTTAGCCGCTTTCTTTAAATCATCATTTATTTTTTCTGATTTTTTCTGAATGTCGCCTTCAAGTTTTTCGATTTTCTTTGCAATACCTTGGGCCGCTTCAGGATTCTCGCGCAATGCAATCCTTAACTGGCCTTTTAACTCAGTCCTTACTTTTCCTATGGTTTTTAAATCTGAATACCCAGACACTGCAGAAATCATATATTCTGAATTTATACCCCCATCAGGTTTTTCACCTTGAGTTTTATCATCTCCATAAGATGTATTATTTTTCGAATCCACTTTTTCATCGTCAGGCTTCATTTTTTCCATGTGTTTTTGCCGAATCTGGGTTTCTATTTCATTAATTTGCTCAGTCAATTCCTTGACTTTTTCCTGTTTCATTTTGGGGTCCATCTTACTTTCATTGATCTTTTGTATTTGCTCCTGCAATTGCATTTTTTGTTTTTCAAGCAATTTTATAATATTATTATCACCCAGAGGTGAATAAGTAATGTTCGAGTTGTTAGTGACTGGTGTAATGCTCATTTTACTCCCTCCAAAAATATAAATTATTTTTTCTACCGTATTTATCGTACATTTTCAGAATTACTATATAGGTTTTTACAAATATGTTTCTTTCTTACTAAATAATGTTCATAAGCAAACCATATCGGTCATTTATGGTAGACTGGAACATACCACAAATGAGATTCATGTGAACATTATTTATGTGCTATCCTATTTTCTATATCCAATCCTTCCGTATAAAATTTCTGAATCCTATTAGAAGATAGATAAGAAAAGTAAATATAAGAATCAATGTAAATGAAATCGGCTCCAGGTATGGTGAGAGATTTAAACCTTGCGGAAACATAACGTAGTATGGCGGTGCAAAAGGAAACCATGCTCCAAGGAAAGATTTCAACCCTGTAATAACGATATTTGGAACAACCATGGAAATACTGAATAGCAATGCAGTTCCAAAGGATTTAAAACGGGTTGATAAGCCAATCTGGAGCATTGCTAAAGGAAAACAAGCAAGCCATCCTCCAGCTACACCAACTAGAACAGTTTTCCATGGTATTTCCCCTTCCGCGTTAATGGTGTTTCCAGTGAGTAAATATCCAGCCATAAACACAACTTGTGTGATTGCCAATAGAATTGCCAGCATCAGAAATTTGGATAAATAAATCTTCCAACGGGGAAAAGGAAGAGCAAGAAGCTGTTTCCATGCCCCATTTTTATGTTCATAAAAGCAGAGAAATGCTGCAAATAAGCCTGCAAAAAGCGGAAGAAAGAACATTCCATGTTTGGAAACCGCCTGAAAATACAAGGTATTCCAATTAGGCGCAAAGAAATCGGTTAAAGATTTTACGCTTCCGGCAGCAAGTGTGAAACTTGTGGCAACCTCCATAATTATCAGCAAAAAAATTAAAGGCCATCTAACTTTTCTGCATTCTGAAATTAATAGCTTTATCATACAATTTTCCTCCTACTTTATTTTTGCCATCGAACGATAGTTCATAGCTCCTGCCCAGAGCAGAATTATCCCCAGTGCAGCACCCAGAGCAATCCAGACCGTATATCCCTTAATAAATGGGCTTGCCATAGAAGGATATGCCCATGGTAGAACATATAAAAACTCTCCGCTGAACCTTCCAAGAAATAAACTTGAAATAGCGCCAATAATACCTACAGTCATTGGAAATGTCTGGTTAGAAAAGCGGAGTGACAAAAACAACTGAATGGCAAGCACCGGAATTGAAGCAACAAGGCAGCCAAGAACCTGTTTTACCAGAAAAATAAAAGGCAAAGGTTGATCCGTGTATATGAGCCACACAATTGATGTTCCTCCGATAATCAACAGGCCGCACCCAAACATTAAAATGCTTATCCAGACTGCCTTGATAAAATATAATGCTGACCGATTCACCGGCAAGGAAAATAACAATTTTAAACCTTGCGCCTGATGCTCTGTTTCAGACATAATACTGCATAACACAGAAACTGTAAGTATCATTGTGAAAGATAAAAACAGATACATTACATTGAATCCTGCGTAAACTCCGGATTCTCCCTGACGAAAATATAAGTACCATTCTATACAGGTGAATAAAACCAGGATTATTGAACTAATTACCGGAATCAATAAGCAGATTCTTTTTAACTTCAGGTATTCAGCGGAAAACATTCCTTTCATCATAAGCTCTCCCCTGTTCCCGTAAGCTGTAGAAAAATATCTTCCAGAGATTTTGTATGTTCGCTAACATGTTGTACAGAGAACGGCTGCAGCAATTTGAATATTACTGCCTGGTTTATCTTCTCTGTGATAGTAACCACCAGTTCATCATTATGCAGTTCCACATCAGCACCATTTTTTAGAAGGATACTATATGCTTCATTCGGGTGGTCAGTGATGATTGAAAGCTGGACTTTATTCATTTTTTCCAGTTCTTCAATGGGATTTTGGAAAATGAGTTTGCCGTTTTGGATGATCCCCACATAGTCCGATATTGACTGAATTTCGCTTAAAATATGACTGGATAAAAAGATTGTTACACCCTGTTCATGCGACAGGGACATCATCAAATTGCGGATTTCTTGAATTCCAGCGGGATCAAGGCCATTGATCGGCTCATCCAGAATTAAAAGGCACGGTTTGTGGATTAGTGCCTGTGCAATTCCCAACCTCTGTTTCATACCGAGGGAATATCCTTTTACAGCTTGATTTGCATATTGAGTTAGCCGCACTGTGTCTAGAACTTCATCGATATTCTTTTCTGGCAATTCTAAAAGTTTTGCGAGTATCATTAAATTTTTATAAGCGGATAAATGACCGTAATAAGAAGGCGACTCTACCAGAGAGCCTACATTTCTTAAAATTTCTTCACGGTGGTTGAGAAGCGATTTCTCCATGATTTGGATAGAGCCCTCATCTGGATGAATTAAACTCAAAAGCATACGGATGGTTGTTGTTTTTCCTGCCCCGTTTGCACCTAAGAATCCATAAATTTTTCCTTTTGGAACACGTAAATTAATATGATCAACAGACACATGTGAACCAAAGCGTCGTGTCAAGCTATTGGTTTCAATAATATATTCTGACATAGTTATTACCTCCTGTTTCACTTTATAACAGGATTATAAAACATGAATCTTATTCTCAGGTAAACTAAAGTAAAATGTAAGTAAAATATTTTCAGATGTTATGGTAAAGGTAAATCAATCCGAATGCAGGTTCCATGCTCTGGGGTACTTTCTGCAAAAACTGAACCGTCGTGCAGTTCAATAAATTGTTTTGCAATAGCCATTCCAAGCCCTGTTCCTTCCGTTGGATATTCAGTGGACGTTCCTCTGTAATAGCTTTCAAACAAATTTTTTAGAGTTTCTTCTGTCATACCAATTCCATTGTCTATCACTTCAATACGAAAAATACGCTGATAAATTTGGACGGATACATGAATCTCTGTACCTATAGGGTTATGTGTAATTGCATTTACGAGAATATTTTGCAGAGCACGTTGAAGCAAGGCTGTATCGACATCAAGAAAAAACTTTTCTAATTCTGTTTCGTAGGAAAAAACATAGTTTGCGGAGCGAGGGGAATTTGCAGTATCTAATACAATATTACGTAAGAATTCAGCCATTTCTATCCGGGTTTTTTGAATAGATACTTTACCATTTTCTGATTGAAACGAAGTATTTAAATCATCAATTAGTTTTTTTATATGGCTAGATTTCTCTTCTATTTTAAAACCGAAGTCCTTTATTTCGTCTACAGACCATTCATATTGATTTGCGGCAATCATAGAAGCATAACCATGAATATAGGAAAGCGGAGTTTTCAAATCATGCGTGATCCCGGACAACCATTCCCTTCGGTTCTTTTCTAACATTTGGCGGTCTTTTTCACTTTGCTTTAATTTATCAGTCAGTGTTTGCATCTGCAGCAGAAGTTCTTTGTACAAACAATACCTGCTTTTATAAAAAAAAGAGTCCCTTCCTATTAAAAAAACATCTGTAACTAGCTCTTGAAAGCTTCCCTCAGATAACCTTTGAATCCATTTGCTCACATAAAGAATTGGCTTTATGGTGAACCAGAGGAATATATAAATACAAATAATCCCCAATATAATCAGGATAGCGGACCGAAAGGTTTTCATATCCACATTTTGTAATGGAATCAACACTTTTTGTATTATAATAAAAGAAATCATAATTATGCCAAAGCTAACTACATAAGCAATCAGAAGAGCGAGTATTAATAAGAAGATTCTTCCTCCTATTTTCAGAGAAGTTTTCATTGCTTCTAACCTCCTTATTTATGAGGAATAAATTTATATCCCAATCCCCGGATATTTTGAATATATTTAGGCTTGTTTGTGTCCGGTTCAATTTTTTTTCTAATTTTAGAAATGTGCATCACAACTGTTTTTTCATCGCCAAAATTAGGTTGTTCCCAAACATTTTCGTACAACTGCGCTATGGTAAAAATCCTGTGAGGATGTTCCGCAAAAAATAGAAGAAGAGAATATTCTAATGCAGAAAAATCCAAGACATTGCCATTTTGCCTAATCTCACAAGAATCTTTACCAATGGAAAAATCTTCAAAATTCAAAATCCTGCTCTGTTCTTTTGATGAATATATCCATTGATGTCTTAGCTGAACTTTAATACGTGCTACAACCTCCATAGGGTTGAAAGGTTTTGTAACATAGTCATCGCCCCCCATAGCAAAGCCCACCAATTTGTCATAATCGGAAGTCTTAGCAGTCAAGAAAAGGACGGGAATGTCTGTTTTTTTTCGCAATTCTGCACAAAGCTCAAGTCCACTCATATCCGGTAACATCACATCTAAAACAATCAAATGGGGCTGAAAGTCCTCAATTAATTTTAGTGCATCTTTCCCTGATTGTGCTTTTTTAAAATGCTGGAATCCTTCTTTTCGCAGGACAATTTCCAGCATATCCAGAATGCCTAATTCATCATCAACTAGAAGAATACGCTGCTCCATATTTTTCCTCCCAAAATTTTCATACATAAAGTATAATGACTATCCCTAGAGCATAGTAATTTGCTATATATAAGGAATAAAATATTTATCACTCAAGCATTTTTATTTCAATCATTTGATAATTCACCAAGGTGCTGATTAATAATAGCATTGATTTGTTCTATGGACATCGCATCCGGACAAATCATCCTATGAAGTGATAAACCATCCAGCAGGATATGCAGCCTTTTAGCTTCCATCTCAAGGTTAAGTCCGCGTTTTAACAAGTGTGCTTCATCTAGTTGTTTGAGCATCGCCAAAATAGTTTGGTAGATTAAACTATATGTGCCTTGGCTGATTTCACTTAATGACGGCTCATGAAAAGCCTTGACAGTCAGTGAAAGCCAAATTTCCATTTCCAACTCTCGGTCCTTATCCATCGGCATCAAATTCAGTAATAGTTCCTTAGCATTCGATAGTGTAATAGCAGATACTTGTTTACTTATATTTGCAAACCTCTGTTCAACACGTTCTACTACCATTTTCATTGCAAACTCTAATAGCTGAGACTGGGAGTTAAAGTAGTGCTGCAATGCACCGGATGATATTCCTGCTTCCTGGGCAATTTTTCTAACCGATGCGTTTTCTATTCCAACATTCCGTATTACTCTCCATGCTGCTTCTGCAATAATTTCCTTCTGATTGTTGTGATTTACAATTTTTGGCATTTTATTTCCTCCAATAATATAATTTCTATTTTACTCTTTACGAGGCCACAGAGTAAAACTGAAGCTATAAAGGAAATCTATAAAAAGTATTCCTCCCCACATTTGAATCGTTTGCGACAAATTTGCTGTTTTACTGTTGTCGTTTACAAAAGCCACCATCCCATATAGCAACAAACTCCCTATCGCCCACGCCAACAAATGTGTATACCAGCTTTTACGTTCATAACGTGCATGCTCTTTTCCATGCTTGGGCGGTTTAGCAGGTGCCGGACCATTTGCAAAACGATGTGCAAACCGTTCATCTGCCCAGTGAATCATTTTATGCCCAAACGATAGGGAAACTCCTATGTAAATAGCGGCAAATCCATGAAAAAAGCTTGCCTCGGCTCCATTACGCAAATCCAGAACTGTTATTATTAATAAAAGCATGTCTACTACCGGAGTTAATAATAGTAACAAGCCTCCAAGTTTTTTCTGCTTAAAAATGTAGCGAGTAACAAGTCCAGAAAGTACAAAAAACCAAAATCCGATTTCACAAGCTATAATGAAAGCAATCATCGTAAATATTTATCCCTCCATTTTAATGCATTTTTGATTATTCCGTTATACAATACAACTGTATTATATAATACAGTTGTATTGTATAACGGATATGCACCAAATGTCAAGTGACTAAGTTCTTATTACTTTATTTTAAATACTGGTTCCAAAGCCGTAAGCCGAGGCAGCTGAACTCCAAGTCTTCGGGCATCAGCCAGTACATCTCTTGGATAAAGGCTTGTTAAATCATAATTTGAATGACCGGTGACTTCAAGTAGTTCCATGATGGTACGTGGCAGGCTATCACCAGTAAGAAATTTCTTAACGATGAGTCCAAGCATTCCGGCAGGAAGATTTAATAAGAAAACCACCCCGGGTTTCGGTTTATCACCTTTTGCTTTCAGCAAGGGAATCATCTCGCGCATAAGCAGAATAGACTCTTTAAGATGGGCAGATGAACTCAAAAGGTTAGAGTATCCGCCTACTTTCAATGCCTGAGCAGCAAGTCCCGCATTCAAAATAAAATGAAACCACAGCCAACCGCGGAAGTCTTTTGGTTCAGATACTGAAAACCCGGCTGTGCGAAAAAGCTCGCGGACTGTACGATACCGTGCAGTTTGATTAGAATCACCAATACTTCCCATATAAATGACCTTCATGAATCCGCCTTTTAGAGTTTCGGCATCAAATCCCCCGCCTGCTCCTGGGAAACCCCACACGATCTGTTCATTTGGTAGTGGTGAAACTGCTGCCTGAGGATCAGACCACATGTTATTGAAGAGCAATACCGTAGCCTTACCAATGCGGGAGCTTAAAAATGAAACGACTTCGCTAAACTGATTATGGTTAACACTCACAATAATCAAGTCATAATCATGATTAGCATTCAGATCTTCTCTCATTGTGATGGGCCATTTTTCTCTTATCAAAGTTCCCTTGGAATTTACTCTGCCATCAAGTATTTCCAAATTTACGAAAAGGCCATACTGGGCAGCCCTTCCCGGACGAACATAAAATTCCACTTGGTTTCCTGCCTTTTCTAACGCCCACGCGTAGGTAGTTGCAATTACGCCGCGGCCAAACATTAATATTTTCAATGGCTTTCCTCCTTAACTATATTCAGTTCTGATGATTATATTTTAGACAATAGTTGATTAATCAACAAACGTTCGATATAATGATCCTATCAAAGCTGATATTTCAATTCAATAGGTAAAACATTTGAATTTGTTGATTAATCAACAGAATGAAGTTTATTGTTCATTAAATGTAATTCCGAATTTTATGTATGCTTTAAGGAGAAACCCATGGATAGACGAATACAAAAATCAAAAGAAGCTATTATCGATGCTTTTATCTCACTAATGACAGAAAAAAATTTTGAACAAATTTCAATAAACGAAATTGCAGATCGAGCTAATGTAAATCGGGGTACCGTTTATTTGCATTATGTGGACAAGTATGATCTGCTGGATCAGTGTATAGAGACTCATTTAAATCAATTATTTGAAAACTGCTTACCTGACGGAAATTCCACTGATTTTACTTCTGAAGCTTCTTTGCTCCGTACGTTTGAATATCTGGAGCAGCATTCTCTCTTCTATACCACTATGCTGACCAACAAGGGTATACCTGCTTTCAGAAATCGTCTGCTAACCATGGCGGTGCAGGGTCTGGACAAGCAAATTGATATCAGTGACATCCCTAATGGCCTAAATAAGGAGATCCTGGTACATTTTCTTGCCTCCGCTGCGGTTGGCGTATTGGAATGGTGGATTACCCACTCAATGCCGTATCCTGCGACGGAGATGGTAAAGCAATTCTCGTTGCTGTTGGAATAATTTCAGTTAGCAGACACATTTTCAGATTATAGTAAATCAACGGAATAAAGTGCTATAAGTCAAATCATTTATCAATATATTTTGCCGAAAAATACATTTACGTTAAAAAGTATTTTCTTCTGGAAAAATGAATGGAATTCCTTACCTCGCTGGTAAAAGCAGAGTAAGGAATTCCATTCATTTTTCCAGAACCACCCATCAATTCCGGTTAGATTACCTACATCCCCATTCCTCGAAAGTAAAACGACAGTCTCCACATGCTTTGAGTGTACAATAATGATGTCGCTTGAAGCTTAATCCCTTGGCGGCAGACTTCATTTGCTGATTCAATGGACTTTGAAAAATCCCTGTCTATACCTCTTCCAGCCGGCACTTCTTTAATCTTTCCTCAACATATCTTTTTACAAATAGTTTTATCAAAGCTGCTACAGGTACCGCCAACACCATGCCATATACGCCTCCTACCTGGGAACCGATAATGATAGCAATCAGCACAAACACTGGCTTAAGTGCTACACCACTGCTCATAAGCCTGGGTCCGATAACATTACCATCGATTTGCTGTATGATAATTAAAACTACTATGGCGATTAAAACCTTACTGAATTGGGCATTTAATACTCCGAAGAATATGGTTCCTGCAAATGCCACAATAGGCCCAAAATAAGGAATCAAATTACAAAGGCCTGCCATTATACCGATTAACGTACCAAACTTAATCCCGATAACCGATAAGGAGATGCTTAAAATCACACTCATAAATAAGGCATCCAAAAGTTGACCCCGAATATATCCGGAAAAAATATTGTCAAAGTCAAGCCAGTAGCTCTTGAACCTGCTCCTCATTTTCTCTGAAAACAGGGCTCTGGAAATCATGTCTATATATCCGAGGAATACCGCCTTTTCCAAAAGCAGATAGATGGCAACAATTAAGCCGAAAACCAGATTGGAAAGGGAACTTGTTATATTTAAAGCATCTTTTGTCAGGCCATTGACAAAACTGCTTATTTTTTCTAAAACCATGGCAGGAAACTGGGTAATGTACTGCTGAAGGGCACCTGATTCAATATGGTAATATGCCAGCTTATTCTCAATCCCTTTTAAGGAGTCGGAAAAGCTATTGATGTAATTGGTTACTATTGTGACAAACTCATCAATTCTTATGCTTGAAATTTGCTTGGTAATACTGAATATGAAAATCCCCATCAATAAAAACAAGAGTACTAAAATCAAAAGGATACATGAAAAAACCGAAAGGGATCTGTATTTTTTCTCATTTTTAAACTTCAGAATCCTGACCTTTTTATATAGTTTTTCAAACATATCCACCAGAGGGTCCAATACATAGGCCATGACGATTCCGACTATCACCGGAGTTAACAGATGGCTGATGTAAGATAACGTCCCGCTGATATATCGTAAAATATCCTCGATACGAGTGGCGGTATAGGCCAACAGGAAAATAATCATGACTGTAAAAATTATGTATAAGGAAATGGTAGTATATTTTTTATTAAACTGTAACCTTAATTTTTCGATCATAGGAATGCCCCTTTTTCTGTAATTCTATCAAAGTGTTATTTATTCTTTTATACTGATGAAATCTATTACTAATTTCCTCTTTACAACATTGCATAAATGAATTTCTATTCGCTATTTTGCTACCATAAGTATCGATCTCTTTTAAAGAGAGATACGAAAGTTAACATTTTCGCAATATCCTACAGAACTGCCTTTGCATAGCCTTTGGAAGCTATACATTGTAAGGCAGCATTGAGAATTCTTTGAGAAGGGTATCTATTTTATATTCTGAACTTCTTCCGATAAAACAGTTTCTTTTTCTTGCTTCCGTGGCGCTTTGTCCATATTCACCCCAAGTACATTGATCGCAACCTCCACAACACTCAGACCCGTCATTACTTCAACTGCCTCTCGAACTCTTTTTTGTACTTCTCTTGCAACTTCATGGATTTTACACCCATATTCCACCACAACAGATATTTCTATGGCCGCCGTCTCCTCACCAATCTCTACTTTTACTCCCTTTGTAAGATTTTTCCTCCCTAATATACTGGCAATACCATCTGCCATTCCTCCGCTCATGGAGGTAACATCCTGCACTTCACTGGCAGCAATCCCTGCTATAGTGGCAATCACCTCATTCGCAATCTTCACCTTATCCTCACGACTTTTCTTTTGCATCTCTGTCATTATAAAGCCCTCCCTTTTCATATTGCACTAATCAGAAAATACATTTTGCTTCCTAATTTTATTCCGACCCTACAACTCGGTGTTTTGTCACAGGTTAATCTGCAAAGGTGTATTTTCTTTTCACTAAAAAGAAAACACACCTTTACTCTACCAAGGAATTCTAACAATCGCAAGTAGCTTTTCCAAAAAAAATGTTCATCCCCCGCTTATTAAATTCATCCCCAATCTCTATACCTACTCCTCAAATATCCTTCTGAAATGATATCCGTAAATTGTCAAGGTAATCGCCAATGGATGCTATTGATGTAAATGGTCCCATTATTATTTTGAAACATAGCTTCACCCCGCTACGCAACAATCCTGCCATCCTCAATGCGGATAATCCGGTCAGCAAGCTGGGCGATTTCATTGTTATGGGTAATCATGACGATGGTCTGCTGGAACTGCTGGCTTGTCATCTTCAGTAGCCCGAGCACCTCCTGGCTTGTTTTGCTGTCCAGATTTCCAGTCGGCTCATCGGCAAGAATGATGGCAGGCTTAGTTGCCATCGCCCGCGCAATAGCTACGCGCTGCTGCTGACCGCCGGACAAGTTGCCCGGCAGACTGTCAAGCTTTTGGGAAAGGCCTAATATGCGCACGATTTTATCTACGAGCTCTTTATCTGCCTTTTCGCCGTCCAACTCAACAGGGAGGACAATGTTCTCGTAAACGTTTAAAATCGGAACAAGATTGTAGTTTTGGAACACAAATCCAATATTTCTGCGACGGAAAATTGTAAGCTGATCGTCGTTCATTTTTGACAATTCTTTTCCGCCTACGGAAACCTTCCCGGAGGTCGGATTGTCCAAGCCGCCGAGCATGTGCAGCAAAGTGGATTTACCGCTGCCGGAGGTACCTACGATTGCAACAAATTCTCCCTGCTCTACCGTTAAGTCAACACCATCCAAGGCTCTGACCAGGTTTGATTGTGTTCCATAATATTTTTTCAATTCACTTGTTTCTAATATGCTCATGGAATATCCTCCTTTTGTTCAACGAATATTATCAGGAAAAGTCGGTTTTCTAAGCTTCCCGCAGCCGCTCAACCACGCTCTGCTTTTGCATGGAAAATCCGACGAACCTTGTCGTTATCGCTTGCAAGACCGCTATCAGCATAAAATATACCGCTATCATTAAAAATGGAAATTGATACTCTATAAATGACAACCCGCCGATGTTTTCTGTCGTATTACAGACAATGTATCCAAGGACGCAGCCGAGGAAAACGGATACAATAAAGCTTCCGAATATCAGGTAAGCGCTTTCGGTATTCAGCATTTTGATTAATTGCCCCTTGGTCAGTCCCACCGCCTGCAAAATGCCGATCTCGTTTTTTCTTGACAGGATATTTGTAATGATTGTATTCACTAAGTTCACTAGGCCAAAGCATGCAATCAAGGAAATAAAAGCATAAACCGCAATGGCCATCGTGTGGAAAGCGCTCTGATAGAAATCGGTCTGCTCCTTCATCGACACAAATTCAAGCTTTTCCTCGGAAGATGTAAGCACTTTTAGTTGTGCTTCGACCTCAGCAGAATAACCTTTACCGGATATAATTTCAAAACTCAAGTTACAGTTCTGCGTCATCAGCTCATCTATTACTTTATCCGGCAGGAAGAAGGTATCTCCACTATTTTTATTCTCCATGACCCCGGATACAGTAAATTCCTTTTTTATTTGTGTCTTCCCGTCAAAGAGGTTCATTGTGATTTTATCGCCTAATTTGTAATGTAATCCAAAGTACTCATAGGTACTTGTCGTGCAATTAACAAGAATTTGACTTTCTCCGGTTGAAGGATCGGGAAAAGTGCCCTCAATCAGATATTTCACAAACTCCTTGCTGTCCTTTTCACGAATATTATCAATACCGATAATTCCATCGTCAATATTTATTCCTTCAAGCCTGCCCTGGATATATTTATGGACTTCCACATCATCCACACCGCTGATTGCAGTTATTTTTGCTTTCAGCGCATCCGACAGAGGATTGTCAATTTGAAGATCGCTGTACTTTATTGACGGAGACAAAAGATCGCCGTTCAAGCGGATCATATATTCACCTCCGTAAGGAAATCCCTGCCCGGCGCGCTTGACAGCGTCAACAGAGGACAGCAGCGATGCAGCGGCGATAAACAATATGCCGCTCAATGTAAGTGACAGGAAGGTGACCGCGGTTTTCTTCCTGTTCCTTGTCAGATACATCCTTCCAAGGGTAAAGGGCGTAAGCTTTTTAGCGGTGCGCTTTTTACTTTTGGAGCCTGCATGGTAGTCTGTATAATGGATTGCTTCCACTGGTGAAACACAGGCTGCGATTCCGGCAGGCTTTCTTATGGAAAGCATAACGGTAAGGAACGTAATAAAGCCCGCACAGAAAGTCAATACTAAGCTCGGCCCGGCAAGCCACATGGAGGGCCGGAGAACATAGCTTGCCCCACAGCCCGCCAATATACCAGCCGGAATGTATTGCAGCGACAGTACTTTCCCTTCACGAAAAACCATTTTTCTGATTTGTCTTCGGGTCGTTCCAATAGTACGCAATTGGCCGTATTCGTTTACCTTGTGCATGATTGTGATGTAAAAAATGTTATAAATCACGAGAGCACATGCGGCTACGATGACTAAAGCAACCGCAAAAACAACTGCTGATGTCTCCGACGTCGTGTTATTGCTGTCTATGTTCATGTTATTGATTTTTACGGATTGCTCCGGAAGGCCTACTAATTGGCCGATTTCTTTGATTTTTGTTTTCAAGTCCTCATTTGAATATCCGTCCGCATGGTTAACCTTTATTACAACGGACGGATAAGCGGAGGACAGCGCAGGATCTGAATCAATAAACGCTTGGGATACAATCGCGTTATACGCCTTTCTGTCCGCATCATTTTCAGCTCCGGTTTCCAGAAAACCTGTGATGATGAAGCTGCCTGTCTGCATTTCCTTGCTCACATCGTTGCGGTAATTTAAGGTTATGGTATCGCCAATTTGTGCTCCTGAATGAACAGAATCCAGATAGCCTTTTTCAATTGCAATCTGATTCGCATGTTCAGGCATCGAACCTGTTTTCATTCGGACATTGGATAGTTCCATTGTTTTTTCATCCGCAAATAGCAGGGCCAGACTGATATTTCCGTTTTTGACCATCCCGGCTTGGCGGCTGATCCCGTAGGCTTCAATATCGGGATTTGTCTTGATTCCTTTAATCACCTGCGCATCCGCATTTTCAAACAGTGCCTGATAATGTGTCCGATTTTTCAGCTCCATTGCGGCATTATATCCAAATGTCGAAGCAAGTGTCAGAAGAAAAGCGGCAAGCGCGATAACAGCTCCCGCAAGGAGATTGCGCATTTTGTTGTTTTTAAGATTCGCCTTTGAAATATGCTTAATCACAGCTTCATTGTTATTCCGAAACAAATCGGCTCCCCCCTATTCCACAATAGAATTTCATAATTTATAAGAATGAAATTTCCTTCTTATATTGTATATTGTAAATGCACTCATTGTACATCCTCCTGTAACAGTACCTGATGCACCTATTATACAGGATAATTGTCTCTCAATTGTCTCAATCTCAAAATAAAATATCACAGCTTTGAAACATTTGGTTTACATAGAAAAAAGACAGCTGTCAAAGCTGTCAAGTTTTAAGGTGTTATATAAAGCACTATGTATAAAAAGTGTAGCTCTCTTCCATTGGCAGATGAGAGAAATATTTGCGCCATAAGGTCCCCAATCGCACAACTGCCATTGGAAGGCCCTTAATAGCACGTTTCTAATTATCGAAGCAACAGGCAATTCAACGTATTTAACCGGTCAATAAATATCTTACTTTTTTCGATTCATTCCGCTTCTCTTAATCGCTCGACTAGAGTTGCCCTGTAGATCGAGCGGTATGCCGTTTCCGGTGTAACTGCACAGACTGCCATAATTGCTAGACCCGCCATCATCACAGGGATAAAGGGATAGGTGAATACCGCATAGGTGGCTTCCTGCTGAAATAGCCTGAAAATACCAAAGGTAATGGCGTTTCCCGCAGTAAAGACGAGAAGCAGCGTTATTATGGCATATCCGAGCCCCTCGCTTACCAGCATTTCCCTGACCTGCTTGCGGCTCATGCCAACGCATTCAAGTGCCGCCAACTCCTGCTTGCGGACCATAATACCGACCGACATCACATCGATAAAATTGAGGATACCGATCAATGCCAGTATCAGCGCAACACCGCCGCCAAGGATGTACAGCATCATCTTTGTGCCGCGCAGCTCCTCCTGTGCCTCCAGCTTCGACGTGCGCGATACCTCGTAATCTTTATTCATAAGCTGTTTTAAAGCATCAAGGGCCTGCTTGTCATTGCCCTTTGAAACATCGATATTGATTCCTGATATCAGAGGTGTGCCATACAGCTTGCTCATAAAGGTGTTTGATACGAATAGAGTCGGTGCAAGGCTGGCGCCTACCTGTTTAAAGGTTTTAGGGACGTAGCCGCCCAGTCGGATCTTTTTTGACTCGCCGCCAGGTTTCTCCCTTATTCCTGATTGGCCTGTAAACTCCATAGGAGTAATTGTAAGCTCATGAACATTTTGAAATAAACTGGTATTGTCGGCGGCTATAAGCGCAATCTCGCCGCGTTCAAAAGCTTCAAGGTCAACAGGGTTCGCAATCGTCTTATTCATCTGTGTAAGGACTTCGCTATCAACACCTGCAATGATGCCGCAAAAAATTATCCTGCAAATACGGCTCCGTCAAATCTTTCACATCATTTTGCTTCTTAAAATCGTCTATATATGCCCCAAACTCGCGGGACGAATAATCAAGGCGTATCCACTCCTGTGTTATGCTGTGTACGCTTTTCAACCCGGGCAGGGAGTGGATTGCCTTCATGAAAGCAGCATCGAATTTCTGCTTAGGCCCGCTATCCGACAGCAAGGTATCGTTTTGCAGCACAAAATCGCTTTCCATGTAAGAGGCAATATAATTGTCCGTATCCATGCTGGTAACTGGAAGGACCGTCGCAAAACTGTGATATTTAAAAACTATAGCTATAAAAAATATTCTCTAATTTGGAAGGAAGACCGAAAACGTGGAGCCTTTGCCTGTTTCGGATTTCACCTGTATGTAGCCGCTCTGACGGGATATGATTTCGCGGCATAAATAAAGGCCGATGCCGACACCATCCACATCATGGACATCCTCCTCACGGTAAAAGCGTTTGAAAATCTGCGCAAAGTGCCGTTCAGGTATCCCTTTTCCGGTATCGGCTATGTCAATTTTTGTCACCGTTTCCCATCGTTCCACTTTTACGGAAATTTTCCCGCCCTGTCCGGTGTATTTGACAGCGTTATCCAGAATATTGAAAAGTGCCTCCGCCGTCCACTTTTTATCATGTGGGACAGTAAGCGAGGGAGCGCAGTCTACGGTGATCTCTATGTTTTTTTGCTCAGCCGGAAGTATAATCCCACCAAGAGACAAGGCAATAGTATCATATAACGATGCCGGCTGAACAGAAAGCGTAATTAGCCCTGTCTCCAGCCTCGACATTTTCACCATCGACTGCATCAAAAAGTCCAGCTTGTTAATCTGAGTTTCCATTAGCAAAAGAAACTCACGCTCCTTTTCAGGAGGCAGCTGACGCTCCAGAAGAGTGGCGTTGTACATTTTCAGGTTTGTCACTGGCGTTTTGACCTGGTGGGAGATATCGGAGATCATCTCCTGAATCATTTCTTTTTCCGATTGGATCTGACTACTGCCGCGCTGCATGATTTCGTACAAACGCCCCAGCCTGTAACCCAGCTTTGCCATTAAAGTTTCCGCTTCCAGATCAAAGCCGACATCTTTTTTCCCGTTTATCATATTGTCGATGCAAGCCGCCAGCGAAGCTGAAAAAGCTACTAACCGCTTACGAATCAGAACGATAAAGATGCTACCCACTAGGAAAAACAGAAATGAAAAAGCTATAGCTCCGCCGCGAATATTCCAATCATCCGTATAAAAGAAAGCCACAGTAATGAAGCACACCGAAAAAATTACGAATGCTGCACCGAATCCGATACAAAGCTTATCGGAGGATGAACTGTTTCTCATCCCTTATCACCTGCCCATAGATAGCCCATGCCGTATACGGTTTTAATGTATTTTCTTCCGTTAATTTCGATCTTGCTCCGCAGCCGGTTGATGTTAACCGTCAGGGCGTGTTCATCCACAAAGTTAGCATCCATATCATATAGCTTTTCAAGCAAAACCTGTCTTGTCAGCAGAATACCGGGGTTGCTTGTAAATATTTTCAGCATTCTATATTCGTTAGGTGTCAGGATCACCGGTTCATCCTGTATAACTGCTGTCAGCCTGTTAAAATCAATGACAAGATCACCGCATACATAGACAGCTTCACCACACTTTTTCTCACACCGTTTCAAAATGGCAGCAACTTTTTTACGGAAAATATTGATATTAAAGGGCTTGGTAATATAATCCTCCGCCCCCAGTTCAAAGCCCGCCATCACATCCTTTTCCAGATCACAGGCTGTCAAAAATACAACCGGAACATCCTGTAGTGCCTTGACTTTCTTGCAGAAGTCAAACCCGCTGCCGTCAGGCAGATTCACATCCAGGAGAATCAAATCAAAGGATTCTGTCTTTATTTTATCCAGTGCCACTGTTGCATTGTGCACAGGAATGGCACTGTAATGTTCAAGTTCCAGATTGTAGCAAAGGCCGGAATTCAGCATAACATCATCCTCAACTACAAGGATACGTCTCATTTTATCACCCTTTCTTTTTTGAAGATATCCGTTTGCCATCTATCGGTTTTCTGCCGTTTCTGCACCAACCACAGGTTTCTTTTCTTAACATCACCCTAAATTCGTCCGGAAAAGCAGTAGTAGTTTACCATACGGCTGGCGATACCCCATTTGTCTTCAACTTCTTTTACTGTTAAATATTCCATATTAGCACCACCATCATTAGCTTTTTTACTTATTATATTTCGAGAAAATGAAATATTCAACCCGGCTATATAAATACCAACAGGACAGGCTATCTGCAAATTGCAGTAGTCTGCCCTGTAGAAAGTACTGTTGATATGGAACATACGCGGTATAAATCAGCAGATTCTTTAAGGGAGTTGTTGTATTCTATTTAATCCTTTTGGGAAAAAGTTAATCCATTCTCTTTCAAGATTTGCTTGATAATACTCAAAGCATTTTTTCCTATTCCATGTAGTTCGGAAAACTCCTTTTCGCTATACTTCGATAGTTGCTCGATTGTTGTTATTCCTTCGTTTTGAATCGCCCTTTGCGCTGGTTTAGCAAGTTTCTGCAGCAAAATATCAATGTTCATATATCGACTCCTCTCAAACTTATATTTCATAGATACAGGTACATTGGCAGCTCTAGTAGATCGAGGAAATTTATTACCGTATAAAAAGCAATAGCTACATTCTGCTTTCAAAGCATCAAGCCTTGTTCAATTCTTACTGCTCTTTCAAATGCCATTGCCAGATAATTTTCCGGACTTAGCCCATGGTATTTTTCATGCCTATCCTGCTGAACCTCAAGCGAAAGAATGCCATTGTATTTAATTTCTTTAAGTGTTTTTATGATTCTGTCCCAATTTGATGTCCCATCAAAAGGCAGCATGTGTATATCTGCGTCACCCATGTTATCATTCAAATGTAGAGCAAAAAGATGCTGTTTATATTTATTTAAAACATCCATGTCATGTGTAAAACAATTGTTATGTCCGCTGTCAAAGCAGAATCCTACATTCGATAAATTAATATTTTGAAAAACAAAATCTATATATTCAATAAAGCGTAAATTTTCCAGAGCGAGATTAACATTGTGGCTTTCTGCAGCATCAACAATCTTTTTCAGTCGTTCAAGCCCTGCTTTATTGTACGGTGGAGGTGTTAAGCCTCTTGTTAAGTGCATAACGACAGTTGGGATTTGGAATTCACCACATTCGGTAATCTGTTTGCAAATAATATCCGCATACTCATCTCCGACAGAGGTCTCAAGCCATAGATTATTACAATCATCAAACGGTAGATGTGCGTTACAAATATTTAGATCATATTTTTCAGCTAAAGACCTATAAGCAAACTTATCGCCTTCAAAATCACCCGTACCATCGCCCCACCATATCATAACCGAATCAAAACCGGCTTTTTTTATAAGTTCAAATCGTTTTTTCATTGGCATCAAATATCCATAAAAAACAAATATCCCTTTTTGCAATACAATATCACCACCCAAACACCTTAATAAGTGCGGAGTGACGAGAACGTCACTTCCTAAACCATATAACATCAATAATATCTGTTTCTCTTCATCCTTCATTTACGACACATTATTTAGGAATATACTACCATTTACATCTATTGCTGTCTATATCGAACAAAAATCCTCCGGGCCAGAGCCCGGGCAGTACACAGATAACTGAGAAGATTACGAAGCACCTTTCAAACTTATAAAATAAACCTTTCAATTTGAGATACTATTGAATTAGTCATATACCAATCATTATAAACAAATTCAATAGAATCAATTTTTGAAATTCCAAAATCATAGTTTCTATATTTATTTAGGCAATCTAAAAATAGGTTATTATTTGTTATAGGATTTTTAAATCGAATTACTGTACTATGGGCCGTTTCCAATGTATATCTTTTATCAATTAAATGTTCTAAAGTTGAGTTTTTAAAGTTATCTCTTAATCTCTGCCTTAATAATGATAATTTATTATCCATTGGAAAACCTTGAAGCATTATGCAAGAGGGAGAGGCTGTTATTCCTTTAAATAGGATTTGTAATGGTCCCACATCTTTTATTGATTCCTTTATTATATTTATATGCTTCTTTATCAATATCATTTATACTAAATCCATTAAAGCAAGTAATAACTGATAAAATAGTTAAATGAATATCATCTTTATCATAGTAATACTGATTCGGCTCAATTAACTTGCATTCATTTAAAAAATCAAACAGTTTTACTAAAGCCTCATTCTCAAATCTTCCAATTATAGTTATTCCCCTTCGATGGTCTTCTTCTTTGTTATTTAAGTGATAATCAAGTTCAAAAATGTTATCTTTAAACTTCTTAACAGATTGTTCCCATAAAGAATTATATTTTGCTTGTATGTCTTCCATCTGTTACATCCCCCATAATATAACTTATGGTAATTTACCATCAGTCAGTTATTTCAACACAATCCTTTTAGGGAAAGCAGTCTTTCGCGATATATTCCACATCTTGTCTATGTAGGCGGTAGTATATTGCTGCTCCAGATAGTGGAAAATATAGGCCGCTTTCTCCGTCAAACAGTATGCACCGTCTTTTTTAGTGACAAGACCCCATTTCTCTGCGATATAAAGCTCAAATCCATACATCCGCTCCAGGGGCTTTCCCATCAGCGAAAGGAAATTCCCTTCATGGGTTTGAAGCTGATAGGCACTCCAGAAAGGAAAGCCGGATCAATGAGCTTGTTTTTATCCATCCCCCCTTATAAGGTAAAGGATACCATTTCCTGCTTTTGCTGTCTATCTTTTGACAAAAATAAATCCCCTGCTCCAAATTATCTACTTGGCACCTCTGCAAAAGCCGATTATTGCTTCAGCTTCTCACATTGTCCAATTGACGTACTTACCTTTACATGATTCGAAATTAATGATAAAATAATCCTACTATATCGCTAGGAAAATAAGGAATTATGTGGAGGGATTTTCATGTCAAGAATTGCAGAGAATTTGACAGACCTGATCGGTAACACGCCATTATTAAAATTATCCAACTATAGTAAAAACTGTAATCTCGAAGCAACCATTTTAGCAAAATTGGAATACTTCAACCCTGCTGGCAGCGTCAAAGACCGTATCGGTTACGCTATGATCCAGGAGGCTGAAGATAAAGGTCTTATCAGCAGTGATTCCGTGATCATAGAGCCTACCAGTGGCAATACCGGGATAGCACTTGCTTTTGTGGCGGCAGCAAAAGGATACAAGCTGATTATCACCTTGCCGGAATCATTCAGCATCGAGCGGAGAAAACTGTTGAAGGCTCTGGGAGCAGAACTGGTTCTAACCCCTAGCTCTGAGGGAATGTCGGGGGCTCTTAGAAAAGCAGAGGAATTGGCTGCACAAATCCCCAATTCCTATATTCCCCATCAATTCAAAAACCCTGCAAACCCGGAAATTCACCGTAAAACCACTGCTGAAGAGATTTGGCGCGATACCGACGGGGCAATTGACATTTTTGTTGGAGGTGCCGGAACCGGAGGAACGATTACAGGTGTAGGAGAAGTGTTAAAGCAAAGAAAACCTTCAGTAAAGGTGGTTACTGTGGAACCTTTTGATTCCCCAATCTTTTCAGGAGGAAAGCCAGCTTCTCATAAGCTCCAGGGTCTTGCTCCCAGCTTTATACCCGATGTATTCAATAAATCTGTTGTGGATGAATTCTACCAAGTAAAAACCGAAGAAGCTTATGAAACAGCACGTAAGTTGGCTAGAACTGAAGGGTTGCTGGTTGGAATTTCCTCTGGTGCTGCCGCTTTTGCAGCGGCGCAAATTGCAAAAAGGCCTGAGAATAAAGGAAAAAATATCGTCGTTGTATTGCCGGATACTGGAGAGCGTTATTTATCTACATCTCTTTATGATGAAGCATGAGAATCAATGCTGATCAGGGATTTGCCCCTGTGAAAATGGCAATGAGGACCTAGGTAAGATCGAGCAGGACATGCACAAAATGGATATACCTGGTGGGTTGTATGCCGTATTCACTACACCACTCGTAGAGAGTTCACAATACACGCAATCTATCCGGGACACATGGAACAACATCTTAGTTGACTGGATTCCCAACTCAGAGTATGAATTCGACGAGGAACGGTATGATTTTGACAACTACGACGAACGCGGCCATGCATGGGAGCACGGCAATATGGTTCAAATGGACATATATATTCCCATACGAAAGCGTAAGGCTTAATAAATAATCTACCCCCGAACTGTAAGCAACTCTGTTCGGGGGTAGATTAACTGTTGAAGAAAGTGAGCGACCGGATTTGGGATATGCGAATCATTATCGACAGTCAGAAGTTATGTCATAGTCATATGCACCCTTTCACCTATTCTGTTCAGATTTTGTAAACATGATGGTCCCGACGGTGGAGAATACCAGGAAGAATACTGCCATAACAGTAATATTAAACAATGGATGATGCAGAACAACGAGATCATAAACCGGTTCTCCCCAGTAAAAAACCCCTCTTGCCAAATCAGTTAAGTAGGTCAGCGGCATAAGTTTTGGCAAAAAAGCTAGAATACCGGTGGAATGCGATATAGGGATAATCGTACCTGCAAAGAACATTTGTGGCATAGCGATCAGCATAGCGCCCATTTGTGCGGCTTTTGGGTCTTGAACAAAGCCTATGAAGAAGGCACCGAGGGAAGAGCCAACCAGGCAAAAAGCAGGTGTGACCAGAAACAGTCTGACGATTTGTATTCCGCTAAAGGGTATTTGCATGAGTAAGGCCACGATTAGAACACCTATCAAAGAAATCATACTGCCGAAACCGGATCCAATCATTTTGCCTAACATGATTGTGTATCTGGAAATTGGAGATACATACAACTCCTGTGTCAAATTCATGTCCCGTTCTGCGATCAAAGAGGTTATACCGCTAGCTGTACCCATAAACGTGTTAAAGACAATCATCCCAATCATAACGAACTGCAGAAAGTTATATCCAACGTTGCCCGCCAGGTTTTGTGAAAGGCTTCCTCCCATAATGCCGAGGAAAATCATAGGAAAAATGATGTTTGAGATTATAGCCCCCGGACTTTTGATAAACCGCATTATTTCCCTGGCAGAGATAGCGACTACTGCGTTGATTTCTCTGGCTGCTGTCAATATCATTAAAACTCACTCCCTTCTTTTACTAAATCCAAATAAGCTTCTTCAAGGGTTGGTTGGTAAATATTCAGCTTTGTAAGCGGTGTTGTCAGGCTGGACAGCAATTGTTGAGGCGTCTTATCCTGATATACAACTTTTAAGCCCTGCCCTGTTTCCATGAAAGTTGCTCCTAGCCTGGATAGTTCTGTTTTAAGCAATTTTTGGTCAACCGCATCAACATACATGTATTTCTCAACCAGCAGCCTGCTTTTAATCTGGTCCGGTGTTCCTATCATCACAATCTTGCCTCGGTTAATTATGCAAATCCGATCGGCGCCCTCCGCCTCCTCTAAATAATGAGTTGTCAAAAAAATCGTGATATTCTCCTCGGCGCGCACCCTGTTCAGGTATTCCCAAAGGGAATGACGGCTGGCAGCATCCAACCCCTGTGTTGGCTCATCCAAAAATAGTATCTTAGGATTATGCATGAGGCCCCGAATAATCTCCAATTTCCGTTTCATCCCCCCGGAGAATGTTTTAAGCTTTTTAAAAAGATTCTCTTGAAGACCCACAATCTCTGCCAGTTCCTCAATACGCTGTTTGTACGCCTTGGGCATCATTCGGTAGAACGGTCGAAACCCGTAAGTACCATAGATGCTGACATGCATCCTGATGTTTTCTTCGGCGGTTAATTCCAAATCCAGGCTCGGATTTTGAAAAATGATGCCGATATTGGATCTAATCTTCTTCGCCTCCCGAGCCAAGTCGTAACCGGCTATACATACCTTCCCACTTGTCGTTGAAAGTAGTGTTGTCAAAATCGATATGGTGGTCGACTTTCCGGCTCCATTTGGCCCTAGAAAAGCGAAAAACTCCCCTTCACGCACATTAAAACTGATATCATTGACTGCGGCTTCCTTAGCTTTTCTATACTGCTTCACCAAATTGTCGACCTGAATCACATTTTCCATTTTGCTTGTCCTCCTTAATTATTTAAGTTTTTTCAATATTACTGCCGCCTTATCAAACTGAGCTTAAACGAATAAACATCACTTTGATATATTTTTGAAGGCGTGGCATAATGATTCAACTCTTCATGGCTAATGATATAATAGTTTTTTAAACTGAATTTAAATTTAAAAATAAAACAACCTCACATACGATCCATAGTGAGGTTGTTTTATCTATTTGAACCTTTGTTTTATTTTTACAATCCACTGGGTAGAGATACTGTAAATGTAGTACCTGTGCCTAATTTGCTTTGCACACCGATAGTCCCGTTATGCATGTCAACAATTTTTTTAACAATTGAAAGCCCTAAACCACTGCCTTTTATAGACGGTTTCCGTGATTTATCCGCTTTAAAAAAGCGCTCAAAAACATGGCTCTGATCTTCCTCTGCAATACCTATTCCTGTATCAGATATCTTAAATTCTACCTTATCACCCTGCTGGTGCAAATCAACTCTCACGCTTCCACCTTCCGGTGTAAATTTGATACTGTTATTAATTAAGTTTATCCAGACCTGGCTCATCATATCTTCATCTGCTTTTATTCCAATTTCCTCCAGAGTTACTTCCATATTGATGTTCTTATCCGACCACTGTGGCTCACATGCAAGAACAACACTCCTTAACTGTTTATCCAAGCGGTAGGCTCTAGGTTCAAACTTAATAGTATCCGCTTCCAGGGAGGCAAGTCTTAGCAGATTGTCGCTGAGCTTGGATAACCGCATGCTTTCAGCTTCAATGATATTTAGATAGTGTACCCTATCTTCAGGGCTTAGCTTATTATTTCGAAGAGCCTGTGCAAAACCACGGATCGATGTAAGAGGAGACTGAATTTCATGAGATACATTTGAAATGAATTCCTGCCGCATCTTCTCCATCTTGCTTAACTCCGAAGCCATACTGTTTACACTTTCTACCAGCTCGCCAAAAGGCCCAAGTCCTCCAGTATCCTTATCCATATTTACATTAAAATCCCCTCCCGCGATTTTCTCTTGGGCCTTAATAACTGAATCAAATAGACCTGTAGTATGTTTGTCAAACCGTCCCGCAACCTTGATGATTATTGATGCTATAATCAAGCCAAGTAACGAATTTATAATCTGGACTAATAAAGCAGAGGGAGATTGGCCGATATTAGTATAAATGAAGGAAGTTAGAAAAAAAGCAGCTGAAAAACATCCCATCAAGAGAATCAGCGCAAGGATTATTCCAAAAAGATTCTGAACCATTTTCTTCATTTTCATGATTGCACCTCCATACGATAGCCCAACCCCCGGATGGTTTTTATTTTAAAAGAATGTTCACTACCTGAAAAGCGTTCCCTCAACCGATTCACATGTACATCCAACGTTCTTTCATTTCCTTCAAAGTCATAACCCCAGATATCTTCAATCAACTGATCCCGCGAGAAGGTTTTTCCCGGATAACTGGCAAGTTTAAATAAAAGCTCGAATTCCTTGAGGGGTAGGGTCATACTCTCACCACTAACAATTACTTCATAGGTTTTTCGGTTCATAAACAATTCTCCAATTTGTACTGTCTTTGATGCAGTAATTTGATAGCGTTTCAGCAGCGCTTTTACCCTGGCAACCAGCTCCAGGGGATCAAAGGGTTTAACCAGGTAATCATCTGTTCCCAATTGGAAGCCTTTGACTTTTTGGCTTGTTTCTCCATTGACCGTAAGCATAAGCAAAGGGATATCGTAATATTTCCTCAGTTCAGAACATAATTCCCAGCCATCCATATTCGGCATCATCACGTCAAGAATAACCATATCCACTTTGATAGTCTCAAGCTTGGATAAAGCTTCTACTCCATCGGAAACTTCATATATATCAAAACCCTCATCCCGTAAAAATAACCCAACTAATTCACGAATATTCGGATCATCATCCACAACCAGTATTTTACTTGTCATAATCATTAATTCCTTTCTATCCAATCCTAGATCCCTGTATGAGCTGTAAAATGGTACATACAAAGTATTCAACTACATATTTTATCAGTAATTATATCTATTAAGAATAGTATCTTACAACTTTTTAAACTGAATTTAAATAAATAAATGGAATTTGGTAAAATGAGATTTCGCATCAGTGCGTTTTGCTTCACCTTCCAAGTTTTTGAAATGTAATAATATCGTTATTACCCGCACATGCTATTACTGTTTAATCTAAAAATAATTTGCTATATTGTTTTATATGTCTGGAGGAGAAATTCGTGGGATATACCTATAGGATAAAGTGCCGAGTCAAAGAAGAAGGAGTTCCGAATACCATTAAGTACATACTTTATGCAAGCAGCTACTCCTTGTATAATGATTTTATGAGTATATTTTTAGATTTACGATATAGTGGAAGACTGCTGCACGGAAATTTGAAATCAGCATACAAGCATCTAGGAGCAAATGATACCTATCACACCGACTATTCTGTAATGCCAATAATCTTTAAGAATGTAGAGATTGCTCCTGAAACGGTTCTTGTTGATATAGGATGCGGCAAAGGTAGAGTGATCAACTTTTGGTTAAGCAAAAAGTATACCAACAGAATTTACGGTTTGGAACTTGACCCGGTTATTGCTTCCCAAACTGCGGCACAGTTTTCCAAATGGGAAAATGTAAAAATAATATCAGGTGATGCAATTAGCCATCTTCCAACGGATGGAACCCTTTTCTATTTTTATAATCCTTTTTCAGAGGAAAAAGTCAAGGATTTTGAAAATCGGCTCGCCGATCCTTCGCAGTTTGGAAAAGTACAAATCATATACTATAACCCTAAAAGTCTACATGTTTTTGACGATAGCAAATGGCAAATTCGCTATATAAATTTTGAAAGGGATTATGGAATCAAAAGATGGGGTAGGATTAACAAGTACCATGATCTAGCCATTATTACGCGTCGGTAAAGGAAACTACGGACAATCGAAGTCCGCTATTCCTTATCGTGTGAAACCTTTTCTGCAAATAACTTTCAATGATAATCATTTTGGGTGTGTACAGGCTACTGATTAGTGGCTTATATTATCTTTCGGCACATCAGCCCTTCATCACGCTACCTATTAGCAGCAATTCTTTGATAATTCTGATAGGGATAAAACACCATAAGAGGCCGTTCTTCCTTGGCTGCTATAAAGTAAAAGCAGGTTTCCAGTCAAGAGTGTACCCGCGGTACGTTTACTTCTCTCTTGGCTGGAGACCTGCTTTTTGCTACAAGTCTATTACTGCTTTCGATTTTTGCACCTATGAGCTTTGTTTATTACTTTATATCAACATAAAAGTATTTTACAAATACCGTGCAATAATCCGAACTAGCTTTGCAGGAAATTCTTTTAGATCTGTAATATCTAAGAATCTCTCTTTTCCATAGATTTGACTGATTACCTCCTTGTCCTGACCGATGGCTGCTGCTAAAAATGTAATTCCTTTCCGTTCATATTCAGCAATGGTCTGCTGCATATCATCAACTGCATAGCTTCCGGTATAATCATCCATTGCTTTGGGCTGTCCGTCACTTATGCTAATCAATAGCTTTGTCTGCTGCGGTGAAGGAATCAACCGCTCTGCAATAATTCTAAGGGCCATTCCGTCACGGTTATTACTTCTGCCGCGAATCCCCATCAGTCGAAACCGGTCATTGGAATCCGATTTATCGAAGTCGGCATAGGCAAAAACCGACATTTGTTCCAACTTGGAAACATCCGCAGTATCGCCGTAGATCAGGATGGGAATATCACAAATTTGGCAAAATTCATATACGGCGATCACTGCACGTTTTGCGGCTTCCAATCTCCCAAAAGCGGACATGGATGCGGATTCATCAACCCTTAACCCAACTATAAGAGAGGGGGCTTCCGTTGGAGGAAGCTTTTTCGCAAAATGACGAAAATCCCGATAAGCAACACTGTCCGCATGAAACTTGCTGCCATAATAATGATTCCTCGCAAATTCAGAAGAAATCTCATGTTCCAACAGCGGAAGTGTCTTTCTGGCAATTTCCTGCACAATGGGCATAAGCTCCTTGCTTAGACTGGTATATTCCTGTTGGTTCTCCAAATCGTACTCCGGACGATGAACAATGAGCTTGACTCCCTTATGAATAGAATCGGACACAACCTTCCTTGCGTCTTGATTCAGTTTTTTACGGAAATCCCGTTCCTTTCGTTTTGCATCCTCTGACATTGTTTCAGGATTTGCCTGATGGTATTTGGGAGAGCCATCCTCGCCCAAATCTGAACTTTCCATATCGACAGATTCATCAGAAACATCAGAAGAGCTTTCATCGCTGTTGGCAGACTTTTTCAGTGCGATGCCGTTTTCTCCGGCATTGCTGTCATGGTCAAAACCAGCGTCGTCCATATCTCCCCATGTCCGAATCTCTATGGCATCAGAATTTCGTTTTTTTTTACTTCAATCTCGATCTCATCTAAATCTGCCAACAAACCGTTACTTTTTAGTGCTTCCTCCAACAGTTTAATCTCTTCGGGATCGGTTGTTATCTTGTAAATAACTTTATGATAAAGAGATTCTTTGGCAGAAGCACCTCCGGCAACCGCATCCGTCCAGTAGAAAAATGAACGCATGCCGGCCACGCCTTTGATTGCATTGGCTCTGGCTGTTTTATCTAAAAGAATAATGCTATCCGCAAGTACCCCCAACACCTTTTGATTTCTATAACCGGTTTTGGCAATGGCACGCTCTATCATCACTTCTTTAGTCGGCAAGTCCATTTTTTCCGTATGCTGGATTCTATCACGCAGCGCCTCATTTAGCGGTCTGCACCCTGTATAGTTGCGGTTTGTTGTAATGACTGCGATAAAGTCAGGATGCCTGTGTATGGTTTCTGTGGGAAGGTTGATGCTGCCATCCAGCTCTAAGGCAGAGTTTAATGCCATTAGTACCGCAGCATCCCGGATGACGGTTGGCTCCTGTATTTCCAGAAGATATCCTTTTTGATATGCCCGGACAATTTCGGATGGATAGAACCGGTATTCAACCACATCTTCCCCGTTGTGTTCTGTGAGCAGCTTCAGCAGTTGTTTCATCTTTAAGGCAGCTTGCTCCTGTGTAACGCCTAGCGCGTTCATCAGAATTTCAGTTGTGCTTTGAAAACCGTCACTTTCATATAATGCTTTCAAAGCCATCTGCTCCGCAGGCTCCATCTTTTCTAATCGATCAGATGAAATAACGGGCAGAATAGCACCGATAATATCTGATTTATCCATATCAGCAAAGCAGGTCACTTTCGTATAGGGAAGCCCGAAATCAGCCGACAATGCTTTCGCAAGCTGCGTTTTGCCGGAACCTGCGTCACCCTCTAACAGAATATTGGTAATTTTCATTTCCCCGCGGTTCCAGTTTCGTTTTACTTCTCTGCAAATACGCAGTTCTTCTTCGCTGACTTTGTGTGATAATGGCTTTTTCCAGACAAGTTCCTTTTCTACACTAGTCAGTTGTCTGGCAGGTGATAAATAATATTCTTCATGGATGGTGCCACATCCATTTTCTATAGTATTCAAAAGAATTCTCCTTTCCTAACATTCCTAATACCCCATTTCCCTTAGCAGGCGAGATAATACTCGAAGCCGTTCTCCAATCATTTCGCCATCATCACTAAGTGCTTGAGAGAATAATTTAATATCCTCATCGATCATGGGGTTTTCTGTGCAAACGGACACCGTCATGGCATCCCCTTGCAGCCCAATACGGTCAATCGTTGTGTTTTCAGGATCATACATTTTCGGGAAACGATATGCATCCTGAAAATACAAGTTGCTTCTGCAAATCAAAATGGCGAGGTCAAGAACACGGTGCATCGGCAGTTCTTCTGACTGGCGGGACCATTTTTCTCCGGTATACCTCCATACTTTTGCGGAAATGTCCAGTTTTCCTCTGTCATTCCACTGGGCAAGCCCTAAAGAAAGCCCCTTAGCATCCGTATTGTAAGCCTTCCGGCCATCAATATTTTCATAGTTTTCAGAAACAACAACGGGTTTATGTTTTAATGTTACTGGTATCTTCATGTTAAATTTCCTCCGATTCCTTTACTTTTTTCATCCACAGTCACATAACTTTTGCAGTTCCTTGGTGTAGTCCGTTTTTCTGTGTTTATACTCGGTTTAGTAAATTACTAATTTACTAAATTACTAAATGTAGAGTACCACTTATCATCCTCTTTGTCAAGCATTCATCTCGCAAAAAGAAAACTCAAAATCAAGAAACTTTCCAGTTATCTTTATTTTGGGTAAAAGTTATTCGTAATATAAGTCGAGTATTAAGCATGTTGAAGATTATAGCGTAATTACACTGTATCAATAGTTATCTGCTTCTTGATATCAGACATTTCAGGAGTTTCGTAGGTGCCTATTCCTTTGCCCCCTACCGATAGCCGAATTTTGACCAATCACTCACGAAAGTTTGCTGAATATTTGTTGTATTAAAAGGCAAGATTAATAAGCAACTGTAGGAAAAAAGGAGATGAAGGTTATGGATCTTGATCAGTTTGGAAAGAAAGTCAAAAACATAATGGATAATGTACGCAATGCATCGAAGGATGTGGTTAGATATATAAATGAGGATACTTATGAAATACTTAATATGACCAATGAATTCCGTTGTATGGATACTTTACCTCAAATTAGAACAAGTGTTACTCACAGAGCAATGCAGTATCACACAACTATTAATCGATTACTTCTTGATCAGAATGTTTATCCTATTGAACTTATAAAGAAAGTATGGGAAATTGTTGTTGGTAAAATTGAACAGGACCCCAAACCAAAGATATTAAAACTTACTAACCCTAAAGAATTTGCATGGGAAGAAGGCGTAGAACCGGAATGGGATCCGGTAGATATTAATACTATTACATTCCCCTCTGGACGTACACCTTTTGTATTTATCCATGGAGCGCAATATGAAGAATTAGGTTTAATAAAGGATGATCTTCATGCATTTGATTTTTTTAAGCTATTTGAAAAATATGCAGCATGGATGTTCAAGGATGAGCGCAATCCACCCGTTGATATTTATTCGGTAAGCTATGATACCTCCATAGCAGATGATAAAAAAAAGGTATTAATGGATGCGTTTGCATCTGCAATCGGCGAAGAGGCCACAGGAGAATCTCCTTTTTTATTTCATGGTGTATTATGGGATGAAATGGTAAGGCGAGCAGAAGTTACGGGTGAGTACATCAAACCCTTTTTAGAAAAGCTATCCGGTTCAGGAGTAACAGATGCTATGGCAATTACTCATTCTTTAGGATGTCATGTATTGGCATATGCTGCCCATCAACTTAGAACCAATCAATCTTCTTTAGTTGCTTTTCAATCCTGGTTTTGCATGGCACCGACTTTACCTTCAAATGTTTTTACATCCACTGGGAAATTTAGATATGCTCCAGGAATAGCTAGTAGGCATGAGCGTGAATTTGGTAAAACCATCATCTGGCACTCCAAGTTTGACTCAATATTAACATCACTTTACTTTTTAGCAAATAACGGGTGTTTAGCTATGGGACAGACTGGTGCTGGTCAATCGCATGAACTTTCATATGACCTTGACGTTACCGAAACAGTAGACGTATATCATGGAGGAGCGAAATATTTCGAGCTTCTTAATCACTATGTGCAAAGAATTCTTGAGGGACTTTCGCATCCACATCCAGCAGCTGATTCATTCGCAGTAAGCAATTTTGCAGAAGGTGAAGGGGTAGAATCGTAATCTCATGCCCAATTTAACAAGTTCAGGACAAATGGATGCCATTACCAAACTGGATTTAAAGACGGGTTTGTTTATGTTTAAGGGAGGAATCTATAGTAGATCCGCGTTGTCGGCGGCGTGATTGCCGGCTTAAGTTCGCACCGATTCAGGTATTTTTTATTCTGTTGCTGTAAATAATAACTCTGTAAGAAATTTTAATTGAAAGGAGTTTAAAAATGCCTAGTGAAGGAAATGTTACAGAAGTTCCATGTAAAATCACTTCGGTCAATTACTCGGAAAGAGAAGAGGATATAAAAGACTGGCAATGCAAATGTTTCCGATTCACACCCCCTTCGGGTGTAGTAGCATATTTAGCCTCTTTGAAAGGACCGGGTTTTGAAACCTGGAAAGGGCCTTTTCCAGGACTTGAAAAAAGTGAGATCTTACTTCGTGATAGTGACGGGAGTATGTTTCGCCTCTCCTGGAAATGTGAAGTAGAATAACTAAGTTCAGCTAAGATAAGAGGTGGATTAAAGTGATTAATTTCTTGCCAATATCTTTACAACCGGAAAGAGTATATGAGCGTGATGTAGTTGGGAAAGAAAGCGAAAAAAGAATTCAATTACAGCCTAAGGATGGTTATGTACTTTTTGGACATTTTGGTTTCCTGCCAACAGATGGACAACCTCATAAAGTGTTTCTAACAAGAATGATTCCAACTGTTATGGGAGATTCCTTAGAGTTATATTTTTACAACTCAGAGCAAAATCCAGTCGAAATTGAAGTTTTCTCGTGGCAAATTAAAAAACCGGTTTAAACAGCCAATCTATTGATCGCCGGATTCATCCACTGCTCACAGGAAATACCCCCTGGCAGTGGTTGCACCCTGGGAAGGGATGTTGGCATAGATGATTCATGCTATGCCCTCTATGGAGAAGCTTATCATACGGATTTTCCTGCCATGCGACTCAGAGATCGCCAAGGCTGACTAGCTTTCGCACCTTCCCCGGGTTTAGTTCATCCAAAATTATTCACAAATGCTACGTTTCTACTTGTAGAATTCAGGATTTATACGAGCATCCGGAAACCTCTCAATCCGATTTTTTTCTTCATCTATAGCATGACCAATTGATGCACATAAAACTGTATACTCATTTTCTCCATCAACTTCAATTAATGCATCAGCCTTATCCTGATAATATCCACCAATAGCACAACAACCACAACCTATAGCCTCTGCTGCCAAATATAGTTGATGAGAAATATGTCCTAAATCAAGTAACATTATCTTATGCGATGTCTCTTTATACTTCCACTCCCCGCGGTATGGAATGCATGCCCAGAAGAATACAGCTGCTGCTTTTGAAGCATAATTTTGATTTTGGCTTTTATTAGTAAATACTTCTGCTATCTTTCCTGGGATATCATCAACTTGCCTATCCAGCACTATTTGATTTGATAAAGGCAGATATCTCCATATCCCATTTTCAAGGTCTTGTATATTATTTATTACAATATATGTTTCATATGCATTGATACACCCGCCTGCTGCAACTGGACGAAGATAGTTTCTTCCAGAACCATCCTTTATGTAATGTCTATACCCACCAATAACTTTTTTAACTCCTTGAGTACACCACAACAAAAAAGCTAACTCCTCAAGAGACATTGGCACTTCGGAATAATCTCTTCTACTAATTCTACTTGATATAGTTTCAAAGAAATCAGCCTTAGGAGCATTTTTCGAAGTAATAATCGGTAAATTCACTACAATTGCCCCCTCTTTAACTGGTTTCTGAAACTCTGGCTGAGGTACACCTTTAGCAATGTCGGCAGTAGCAATCAGATCATAATCACCTAAAAAGGATTTCATGAAATTGCGGTTTGAAGCATATCCACTCATACAATTACTCCTTTCAAATATAGAGTAATCATATTATAGTGGAATATATTGGATAATATAAGTCTATATTTAATTCAAAATAAATGATATAATGTTAGTATAAGGGAATGTGGGTTTGTTGCAGTTGCATGTTTTATAAAAAATGTGTAAAACTCATTACTCACTAGAGACCCTGAGTTCATAGCTCGAATTTATCCCTCTTTCTATAGTTTGCTTACATACTCTTTAAACATATTACCGCGAACCTCAAAATCCTTAAATTGATCCCACGAAGCACATGCAGGGCTTAGAAGAACAACATATCCTTCACCAGATGAACTATAACTGCAAAAAAATTCTGATTTTTTTGTTTAAAGCTCTTTCTTGAAATACAGAGCTTTAAAATTCCTTTGTGTCACATTAAGAGTTTCATGCTGCACAGAGGTTGCTTCAAATCTCATCAAAGAGAAAACAATCTGTATACAAAAACTAATTCCAAAAGCAGCAAGAACGGTTCCGATACCAACAGGCCCGCCTAGCATCCAACCCGTCAAAACAACAGAAACTTCAAGCATTCCACGACACAGACCTACAGGAAGTTTTGTTTTCCGTTTTATAGCAACCATAAGGCTATCTCTTGGCCCGGCACCAAATCCCGAACTAATATAAAAATAGGAACCAAAGGAAATAGTAAAAAGACCTGCGATCATCATTACTACGCCTGAAATCAATCCGTTTGTTTGAGGAATCAGGTTAAACGACAATAATAAATCAATGAAAACGCCAATCAGTATCATGTTCAAAATCGTCCCTAATCCTAGCTTTTCCCCCATTAGTATCACAATAACACAGATAAGCAGTCCTGTAAGAATAGAAACATTACCAATCGTCATACCAATGCTCTTTCCTATACCCCAATGAAAGACCTCCCAGGGTGCAAACCCCAGGTTTGCTTTCATAGTGATTACAATTCCAAGGGCATATAAAAACAGTCCTACCAACAGATATATAAATCTTCTAAAAAAATTACTCATTTTGTATTTCTCCTTATAGTCAATTCCTCTATTAACAACGCATGTAGATCCGTATTAGTTGATCATCTGATCAACTAAATTCGATACTACTGCAATCAATTACGCAAACGGGCAGAAATAATGTAAATAGCCGTTGCCTCGCTATATCCTACCTTAGTGCCGCCTCGTCCTCCTTAGGTAAATAATACCATCACATGAATTCTGTGTCTATATTTAGGCAAAATAAAGCCCCTGCCGAAGCCAGGGACTCATAAGAATACTCATATCATTATCAGTAATTTTTCGCTTGTAAAATTAACATAACTATAATTTAAACTTAGTCAGCATATCTTTCAACAAACTTAGTTTTAACATCTTTTTTATAACTAAGCATCCTAATACCGCACCAAGAGTATTTGCGATGATATCATTTATATCTGCACTTCGAGCACTTCCTAAAGTGATCCTAATAATAATCTGTACTATCTCAATTGATAAACTAAGTAAGAAAGCGAGCTTGGCTGTTTTTTTTACAGAATCAAATTTACTATTTATTAATGGTAAATACATACCAAAAGGTATCAGCATAATGATATTTAATATAAACGTTTTTAGGTCCAAGGTTATTATCGGTATAATATTTGTTGAGCTATACCAAGGTGTACGATTTGCATACTTTCCTATATTTACATCAATTGGAAATAGCACTAAATGGATAACACACAAGAGATAAATGGCAAATGTTGTTAATAAAACATACTGTAAAAAACTATATTTCTTATATCTAAATCTAGCTGATACTATCATAGCCAGTAAAAAAATAAAAAATACCGGTATAAGAATATACCATGAGTTAATTGTGAATACTATAGAATCTGACATTACTTCCCTCCATGTTTTATACGTCCAAAATTAGTAAAAATACAATCTCACACTTTACTGAATTACAAGAAAAGAGGCATAGCTTGCTTTAGTAATTTTATTTTACCAAAGCAAGCGGTGCCATATATCTGCTTTTGTTTGAGGAAAACATCAAATCTTACGGCCTTACGGATTGATATCGATAGTTTTTCCATCAATAGTTATGCTTTTTACACTCTGATTATTTATAAAGATTATATTATTATTAGCGTCTAAGTTATATTGCCATTTGAAACCTATATCTGTTATGCTTGTTGAACCTGACTTTAACTCTATAACCTTTCCCTCGGTAGTTGTTATCTTTACTACTGGTGTGTAATCCGGCAATTTATCCTTATGTTCATCCATCCGTGTACCCTGAATTTCAATACCAAGTGCAGAAACATTAAGTTGCTTGAGCATTAGAATCTCACCTGGATGTGAAATTTCCAGGTCTATTGCCATACCCTTCAACCCTTTTGCAGCATCTGCCTTGAAGGTACTCTTCCATGGCCCCGCAGTAATAACTTTTTGTGTACTTGTATCCATTATTGTATCCGCCTGAACCGTAATCTTTTCTCCATCCAACGTACTTAGTGTATCCACTTCAAAACTGCTAATAAGTTTCAAACCATCTTCCGTAACCTGTTGGCTGACCATATAGCTTGCCATCTTATCTGAATTCAATTCAAGCGTACTAGCTCTTGCGTCCTTGGGGAAAGGAGTACCATCCGCTTTTTCAAAGATAACTATAATGATAGCACTATTTCCACCGATTACACCTTCCTCTACTGTCATCTTTACGCCCGATGTTGTTTGCGTTTTATTAATTATCGTTTTATCTTCGGGAGTAAGATTTACATTATCGCCATAAAACAACTTGAAATTATCCAAGTATTGTGCTGCAAACACACTTCCCCCTAATACGAGTACTGCTGCTGCCACTATCCAGACCTTTTTCAATTTCCCCTTTATAGCTATATTCTTTACCTGCTTATTCTCCTTTTTAATTCCCTCCATAGCCTTAGTCTTTATACTTTCAAAACGAATATCCTTTGTTAATTCTTCTATTTCCTTATCTGCTATTTCTAGGGTTTTAATCTCCCGTTCATCTATATTGCTCATCATATCAACAATATTTCTTTTCACCATTAAAACTCCTCTCCATTTTTAAGATTTGATTGATCCTTGTTATCCTTACCCTTGGTCAATTTACTTCCCATGAAATACCCTTTTCTGTTAACAGCGATTTTAGTTTATTTTTACTCCTTGCAATACGTGCACTTACTGCTTTTTCATTAATTCCAATTCTATTGGCAATATCCTTGACTCTTTCCAAGTAAAAATAGCGTCTAATCATAATTTCACGATCTGGCTCAGGCAGTGTTGTAATAAGCTCATTAATCTTTTGGTGCTCCTGTTTTAAAAGTACGAAGGCTTCTGTAGAGTCATAGGCCAAAACATCTTCATCTAGTTCATCACCTAATCTTTTTTGTTTGTCTCTTATAGCATTAAGCGTGTTATTTCTTGCTGAAATAGCTAAATAGGCTCTAAAACTCTCACTCTTTAAAATGATTTTTTCGGCATTTAACCATATCTTTACAAAAGTATCTGAACATATCTCTTCTATATCATGACTATTCAAACGTTGTCCTGCCACTTTAGCAATGATTGCTGCTACATACCGCACATATTTTTCAAGAAGCTCCTCATAGCACTTTTCATCCTTTTGCCTGATGCCAACTAACAACTTATGATCATCCATTATTTCTCCTCTCTTCCCGATTAAGTAAGATCTTACTTGAGTGGATTAGCTTCTCCTATCCTCTCATCCTAATAGACACTCTTAACCAGCAAAATCCCACATATTTTTTTATTTTCTTTGGGTAAAACTAAAAGTATTTTGAGAAAGTGTTGTCCTTTTTCTACCATCCAATACGCCTAGAAACAAAAACTTCTTTCTATTATCATAAAGATTTTTTCGTGATATTTCTATCATGAGGTAACAGTCATTAGAGGTAAATCGGAAAACACGATTGATAATATTGAAATAATTTTATTGTTTCCTTCTGGGACAAAGTGGTATATAAATCATAGCACAATATTACATTAATTGAATTTATTAGAAGGAAAGAGGTGAACGTGATGCAACAGATTCGAGCACCGGATAAACTGAAAAGACTCTCGCATATCTCTTTATCCCGAGCGTCCAAGTTCAAAGATTAGGAAGATAATGTAAGAGCCTTCTTATGAAATTATAAGACAATATTTGCTGGTGTGCAATACATTTTTGCTGGTGTATTGCAGGGTAAAACTATATGAATCGATATGTAATCCATGAAAGGAGTTTTGATTTATGGATAACAATAAAAATTTGTATGAAACTTTTGTTTCTGATATAGGCGACCTACCGGACAAACGCCCGGATCACGCGATAGAAATAATAAACAAACGTACTCGCTTCTCTACCCGTTTTGTAAATCCGGATGGGAGTTTCACAGAAGAAATATACAACACCCCTCAATTCTATAATAATGCAAAAGAGAAAACCTGGAAGAGAATTGATAATACATTGCAGGCCCATAAGGGAGTTTATGAAAATACTGAAAGTGATATAAAAGTAAGGTTCGTAAATCAGGTCGGAACCGGGGAGCTTCTGACCATTGAAAAAGATGGCAGAAGTATTTCGATAAATCCCGTCAATGCGAATACGGTCAGTGGTGAGGTAAAAAACAGCGAAATAACATATAGGCAGATCTTTCTGGATACTCATATAAGTTATCAGCTGCAAGGTGCAGCAGTAAAGGAAAATATCATACTCACGGAATTCTCAAACAATAATTCCATTACCTTTGAACTTATTCTAAAAGGCTTGACTGAGGTTGTTGAAGCTGATGGAACCATTACATTCACCGATGAAAAAGGTAATAAAATATGGTACTTCAGGAAACCCTACATGACAGACGCCAACGGCAAATTCTCTGACAAGGTACGCCTTTCACTGCGTAAAGAAAACGAGAAGACTTACCTTGATGTTATAGCTGATAGAGAATTTTTGGAAGAAGCCTCTACAAAATACCCCGTAACGATTGACCCAACCATTGATAACTGGAATATCATGGTGGACACTTTTGTTGCAAGTCTATTTCCTACTTCTTCGTATTCCAGTTTGGCACTACTCTATACCGGAAATGATCCCGCTTACTATGGAACCATGCGTTCGCTTGTACAATTCTTTCTCCCCAGTTTGCCTAGCGGCAGTAGAATAACAAGTGCCACTTTTAATGCCTACCAAACCAAGTCGGACGCAGCAAATTCAGCCATCGGACTACATAGGATCACAAGCAGCTGGGGAAGTTCTGCAACCTGGAATACCCAGCCTACGATAAATGCAACCCCTGAGTCCACCATAACAAACAATGCCGCAAATACTTACTGGCAGTGGGATATTACACAGCTTGTTAAGGACTGGTATAATGGTGTTCAATCCAACTACGGCTTTATGCTGAAACAGCAGCCGGAGACCGCGCCGTTCCGTTCCTTCAGGAGCGTCAATGGAGGCACAAATACGCCCCGGTTATCCATAAACTATGTGGTTGACGCCCTGGGGCTGGAAAATTACTGGACCTATACAAAGGATGGCGTAAACCCTTCGAATGGTAACCTGGTCTTACAGTATACTGACTTTTCAATCCCTGGCAGAGGGGTACCCGTAAGCGTTACAAGAACATACAACAGCCGTAGTACTGCTTCGGGAATCTTTGGTTATGGCTGGAGAAGCAATATAGAGACTCAGCTTGTGGATGCCGGTAGCGGCCCCATTACGTTGATTGATGATGATGGAACACGTCATATATTCGGCCAATCAACCAATAATACATATGTTGCTTCTGGCGGTGTCTACCTTACGCTGGTTAAAAATACAGATGGAACCTATACTGTCACGCAAACCGACGGTGTAAAATTTAACTTCAATCCCAATGGCAGGATTTCATCTATTATAGATTCAAACAGTAATTCCACTCATTTTGCTTATACGAGTGGAAAGTTAAGTTCAATCACAGATGCTTCCGGAAGAATGACAAATATCGCCTACGATGCAAACGGATCTGTTTTCACCATTACCTATGCTGGAAACAGAACGATCACTTATGCTTATGATACAAACAGTAATTTGATCAAAGTAACCAATGCAGCCGGCAAGTTCGTTACCTTCGGTTATGATGCAAACCATAACCTAACCTCCATTACGGATGAAAGGAACATTACCACTACACTTACGTATGATACGGCAGCTGACAGGGTTAGCAGCATAAGCAGGCCAATTACCATCAACGGTACTGTACAAACAAGCACTACCACCTATACCTATGATACAATGAACAGTATCACAACCATGGTGGATGGTGAAGGACGCAGGACTGATTATACCTACAATCCTAATGGAAATGTGGTCCAAACTACAGAGAACCCATTGGATACCGCAAATAGGGCTATAACAACCTTTTCCTACAACAATAATAATCTCACCGAGGTGAAAGATCCCAATTCAAACCGTAGTGGCAGTACGAGCACCTATGTATATACATATGATCCCAATGGCAATATAACAAGTGTCAAGCTGCCCGAAAATCAGATTGCAAACTATACGTATGACAATCAAAACAATGTAACTCAGGAACAGGATTTTAACGACAATACTACCACCTTTGCCTACAACTCGGATAATGATCTCATAGAAGCCATAGACCCCTATTTCCAAACAACTGCAAATAGATACTCACCTAACGGAAATCTCAGCTATTCTACCTTGCCGATGTCTACTGCCGATAACCTGCTATCTAATTCTAGTTTTGAAATCAGTAGCAACGGTATCACTCCCAATGAGTGGACACAGTCGGTAGAGCCGGGAAAAACAGCCACTTTCAGTTGGCCAAACGATTCAAAGTTCGGAAAAAAGAGTTATGCCATAGCAAACACTACCGGATGGGCTACCATTGGCTCCGGCCTTGTTCCCATTGTAAGCGGGCGGAATTATATTGTAAGTGCCTATTTTAGAGCACCCGACGTCATAGACAATAATAACGCCATTATTACGATTGAATATTTCAATGTAACAGGGTCAAAGCTCAGTGAGGAAACTTACTCCTTCAGTGTAGAAAATGCATTTGACTGGACACGCATACAGGCCGTTTTGGACGCAATACCCAGTGGAACAGCCCGCCTTAAGGTGAACCTGGGTATCGATAGTGCAACCACGGGGACAATCTATTTTGACGGCATACAATTAGAGGCTGGAACAGTGGTCAGTGCCTATAACCTTGTCGAGAATTCGAGTTTTGAGCGCTCCAGTATTAACTCAATGCCTGATTATTGGACGGGAAGCAATACATTGACCAGCTCTGACCGCACGGATTCCACCGATAAGTTTGTCGGTTCCTATTCCTTTAAAATCACAGGGCAAAGTGGTGTAAACAAATATATACGGCAGCGTATCAATATTTCAGGAGATGGAAACAGCAGGTTTACTCTTTCCGGCTGGTCAAAACAAACCGGGGCTAATGTTGCCGGCGGGTATTATGCACTGCAGGTAGCTATTAACAATACGGATGGAACAACCGATTGGAGCAATGCCAATGATTTCAGCAAAACCAGAAGTGACTGGCAGCATCTCGCTGTGGAAGTAAAACCGGCTCAAAATAAAACTTTCAGTTCCATTGACATCTACTGCTACTATTACAATCAGACAGGTGCTGCATGGTTTGATGCAATACGCTTGGAAACTGGCTCAACCATTACTGCCTATGGCTATGATACTGCCGGCAATTATGTAACCAGCATCACAGACCCCTATAAAAATGCTGTTACTACTGCATTTGACGCTGTCGGAAATGCAACCTCCATTACCGATGCAAAAAACAAAACTACTTCCTATGTATATGATAACAGAAACCTACTGACACAGGTCACGGATGCAAAGAATAATACTACTATTTATGGATACGACAATGCCGGCAATCGTATAACGGTGAAAGATGCCAGAAATAATACTACAACCTATCAGTATAATGAATTTAACCTTGTTTCCAGCATAACGAACCCGTTAAATCAGGTAATGCAGTTTGGCTATGACAAAAATGGCAATATGGCAAAACTGCTGTTTCCTAAAGGCGATGCCATAACCTTTGCCTATAACGCTTTAAACAGATTAAACGGCATCTACTATAACGGAGTACAAAAGTGGAGCTATATATATGATGCAAACGGAAATATAAAAAGTGTCACCAACACTGCTACAGGTCAATCAGTAACTTATACTTACGACAGCAATAACCGTTTGACCAGGCAGGAAGAAGGAACCTCCAACCGTCTTGATTTTGCCTATGATGCCAACAGCAATTTAACAACGATTACGGCAGCAGCAGGTGCATCCAGCGTGGTAACCGGGTATGCCTATGACAGCTTGGATCAAATGGTGGCTATTTCGCGCAACACGGGAAATCTTGTTAAAATGGTTTACGATGAACGTGGCAATGTGGCAACCATAAAGCGCTCTAATGGAATTTATACAACCTTTGAATATGATGCACTTAATAGGGTAATTTCCATTAAGAATTACAACACTGGCGGTTCTCCATTCGATTCACAATTCTATACCTATGATGCCAATGGAAACCGTACTAGTCTCCAAACCAGTTTAGGTACTGTCGATTACCTCTATGATGCATCAAACCAGTTAATTGAGGAAACACTACTGGATGGAACAAAAATTAATTATGAGTATGACGCTGTCGGAAACAGAACGTTGAAAACCGTTGAACTTCTATCCGGAGGCACTTCGGCTATTGTCTACTCTTACGATAATGCAAACCAGCTTATTGACGCAGGCGGTCAGCCATACACCTATGATGCCAACGGCAATTTGACAAGCAACGGCAGCAAGACGTTTGTCTACGACGAAAGGAACCAGTTACAGCAGGTTAAAGACGCAAGTGGAAATATCATCGCCTCCTTTACCTATGATGATAAAGGAAGAAGGAACAGCATGACTGCTTCCGGTGTAACAACCAACTTCCACTATAGTGGGAACAAGGTGGTATATGAAACGGATGCAAGCAACACCATTACAACAGAATATACATGGGATACCAATGGTAATCCGGTAACCTTTACAAGGAACGGCGCCACCTACTATTATCACACAAACGCCCATGGTGACGTACTGGGATTGACAGACTCCAGCGGTAACATCGTCGCAACTTACGAGTACGACGCTTGGGGTAACATTATAGGGCAATTGGGCGCAATGGCATCGGTAAATCCATACCGGTATGCCGGGTATCGGTATGATGAAGTTACAGGGTTATATTACCTGATGGCAAGGTACTATGATGCTGCCATAGGCAGATTTATTACAAGAGATCCGTTCCACGGCATCAGCGAAAATCCTCTGACTTTAAATCAGTATTCATATGCAAACGGAAACCCTATACTGTATGTGGATGTATCCGGCAACTTTGCTATTGGTGTGAATTTTGCAGCATCAGCAATTAATGTACTGCTTGGTCTTGCAGTAGGAGGCGGAGTTGGCGCTATTCAATCATTTATAATAAACAGAGGAAAAAGAGAGGCTATGAAGATATTTACACGGACAGTAACCAGTAAAATAATTGCTTGGGGAGCACCTCATTTAGCTTGGATTATCGGAGCAGCAGTAGCGTTTGCTATGGATTATTTTAATTTAGGCAGTGCGATTGCCCGATTTATTGATTCGAGAGACACTTATCCAAATAATGGGTGGTTAGGTTAGAAAAATGAAAACTGTATTAAAGTATATAAGCATTTTTATTTATATGTTTATAGTTTTGTATATGGCAAATAAAATGGTAGAATGGCAAGTACTATCAAAAAATTACCTCTATATCATTATTATTCTGCCTATACTAATAATCGGAGTAGTTATTTTAAATCGACTTTTTAATAAATATGGCAAATAGATATTCCTTATGCCTCGAGCCCAATGACTATTACTCGTTGGGCTTTTCTTTTTTCTATTAGACAAGGAGTATAAAAAACAATAGCAGGTCCTATTTATGTTTTTAATAGGTTACAACTTATCTATCCATTATATCTTTAAACAACTTTTCTTTTTCCGAATGTTGTCCTTGATAAATATCTAAATAATCAAATATTGCAAAGGAAAAATCAACAAATGCACGTCCTTTGGCAGTTATAATATTCTTGTCTGTTACCACCCGGCTCTCCACATAGTTCTCACGCGGAAATGGGTCTGCTACACCAAGTTCCTTAATGCTATCGATTGAGCAAGAAGTAGTAAATTTACATTTATTTAATATACCGGACCTACCAAGATATTGTGGACCATTACATATGGCTGCAAGCATCTTTTCTTCTTGATCAAGCTTAAGAATTAATTCGGTTAGTTCTTCCTGTTGATTACGAATTGGACCACCAGGAATAATAAGTCCTTCAACATTGTCGAGCTTTATTGCCTCATATACTGTTAAATTTGGCTTATAACAAAGGCCGGATTCACTAACAACTAATTCATGATTATACCCCACTATGATCACATCTTTTTTGCCAATATTCCTAATTTTATGGAGTGCTAATGTAATCTCAAAGTCGGCAAATTCGTCTGAAATAAAACAAAGGATTTTTCCCATAAATATACTCCTCTTTTTTCTAAGTTGCTCCAAGGAAATTTCTCAACTTCAGGCACTAAGCGATATTGTTTTTAAAAAAGTCATCCTGTCCTTTTATCAACATTTTTATTTCCGGAATATCTTTGGGGCTAAAATTATGTATCGCTATTAACTCGTTACCGCATCGAAATACTTTTTTACCATCGGCATATGTATAAGTATATCCTTCTAAATTGTCTTTACATCTTCCACACCCATAACAACCCGTATATTTACCACCAAATTCTTCTATAACTCGCTGTATGCCTTGCTTGAAAATATCAGAATAATCCTTATTGGCATAAAACTTTAATCTCAACCCGGGGCCATTCTTCTTTATGGCATTGTCGTGGATCTCCATTTTCATAATGGTTCTCTTAACTTTACTTTTTGAAAAATCAAGAACAAAGTCTTTTGATTTTGTTTTTTTAGGTGTATACCCTAATGATATTGCGTATTCTGCAATATCTTGAAACATTCCTTGGTAGCTTTCAGGCAACTCAGATATAAAGTCTTTCAGTAATTGAGCGGTTTTTTCATTAACCATTTTTTATCTCCTATTAATTATTTTTTTCATCAGGTATGTATTTCGCCTCTATAAAAAATTCAGCAATATCACACATTGATTCATATCGACTTTTGTGTTTTTTAAATTTGTGTTCGATAAACCAATATTTCCAAGTGAAGAGCGCCGTATATCAGAACCATAAAAACTGGTTTCATGCACAAACCGCATTCCTCTCCATCTTTTGAGCACTTATGACTGTTAATCTCTATTCCATTCTTTCCATTCCTGCCTAGTGATTGCATACATAATACAGTCATCAAATTCATTTTTGTGAATCAAATACTGCTTCAAAGTCCCCTCGTACTTCATTCCAGCCTTTTGCAGCACTTTACCTGATGAAGCGTTTTTACTTCTGTGAAACGCCTGCACTCTGTTAAAACAGACACGGTTGAATGCATATTCAATAATGGCCTTTAATGCTTCAGGGGCGTATCCATTACCCCAATACGGCTGTCCAATGCAGTATTCTACATCTGCTCTTAGATTCTTGCTATCAACAAGATAAAAAGCAATCTGCCCGATGTTTTCATCGGTCCCTTTCAGAATTATCGTCCACCTGTAAAACTCTTCATTCTCGTACAGGGATATCCACTTTTTAACAACTTCCTCTACCTCGTCAATGCTATCATAAGCTACCTCACCGTAGTTATTCTGAACTTCCGGATCACTTATCCAGCTTTCAAATATGCTTTGGGTGTCTGCAATTTCAAACCTGCGGAGAGTCAGTCTTTGAGTTTCTATCGTTTGCGTCCCAATATGATTAAGTAACATTATAAAGTACCTCTCAGCTTTCGTAAAAACTGTTATATCACATCCATAGGAAGATAGTACCATTTACATTTTTAACTGTCCATATTTGAACAAAAAATAATCCAACACCATCTATAAAATCCAAGTCCTTTTTTTGATGAAATTCCTGATAGATCCTGTTGCTTTCTAGGTTTCTAGCTCTGCAAAGTTCAAATTACATATTTTTAAATTAGTAATCTGTATATATCTGCTATTAATAAAGCCATATACCTTTTCGCTTGGTATATAGCTTTAGCAGGCACCTTATTACTTATAGACCTGTTTGGTGGTTGATTTTATCACTTTCAGTGCATTATAATCATAGGTGTGCTAACCGGGTTCGAATTCTTATATTTATATAAGACCACCATATGTTCAAACCATTTATAGATCGGCTTTTCGTTTTGGATTTTGTGGAAACCAGCCTTTTTTCACACGTTCCTTCTGTTTTTTAAGTTCACCAATACTCCACAGGCAAGTGAAGCCCAGTACACCGAAAACAGAAGAGACCAACACCGATTTGACTATTATGGAGCATGCAAGAAACAACAAACCGGCAAACAAAAATATTGGCCAGATTTTGCTGGAAAAATAGTACTCGCTTTTAATAACGATGGGGTGAAATACACCAATTATTATGAAGGAAAACAAACCAATGAGAATTCCGGTAACATGCATGGCATACCTCTTTCTAGAAAGCTATCGCTTTTGTACACACCGTGACCTGTTGAACGACCCGTACCCCAGTTCCCAGAGACATCGCGCAGATATCCCGGCATGAGGCTTTGTGTTCTAGCAGAGACAGCAGCGAAATCTGCAGTAAGGTTATATATCTTCTGCATAACAGTTTTAGCGCTTCATATCTACTTATGATATACAATTCTATAATTCATTTTCATAATGTGCAATATTCTTGCCACATTTAGTCGTTGCTCTAAATATGATTGAAACGTGATCAGTTACTATCTATAAATATGTACTATGGCAACTGCTCTTCCTTCATAAGGAAAATTTTGTTTTTTTTACAAATGTTGTGGTATATAAATTGTAGGACAATATACTCTTTGATAACAGAAGTGAGGTGAAAATGATGAAGTATATTAGAGCACCTGATAGAAGTAAAAGGCTCTCACGTATCTCCTTATCCCGAGTGTCCAAATTCAAGATTAGAAAGATACCATAAGAGCCTTTATATGGTATTATATTCTGCCAGAAGCAGGAGTACAATACCCCAAATCAAATTTTATAAATTAATTGGTAATTTAAAAACAGTTGAATTGAAAAGCAAAGGAGGCTTTTGATATGTCTAAAGTCATTTCAAATACACTCGTTGAACTTGCATCACGTCGTACGGCTCACTCCAGAGAATTTATCAATCCGGACGGTTCCCTTTCTTTGGAATTATCGGAAAGCCCGATCCATTATAAAGATCAGAGTGGGAGATGGTCCGAAGTAATCAATGATTTAATTGAAGCAGACACTCCTGGTTATACATATACTAACAAAGCCAATTCCTATCAGATTCTATATGCAGAAAATAACCAGTCAGGAGCATTAGTGCGTTTTGTTGTTGATAACGAACACTGGATAGAGATATCCCCTACGGATAAATTTCAAGAGAAAGGTATCGTAAATCAGAATACCATTGAATATAAAGATATTAGATCCGGGATTGATTTAAAATATAGAGTTCTTTCAGACCGAGTAAAGGAATATTTGATTTTAAACCAATATCCTGAAAATAACATCTTCTCTTTCACCCTTGTCTCCAAAGGAATTTTTTATGAAAAAGATTCAGACGGGAAAATATGGTTTAAAAATGCAGATACGGGGGAAATTCTTTTCTCCTTCTCACAGCCTTTTGCAGAAGACAGCAAAGGCGAAATCTACAACCAGCTCCTTGTCGATCTTAAAGAAGGCACATCAAGTAATGAGTACTCCATCACAGTCAGCGATTCCTGGCTTAAAACAGCCCAATATCCGGTAATCATCGATCCTACTATAGAAACAAGTATCCAGCCTTCTGCCACCGCCAGTCAAGACACCTATGTATCCAGTACCAATCCTTCTACAAATTATGCTGCTTTGCTATATCTCCATGCCGGCAATCATCCCACCTACGGAATTACACGTTCCTTCATAAAATTCAGAAATCTTCCCAGTCTGCGGCCTTCGGCCAAAATCACAGAAGCCTATTTGGGCGTATACATGTACCTCGCTGTCGGAACAGATACAACCGTGATTAACGCTCATCAGATCACAAGCAATTGGCAAGCAGATACCACTACCTGGAACACACAGCCGACATACCGTTCAACACCTGAATCGAGCATTACCAGCAATGAAAATAAAGAGTGGCTGTTTAATATAACAAGTCTGGTAAGGAAATGGTATTCAGCGGACCAGGATCTGTATGGAGCCGCTGCAAATTATGGCATCCTGTTGAAAGCAGCTGATGAATCCACTCCTAGGCGTTCTTTCCTTTCGGGTGACAATACAAACAGTCAGCCCCGGTTGATCATCCGCTATGAGATTGATGCCATCGGTAATGAGGATTTCTGGCAGTATCATGACAATGTAAACGTATTTAACGGTAATATGGTGCTAAACGAAGTGGATGTCACACTGCCTGGCCATGGGATTCCCATACAGGTAACAAGAACCTATAATTCCAGGGCCTATTCTCCAGCGGCACATCCCTTTGGATATGGTTGGACCTATAATGTGGCAATGCACATTAATTATTTGGATGATGGAGCCATTACCTTTACCAATGCCAATGGTAATAAATACTTCTTTGTGAAAACCAGTGATGGCTATTATGAAAGTCCGGCAGGCGTCAGCCTGACATTAACAACGGAATCCGGGATCTATGTCATTATAGATGCAGCTGGAATCAAATATTACTTTAACAGCAGCGGCAAACTATATAATATGGTGGATACTTACGGGAATACAACCAGTATATCCTATCACACAGATGGAACCATCAACCGGGTAACCGATCCATCCGGCCGCTATATCACCTTCAACTATACCAGTGATAAGCTAACCAGCATCACGGGAGCTGAAATTCCTACAGTGGAATATTCCTATGACGGAACAGCAGATTTGAAGAAGGTGGTAAAAAAGGATGCCTTGGGCAATATCCTGGAGCAGACAGTCTATGGGCACGATACAAATAATAACATCACCTCCATCACCGATGGCGAGGGCAATGTCACCACCATCAGCTACTATGCCGCAGACAGGATATATCAGATCACAAAACAGCTTACCATCAACGGGTCAGTAAATAACCTTGTGACCACCTACAACTACCAGGTCAATACAAATGATGTTGTGACCCAGATCACAGACCCTAAAGGCAATATCACCCAATATACCTGCAATAAGTTTGGAAATGTAGAACAAAAGATTGAAGACCTGGGTACTGGGAAGCTGAATCTGACTACAAATTATACCTGGAATGACAACATGGCACTTCTGGAGATTAGAAGGCCTAAACAGGTGTATGATGGACAGAGCGGATATAAATTCACCTATACGGATATCTCTACTCCTCAAAATCCCTATGCCAAGTATGATGTCAGCAGGACTACACAACCAGACAGCACTTATGCCAGCTACAAGTATTTCGGGGCGGATGAAAGCAATAGTAGTCTGTATCGAAGCGATGTAACACAGAGTATAGACCCGGCAGGAGGAACGGAAAAATATACCTACAATGATGAACGTAGTATTTCCAGTATATACAATCCTTTTGTCTATGCGAGAGCCCTGGATTACAACGGGTATGGAGATATAATAAAAGAAACCAAGCAATTAGGTGTTCAGGAAAACCTGCTGCCCAATACATCTTTTGAGCGCTGGACTGCCAATATCCCCACCCAGTGGGAAAAAATCGGTAGCGGCGGCACGGTCAGCGTAGAAACCACATACAAAGTCAATGGCTTCCGCTCTGTCAAGCTGGTATCAACAGGAAGTACCACTACGACCACAGCACAATTACGCACTGTTAATTTTATCCGCGTAGAAGGCAATTCCAAATACAATGTCAGCTGGTATGTAAAAACCCAGGGCGTAGGGACCGCCAATGGCGGCGCAACGGTCAATGTATATTGGTATGACGGCACACAGGCTCCCATTGGAAGTGCCCTGCGTGTTGCCGCAGCCATCGGTACAGCAGACTGGATGCGGAAGGGCGCCCGGATCAACGCTCCTGGCGGGGCCCAATTTGCCAAGGTAGAGCTTGTCGTGAATGATACCGGAACCGCCTGGTTTGACAATATACAAATGGAAGCCGGTTCTACCATAAACCAATATAATTTTATCAGCAACAGCAGCTTTGAACAGGACCAGGACGGACTACCCGGACCGGATTTCTGGGATATGGGTACGCTTCAGTCAGGGGATGGTGTGGTTACAGGAGAAAGCCATACAGGAAACAAATCCTTACTGGTGAACGGCACGGCCAGCACCAACAAAAACTTCAGCTATGATGTTTTCTTCAGTGGTAAAGCCGGAGAGCCCATTTACTTCTCCGGATGGTCAAAAGCCCAGGGGGTATCTGCCACCGGCGGGTATTATGGGCTATTGCTGCATATAAAGTATAGTGATCCTTTGATACCGGATACGTGGTTCCCCGCACCCTTTGAAAAGTCAACTCACGGTTGGCAATTTGTGGAGCAAATTTATATTCCTCAGGCAGATTTTGCTTTCTTTGGTGTATATGGAAAGCTGGAGGATCAGACGGGAAAGGCATGGTTTGACGATATCACCGTGCGGTTTGCAGCTGCAGGCAATGCCCTAATCAGTCCCTATAATATCCTGCAAAACGATAGTTTTGAAAACCTTAATAGTACAGGCGATTGGCCGGATTACTGGCCCAAGTTTACGGATACTGCACCGGGCACCTATGATGTTAGTTGGATAGAGTCTAATCAGGATGTGCAAGCCTTCCGGGAAAAGAAAATGATCCGCATCTCCAATGTACCAGGCTGGGCGGTGGTGGCAAACGCAATTTTTGAACCCCTTCAGGCTGGGAAAACCTATACCGCCTATGCCGCCATCAAGACAGAGAATGTTACGGGAAACGGAGCCGTTGTAAATATTGATATCCTGAATGCCAGCGGTGTGTATTTAAGTCAGAAGTCAAGCAGGGCCCTGACCGGGACCTCCTATGACTGGACGGTGGTCTCCGTCTCACTAAGTGAAAGCGAAGCTAAAGAAATTAATGCCAATGCGGCACAGATAAGGGTATCCGTGGGTACGCAGGGTGCTACGTCAGGCACCATGTATTTTGACATGGTGCGCCTGATCGATGAAAGAGTTGAAACTACCTATCAGTATACAGGAAACTATGTTACGGCAATAACGGATGCAATGGGTAATAAACTCAATATAACCCGTGATAACAGAGGAAACTTTTCTATAATTACTAATCCCAAAGGCGAATCCATCAATTTGAATTACAATTCGATGGATCTACTGAAAGTAGTTGAGAATTCTGTTGGCCTCCGAACGGAACACATGTATGACAAAAACAGTAATGTGACCCAGGTGACAAATAAAAATAAGACAACAGGAGTCATTTTAAATACTACTTCCACCCGGTACAATGAACTGGGTCTTGTCAAAAGCATTACTGATCCCATGGGGCGTACAATAGCCTATGAATATGATAAAAACGGCAATATAACTAAAATTGACGCTCCCAATGGCAAGAACATCCTCTTTACCAGCTATGATAATGTAAATAGGTTAAAAAGCATCAGCTATGTGGATGACAGTACTACCTGGGCCTTTAATTATGACTTGAACGGCAATAAAACTTCAGCTACTAAAAACGGTAGTTCCCAGACCTTCTATGCTTACGATAATCTTGATCGTATCACAAAAGTAACCTTCCCGGCTAATGGCAGTTCTACTTATAATACGGAGTACACCTATAACCCCATTGGACAACTCTTGAACATTAAACATTCATCAGTATCTACCTCCCTGCCTTCCATCCGGTACGAGTACGACCGGGGAAACATGAATGTCAATGTATATGATCCCAATAATGGTACCGTCGCCTTTATGCATGATACGGAAGGGCGGCTCAAAAAATCATTTATGGGTAGCGGAAGCAACTATCTCAACTATAAGGATTATAACTCCATCGGACAGCTTACCCAGATATATACAGAGAACAATGTAGGAACCATACTCGTACATATCACCTACGAATATGACAAAAACGGTAATATGACTAAAGAGACAAACCAGCTTGACAACAGTTACACCAGCTACGAATATGATAATATCAATCAGCTTACAACAGAAAAATATTATAATTCCGTGGGAATGCTGATAAAGCAGATTACGTATAAATATGAGGTTCAGTACGGCGGGCTTTTGGGAAATAGGACGGAAAGAACCGTTACAGAAAGCGGAATCTCCACCACTACCATCTACAGGTACAATGCTGCCAACGAGTTGACCAGCACAAGCGCAGGCACCTATACCTTCGATGCCAATGGTAATATGACCCAGGGGTCCAGGACCTACATATATAACGCCGAGAATCAGCTGATACAGATTATTGACGGCAGCTCTACCCTTTCTCAGTATGAGTACAACGACCAGGGCCTAAGAAGCAAAAAGGTGACAGGAACCCTTACGGAATATTATTATTATGACACTGGGCACCTATCTTATATCACCAATGCCTCTAATAACCTGAAATACTTCTTTACCCGGGACGCTCATGGAAACTTGCTCAACATGATTGACTGGACGGCGGTTCCCCATAAAACCTATTGGTACGTCTTTGACGCACATCAAAGTGTTCTTGGTTTGGTGGATAACAGCGGGCAATTTGTAGTAAACTATAAGTATGATGGCTTTGGAGAAATAGTCAGTTCAACAGGGACGATAACCACCGGTGATGGTAAGCTTTTACGGGATGCAAACCCCTTCAGGTACTCCTCATACCAATACGATAACGAGTCGGGATTCTATTACCTGAAAAGCAGATATTATATCCCATTTATGGGTAGATACTTGACAAAGGATAAGCTTCCGAACAATAATTATTATGTATACTGCAACAACAACCCCATAGTGTATATAGATCCAAATGGCCAATTTTGGAATTTTGTAATCGGAGCCTTTGGCGGAGCAACAATCAATACTGGAGCACAGCTTATTACTGATGCAATTACTGGACACTGGTCATCTTTAGGAACATATCTTGGTGCAGCAGCTGGCGGTGCAGCAGCTGGTATTGTAGTTGCATCAGGCCACCCAGAGCTGGCTAAATTAGCTGAAGCTATTGTTAATTCAATAGTAGCAAATGCAGTTGATGGAACATTTGCTTCTGAAGATGTTTTTATTGATGCGGTTGTAAACTATGCGGGAAATATAATAGGAGGAGGAACGTCTTCACTTGTTGGAAATAAGTCAGCAAGCAGACAGGCAGTAAGGCAAGCTTTAAGGAAAGCGGGATTAAATGCAAGTGGTCTTTCTCTTGCTCTGAGAAGGAGTAGTATTAGAGAGACAAATGCTGCTTTAAAAACAATAGTGGATAAGTTAACAGGGCAAGTTATTAACGCTCTTGCGGCAGCCTTCTAGTCCTTAAAAATAAAATAGGGCAAAGAAAGAGGAATGATTTTAAAATGAATAACTATAAGACTGTACTATTGTATAATATATTAATTAATTTAGGGATTAGCATTGTAATAACCATTGCGGGCATTGGCTTTTTACTAGGGAAAAGTAGCCTGCTAACCAACAAAAATATAGTCTTTAAAACAAATATCTACAAAATAATTTATACAAGAATCATTCCTTCTATTTTGCTCTTAGGTATTTTATACTTGAATTATTCATCAGTATCCGACTATATAAAACCAGATTTCAAAAGTACAGAGGGAGTACTTAATTCGATTAGTTATAGCTCAAGAAATTTTAAACAATACAATGTCAGAATTGATGAAGGTGTGTATTCTATACCGTTAACAGTAAAAGATCCACAGTTATTAATTAAAGGTAAGAAATATAAAATTACATTTACTTCAAGGAAAAAAATAATAGTTGAAATCAATCAAATCGACTAAAAACGCAAAGGATACATTGGGTTAAAGCTGCGAGTTATATTGATCCTTATAGACATTTTGAAGAGTAGTAAGTACCGAGGGGTTATATTTACGGTCTTATGTTAATCAATGAAAGCAATAGAAACAAACATTTTATAGGTCACGAAACGCTGATTTCTTGACCTTTTCTATTTTTGCAGCAAGTTAAGAACACTTGCAATTTTCATTATGATTCAATCTCCTTTCTACCTCTTTTTCCTTACAATATCCTAACAATCGCAGTACTCTACAGGTTAATGATATCATTCCACTTTTAGCCTGTAATACCTTAAGGTAAATCCACCATATTTACTTTATACTATCTATATCCAAGCATAAATAACGCCCCGACTGAAGCCAGGAGTGGTAAATGTTCATCTTAAGTGTTTATAAATATTCCAACTGTTTGCAAAGTGGCCGATTGCAAGCAAGATTGCTGAAATTCCTATCCAAACTGATTTCCCCCATATTGCTGCAAAGCTAAATGCCAACACAGGAAATATCGCCATTGGTATCGGGATAAACCCAAGAGGCTTAAATAACAAAGAAAAGTCTCTACCCTGAACAAAATATCGTATCCATAAGCAATAGTATACTACTATGCAAATCATCATTAGGAAGAACCACACATCAATAGAGGCTGCTTCAAAATTATCTTTTGAAATAACCAGCAACACCATACAGCCTGCTTGTCCGATTCTTTCTACTACTGTAAATAAAAGACCCGCATCCTTTATCCCCTCCGGAATATTTTTAGGTACAAAAGCAATGAAAAGCAAATTTGGGGCAAAAATCATTGCCGCTATCACCAAGCCTGTAATTGAAAATCCCATTTTTATTCTCCTCGGATTATACTCATTTATCGGAATTGTTGTCGCTATTAAATGTCCTCCTATACACCAAATGTAAATTATCTTTAGTAGGCAGTTTACTACTTTAGTACAACACTCTATGGGGAGATAATACCCTGAGCCTGAACTTTGCCTCTGTCTTTACTTAAAGTTGTACATTCTTTATTTGATTACTTACTGTTTGTTTTTTTATAGCATCTGCTATTTTTAAAACTCCATATATCCTTTCCCCACCATCAAATAATAGTGATGAAATTTTATTATAAGAGTCTACATAATTAATAATCAGATAGTGGTTATAGGAACGTTTCTCTTTGCTTCCTACCCTCGCTTCAAAAATTTGGCCCTTAACACCAAACGTTCGGTCCCGAGTCTTGCCGGAAATACTATCAACAATATTAGTGATCCCAACATCTGTCTTTACTTCAGCCGCTGTTATCTGAGGAGTATTAATACTAAAGTTTACTCCTCCCCCTGAAATGACTATGCTTCCTTGAAAAACAGATATTTTGCATAGAGTTTTCTCTGCGATGGGAAGTCCTTCTACATGGTTAGCCATTGTAGTCACAGGAAATCTGGAAATTTCCATATCATATTTTTTAATGGCTCTTTCTCTATATCTTGAAGAACTGCAATAAATAAGAAGATAGTATGCCAAAAGTAAGAATAACAAAGCTAAAGCTGCACTTAATAAGATATCCAATGGATCGGAGTACATAGTAAAAGCAAGATATCCTACTCTAAATCCTGCTATCAAACTAAATACACCAAAGAAAAGCCTAGCGCCAGTATTTTTCATTTTAAGATGCTCCTATCGAGAATAATTATAGCTTATTTTACCACAATAGGAAAATCGGTGCTACTTCCTTTTGGCTTTCGTTGTACTTTTCTTCCCTGCTTCGATGCAGTGTTACTATTATCTCCTTTTAATAAGACAATAGCATGCATTTTCTAAAGTGACAATCATATCGTATAATAATTCAACTTGGCCTACTTACAGTATAAAAGCTGTAGCAAATTTTTAATTTTGCTACAGCTTTTATGGTTATTAAAGTCCTAACAGCCTGTAAATTATTGCAGCTGCTTGCGCCCGTGTTAAATTCGCTTTAGGAGCAAATTTATTGCCTTCCAATCCGTTTATTATTCCTGCTTTTTGCATGTTGGAAATTGCATTTGCCGCCCATGCTGAAATTTCATTTGAATCCGCAAATTTTTGTTCTAGCGAGCTTGTTTGGTTTAACTCAACTTTATATTTTGTTGCAAAGTTATTAACTAGAACTGTCATTTCTTCTCTTGTAATTTCACTGCCAGGCTCAAACAAACCTTCTCCTTTGCCAGAAACAAGACCCAATTTTTCGGCCGTAGCAATATAGCTGTAATACCACGAATCTTTGTCAACATCCTTATAAGAGCTAGCCGCCTCATTGTCCATTAATCCAAATGTCCTTACAAGCATTGCAACAAACTCCGCCCTTGAGACATCATTGTTTGGCTTAAACAAATTGTTTCCTGTTCCAAGTATAACTTCCCTTGCCGCCATAGCTTCAATGTTCTTTTTTGCCCAGCCCGCTTCTTGGATATCGCTAAATGTTACGTCGTTATAGCCTATTGAGTATTTGCTCAACTGACTTGTCTTAAACTTAATACTACCTGCATTTTCATTGTATACTCCATTCGGAACAATTTCAGCCTTTCCGTCATCATTTAAATGATAAATAATGATTTTATGCTGTTCTTGTTTTTGTTCATTTTTGAATGGTATCGCAACTTCTATTGCTTTTTGATTATTAAAGCTAGTAATTTTAGTGTCGCCGATATACATACCTATATTGTAAATAGCATTATCTCCTATCTTTTTCAATGCTTCCTCGGAAATGCTGTTTTTATTTTGCTCTGAGCAATCAACGACAACTTTTAAAGCTTCTTCCTTTTTGTCCGATAACCCTGCTACTGCCGATAAAGGCAACTTAATACTGTAAATATCCGAATTTATTTTTATTTCATTAACCGCCGAAGCAACATCTTTTGCCGGAATTGTTACTGCTACTTTTGTTGTATTTGCAGGAACATCAATATTTATACTCACAGCATCGCTGTTAGGGTTAATAACATTATCCGGAATTACAATAGTTGCTGTTCCTTTTTCGCTAGTATTCACCTTAACATCAATCGTTGCGCCACCATCTTTGGGTTCTATAGTCATAGCAGGTGTTCCCCCGCCCGTTCCTGAGCTTCCACCGCCACTCGGAGGATTTTGTGTAACCGTTAAACTATGCTCGCTGGTTGCTTGTTGAAGCACACCGGTAGTGGTACCTTCTGTCTTTACAAACACACCGTCAGCAGTCGTTGCGGTAATTGTGACGTTTCCCGGTGCAACAGCAGTTACCTTTCCGGTCGTGTCCACAGTGGCTATGGAAGGATCACTTGAAGTCCAAATAACATCCGTTACTGTCGTTGTAGCCGGCGCAACCTGCGCAGTAAGTTGGATGGAAGCACGAGCATCCAGCGTCGTCGGGCCTGTAATTGTAAGGCCGGTCGGTGGCGTATATACAGAGCCGTCATTGAATAACGGACGCAAACGCCATATATTATTCCATGCATTCTTTGAAGTTCCTGTCATGTTTCCATTGCCCCAGACTCGAATAAACCGCGCTGTAACAGGTGTATCAAACGTAAAGCTCTGCAGAGTGTTTTCAGGTGTTGTCGCACTTCCGGCATTTAACTTCAATACGTCAAAATACTCATCACTATTACAGCTCCATGCTATCTGTCCCGGCTCCGTATCGCTGCTCATTGTGCCGCTTGGTATTGAGGTCCATATCCTGCCATCCGTTGAGTACTCTAATCTTACTTTATAGGTACGTTCACTTGTTGCTTGTTGTACAAAGCCGATTTGTATACCAGATACCGTCTTGGCAGTTTCACCTACGTACATTCTTATCCACGGGGTACTGTCTGCAGCCCAGCGTACTGAAGTTGGTCCTTTATACTCCTCAGTATTTAATACATTGATTGCATAATTCCCGGTTTGCTCGCCACTCGCCGTTATTATAGGCGACTTCGGAACAGCATCAAACTTTACTTTGTAGGTCGATGTCATGCCCTTTGCGTCAGTCAATGTAACTGTCGCCGGATTTGTCCTGACGTCCGTCGGGTATGCAATACTGACTGTAACCCCAGGATCTGCTGTAGCCGTTATTGTAGGAAGTACCGTATAGTCAAGCGGCAAATTATACGTATAGCTATATACGCCCGGTTTAAAATCGGCAACCGGTTCATTATCTATGCTTAAGCTAACAAGTTTGGGCCTTTCAATGGATGCCCCGCCCGATAAATCAATCATGGGAGGAACTGTGTCAACTGCAATATTTGCCGCTGCGTCAACACCGTGGCTGTTTGTAAGCTGTTGTACATATATGCTTTCCGGCATGTTATTTGCCGCTGGCGTTACTTTAGCTGCTACGCTATATTCATATGCCGGGAAATTAGGTACTTTTCCACCATTTAAACCGGCGGCTTTGAGCAAATTGGCCTGATACGACTCCTTATCAAACTTTTGTCGCCCAATGGTTGGATCAGTAGCGGTACCCAGCTTATTTGTGGTATTATCAAAAGAGTGTCCGATCAAATAGACTGGCGAGAGCTGCGGTTGTGATACCATAAACGGGCCGGTACAGTTGTACAAAAGATAGTTTACACCTGACCAACCGTGGGACGTACCCATATCCCATCGATTCTGAATGTAAATACGCCCAAGTACATTGTCGTACAAACCGCCGGAAGACCAACGGAAATGGGGTTCAGACGCATTCGACACATATTCGCTCCAGCAATTGTAAAATACGTTCGGGCCAGAGGTCAATGAGTCAACAATGAATGCATGGCGCATGTATCTCGAATATACACGTTGTGTAAACATGAACTGGGAATTTTTGTAATAAGTTGAATAACGACGTTCCCCTGCGTTCATTAGACTGACAGGGTCCAAAACCTTACCGTCCTGCACAGTTATATTGCGCGAGCTGCCATCCGTTACAAATGCCGTGTCGATATGATAGGTAAGGAAATTGCGCATAAAACCATCGCGTACATTTACCATGGAAACAAACACTTCAGGGTGGTTTTCATCGTTATAACTATTGAAATTTACGCCATACCTGTTTAAAGCGGGCTTGGTCTTATCATAAAAATGCGATATGCCCTGAATATTTTCAACGCCTACATTCGTCATACGCCCGCCCTCTGTTATTTTTACAACCCTAGAAACACCCCAGCGCATATCCAGGTTGTCGGATAGAGGTTCTGCCAATGTTATGGTTTTTGTTGCCGTATCAATGGCCTTAATGGTGCGTTCCGCATCAAACGGCGTACCGGCGAAGCCGCCTTCCAATGAGCCGCCGGGAACCCAGTTGCTTTTACCATCAACATAATCCATATACATCGCTCTAGCCCAATTGGCATCCACAGCCTTTTGAACCGATACTGTATCGCCAACCGCAAGTCCTGTTACACTCGCTACATGCAGGGTATACTGTCCGGCGCCCACATACTGGTCCGTTACTGTTGTAGCAATCGATGAAGCCGTGGTGGGACCACCGATAAAATTAATTAACGTACTGTTGGCAGCTTTTGTATAAGGAGAACCTGCTGTTGTCGCATGATCCTTCAAAGAAATATCGGCATCTACAATCCTCCAGGTTGAGATTAATTTTGTCACTCCGGCCTCAGGCTCTTCATTTGCGATTTCCTCGTCAAAGGGAGTTGCTGCAGAGCCATCTCCGACAACAGGTGTTGCGGTGCCCGGACCGGCTCCGCGTATTACAACACCGGATGCTGTTACAGTAAGCGGCTTACTTATGCGGAATACACCTTCCTCTAAATATACCGCGCCGCGATAGCCGTCCGGTTGAACAGGCAGATCAGACACATAATCGATAGCATCCTGTATAGTCTGCCATGCGTCCAGCGAACAGTCTTCGAGAGGTGATACCCTTATGCGTACAGGCACATTCGGAAGCTCCGTCCCACCACCTTTATAGCCAACAGCAGAATAATCCATAATTTGGTTGCCCTTATAGTCTGGTATGTATATAATCTTACCGGAAGCGTCCATCTGTATCGCCGGGTACGGACCTGTACTTTGCGGGGAATCCGGATTCACATTTGCCACATTTGCATTATTTGAATTTTTCACATTTGGTATTGAGCTATAATTTGCAAAATCATCAATCGCTGTAAAGTAACAAGTATCATAGAGTGTATTTCCGTTATTTGTAAGCGTAAACGCCGCCTTATAGGTTCCTTTCGTCAGCGTTGCGGTATCAGGGATAGACATTGTGGCGCTACCGCCAGCATCAACACTTATCGACGGGAATGTATAGTCTGTTGTACCATTCGGCGAAATTAGTATTCCGGTTATTGAAGTGCCAGGGGATGCGTTGATAACATTAAAAACAGGGAATTTGCCGGATGCAGCATTTGCATCTATTACAGCCGGCTGACCAATTGTAAGGCTCATTCCCGGATAGCTGGGCGTTATTATAGCGTAGCCGCTGCCGGGGTTATTTAAGTATGTATCGGCATAAATCGGATCTATGACATCTATGGTATATGTTTGCGTAAAGCCGCCGGAAAAATTAAGTGTTAGCGGTGTGCTGCCGTTTGGAAGGGATTCGAGGAAATTATTTGTAAACGAAACTGTTTGCTTTCCACCTGTAACAGGGTCAATGTTATAATCACTATACACAGCAAGATACACGGCATTAGCGGTCGTTATGCCTGAAAGCAAGCCACCGTTAAGGTTTATTGTTGTGGAAAGTGTACTGCCGCTCTTCCTGTAATATGAGCCTGATGTGCTCGTAAGCGTAGGGCTGGTCGGAGTGTTTAAGATTCTAAGGTTAGACATCCCAATTGTACCGCCATTGCCGGAAATCAGCGTAAAATGAATCATTACATAACGCGCTGTAACAGGCGTGAATGCCACTGATGTACCAGTCCAACCAGTATTGTTCAAAGATGGTGACGTCCAGTTAGGGTCGGTTGTGGTAACTTTTTTCGCACTTGACCAAGAGTTTGCGCTCCAGTCATATGTACGGCAGTTGTTGTTTGCTGCCGGTAGGCTGCTCCAAGCATTTGCATTTGAGCTTGAAGCGTATAACACTTCATACTCCGACATCCGTAAATTTACATTAGAAAAGCTTGTAGGAATGTCAAAGCTGACCTCATCAAGGGTTTTATCTGCACCCAAATCTACCGCCAACCAAAGGGAACTGGTGCCGGTTGTAGGAAATATGCTTTTAGAGCCAGCTTGCCACGACGAAGAATTGTTGTGACTATTCGCGTATATTGCTTTATTTGTGGAATGTTCTGAGCTTACCTTAACGTTACCGCCACTAGTTAACGTAACGTCTTTAAGTAAGTCTTCCTTGTCTGGCGCTGCCGCGCGGGTAACCTGTGGCGGCACAAAGACTAAGCCAAAGAGAAAAATAAAGACCATTAAAATAGATATTGCCTTGTTGAAAAAACTTTTCGTTACTATCATGCTCATTCTCCTCTACTTATACTAAAAAAACAATAATTGAAAACGATAATCCTTTACGTAAAAATTTCTCATTGCTTTCAATTAACTTCCTCCTTTTGATACATATTGATAGTAGTTTGAAAAACATCAAATTTCCGGATGTCATATAGCTGTAAGTAAACTACCCCCTTTGCTCTTTTTGAACCAAACAAGCATTTTACATAATATAGGTAGTTAACAGCAAAAGCAATTTTTTCCACCCAAGCAAATCGGCCCTTACGCCTTGCTACCTGGCTGGAAATCACTGTTCTTACTATTAACTACCTATAAATACAACTTAGCACGGTTTTATCTGTGTAAAGTTATTATGCCTGCCATGGTTTATGTTAATTGCTCAATCTATATTTAACATTTTTCTGATATTTTTTCAATATACTTAAGTTCCATTTTTACAACAAAAATATGAACCCATCCGTAGTCTTTAAAAGATATTATTATTTCTGCACAGTCAGTATTCTGTGATTTTGCCATGAGAAATTCCTCCAGTTCTTAACAGAGTTAACGTTTTTTCAACTTCTCTATAGATATACGGTAGGTTAATAGCCTCAAATTTTGTTGTATCTATTTCGATACATGTACACCCTTCAATATCTAATTTGAATATTTTATTATTCATATTTCTTTTATACTCCTCAAATCCACACGTCAATCGAATATGTCCCGGATGTCTGTCTCCGGATGCATCACGTATCTTATACCTTTCGTACAGAACCTCTTCATCTGTGTAGCAAATTATCTGTAATGTTCGGTAATTACATCTTGATTTAATGTCCAAGAAGTATTTTGTTGAATATTCATTATCAAAATTACCTTCAACAATAAACGGTTTTCCGGTCAGTAATAGTTTTTCAGCAAATAGATATAAGAGCTTAAAACTTGTCGCTCCAAGTTTCAATGCCCATTCCATATCTTTAATTCCAATGTTGTCAAATAGAAGTTCTTTGATTTCATCCTTACTAATGACAGGCAAATTGAATTTCTTAGCTAGATTTCTACTTAACGTTGTCTTACCGGTACCAGGCGCTCCTGTGACTATTATCATTAAGTTTTCTGACATATAGTACCCCCTTATACATTTCTTCTTTTATACTCAATAGGCTGATACATTATTAGACTTTACTGCAACGTCTCGTATGGGCCATATATATTAGGAAAACAAACTGCCTTTGGTTTTGCGGCGCTCAAATTGCCGCCGCAGGGGTGTTGACTTCAATGTACTCCGTTATTCTGCGGTACTCGTCGGCAAACTTAAACCGTATGCTGATGTCGCCGCCTTCGTGCACTTTGATGTGGTCAACCAATTCAATCAGGATTTCCCTTGTCAGTCTGTCGATGTTTTCATATTTGCTAAATGCGGTTAGAAATGGATTTTCAGTATCCACGCCTTTTTCAAGCTCGACTTGTTCCGCTTTTATATTGCTAATCACGGTTTGAGCTACTTCGGCTTGCCGCTCGTAATCCTCACTCATATGGCGATAGTCGTTGTGAGTGATTTCCCCATCTTTCCAGTCCTGATAAAGCGCTTGTTTGTACCGCATGATTTTAGCAAGCTCTTTTTCTTTTGCGGCAATCAGGTCATTCAGCCGGATAGACTGGCTCTTTTTGATCGGAGCCGTGTTAATGCGTGATACAATCTCCGAATAGGAAACAGCCAAGTATGCCTGTTGCTGAATGGCGTACAGCACAGCCGCTTCCAGCCGGGTACTTTTGATAGAGTGCATGGTGCAGGCTTTCTTTGAAAGGCTCTTGTATGTACCGCATTGGTAATACACATACATTCCTTTGCTTGCAATCCGGGACATGGCCCGTCCGCAATCCGCACAGCGGAGAAAACCCCTGAATAAATAAAGCTCTTTCTTTTTCGGGGCGGTGCGGGTATCCCGTTTTAACAGTTGCTGAACCTTGTCAAAGGCTTCCCGGTCAATAATTGGCTTATGGGTATTCTCAACGATGAACCATTCATCTTCAGGTACTCTTTCCTGCACATGGATTTTGTAGCTCTTTACCCGCTGTCGGCCCTGTACCATATCCCCGACGTACACACGGTTTTTCAAAATGGTATCAATGGTTATGGTACTCCACATCGGATTCTTTTGGGCGTTAGGAGCGTTGTATTTTATTCCCTTGCTCCGTTTGTATGCCGTCGGGCAAAAAACGCCGTGTCCATTTAGGTGGTGCGTAATCTGGAGCTTGTTCATACCGTTCAGAAACATGGAAAAGATACTTTTCACAACCTCGGCGGCTTCCTCGTCCACAAGCAGGGCGTGTCCGTCATTCGGGTCTTTCACATAACCATAAGGGGCAAAGGAACCAATAAACTCACCGTTACGCCGCTTGTAATCAAAAACCTGCCGGATTTTCTTTGAAGTCTGATAGCAGTATTGATCGTTCATCACCTTGGTAATGGGAACAATAATGCTGGATACACTGTCGGGATTGAGAAAACTGTCCACGCTCTCGGTCAAACTGATAAAACGTACATTCAACTGTACAAACAGGTTTTCAATCAGGCTTCCGGCATCTGTGTAATTCCGGGAAAGACGGGAAAGGTCTTTGACAATCACGCAGTTGATTTTTCCGCTTGTAATATCGGCAAGCAGTTTTTGAAAACCTTCCCGGTTGGTATCCGTTCCTGTGTGTCCATCGTCAATATACCGCGCAACGCTCTCAAAGTCGTCCATGTGCTTCTCGTAGTATTCATCCAGCAGTCGGCGCTGATTGACAACGCTGTTGCTGTCGTCGTTTCCCAGGTTCATATCCTCTTTGGAAAGGCGAATGTATTCGCCAAGTCTCCAACGCCAGGTATTTGACAGAAAAGATAACGCTGTTTCCATAGTTCTGTTTCTTGTCCGTGCCATTTGTCCTCCTTCCTATCACATTACACCAATATTATACTATTTCGGCGTAATGCGAACAATGTTGTCGAGGGTTTGAACATCGGGCCAAGTTGGCCCGAAGTTAATAGGGGCTGTCGCGGTAATGCTCGTCGGCTTCTTCAATGGACTTCATATCGAAAACATAATGAAGTTCGGAAACCACGCGCTGAATATCGTCAGGCTTGAATCCGCAGTTCTCCATTGCCCATATGACATAGCCTCGGCAAGCACCGTTGCTCCATTGTTGGAATAGCAATGCCTGTAATTCCTTATCCATAATAAAACTCCGTTCATTAAACCTTAAATCAGGAGTGGGCCGCGCCGTAAATTTCGGGCTGTCATAAGACAGAGTTTTTCGGCACGGCGACCAATGCGGTGAAGCGTTCAAGTCGCAAGTATCATTGTACCAAGCGTGAGATCATCGCCTATCAGACCTGTCGTAGTCTGCTTGCCGTAGCTGGTGTTTATCGCTCATTTTTTTCAAAAGTCATGGCGCACCCTGCGGCTTGGCTCCCTCACGCATTGAACATATCCGAGTTATCGGTGTTCAGTTGTCAAAGTACATTGGTAAGAGAAAATCCCTTTCCAAAATGTCATGCTCGATCCCATCGCCACGGTCAAGGGAATACTGTGCTTTATGACGGTACATGTGCCGCCTGTATGCTTCCTCCTGACGCTCGGCTTCCATCAGGACAGCCGCCACTTCATCGGGTATATCAATAAAAAGGCCTGCATTGTAAAACGGGTAATAAACCCGCAGATTTATCTTTGCCATATGGCGTTCCTCCGTTTCGACTTTTTAGGGATGGCGAATCGAAATGGAGGTGGTGGAGAGCGACAGCCGACAGAGAAACAGAAAAGCTGACAAAAAAGCCCGATTGATTTTTCATCAACCGGGCTTGATAACCACTTTGTCTTAATGTGTTATGTACAGATATTAATTTTGGGCCAGAACTATCCCAGTGGATAGCAGAAATTTTTTAAATAAGTTATAATCCGTCGAATTATGTAGTATGAAAATAGACACGGCGGCAATCTCCTATATGCCGCCGTGTTGTGAAAAATGGGCAGACTTATTACACCCACCGTTGATTTCTTTTTCTGAAACAGAAAACGGTGGCTCTAAATCTCTATTCTTCTTTTTTTATTTCGCCATATAATTGCCCACATGCAGCATCCATGCCTGAGCCAAATTGTGCTCTTACAGTGACTTCTATTCCTTCTGCTTTCAATTTCTCACTAAATGTTCGGACATGGCGGTGGTCGGACGTTACAAACTTCTGTGCAGTCTTGTTTGTGGAGTTATACGGAATTAAGTCAACGTGATATAGGTGCGAACAGGAGCCGCGCCCTTTTAATAGTTCGGCTAATGCTTTGGCGTGTTCCAAAGAATCGTTGATTCCAGCAAGCAAAATGTAAGCGACAAAAACTTTTCTTCCAGTGCTCTGCACATGGTTGTCCAATTCTTCCATAACTCTGTGCAAAGGATACTTTTTATTGATGGGCATTAGCTCACTTCGTTGCTTTTCAAATGGTGAGTGTAAAGAAAACGCCAGATTGACTTGTGGATATTCCGTAGTCAGTTTGCGTATGCCAGGTATCATTCCGATGGTTGAAATGGTTATTCTTCTTTGGCTTAACCCAAAAAGTGTTGGGTCGGTCAATAGCGAGAGCGCATTAAATAAGTTGGGATTTGCCAGTGCCTCGCCCATTCCCATAAAAGAAATACTGTCCAAATTATGTCCGTTCAGATAAAAGTACAATAGTTGGTCGGTTATTTCTTCGGCGGTCAGATTACGTTTTAGTCCTATGGTTCCAGTAGCACAAAATTTGCAACCAAAACCGCAGCCACATTGAGAGGATATGCAAAACGATTCCCAGCCTCGCTTATACCGTAATCTGACAGCTTCAATTTTGTGTCCATCTGTTAAAGCAAATAACACTTTTCCGACCTGCTCTGAATTATTTTCGGCAACAGGGGCCAAACGGTAAACGGTATCCCCAAATTCGTTTACCAATTCATTTCGCAACATTTGCGGCAGATTATTCATTTTGTCATATTCACCGATACGCTGTGAAAATACTGCATGAATAATCTGATCGTAACGATATCTTGGCAGATTCAGGCGCGATACTGTTTGCCTGATGTTCTCGTATTTAGACATCATGCGCATACGTCCTTGTAATCATGACAACTGCTTCTTTTGAAATTATCAGCTTATCATGATTGAGAATGTCATAGACATTCAGGGTATTGACGGGGATAGTCATTACACCGGGAATATTATTCGCGCTTTTATATACAACCTGGTTTGGTACAGGGGTTATAATCAGCGCCTTCTTTTTTGCATCAAGTGCATTTAGCATAGCAACAATAGATTTTGTTCTGTAAGTTTCCAACTCTATATTGTCCACCACAATGAACTCACCACTCTGTACTTTAGCCGAGAGTGCAGATTTTATGGCTAACCACTTAACTTTCTTATTCAGGTGGTAGGCATAATCACGGGGCTTGGGGGCAAATACGATTCCCCCATGTCGCCAGTGAGGCATACGGATTGACCCTGCCCGCGACTTATCAATTTTATTTTGTTTATAGGGCTTTCTACCACCTCCCCTAACTTCGCCGCGTGTTATGGCGGATTGTGTTCCTTGTCGTTGGTTCGCAAGGTAATTTACAACTGCGTCATGTAATACTGATTGGTTTGGGACGATTCCAAAAATTGATTTTTCTAATTCCATTTCGCCTACAACATTTCCAGTCATATCATAAACAGTAATATTCAACATTGTCTTTTCTCCTTTTATGGTAATTTTGTCTTAAAAAAGGGCGCAAAAAAAGCGCCGATACCGACGCTTGCGCAATCTTCTTTAGCTTCTACTGTCGAAAGTCACTTGTTACTATACTCACAAATAACAAACCGATACCTACTTTCAGGTAGAGGCCAAAGTCCCGGTAACGTAATTCTCATATAAATTGAACGCTTAACAACTTATTTACGATTGCGTTACTCATTGTTTTAACCTCCTCGTAAACTTAAAAAAATGATGTTGAGAACTGAATTTCCTCACATCTATAGAATATCAAAAAGATATATGACCTACAATATACAGAACAATTCTGTATTATTTTGTATTATACGATAAAGAGAGCAGTCAATTGACTGCTCTCCAATAGCTACTTTTGGTAGACGATTTTTCTAATTGCGTGAATGGAAAGAAAAAATGAATCGGCAAGATCTTCGATTGACATACCTGAAGCATATGCTTCCTGAATTTTATTGTTCCTCTTATCAATTTCGCTTCGATAGCCGGATAGTTCACCCCAGTTTTTACGCTGACCTTTCTTCGCAGGAATGTAAAGATATTCACCTTGGACATAATCCTGTAATCTTTCAATCAAGTCATCAGGAAGAACCACCGTAGCATTGATATATTTCATGTAGGCTCACCCCTTGAAAATGATTTTCAAGTAGCAAAGCCAGCATGGTTTGGTGACTATTTTATCTGCTCCATGCAAACGTCACCAAAAAAATCTGGCCTTGCATGGAGGCAATCATGTGTTACTGCAATCTTAACAAAATTCATCGAATCATCTCCCGATCATAATATTATATTATCTCTTAAAAACACCAAATTGTCAACTTCGGTTGTCATGGATAAATTCGGCACTACACATCGCATTTGCACGAAAAATATGGATTTCGCAAAACGGCAAAACGGCAAGCAGGGCAACTGTGGCCACAGTTGCACATTTTTTGTGATTTGCCCTGCGGTCAAACCACAAAAAATTGCTTGTTGAGGCCAGCCCCAAACCCTGCCACTTCGGGCCAACTTGGCCCGAAGTCAGCTTGTAGCAAAGAGGTAAATTATGTATAATAATTAAGAAGAGAAATTCGATTTATATAGAACAAAAATCATCCCTAAAATGCAAAGTTTCCATCTCGGAAAACAGGAATTTCTGCTCCATCTGCGGTAATTCCCGTAATCTGGAGATCCGGTGTCCCGATCATGAAGTCTTCATGGATCAGCGAATCATTGACTCCTGCAGCTTTCAGTTCTTCTTTGGTCATATTTTCAGCTCCCTGGATGCAGGGATAAGCCTTCCCCAGAGCCAGATGGCAGGAAGCGTTTTCGTCAAAGAGAGTATTGTAAAAAAGGATCTTGGACTGGGAAATAGGCGAATTAAAAGGCACAAGTGCCACTTCTCCCAGGTAGCAGGCACCCTCATCGGTTTCCAACAGTCCCTTCAGAGACTCATATCCCTGCTCTGCATGGAAATCCACCACTTTTCCCTCCCGGAAGGTGAGGGAAAACCTATCAATGAGATTCCCGTTGTAATTCAAAGGCCTGGAGCTGACTACTTTCCCGTTTACTCCCGTCTTTACCGGCAAGGTGAACACTTCCTCCGTAGGCATATTGGCAATAAACTCGACTCCCTCCGGCGTACTTTCAGAGCCTCCCAGCCACAGATGCTTTTCAGGCAACCGGATAGTCAGATCAGTGCCCAGGGAATTATGATACCGCAGCTCCTTGAAGGCATGACGGTTGAGAAAATCCGTACTCCGCTTCAAATTATCCTGATGCGCCTGCCAACCTGCCACCGGATCTTCCTCCTCCAGCCGTACAGCTTTAAGGATAGCTTCCCACAGCTTTGCCACTGCTTCCTCTTCCGTCACGCCGGGAAATACCTTCATGGCCCAGGAACTAGTAGGTATAGATACTACACACCAGGTATTCTGATTGCTCATCAGCCGTTCCCGGTATTCCTGCAGTGAAGTGTTGCTGGCCCGCTGTGCTCTGGTCATGCGGTTAGGGTCTACCTCTTTCATCAGTTCCGGATCCGATGCCGAAATGCTAATAAAGGCCGCTCCTTTCCGAGCTAAAGACACATACATCTCTTGCTGCCAGTGTGGAAATTCGTCAAAAATTTCATCCGGCGCCTCCATAAACCGGATTTTTGAAAACTTCTCATCTCTCCACGAGAGCACCACATCCCGGGCTCCTTCCCGGTAGGCAACAGCAGCTATGATTCTTGCAAAGGACGCGCATTCAATAGGCGTATTCACTACCAGGGTCTGTCCCTTTTGCAGATTAATTCCGGTTTTCACCACCAACCGTGCGTATTTTTCCAATTTTGCATTTTCCATGATAAATCTCCTTCCTGTAATTGACTTCTTATGCCCTTCTTACTTCATATATCAGGCCGTACATTGTATTCTTCCCTACTTTATGTCACAGACAAAGATTGATTTTTTTAATCCTTTGAATTGTTCACCTGCAGGCCATAGGAAAATAGTACCATCTAAACTTTGGACTGTCTATATCCCAACAAAAAATAATACTTCGAACCGAAGCCCGGGACATTAAATATTCATATAAAACTATAATTCCTTTCTTAAAATCTCATAAAAACTATCTTTCGCATACTTCTCCTTCCACGGTGAATGGCCACATCTTTCTAATAGATAAAAACAAAAATTCTTTGCAACACTCTCCAATGGTACCTTTACTCCCTCTGCGGGATGAGGATCATAATCACCATGAATAGCCACAATGGGACAATGAATTGTTTTTCCAATTTCCAGCAGCTCCCCACTTCTTCTCAACACTACAGCTTCACTCCATACATTTTGGAACATAGTCCCATCCGCTCGTATTGAGTCTCCCTTATCTGTTTCAACTATTATTTCTTCGTACATATCCGATTTGGAGACGAGGTTACCAAGTCTTGACATAATTTCATCCTTATCATCCACCGCAGAATTGTTCAACTGTTTAAGCAAAGTCTCAAACTCTCTTCTCTCATCGGCATTAAGACGATTTATACGATTTTCTCCCAGTTGCTTTACATATTGTTCTTGAAAAGGCCCACTTCCTACCAATATAATTTTTTTCACCATGTCTGGATATCGTGCTGCAAAAATATAGACTAACCAGGCTCCCCAGGAATGCCCAATAAGAGTAACCGGGATATTTCCATATTGCCCTAATATATTATGTAATTCACTTACTTGCCCATCCAGGGTTGTTTGCGTTTGAATAGGTTCCATAACCCCATATTGCCCTGAGAGTTCTCTTGCAATAGCTGCAACACTTCCAGGAGCTCCAGGGCCTCCGTGAACAACTGCAACTGAGAATAGTTTATCACCATAAGTTCTAATATTTTTCATTTCTTTTTCCTCACTTTAGTATTTCTTAAAGTGGCCACCAGTTTATTAAGCTGATGTACTACAGCGGTATTCAGACCTTTGAGACATAGTTTATAAAGGGTACGGTGTATCGATTCACACCTTTTTAAAAATCATTCTAATGCTGAAATACATCAGTAGAAATCCAACAGTCAAATTTAAAATTTGTATTATATGATGCGGGAAAAATGTTTTAGTAAAACTTCCTGCTAAGGCAATTAGTGTTAGAAAGAGCACTGTAGACAATAAAGCTCCAAAACCGAAAGCATAAATGTCTTTTCGCTTCATGTTTTCTTCAGCGATTTTCGTTGAAAATACACCTGCCCAAAATACTATTGTAAGCGGATTTGAGACAGTGAGAATAATTGCACGAAAAAGCACACTATTGGAATTGGAAATATTCTGCGGGTTTAAACTCGGCAAAAAAACAATATTAAACACACTTAAAACAGTGCTAATTCCAAAAATAAACAGTATGACGGTACCGAATATCTTTAAAACCATTTTAGTATTTTTCCCTTCGATTATCGAGGCAATACCAAGAATCGCGGCCAGAATGTAAAGTCCATCAATGATTGAAACACCCACCACTCCTTCCGCTGCTGCGTAAAACCCTCTTAATGAGGCCATCTGAAATATAAAAATGCAAACAGGACCCACTGCAAACTGTAATAGCATACCAAACTTGAAACCTTTAAAAATCATATTGCACACTACCTTAAATATTAATTTCTTCCTTCAATGAAGAAAGGGAAATGATTGTGTTGGATTTAAGTACACCTTTTATTTTCTTTAGAGAGTTTGATAAAAAATCTTCCAGGGATTTTGTGTCTTCTACAAGTACCTTTAATAAATAATCATATTCACCAGCAACGTGATGGCATTCTAATACATTATTGTATTGCACAACAGCTTCTCTAAAATTGTCAACACTTTCAGTTCTATCAATAGTAATAAAAATGAACGCTAAAATTTTATAGTTCATTTTTTCTCGATTAACTTTTATAGTGTATTTTTGAATTATTGCTGCTTCCTCCATTTTCCTTATTCTTTCGGATACTGCAGGAATAGAAAGGTTTACCCTCTTACTTATCTCCGATGTGGAAAATCTGCTATTTTCCTTTAAAGCATCAATAATTTTCAAATCAATTGTATCTATAATAGTCACACTCCCTCGACACTTTATATATTAACGCAATTTTACTATCAAGTTGTATAAATGTAAATGTTTTTTCAAATTACGTTAAAATATAAAGAATCGAGCGGATCAACTTGCATTATTTTAATTTTGCAAAGTTCAAAATTGAGTTAACTTTAAAATCAGAAAGTACTCGGAGAATTTTAAATCAACACGATAGAATATCCCGGCTTAGTGTCTCCTTAATAAAGAGTATGAGATGAATTACTTACTATACATTACAATCATACGTGCAGTACTGCCAGTCCATGATAATCTAAACAAATGAGCCTATACATACGGGCTATTTCATTTGTTCAATAAATTTGTTAATACCTTCATTTAGATTATCCAGTTCTAGTTTTACTAATCTACTCCTACTTTCCAGTTTTCTAATAATCCTACACATCTGTTGGTATATATGCTGTACATTATATAAAGAGTTTTCAATTTTGTCCTGTACCACCCAATCAGAGATTAGTCCATCAAAAAAGTAGTCAGAAAAGCTTTCGAAAACACTAATATCAATATTCATATCTTTGCTTATATTTATATCCGCCAGTTCTTTTGCAAACCTATTCAAAAGCCTTTGTGCTTGTGAGACATAGTCTCTCGCTTCATCTACCTTATCGTGTTTAATGGAGGTAGCTAATATCCCACCGCCAAGTATATCCCATGTCCCCCATCCTTCAGCACTTTTAAGGGAATTGACTGCTCTTAAAAGAATCTCTTTGACATCTGTGGAGGCTTCAATAGCTTCCATAATCTCGTTTATTTGAATCTGCAAACTGGAGACCTTTTCAAATTGATCTAATAACCATTGTGCATTTTGATCTTTATTTTTTAAAATCAGTGCTTGCTTCGTTTCCATGAGGGATTGATACTCACGGTCTACCTTGGAATATTCCTGCAATGATTTTTCGCAATTATAGACTTCCTGTTCAAGAGCCTTTATTGCATTACAGCATTCATCATATTTGAGCCTTGCTGCAAGAAATTCTTGTTTTTCCTTATCAAGCTGATCTTTCTTGTCCCCAAGAATCGTGTGGAATAGTGCGGAAAGGCTTAAAGAACTCAATTTGTTAACATCTAATTCTTCTTTTACTAAGACTTTGCCAAGATCTAGTTTTTTACTCTGATGCATTTGCAAGCTTTTGCTTGCACTGTCTAATCTGCTTAGGAGTTTATAACGCATCCTTTGCTTTTCCTTTATCTCCAGAATCTGCTTATTTAGCTCCTGAAACATTTTTAACCTCCAGAAAATTTATTTATCCTAATAATATACGTATCTTCGGATTGATCTTCCTCTCAAAATCTTTGTTTAACAGTTCACAACATAAAACTTACTCAACAACATCTCATAGGCAAATAATACCATCTTCATTTTAATCTGTCTATATTTGGATAACTTCCTCCCCAGCCAAAGCCAGGACAGTAGATATTCACTTTTGTAAAATATCAGAGAGACTTAAAAAACAATTTTAAATCCGCTTTTTTATCATCGGATAGAAACTTGTCCTTTATACCTTCCACTGCGCCTTTCAAGCCATATAACATTCGCACTCTATAGGAAAATAGTACCATTTAAACTTTAGACTGTCTACATCCGGACAAAAAATAATGCCTTGAGCTGAAGCCAGGGCATTAAATATTCAAAATAAGAGTTACACTCAATATACCTAAATCTTTCATTCCTCTAGTTACTATGATAGAATACTGGTAAAGTTTTTACGGGAGTACACTTATGACTAATTCTAAGGTAGCTATTGAAAAAGTATTTGAAACAATATATTTACCATCCTTGTTGCTATGTTGCGCAATACAGCTAGTAGAAAGACACCTAAAATTAAACTCTATACTACTGGACATACTGGTTTACATTTCTGGGTCATTATTTATATTTACATTAATTTTGGCAGGAATATTTAATTGGCAATGGGCCTATAGGCATCCTGCTCATTCAAAAGGCGGACAAATATTAAATAGAATCCTTAGCCTTGTATTTGCAGTTTTAACAGCTCTAGCAATATATAATAGATTCATATAACCGGCATTTACAATGTTCACCTTTCCCGATGAATATGTGAAATAAGTTTGGCCCACATCCTTTGGTAAGGAATCACCAATTTAATGACCTTTTTAAGGCTAATATAATACTTTCTTCATTATTCTCACATTCAGAGCAACCTATTGATATGCTAGGTTTTGTTTTCCCGTGAAAATCACTGCCGCAGGTTAAGAGTAATTTATGCTTTAAAGCAAATTCCTTATAAAATGTCACTTGTTCTTTACTATGGTAGCTGCTATAAACTTCCATCCCTCTAATACCACATGCAATAATCTTTTCCAGCAGATAACAATCCTCCTTAACATTATTTCCGGGATGCGCCAAAACGGGTACCCCATCACTTTCTTCAATGACTTTAACGGCCTCTTGTAAACTTATATACTTCACCTCGACGTAGGCTGGCTTGCCTTGTGCACAATAATCCCAATAAAAATTAACATAAGGGTTATCACTTCTGGAACCATTTTCAAAATAGGGCTTAAGTCGTGGGTTTAGATGCGCTTTATCAAATTGCATAGCAGCTTCAGCAATCATTTCACCTGTAACTATACCATTCCTGGAGAGAGTCGCAATAACTTCATCTGAAAAATCTATCCCTAATTCGCGAACCAATTTCATTCGTTTTCGGGAAGCAGTTTGTTCCTGCACAATAATATTTTTTTCTATTTCATTAAATATTGGGTTATGATAATTTATCCCATAGCCTAATACATGTAGATTAACCCCCTCAATAGTACAATCCAATTCTATTGCTGGAATCATTTCAATGTCCTTGTGCTTACAATACTCCTTTGCTTCATCTATTGCTTTTACGCAATTATGATCTGTAATAGAAAAATATTTTATTTTCCTATCTAAACATAGGTCGACTAATATTTTAGGTTCAAATTCTCCATCATCACTGAAAAAAGAATGCATATGCAAATCAATATAACTCATCTTTAGCCTCCATTCATTATTTTCTTCCGGCAAAACCCAAATAACACCTTAATTTAGCGTATCATAACTGGCTGTATTCCTTACTTTCATTAAGAGATTTATTTTTTCCGAGCCCAAAAGCATAGCCACTATATAGGCCAAAACAAAAAATGGTAATATGGTCATAGCCGAATGAGACGCAATCAATCCGAGAAAAGGAGGCAACAGGGTACTGCCAGTATAAGCAGCAGCCATTTGATATCCCATGATCTTCTGCGAATTCTCTTTTCCAAAACGTGCAGGAGTTTCATGCAGCATGCATGGGAAAATAGGTGCACAGCCTAATCCAACCATGATGAAACCTATAAGCGAAAAAATGGCGGGCAGTGGCAGCAAGAGGATTGCAGCACCAGTCAGTGCAATAATTTGCCCCATACGAATCAGCACAGTATTACTGACTTTCATGGTAATAAATCCGCTAATCAGTCGGCCTATAGTAATCCCTGCGTAATACATGGAAACCCATTGAGCTGCCAAAGCTGCCGGCAGTTCCTTTACATTTACAAGGAAACTGCTTCCCCACAAGCCCATTGTTGCTTCAGTACCACAATAAAACAAGAAGGAAGCCAGCGCTAATTTGACACCTTTAATTTGTAAAGGATTTACTTTTCCAGCTCTATCTATGGGTGAAGTAATTTTCGCATCTCTATCTTCGTTTAAATCCATAGGACTGTTGTTTGCAGCTCTTGCTGATCTATTCCATAGAGGTAAAGTGAAAAAAAGCAGCGCAGCCACTATAAACTGAAGCACAGAAACAGTAATATATCCACTTCTCCAGGAGTTTTGTTTTGCAATGAACTGAGACATAATGATAGGTCCAATGGTAGCACCTACTCCCCAGAAACAATGCAGCCAACTCATGTGGTGCGCTTTGTAATGTGTGGCAACATAGTTATTCAGTGCTGAATCCACAGAGCCTGCTCCCAAACCAAGCGGAATTGCCAAAAGTATCAGCCAGAACAGGGAGGGCACAAATGAAAAGCCAATCAATGAAGCAGCTGTCATTAAACAACTGATGAATGTAACTTTGCCTGTGCCTAACCGGTTAATTACGGTCCCGCTTGCTAAACTCGAGATGATGGTCCCGGCAGTTATAGTCATGGACACAAAACCTGCAGCCTCAAAGGGGGCTTTAATGTCTAACTGCATTACCGGCCATGCAACTCCCAGTAAAGAATCAGGTAATCCTAAGCTAATAAAGGACAAATATATAATTACTAAAAAAATTGTTGCCACAAAAGCCTACCTCCCTTTTATTTTAATTTCTTGCCAATATTATGCTAGACTCTAACGTTTCCAATGTTTGTATAATCATACCATTTAGATAATCATCTTCGAAACTCTCTGAAAACAAAATTTCCGGTACTGCGCATTGTGGTAGCTCTGTGGCGCATTTTTGGGCAATATTATCTATATGGGATTTGCTTAGAAAGTTCCCATATAAAACAAGCATATCCGGATTAAGAACGCTGCTAATCGCTACGGCGAGTTTTGCAATGGCTTCACAGGCTAAATCAAATGATGCATGAAGTTGAGCATCCACCCAGGAAATACCTAGCGGTATGTTTGCTATCTCTCCAGCAAAATTTCTTCTCCCTTTATAGAGCTTTCCATTGATGAAAATACCTGCACCAGGCGGATAACTCTCCGGGAAATATAGATAAACAACTGTACATTCATCATCGATTCGTTTTCTTTTGGAAAAGCCTATAACTGCGGCATTCACATCATTTTCCATAATAACAGGCTTTTGATACCGGGCACTAAAATGCTCGATGATGGAAACACCTAACAATTCCTTATAATCGGATACAACCATTTTTCCGTCATATTCCATACCTGGTAATCCAAAACCTATAGCCTGAATAACAGGATAAGAAACAAGCAATTCGTCAATAATCTTCTCAAGGCTTTTCAAATCAACATTTTCAACTTTTACATCCATTTCATAAATCCGTTCTCCTATTAGATTGACTACAGTGCTGCGGATCGTAATAACTCCATCCGTTTCATAGGGGTATAAAATAAGTACAAAAGCATAATCCGCATTATATTTAAACTGCTGAGCAGGCCTGCCCCCTTTAGATGAAGATAACTCAACCTCAAAGGCTTCATTCTGTTTTAATAAGAGCTGTAATATCGTACCAACAGTAACGGTACTCAAGCCTGTCGCATCAGCAATCTGCTGTTTCGTAGCTTGCCCCTTCTCCTTCAAAGCTTTTCGCACAAGGTTTATATTTACTTCCTTAATAACAATGGAATTCCCACTAATACTTTTCATAAAAACGCCCACTTTCTAAAATACTTTATAAAAGTGTTTTAATAACTCTAAGACTAACTTATCACATTCCTTATGCTTAGTCAAGTTAATTAAGAAAATTAATAAGGCCCGTATAAAACCGGCATTCTCCTGAAAATATGAAAAACTAAAGCCGAAAACAACTCCGGCTTTAGTTTTTCACGAATTTTTATTGATTGAGTTCTACTGCTGATGCATTCAAATGATTTTCACTTGATAAGAATCTTACCTACTGCCCAGATAACTAAAAGTATCAACTGCATAGCCGCTCCATTGAACAGACGCGTCGAAAGCATCGCTCCCGTTTGTATCGCCTGAAGTTACGGTATTTTTCCTTACAAGGGTATTATCCGCCGTAGAAGTACTTGCTGTACCCCATTCGGTACCTGGATCAGTGCCTATTGTACCTATAATATCGATCAGAGAAGTACCCTTCCTAAGTGCTACAACATCATCTCCGTTGAAAGTCAATACGGAACTTGCCGTTGAAAGGTTTGCTTTTGCAAGCAATATACTTGAAGCAGAGGAATTTACTATTACATAAGTAGAACCTGCTGCAATGGTGCCCGACAGTGGAAGGGTATACGTAACAGAAGAAGAACCATTGTTATACTGTACAAGCGAGTATTGTGATAAATCTATACTGGTTCCTGTGCCATTATATATCTCTATAGCTTTATTATTGCTGCTTCCTTCAACATATTCCGATATGATTAAGTCCGTATCTGCTGGCGAAGGGATAGGTGTCGGTGAGGGTGTCGGAGTTGGAGAAGGTGTGGCTGAGACGCTGTGACTTCCAAAATAGCCGAATGTATCCATTGGATAACCGATCCATTCACCGGATGGGTCAAAAGTATCGTTGCCGTTCCCATCTCCAACGGTTACAGTGCTTTTTCTGACAAGGGTGTTATCCGCTGTCGAAGTGTTCCCTGTACCCCATTCGGTACCTGGGTTTTGACCTATTGTGCCGATTACATCTATGAGGGTAGTCCCCTTTTGAAGTGCTACAACGTCATTTCCATTGAAAGTCAATACGGAATTTGAGGTTGAAAGGTTTGCTTTAGAAAGCAACGTGCTTGAAGCAGAGGAATTTACTATTGCATATGCAGCACTTGGTGCAAGAGTTCCTGAGAGGGAAAGGCTATATGTTATAGATGTAGATCCGTTGTTATATTGTACCAGTGAGTACTGTGACAAATCCTTGCTGCTTGATGTTGGGTTGTAAATCTCCAGGGCTTTATTATTGCTGCTGCCTTCAATATACTCGGATATTATAAGGTCCGATACGGAGGATAAAGGTGTGGTAGTGGGTGCAGGGGTAGGTGTCGCTGTGCTTGAAGGACCGTTTGCAGCTCCGTAAGAGCCATATGCAAAAGTATCAGTATTCCAGGGGTCATAGCTGGGAGTTGCCCAAGGTTCTGCCTGCGTTGTATTCTTTTCAATATCCGCCATCGGTGTAGGAGTAAGAACTCCTTTGGAATGGTTTATTCCGTCAAAGCCTATATAGCTTTCCTGGGTTGCAAGCCAATTAACTATATTAAGACTTAACTTTGCCGCATTGCCTGCATTTTTCCAACCATCATGAGTGGACTTGCTTTGACCGTTATCTTCTCTTTTATATTTCGGTGTAATATCTTCAATGGGTGAAGAATCACCGATAAATGCAGCTTTTCCTGCGCTGGGCTTGGAAATAGCCACATATGCGCCTTCAGCCTCACCGCCGAAGTATAATCCCTGGTCTGCGGCATTACCCCATTTTGTTGGTGTATCATTCGGCCCAAAGTAAATTAACCCCTTTGCTATATTTGCATCTGTAATTGCAAGAGTAGCACCTGCCACCATAAGTACAGGGGAAACACCATTCGTAATGCCTTCCGTTTCAGAAGGCGTCTTAATACCGGATACACCCGTTGTATAGTTTATAGCATTAAATCTAAACCTTACTCCGAAGTTCTGGGAGAGCCAGCCTGCTGAGGCGATGCCGGGATTTCGCATATCTCCGTACTCTCCCCCCATATTGTAAGTAGAGGAAGTAGATCGGTTATAACCGTTGAAAACCTCCGTTGAATCCCATGTATTCATATTTCTGTCCGCATTATAATGGTCTGAAATAAAGTATATACCTTTACCTGAGTCCACAAATTGCTTCAATGCAGCGTATTCTGTTTGACGAAGAGGCCTGTTTGCTTCAGCAATGACGAAAACGTCTGCATCTTTTATTGCATCATACGTGATGATGGATTCATTGAGTGCTACATTTTCAGGTAACCTGTCATCATAAAATCGTATAGTGCCATCCCCATTTTTATCAATCCCCCTATATTCCTTAACAGTATACCCAGCTTGAACCAGGGAATCAGCAAAATCCGAAAAACCTCCGTCCAGTACCCAATCAGCTGCACCCGCTGTTGCCGCGTGGGAGTTGTCGAACAATACCAGTTTGCCGTTGCTTGTACCAGGAGCAGGGGTTTTCACTGGGATTTCGTTATTCCATGTGTAGTTTGCAGCAGCCGCCGCTGGATTAATACCGGGGAAAGATATACCGGTCACCAGTGACAGGAGCATAGCTGCCATAAGCAACATGCTTATGCAGCTTTTTGAAAGAAATGCCTTCATCTTCATCAGCCTCCATAAAAAATTTATAACACATTATAAATATATCATGGAAATTATTTAAATATAAACTAAATTATGTAAAATTTATGATAATTTTATGTGCTAAACTTGTATTTTAACAGTTTGCCGATTTTGAAACTTAACATCACTTTCATAATCCCATAAAGTTATGTGGACTTGATTGTCCGTTTTAGAAACCAGGCAGCTTTCCCAAATCTCGCAATGTACAGATATATAGCAAAAATCGCGGGCTGCGTTTTTCAATGTCATCCTCGGTTACACCTCTGAAAATTATCAGTTGCTGCATTAGATTCTCTCCGCCGCCCGTAGATTGGCAATGCTCCGTTGTTTCCTCAAAAAAGAAACAGATATCCTGCTGTACAATTTGCGCAGCTTGTATAGGGTCGTGCTCTATGTGCTTTGATCTCTTTTGTGCTGCCAGGCGCGTCCATTCCTCCTGCTTCTCCCGGACTTGTTCATAAAAAATTGAATTGCGTTCAGTACGGGGTAAATAATATCCACGCATTGTAAGCCCGAAACGTTCAGCAGGCGAATCCAGAACCTCCTGACGCATGGCATTTTGTTCTTTCTGCCATTTTCCTATTTCTTCGTCCGTCATATCAAATGAAAATTTTGATGGCTGATGCTCCAGTTTATCTTCAAAGTGATTTACAATCATATTGTACTGAAAATTTTTCATACGTGTGTCATCTAATGCAAGAGGCAGAGCATCGCAATGCTCTAAGAAGTACTGCTCCGTTTCTTTAAATGTATAGGCACAAGCAGTTACCATTTTAGCACAGTCGTCTACCCAGCGTTTAAATTTTTCTTCGTGTTTATCATCCAAAACTTTTGTCATTTCAGCAACAACAGTTACACTATTATTGTTTCGGATAGTAATACTTCCATCTTTATTTCGTTTAACTGACATCATAGCACCTCCGTCAGGTAAATAGTACCCTCTTTTTGATTTAGCTTGTCTATATGTGATCAAAAACAATACACTGTCTCTACGCCCGGGATACATATAGCAGAAACATCTGTCTGTAATATACCTAACCATTAAATTATAAAGTCTAGAATGCCTTAAAGTCGGATCAGTAGGTTGTTTTTCGTTTTGCACCGTAATAAGTCTTTATGCAGATAGTATAAATTCCTTAAAAGCGTCAACTGTTGAAAAATAAAAATCCGAGTTGATCTTCATATAATCCCTGATCTCTTGAATTATATGGGACCACCCTGCTCCAGCGAATGGGACATTACAACTTCTCGCCATATCTAATCCGGGCTTTAAGTCATCTACTACCAGTATCTCATGACGATCTAAATCAAACCTTTTCATAATTTCTAGAATTGGATAAGGATGTGGCTTCCTCTGGTGTTCTTCCAATTCCCAACCAAATATTAAGTCCGGATTCAACTTGCATTTCAACATGTAATCTCTGGCAATCTGTTCACTCTCTGAATGAGATACAACGCATATTATACCGCCTAAGTTCTTGTATTCAGTTATCAGTTCAGGGAAGCCGGGATAAAAGTCAGGTGCCTTTCTCTTTGTATAACTCTTCCATATTTTATATTGGTGCTCTTGTTCATCTTTATTAAACTTCAGAACCTCCTTGCATAACTCTGAAAACCCTGGGCTAAAACAATACGAAACAAACTCTTCAAGACTTAAAGTTTCCATATCAGGCCTTAGTACTTTTAGGGCTTCTATAAATGAAGGATAATGGATGTCCGGTGTACTTTTAACTACCGTATCATCGTGGTCTAAAATTAAACAGCGATATTTCACTTTAACTCCCCCTATCAAAGTCTTGAATTATTTATATTTTAACCCAGACACCACATTCATAGGTAAATAGTACCACTTTTAATGTAAGCCGTCTATATTTGGACAAAAAACAACACCCGCATCCGAAGTTAAACTCAACTACCATAGAATACCGCCATGTCACTTCAAGAGAAAGCTACAACTTCAGTTGTTACAACGCTTTATTTCAAAGCCGCCTATTTTATCAAACACACTATACTCTCTCTCACTAGAAAAGGCTTGGTTTTATCTGAGTTTCAATTATAAAATACATCTTTACTTATTTTGTAACAATTATTTTTCCTATGCATATTATGCATTATGTCAACTTTAAAGTTGTCATTTCTCCCAATGGACAGTTATTGACTCAGCCTCCGATAACTGTCCTCTTTTTTGCTTATCGATAGGCTGGTTTACATTCAGTTAGGTTCTGAATTCTGTCCACCCCAGCTATACCAGGTTATACATTTTCATATGACACCTTAATCAGCATCTATTGTTAACATAAATTGTATAATTTGTAACTTTTTTATTATACTTAACATAATATGAGATATAATTAATTAGCAAGGAGGGCTGAAAATGCCGGAATATTATATCCCCCCATACTCCTATCCGCAATGGGAAGAAGAAGATTTAAGGCAAAGGCCTTTTGGTTTTGGTGGATTCCATCCAGGATTTCACCCGGGGTTTCATCCTGGATTCCATCCCGGGTTCGGATTTATTTCCCCATTTTTCTTCCCATTCTTCTTCCCCTTTGGATTCCACCCTGGTTTCCATCATTGGGGGCCGTTTTAGTATTGATATTAACTTTCAATGCTTAATGAATTTTTTTATACCTTGGCTTTGTTCTAAACAAGGCCATTTTTTTCAATATACAGCGTTTAGCTACTGTAACCTGCATATTACTTAGAAAATATTTTAAGCGCAAAAGCAAAATCTTATTGCATTATATTTTTTATGTCTATTAAATATTTGATTCCTTACAACCGTTTTCATTGACCTACGCGCCTATACCCTTTATAATAAGATCTCCCCTTCACATTAACATAATCACATACTAAATGGGTTTTACATATTATATTGTATAATCCTTAAGGTTCATACCTTAGGTATAAGCAAAAATAATATATAGAAAGGTTGATCATTTATGGCAGATGGAAGAGGCTGCGGTTGCGGCGGATACGACGATTTCGGATTCGAATGGATATGGATTATTATAATCATAATAATCATACTCTGCTGTTTTGGTGGTTTTGGAGGAGGATTTGGTTGGAAAAACTAAAATCCAGCTACCCAAATGAATAATCATATCGAAACTACCCTATAATACCTTGGTAGGCTCAGACCTGTCAAGGTATTATTTTTACACAGAGTCACACAAACAGGCAAATACCATTATAAAACAACTTTTCTTCCTCAAAATAAGCCTAGCATATATATAACATCTTTTTTAATGCAGTACCATTAGCTACAACACCAATAACACCTTCTCTAATCATAATATATTCTTGATCTACTCCAATTATGGTACATTGACGTTTGTATAATAGTTTTATACAATGTTTTTTGTAGTAAACCAATAAAAAGAGAAGAAATAAATGAAGCAAATCATGACTATGAAGATGATGAAACCATCATGTTTGGCCTGCAGGCTGCTAAGCTCTCATAACATTAAATTATCTTACATTTTTGTGCGTCAAATGAGAGGATAACCTGTTTGTATCATGCTAAACTTTGATTATAAGGAGGCGATGCCGTGGAATGGCTCCAGAGACTGAACCAAGCAATCGACTATATTGAAGAAAATTTGTGTGACACCATCCGGTATGAACATGCTGCGAAGATTGCTTGTTGTTCAACCTTTCATTTTCAGAGAATGTTTTCTTATATTGCAGGCATACCACTGTCCGAGTACATCCGCCGCAGGCGTATGACGGCGGCAGCCTTTGATTTGCAGACTGGAAACATGAAAATAGTTGATTTGGCAGTGAAGTACGGATACGACTCACCTACTTCTTTTAACCGTGCATTTCAAAGCATGCATGGTGTTTCCCCGTCAGCCGCCCGCGCAAAGGGCACATCTCTTAAAGCTTTCCCACGCATCAGCTTCACAATTTCAATCAAAGGAGATGTGGAAATGAACTACAAAATCGAAAAAAAGGATGCGTTCAGAATTGTTGGGGTAAAAGAACACATGGACATGAATATTGAGGAAAGCTTTGCAAAAGTGCCCCTATTCTGGCAGAAAACCGCTCAAACCGGTATTATTCCTCAAATTTTAAGGTTGATGAACCAGCCGCCCTTTGGCTTGCTTGGTGTCAGCACTTGCATGAACGGCAAGGACTTTGACTACTACATTGCAGTCGCAACCGACGCGGCTGCACCTGAAGGTACTGTTGAATATGAAGTACCCGCTTCTACCTGGGCGGTTTTTGAGTGTGTAGGTCCCATGCCCCATGCAATTCAGGATCTCCAAAAACGGATCGTCACTGAATGGCTGCCAACATCCGGTTATGAATATGCCGATGCACCAGACATAGAAATTTATACGGACGGAGACCAGCAATCTCCATCATACAGGTCGGAGATTTGGCTCCCTATAGTAATGAAAAAATGAGATGCGTTGTTCAATTAATGCCTCGTTAGGCATCTGCCTTAATTGAGACTCGACCATTTTCCACACGCAAGAGGATAATGGCCAGCACCAGTACCCAAAGCATGGAGGCAAATATATTAATGCGCTCCGTAATTCCCAGCCACGGCGTAGGCAGCTGTGCCGCAACCCTGGGACCGTCCAAACCCGCCAAAACCCCAAACAGGATGAGTATCAGGATTGTTCCGATCGAGTAGAGGCGGAACCGCTTCCCGTGTAAAGTGGCTCCGAACCCAATGTACAACAGAATAAAGAGTACCGTTACACCCGTGAGAGTTGCGTGCATGATATCGCTTATTGTCCCTTCGGCACCACGTAAGTGCATGGGGAAGAATAGCAACACCACTTGTCCCACGATCCCGTATCCGATCAGCAGAATTCCCGTGAAGCGTGCGCGCTTTCGGCTATCTGTTAGCAAGATACCTAATCCGAACGCGATTACAAGCACACCATATATGGTAAAAAGCAAAACAACAAGTGATCTGGTCGGAGCTCCGATAGCCTGCAGCTCACTGACGGCTTGAGAGGTGTAGCTGTAGCCCTCCCACTGCATGGCTGCGAGTATGTCAGTACCGACATAAAGCAGCGAAGAAAGGATACCGCAGATAAGCAAGGCCTTTCGTACTATCTTCAGTGTTCGTACCTCGACATGCTGTGTTTTTACAATACTATTCATGATTTTACCTCCTTCAATCTGTACTTTCCCGGCTGGTCCGCGCAGTCCAAATCCAACTGTGGAGTGCTTTATTTTTCAACGTTCATTTGTGATTATTACAGGAATACTCCTAATTTCAAATTGTTTCTCTCACAGTTTTCACAATTGTATCAGTTAATTTTTTGATATCTCCATCATTTATTCGGTAAGCTGTTGTATCTTTACGAACGGGTTTTGGGTCAGAGGGCAATAGATCAGCGATATGCAGATCGATGAGTGCAACAGGTTCTGTCCCTACTCTTGTTTTCAATTCACCTGCAAGTTTTGGGTTTGCGCCATCAGCTCCGCCGCTTATAGAAATGAAAGCATATCTACGTAGATTTGTTTTAGGGTGCTTTAAGTATGCGCGAAGCGGTGTCGCCACCTGTCCCATCCAAATCGGTCCAAAAAAGAGAATCAAATCATATTTTTCTAGTCCGTCAGGTATTGGTTGTACCTGCGGTGTTCTGTTAAAAATTAGGTCTAGGATAATTGCACCCATAGTCCGAGGTTTAGGTTCTGTAATTTTGATGTGCTCCACTGCAAATTCTTCAGCTATACTGTTGGCTAAAGCTTCGTTGTTACCGGTTAATGAGTACGAAATAACTACAATCTTCATGGTAAACCTCCTTATCCGAATGAATATTTTATAAGTTTATTCACATTCAGGCAAAAAATAACTGCCCATATTGATTTTTATTTTGGGCAATCAGTTAAACCTTTCATTATGAATTCTGTTATATAAATTAAAATCTGCGGAAAATGCTGAATCCCAATTTCACTTTTATGAATGTCGATATAAAGTATAGAATTAAAAATGGCGTTTATCATCTCATCATCTATATCATCTCTTATTTTCCCTTCAGCCTTCCATTTTTTGATTAAATCTATTCTACCGCCATGTGTGACTTCATCAAAGCTCTCTATGCCGCCCTGTTCATAAAACTGCTGCTCAAGTTTACTAAAGAGTTCCTTGTTATACCATTCCTTCAGTATCAGATTTGAATTCATATCACTGGCGTTCTGTGCAACCATCTTTGTAATCATAGCTACGGGATCATCATTCAAGTTCATAGATTCCAACAAATGCTTTTTATGATCCTCGTTTTCTTTGAAATAAACCTCTAAGAAAAGCTTCTCTTTCGAGGAGTAGTAGTTATAAAAGGTACCTACACCAATCCCAGCCATCTTTGCTATGTCAGAAACATTAGTTTCCTTGAATCCTTTGGAGTAGAACAACTCCCTTGCTGAATTAAAGATATCTACTTTTTTATCTATCAAGTAACCTGCCTCCATCATCTAGAATGAATATTTTTTATATTCATTCACATTATAACATTACTATATTTTCCTGTCAACTTTTGTTATAACTGTGATAATACTATCTCGTAATTATAATTCGCTTGATAAAAGATCTTTATAAGATCAGTGTAGATTTGATAGTGCAGATTCAATTGTCACTTTATACAATATGTACCCCAGCTAAAAGCAAATTCCTTTTCGTAACTTGCGCAAAAAGCTTGAGTAGGACGCTCAGATATATCGTTACCTTGATGAGGTAGGCTATAATGTTCAAATACCATTCAAAACCGAACTTAATGGATTTTGAATTCTCTCACCCAGAAAAATGCAAACTGTAGGAAATATAAACTGCATTCGCTAAGTCTTACTGCTGGAGATATACATCAAAGAAATGTTTTAGTCGCAAATCACCATTTTATGTGAATTACGACAAATAGACACTTGTCGGCGTCTATATTATGGGCTAGACGAGGTTACGTTTTTTTTATAAGTATTGTGTATTAATTGAAATGCATATCCTGGGCCATCCATTGAAGGATACATATGATTCCACGCTGCTAGGCTTTTCTATTTAAATAAAACAGGCAAGTCAAGAATCGTTTCGACTTGCCTCACTTATGGTGTATGACCTATTTACAGTTATACCATGCTTCATAGTCTGACCTCAATACTGAGAACATCTTGAAATCTTTAAAACCACCTTTTTGATACGCATATTGTCTTAGTAACCCTTCGAACTTCATACCTACTTTTTCTACTACTCTTATAGCTACATGATTTTCTGCAATGCACAATGCCTCTATCCTATTAAGTTGTAGTGTAGAAAAGCAGTATTCAAAAACCTTATTGAGCGCCTCTGTTATGTAGCCTCTATGCCAATACTCTCTATTAATGACAAAACCAATTTGAGCTTTCTTATGGTATGTATCCAATTGCATAATATGGATACTCCCTATTAGCTTTTTACCTGTCTTGTGTTCCAGTCCCCAGGGGCTATCTTTCCCCGTTGAATACTCTTCAATTACATCTTTGAAGTATTCAAGGGTATATTCTTTGTTTGGATGCGGTCCCCAACGCAAAAATTTTGTTACCTCAACATCTGATGCAAAATCAAAATAATCGTTTACATCCTCCAGAGTATATCTTCTTAGAATTAACCGCTCTGTCTCCAAACGTGGTAAATTTTTATAAAAATCAATTGAATGCATCGACTTTTGAACCCCCTTCTGTCTCTATCGGTAATTTTATTATCACCCTAGTTTCTTGGTTACACAATACCGAATTCTGTTATAGTTGTTTATAACCATAAAAAAGCCTGAATAGTTATATCTATCCAGGCTCTGATTTTTATCGCTGATATATTATTTTTCTGATAGTCTCAAATGATAATCCGTACTCCTCGGATAACTTTAACACAGTATATCCGTCTGAAAATTTCTGATTTATAGTTCTGTTTCGCATTTCAAAATAACTTTTGGTACCTGTGTTTTCGCCCCATTTTTTTCTTGTTTCATTCCGGGGTATATAAATTAATCCACCATTTACGTACTTTTGAATTTCAAGTAATAAATGCATGGGTAAGACTTCTGCTGCATTCTGATATTTCATATTATCTGCTCCTTTATTATTTAGTAAATAAAGATGCAGAGCATTATACAGCATTATCAGATTAATGATTCCCATACAGATAACACTGCTGTATTACTCTGCATGGGATACATTGAGTTTTTCCTTTAGTGCAATTAAATTGTATATATGCAATATTATCACCACCTTAGTCAATTATAGACAATCTCTATTTGCACACCTTAGTACTATTATGTAAAAGTGATATCAATAATTTCCCGTATAGTCAAACAGTGAATGGAATAAATTGTAACTTACGGAATTAATTGTCCTCAATTTACTGAATTAATTGTCCTGTTACTTTCATAATTATTTGTCTAGTTGTTGTATTTTATTAGCTCTATTTAGTCGATCCTTATATGAGAATAGAAACACATAGGTGTTTGTAAGCGGTTGTATTATGGATTTTCTTTTAGGGGTATCGCCAACACTTTAACATTATCTATACTGTTCGGAGTAATAGCCATAAAGGTATAAAATCGTGTTTGGACGGAAAATATATGGTTGAGGTGATCATGATGAGTGAATTGGGGGAACTCAAGGTTCTTCTTTCGGAATCCGGCCTCTCGAAACGGGAGCTTCTATGTGAACTGATTGATGCTTTAACAAACGATAAGGCAAGATGCGGGCAGTGCGATCAGGGTTGTATCAATTGTGAAGCCAGATGCAATTCCGGGCCTACCGCCAAATAACAATGTAACTTGATGATGAGGTGACAGTGATGAATGAATTACAGGAGATAAAGGATCTTCTTGGCGGATGCGGTCTCTCGAAGCTTGAGCTTTTAAGGGAACTCTGTGATGATGTAACGGATAATGAGGGTATGAAAAGATGTACAATGGGATGTTCATACCAATGTACATCATGTAGACCTGGATGCTCCAACGGATCGGCACACCCAGCCTAAATAAACTAAAAACTTCGATGAGGTGACAATGATGAGTGAATTGGAAAAAATCAAGGCTCTTCTTTCGGAATCCGGTCTATCAAAGCGCCAGCTTTTAAGAGAAATCATTGATGAATTGCTTGTGGATTCCGGCGGGTGTTCCGCCTGTAAAGCCGGCTGCATTGTAGGGGGGCGCTTTGAAAGGCCCAAATAAACGTAAACTGCCGCGAACAAATCTGACATGAAATAACGACGACGGGAGGTTAATGGTTATGGGTCTTCTTCTAAGCCCAGAGGTGAAGTTGCGGCCTGACGGTGGAAGGGCAATCTTGTTTACCGTCAATCCAGGGGACAGCAGGGATACGGCGTTTTGTTTTCTGTTCCCGCAGCAGGCTGTAATCCTTTCCTTATTTGACGGGAAACGGGATTTGGCTGCCGTTAGTGAAGCCGTGGCATATATGTTCGATCTGGATATACAAGCCGCGTCTCAACAAGTAGATGCCCTGCTGGCTGTTCAAGTAAATAATGAGCAGACCATTGGGTCATTGCTCATGGATGCTTCAGCCATCGAACCGGAACAGGTACGGGTTTACGATCCCAAGACTTTTATCATCCCGGCACAGAAGATCGATATGGAAAATACCCGGTGCAGAAGTCCCTATACCATGCTGGTGCTTCCCACCATGCGTTGTGTGACCAATTGCAAGTATTGCTATGCCGATCGGGAGAGTTTTCATGGAAAGCAAGAATTTGATTTGACCATGTACCGGCGTTTGTTGAAAGAGGCCGGCGATTGCGGTATAGAAACCATCGAGATCTCTGGGGGCGATTTTTTTTGCCGGGAGGATGCTTTTGATATCATCGAAAGCACTTTGTCTGCGGGTATGTATCTCAATATACCCACCAAGTATCCTTTATCCAGGAGTCAGGTCCAACGGTTGGCGGCAACCGGACTGTCAACCATCCAGATTAGCATTGATTCTCTTGATCCGGAGATCATTGACCGGCTCATGGGGGTTGCCGGTTATGGGGGAAAAATACTGCAAACCTTGAATTTTTTGGGTGAAGCGGGAATCAAGGTTCGCACCAACACGGTGTTAACTCCGGTTAACGTCCGGGAAGCCATATCCTTGGCCCGCTATTTGGCGGAAAAGCCCTATGTGTTCATGAGCAACTTTACTTGTTACGGACGTTCCTTATATCGCCACGACGATAGCCTCTTCTGTTCTCCGGAGGATGTAGCGATTTTTGAAGAGGAATTCAGCCAACTCCAAGAACAATATCCCGGCAAGGTGACTTTCAGCGGCGGCAATGACAACCCCTATGCTGGAGAGGAAGCCGTAAGGGCCAAAAAATTTTGGGAAAGAGCTTACTGTACGGCAAACCGGCGCGGTATTGTTGTGCTGCCCGACGGTAAAGTGACCATCTGCGAAGAGCTGTATGGTCATGAACATTTTATTATCGGCGATTTAACGGAACAAACTTTGCTGGAAGTGTGGAATTCACCGAAAGCCTTGAAACTTGCGTATCCGGATCAGGCTGAGGTTACCGACGGGCCCTGCGGTGATTGCCCGGATTTCAGGAGGTGCCATGAAGGTCTGGGAAGATGTTTCAGGGAAGCGCTTAAAGCTTATGGATATGACCGGCACTATGCTCCGGATCCCCGATGTCCCCGAGCTCCTGCGGGAAGTCGTATGGCCTAAAATTGCTGCTTGTATCCTCCTTTTCATGGAGGGTCGGCAGCTTTTTTTACTATACCATTTATTTCACTAACGCAACTGAAGGTAACTTATATGGATTTGAAAATCAATGTGATAAAATGAAAGGGCGGCAGATAAGCATCATGTATATTTGATTAACTGGTAGCCATTCACGTATTGCCCAAATGACCGGGTATCACAATATATCGTTGTTTATATGTATACAAAGTGGAAAGGCTTATAGGGGAAATGTAGCCATTTCATGTATTATGGGTTAGGTTCGTAAAATCACAGCTTTTGAAGGTGTAGGAAACAACTGTTTTGTTCGCTGCACAAACTATCACTTATAGTATACAGTGGTATTAAATCAAATAAAATATTTAGCATGTAAATAATCTCTTTATGCAGTTTGCCGCTATATGGTCTAGTTCCTTACATTCGTTTAAGATACTTATGATTTGCTTTCGTGTATCAGAATCAAGAAGTTTTCTTTCATTTTCTCGACTGGTTAATCCTTGAATGCTCATCATATTGTTATGAATTTGAGAAAAAGAATCATAGGCATCCTTTAATTTTCCCTCACTTACGTATTTTTCTGCTTCTAAAAAAAATTCGGCGGTGAAAGCACGACGTTCAGCCATATCTACATCTTCGGGTGATATGAATCTTTTTCTATCTTTTTTTGTTTTAAAGTTGTTATTGTTTTCTAAAAGTTTAATCCAATTTTTATATAGGTTATCTCCATAACCATAATCGAAATAAGTAGGTTCCGTTTCCGTTAACATTTCGTGACCTCTTTTGAGTGCTCTTATTATTACTTCCTTACGGGAACAAGGTTCGCAAACCCCGTCTATTAATATAACTGCACCAATATCATTTTTCCAATTTTGATATAAACGGCTGTTTTTTTGAATTTCATATGCCTTATTACCTAAACTGCCATCAGCAAACGGATAAGCTAATAGCTGCATACTTTTTTCACAAATTCCTGTTACAAATAAATATAAATTTGCTTTATAAAAAATAATTACTGGCAAGTCCTTTTTTAATTGCTCTAAAATTAAAAAGTCAATGATGTCAATATTTAGCAATTCATCTTTTGAAGTTACTGTATCCTCAGCAAAAAGACGATATTGTATTCCTTCCGCATTAAAACAATCTTTTAATGGCTCTCCATCCCATAAATTATTTGCAATGACAGCTTGAGGTAAATCATAAAACAAACCGAACCCTTCAGTTGAAACTGCTAAATGGAAGTAGTAATCCAAATCCCATAGAAATGCTTTATACGGCTCACGATCACATGGCTCCATTCTTACAGGTAATCCCAAAAAAAGCTTTAAGGAAGACATTAAAGCTGGAAACCCCATTGCATGTCCTGGAATCTTAAATTTTTCTTTTTTTCTTACGCCATGTTCGGTTATTGTCAATAAATTTTTAATAGCTCCTTTTTGCACAGGCTGCGAAGTCATAATTCCACCTCCAAAAGTATCACGTAATGTCTTAATATCAATTTTCTTAGGCTCATTTATTTTCTCATATAACGGATATTTTGACGGAGAATAACCAAAGCAATTCCTGAAAGCCTTAGTAAATCCTTCAGGCGTATCAAAACCAAATTCGAATGCTACATCAATTATCTTTTTACCTTTTGATAACTCATACGCAGCAAACTGCAATTTTCTAAGTGTTACATATCTCATTGGTGACATACCTGTTAGTTCTGAAAATGTACGAGAAATAAAATATGTTGAATAATTTACACGCTTGCTTATATCTCCAATACTTATATTATTTTTTATATTCAAATCTACATAAGCAAGTATTTCTTGCAGTAAAGCAGAAGGTATCATCTAAATTCCCCTAACTACATCTTTTCTATATTATAACATTTATTTTTTAGATTACCTGTCCTGTTTTGCTGTTTTTTAGATTATTATAGTACATATAAATGTAATTACAATTACTAAATTAATAATTTTATTAAAGATATACCATAATAGCTTCAAATTTGGTAAAAAGAATTATTTTCTCCAGAATTCAGCCATTATGTAAATTGCAACAAATAAACAATACATTCTTCATAATGTATTCCCACATAAATATAAGAATATGCAATTATGTGAATAGATATAGAAGTAGGAAAAAAGTTGACAGAAAATTATCTCATAACATTAGGCGATTTTTATTTGCACAAAATTTTAGACCCTCCCCTACTCCGAAAGTTTATCATTTATTGCCAAAAATAACATATTATGTAATTTACAGAATTAATTGCCCTCTATTTACAGAAATATATGTCTTATTATTTTGATAATTAGATGTCCTACCTATTGCTTTATATATTGTTATGATCTTAATAATACATCTTTTGATTCTCGGTCTGGCTCTTTATTTTTTCTCTCCTAATCCATCTAAATACAACTTTATTATTTTTCTTGAGTAGGGGTATACCAGCATCCTGTCACCAGGGGCAAAGTAACAATAAATATTGTCCAGTTTATGTGAACAATATAGGTGTGTTGGGAGTACCTGCGTCATGTACTGAAAAGTATCAACTGTCTTGTTATATATGTCCATGAGAATAGGAAAAGACTACCAATAAATGATAGCCTTTTCATGTATTATGGGTTATGTTCAGGGAAATACAGCTGTAGAATGGCGCATTTACTTATTACCCTACTCAGGCCATAGTGTGCTTATTTTAAAAGCCAAATCCTTGATCTATTGCACTCGAGTGTATTTTCATCTTATACGGGTATGTTTGTTGTTAAAGTTATTTTTTGACTTCATATCCATTTAGTGTCTTAATAAAAGCTATTCCATTCATCTATTGTAACAACCAATTTACAGCCTTCGATTTTTCTTTTTACACCTTGATCGTTTGCCTTAAAAGCATCTCCCAGACCTATACTAATTGCTTCCATGCCTAGTTTTTGAAGTGGTTCAATCTTTTTCTTATCTGCTATGACCCAATGCGCAATAATCGCTTTAGGATTCTTATATTTAAAGCAGTAGTCATATAAAACACCAAGTGCTTCGTATTCGTAATCATTATCAAAATATTCACCGTTCATCACATGCCCGATATCCATTTGATTTTCTGAATTAATACCATTAAAATTTACCATACAGACTATCTTTGATAGACTTTTAACCTCGACTGCCCAAAATTGTTCTTTCGTTGCAAAGAAATTAGTAATGCCTTTAGTTGATTCATCATCAGTTGGCCACTCGTGATCGCAATCTGCAAATTCTGATGATTCTTTGCTTATAGCAATTTGTTGTAAGTCCTGCCAATCGGAATTCTTAAAATGGCGAATAATTAATCGTTTTGTTTCAAAGCTGTCCGGCCTACTTTCTTTAAAGTTGATTTTATATGCTAGTTTTGTCCTGTTTACCATTTCCTCAGCAATACTCAATATTGCAGGCTTGTCCTTGGGCTATAGCTTTCGTGATTCTGTTGGGAGATAGGTTTCTTAACAGTACTCATATTGACACATCCTTTTCCTTTATTTGTATTTATTATAACTATCAAACTAGCCCTTGTATTATCCGTTTTTACCATTTTTTATTTTCACATAAACCTTTGTCTTTATATTTTTCTGCTCAAAACTACCATCTATTTCATAAATTGAAAATATAGGAGTAGTATCTTTTATAAATCCATTATCATTAACCCAAGATAGAAGTATAGTTTCATAAATACTACTGTCGTTGCAGCAATCTCCCTCCAAGATAGCATAATTACCGCATTCACAGTGTATTATTTCAAGTTCACTGTCCTGTGGCAGTTGCAATTCCTTTTCGAGTTTTACGCCACAAGTATACTCAATACTGCTTTTCGCTAAATAAAACATTTTTGTATTTTTCATAAGATAAGGGTAAGAGCTTGATATAAACTCCATAACAGCTTTTGAAGCGTTTACTTCGGCGTTTATTCCGCTTTTGTGTGACACCAGGAATATCATATCGTTACAGTATTTGAGGGTAATCTTATTATAATTATTCCGCTTCTCCACAGGTAAATATAAAATAAGCTTTTTTATCTTACTGTCCTTATAGATATATTCTTCGAAATACTGCTTATCTGACTGCTCAAACATACTCGTTTTTAACCAGTCTATGTACAAATAATCCCATGCTGAGTTTATTTGATCATCATAATTCTTACTAGTTGTTTTAGCAAAAGTAGCGGTCATTTCAGGGATATTGGCAAATCCTACAAATTGACTGTCTTTTAACTTTTCTAAGGCTACGGCGTCTAATTCTATATAAAGCTCATAACAAAATCGATTTTCATTCTGCTTAACATTCCTTCCGAAAATTCTGCCGTTATAATCAGGCAATGTAGAAAACAGATAATTCAATGCACGGTTTTCAATCCCACGAATTTGACTATGATAATAACTTAAGCATACCGTCTGCGGAATAGTTTCAGTTGACACAGTAATTTGGTGCTCGCTTTTGCTGTAAAACATCGGAAAGTAGTAGTAGCTATCACTATGCTTATATTCAATAGGTGTTTTTCCTGTTGCAGTTTTTACATATTTGCAAAAGGATTGTTGTGAACTATAACCACAAGAATAAGCAATATCTACAAGGCTCATATCCGAATGTTTAACAAGTGCGAGTGCATTTGAAAGTCTTCTCTTCCGTATGTACTCCTTTACCGAATGACCTGTTATGCTATGGAAATCGCGGTAAAGTTGCATAGTTGAAATATACTTGCTGACAGTAATTTCATTTATATTAAATAAACCATTAAGGTTATTCTCTACATAACTAGAGTTGTGCATTGAAAAGTAAATAATTGTCTTACCAATAAAGTGGTAA